>JACCDW011991521.1_pt1 | contig 10308 bp, 9 predicted proteins | sample 7449781 | NCBI WGS metagenome assembly JACCDW01 (sample SAMN15323449, study PRJNA562643) | freshwater metagenome | isolation source: river surface water | place: USA:Blue River Watershed | collected 2017-08-18 | reverse complement strand
GGGGCGGCAACATGGGCGGGATGGGCAACATGGGCGGGGGCATGGGTAACACGGGCGGGGGCATGGGTAACACGGGCAGGTTCGGTTCGGACGGGTTCGACATGGGGGCCACGTACAACAAGCCTCAGAAGCCGACGAAGCCTCAGAACCAAAAACCCCAGAAACCCCAAAAGCCGACGAGGCCCCAGGACCAGAAACCCCAAAAGCCGACGAGGCTCCAGGACCAGAAACCCCAAAAGCCGACGAGGCCCCAGAACCAGAAGCCGCAAAAACCGGGAGGCCAGATGGCCCCCACCAAGCTCCAGGGGTTCAATCTGAGCAAGCAGGAAAACATCAAGAAACTTCGCGACTTGCACGCCAAGCAGAGCGCAAAACTGAACGCGCGCGGCAAGCAGCTGTCGCAAGAACTCGCCAAGCACCCTCCGGGTAGCGCGGAGCACCAGCGCGTGCTGGCGCAAAAGCAGAAACACGACCGCGACGTCGAGCGTCACCGGAAATTTGGTGAAAAGACTCGCGTCCAGTGTCCGCCGGGCGTGAGGTGTCTCACGGCTCCGCTCGCCGCGTCGCAGGCCAAACCCAAACCGCCCCAAGGAAAGCCGCCCGGGGGGCTCGTCACTCGTGGTGGTAAGCAAAACATGAGTCTGGGCCGCAAACTCGACAAATCCAATCCGAAAAACGTTGCCATCGCTCAAAAACAACAGAGTCGCATGAGCCCGGAGCAACAACAAAGACGGCAAGACGCACTGCAACGGAGAATGCAAAAGCGCGACCAGCAACAACAGCAGCGCCAGGGGCAGAAGCAGCAGCGCCAGCAGATGATGCAGCGGAAGCAGCAGCAACAACAGCAGCGCCAGGGGCAGAAGCAGCAGCAGCAACAGCAGCGCCAGGGGCAGAAGCAGCAGCAACAACAGCAGCGCCAGGGGCAGAAGCAGCAGCAGCGCCAGCAGATGATGCAGCGGAAGCAGCAGCAACAACAGCAGCGCCAGGGGCAGAAGCAGCAGCAGCGCCAGCAGATGATGCAGCGGAAGCAGCAGCAACAACAGCAGCGCCAGGGGCAGCAGCAGCGCCAGCAGATGATGCAGCGGAAGCAGCAACAAAAGGGGATGGAAAAGCGCCGCGATATGATGAAAAAGCGCAGCGAGATGATGCGCAAGCGCCAGAAGCAAATGGAAGAACGCCGCAAGCAAATGCAGCAGCGCCAGAAGCAAATGCAGCAGCGCCAGAAGCAAATGCGCCGCGGCGCCAGCCGTGGCGGTGGAAGAAGCCGCGGCGGTGGTGGCGGCGGGCGTCGTTGACCACTCCCGCGGTAAAAAACAGTGCACGATTTCTCGAGAATACGTTAAAATGTCGGTCGCGACCACGAGATTTTTTAACGGATTCGTTGACGTTCGGGTGAGAACGAGGGAGGACATCGGGGACGAATGCGGGGTGTGTCTATCGGCGTTTTGCGACGGCGAGCAATGCAACAAGTCCGCGGTTGAAACGTCGTGCTGTCTGCAGGGCATTTGCGCGGCGTGCGTCGCCAAACTCGCGACTAGGTGCTCGTGCGCCCCGGACTGCCGGCAAATAATCTTCACGTGCCCGTTCTGCAGAGCCATGTCCCGAGCGGCGGCTCTGGACGTGTTTCTCGGATCCAAAAAAACGTGCAAATCGTGCAAGGAAAACGTCGACCCCCCGGCGACCGCGTGACCATAAAATAAGCCTTCAACACCCCAAGCCCCTCGACCGTCACAGCGGTTTCAGTACGTGAACACGGCATCGAGCCGGTCGCGCCAGACACGGCCACTTGCGCACGTACAAGTCCCAGGAGCGCCACTCGGGAAACGGCACCCCGAGGTCCTCGTACGCCCGCACCAGCATCGCGTGGAGCTCTCTGCAGTATCGTCTAAAGTCTTCGACGCTGCACCGCAGCACATCGGGCAGATTCCGCATTTCGACGTAGCCCGTTTGCCAACAGTCTGAAAAATCCACCACGGTCACCGCGGTACTCGACCTGTCAACGGCCGGAGGCGGCGGGCACTCGACGACGCACTTGCCTCGGACATCGAAAACCGTCGTCACCGGACAAATCGAACATGAGGTCATCGCTCGACATGACATTCACGACGGCGCGTGCGTTTTAAGTTTTGCGACGCAGTTCGACCACGGCCCGCCGGGGTACTCGACGACGTCAAACGATTCGTCGACCGCGCGCTTCACGCCGTCGTAGTAGTCGTCGACCACATACGTCGTGGCCCCGTGCGACAACCTCGCGGCGTGCTCGAGGTCGGCGCGCGCGCCTTCGTACGAATGGTCCCCGTCGACGTGCACGACGTCGAACGACGCGTACATCCGCGGAAGAATGTCCGCACTGTCCCCGCGGATGTACACCACCCTGCCTGGAAATTCCGCCTGAAGGTACCGCACGCACTCGATCGTGTGGTCGAACGCCCCGATGTCGATGCACGTGACGACCGACGTGTCGTTGGCGAGCAGCGCGATCAGCAGCGAATGACCCCCGTGCACCCCGATTTCTAGCACGTTTCGCGCCCCGACGCACGCCTTGAACAGCGCGAGCTGTTTTGGGTGCAGCGCCGGGTCGTAGTCCATGGACCTGGGGCTCATCAGGTACCCGCCACACGGATACCACTGATTCGTGGTGGCCATCATGAAGCGCTGCAGCCGCACGAAGTGGCGAAAACCGCGGTCGAGCGCGCGCCCAAAGTCGTCGCGCGGGAGCAAACTCTGTCCAAAATCCGGAGAATGCATGTCACTTCGACGCCGGGGACGTTGGGCGGGTTAAGTTTTTTTCGCGGCTCAGCGTAATGAATAACCCAAAACCCAAACCCAAATCCAAATCCAAACCCAAAACCACGACGGCCACGACGAAGTCGACCAGGGGCAAGCCGACCGCGAACGCGATCAATTTTGCGCGGAACGTCGCGCGCAACTCGAACAATGTTCGCAACCGCATCACGGAAACGCCGGCCGACACGTCGAACATCCGCGTCATGAAGAACTCCACGGACACCACCAACGTCAAGAACATGCTGCGCTTCGACCTCGCGGGGCGCCGGATCCTCCAGATCGGTCACGGCGGCGTGGGGAGCAGCATGCCGCCGCTGTACATTCGCCACTTCAAGTTTGCGCCCGGCGACATCACGGTCGTCGATAAGGACGACGCCAAGCTCCGCGGCATGGGCGCCAAGTGGCCGGGCATCACGTTCACCAAGCTGGAGATCACCAAGCAAAACTACAAGTCGGTGTACGACAAGTACCTGCGTCCAGGCGACGTGCTCGTCGACCTCGCGTGGTACGTCAGCACGCCCGACACACTCGCCTGGTGCAAGGAGCGCGGCGTGCTGTTCGTGAACACGGCCATCGAATCGTGGCAGGAGGAAGAGTGCAAGTTCATGAACAAGGAGTGTCAGCCACTGTACGAGTCGCAGGTGAACATCCGCGAGATGGCCAAGAAGTGGGGGAACAAGGGCCCCACGGCGGTGCTGTCGCACGGCGCAAACCCAGGCTGGGTGAGCCACGCCGCGAAGATCGGGATCCGCGAGTGGACCAAGTACCTGTCGTCGAAAAACTCGAAAACGTCGAAATTCGCCCGGGCGTACGAGCTCGCCAAGGCCGGAAAGTTCGCCGAGGCCGCTCGGATCCTCGACATTCAGGCCATCCACATCGCGGAGCGCGACACCCAGATCAGCAGCATTCCGCGCCAGGTTGGCGAATTCGTCAACACGTGGTCGCCGATGGGGTTCGTCGAGGAGGGGCTGCTTCCCGCGGAGCTCGGCTGGGGCACGCATGAAACCCTCAAGCGCGGCGTGCACCATTTCGATCACGGCCCGAAGAACGAGGTGTGGTTCGATTCGCTCGCGATGAATACGCTGGTCAAGTCGCACGTGCCGTCGGGCGACATCGTGGGCATGGTCGTGCCGCACGAAGAGGCCAACTCGATCAGTCACTATCTCACCGTCACGAGGTTCGGGGCGGCGGTGTACAGGCCGACGGTGCACTACGCGTACTACCCCCCGAACGACGCGATCACGAGCATGTACGAGATCCAGGCCGAGGGGTACAAGGGCATCAAGAAGGAGCGCGTCATGAAGGACGACATCGTGTCGGGCAAGGACGAGCTGGGTGTGTTCATGATGTCGCGCGACAACGGGTGCTGGTGGATCGGCAGTCTGCTCGACATCGGCACGTCCCGAAAGCTGATCCCGAACCAGAGCGCGACCGTGGTGCAGGTGTCCGCCAGCGTGCTGGCGGCGATCGTGACGGCCATCAAGGAGCCCAACCGCGGCCCCATTTTCCCCGAGGACCTCGATTCGGACAAGGTCATGAAGATCGTCAAGCCGTACCTCGGCAAGTTCGTTAGCTACCCGCTGGAGTGGACGCCGAAGAACGTTCCAGAAAAGTATGCCAAGGAGCGCGATTGGGTCATTCAGAAACTTCTCGTGACCGTCCCGTAAAACTTATCATGCCACAACTCACGCTTACGATGGTGTGTCTGGACTACGTCTTCACGGCGCTGCACTCGCCGCGCTCGGTCGGGGAAAAGACCATGACGCTCGTGGTGCACGGTCGCGAAACTTGGACGGTCATACGGTACGACAGGTACGTGGTCGTCGAGAAAAACGGGCGCTGCCGGGTGTATGACGAAAACGACGTCGTAGACGTGCTGCGCGCGGAGCTTCGCGACGCGGTTCGTGTGGAAAAGTTCAGATACATGTCCGACGGACCGGCGCCGGCCGACGTCGCCGAGATCCGGTCTCATTTCGAGCACTTTGACGCCGACGTGGAATCCCGCCGCGTCGCGCGACTCGCCTTCACGACAAAAAGCGGTCTGATCGATAATTCCCTCGTCGTCGCGTACGACGGCGAAAAATTTACCGCGACGCACCGGTCGGTCATCACCGTCGCGCGATACGACGCGATGGAAACCGTCACGACGTTTGAGAACCTTCAGTCAACACTCGGGTTCGTCGAGGATCACCTATCATTCCGCGACGACGCCGCGACCGCGGACCTCGGGCGCGTCACGAAAATCGTCGAAATAAAAATACTGAACCTGTGATAACCCCGATGCCATCGCTCGAAGACATCCAGCGCCATTACAGCGCCGCCTTCGACCTCGTCGTCAAGGCGGCCGAAAAGAAACTGTCAGCGGCAGACGTGCTGGCGGCGCTCAAACAATTCGCGGCCGGGGAGGACGGGGTGCTCGGGACGGCCGACGATGCGATCGACCAAAACACCCTGGACGTCCTGTCGGATCTGATCGAATCGGGACTGGCGCAGAAAATCGTCGCTCTTGCGCGCGTAGAGGCCCCCAAGGTAAAGTTTTGCTGCTTTTAATCGTCGGACCCAGAACTAGAATCGGAATCGGAGCCAGAACTAGAATCGGAACTGGATAGCATGCTGTCGTACTCGCCATCGTCGTCGTATTCGTCGCCGCTCGTCAATTCGCTCGAATCCGATACTTCCTCGTCGCGTTCGACTGAAACGTTCGAGTTTCCCGAGTCGTCTCCCGAGTCGTCTTCCGAGTCGTCTTCCGAGTCGTCTCCCGAGTCGTCTCCAGAGTCGTCTTCACTGCTCAGTTCGCTTGCGTACTCGTCGTCGTCCGAATATTCGTCGCCGGAAGTTTTGACGTCGGTGTCGTCCCCGTCATCGTCCGTTTCGACGTCCGTTTCGACGTCCGTTTCGACGTCCGTTTCGACGTCCGTTTCGACGTCCGTTTCGACGTCCGTTTCGACGTCCGTTTCGACGTCCGTTTCGACGTCCGAGTCGGAAGGAACGTACGTGCAATCGGACTCTGGTTCGGATTCAGACTCGGGCTCAGACTCTGGTTCGGATTCAGACTCGGGCTCGGACTCTGGTTCGGACTCGAGCTCGGACTCTGTGTCCAGGTCGGTGTCGATACTTTCAATGCTTTCCTCGTCGGACGGTACGTATTCCGAGTCGGACGCCGAGTCGGGCGCCGTGTCGGGCGACGTGTCATGATCAGGAGTGCGTTCCGGGCGTTGGGTCATACCCCCGGAACGAACAATATTTTCGAGCAAATGACGTGGCACAAACGACGTGGCACCAACGACGTGGCGCTGACGTGGCACGGCCGCGGCTACTTAACCTCGGGTTCCTCGTCGGGCTGCGTCTTTCCATCATAATAAAACTTCTTCTCGAACTTGACGTTGGGCTTCTTATGGAACGCGACCTCACGGTCTCCGCGCTTCACGATCTTGGGCGTGTCGAGGGTCTCGATGACGCCCTTGAACTGGCGGATCTCCCGGGTGCCGGACTTGCGGAGCAGGATGTCGGTGTGACCGCGGGATGCCGCTTTGAGCGCGGCTTCCCGGTACCCTGGCGCGACGAAGCGCCCTGCGCAGGACATGTCGGTTGGGTCGTGCAGCATGAACGTGCTCTTGGCACGCGAAGCGGCGGCGACGGCGGGGTCGGCGGCGGGGTCGGCGACGGCGGGGTCGGTGGTTGCTTTGAGGCTCATGGCGAATCCGTTGACGCGGCGCTTAAGTCGTTTTCAGAAGAATTTCTCGAGTGTATGACGCGCGCCGAGTTGGTCACTCGGTCCAAAACGCTCGGTTTTTCCCCGCTGACGGTCACGACCATCACGATGACGGCCGTGTTCGGGCTCGGCGACGCCAAGGTCATCCCGATAGACGCGCTGAAAAACGCGACGGACCTCGCCCGCGCCATGGACATGACCGTGGACGAGCCCAAGACGAAGCGGCGGCGCAAGGACGCCTTCGTCCGCGACGTCGTCCCCGAAAAACGCCGGTTCCGAAACCAGGCGTCGCTGCGACACGGCGGCAAGTCGGCCAAGATCTTTTACAACGGAAGTCTTCACGTGACGGGCTGCGCGTCCACCAAGGACTTTGTGGACGCCGCGGTCGCGGTCGCGGAATTCGTCCACGCCGCGACGGGTATCACGCTCACGCCCAAGACGGTCGGCATCCAAATGATCAACGCGGGGTCGACGATCGTCGATCGCCGCACCGGCTTCCCCATGTGTTTTCCCCCGCGGACGCTGAGTGCGGAAGCCGCCAAGGCGGGGTTCTACGTGGACTTTGATTCGGAGCGGCACCCGGGAGTCAAGTTCCCGTTACACGAAAACGGCGTCAAGGTCGCCACGGCGTGCGTGTTTCAGACCGGCAGCGTCTCGATCATCGGGGCTCGATCCCCCGCGCGTCTCGCGGCGGCCTTTGAATTGTTGACGGACGTCATCGAGGCGTGCGTCCACATCGGAAAGCCGTCGGCGGTGATGCGGACCACGACGTCAAAAAAGATTCTCGACCTCACGCTTGGCTACCCGACGGCGGCGTACGACACGTGTCGGTCGTAATTCCGCTCGCGAACGATTCCGCCACGTCGTCCCACGAAGGCCTCGACGCCATCATGGTCTTGGCGCGCGCGCCGTACTCGGCCCGGTTTTCCGCGTTTTTGAAAAAGAGCATTTCGGACACGATGTCGTCCACGGCGACGAGTTCGCCGTAGCCCCCGATGCCATCGCGTCCGTCCGTGTAATACGTCGCCTTGGGACTCACGAGACGCGCACACAAGGGCCCCGTCGGGGACGCAGGACAAAACAGGTCCGCGGCGCCGCCGACCGCGCTGACGATCACGGCCTTGCCCATCGCCGCCGCCTCGGCCGCGCACAGCCCGAATCCCTCGCCGTCGGAGCACGTGACCACGACGTCGCTCGCGGCGTAAATCGCCCACACCTGGTCGTCGGTCATGTGCGCGGTGTTGACCATCAGACGCTCGAGCGCCTTCAGGTCCGCCCCGCCGTGTGCGATGAACTCGCGCACCGCGATGTCGCGCACGTCGTACGCCGATTCGTGGTGGCTGTTCATCAAAAAGTACGTGTCGTCGTCGGGATACGCGGCGAGCATGCGCGCGGCCGCCGCGGCGAACAAGTCCCCGCGCTTGCGGTGCGTGTTGCGGTTCGGGTCGAAGAACACGAGGCGATCGTGCGGGATGCCGAGGGCGTTGCGCGCCTCGTCGCGGGACATGTCTGGCACGACGATCGCGTGCGTCGCGACGCGCACCGGCTTGCACCCCGGAATGCGCTCGAGTTCGCGCTTCCAGCACTCGCTCATCACGAAAATGCCACTGACGATGGGGTTTGCAAACAGACCCCAGTGCGCCGTGTACATGTTCTTGTACACGAGGTCCACGTACAGGTACACGCGCGGCGGGTTCTTCATGGTCGACAAACGCCGCACGTATTCCCCGAGCACCACGGGGTCGTTGTACAGCACCACCGCGTCCGGGCGCTCGTATTCCACAAACGGCACCAGCCCCGAAAAGCAAAACCCGTGGTCCTCGCCCCGCTCGACGACCCGCGCGTCGAATTCGCCCCACAACGCGCCAGGCCGGTCCGGAAACGACTGGATCCCAAACACGCGAACGTCGAACCGTTTGCGAAGGGCCGGTACGAGGCCGCGCATCACGCGCGCGTACCCAGTGGTCTGACTCGAATGCGTACCCACGACGACGACCTTCATTGCCTTCACGTCCTTCATTGCCTTCATCGCGTGTTGTGTGTTTTGTTAAATTACAAATACAAACGACCAACAGACGTCGACCCAAACCCGCCCTCGCCGCGGGGCGTGTCGTCCAGGTCGTCCACGACCTGCACGTACGGCGTCAGAATTCGCTCGATCACGAGCTGCGCGATCCTGTCGCCCTTGGACGCGCGAAACGGTTCCGTCCCGTGATTGATCAGCACGACGCCGACCTCGCCGCGGTAGTCCGCGTCGATCACGCCGGCGAGCGCGTGAATGCCGTACTTGACCGCGAGGCCCGACCGCGGCGCGACCCGGCCGTACGTCCCGTGCGGGACCGCGATGCACAGACCCGTCTTGACCACGCGGCGCTCGCCCGGCGCGAGCTCGAACGTTTCGTTCGTCGCGAGGTCGTACCCCGCGGACCCGTCCGTCTGGCGCTTCGGCAGCGTCGCGCCGGGGCTCAGTACCTTGACGCGCAACATACTCCCAACGCCGGCGAGGTCCTTAATCGTTCATTCGGTCGTAATAAAAGTCGGGGTACATAGAAACAAACGGAAAATGGATCCGCTGGGCCGTTTTCAAAAGTTCAAATTGGACGGGAAGACGGACAAGGCCCAGCAACTGAACCACGTGAGCCTGGTGGACGCCGATGGTAATTCGTTCGTCGGGTTGAATTCGGGGACCAAGGTCGTCGGCAAGCAGAACACGGCGGTCGGCGCCAACGCGATGGTCGAATCCCGGTCGGTGTCCAACGTCACCGTCGTCGGCGCGCGGGCTGGCGAACAAATTCAGGACACGATCGAAACCGTCGGCGTCGGCGCGGAATCGATCCAGGAGTCTGCGAATCTGGTCGGCGGCACGTACGTCGGGTACAGATCGGGCCAATTCGCCGCCAAGAGCTCGTACAACACGGCCGTCGGGTGGAACTCCCAGGGCCGCGCGATCAGCGGGGCGTGCAACACCACGGTCGGGGCGATGTCGGGGTACTACATCAAGGACTGCTCCGAGACGACCCTGATCGGCGCGTCCGCGGGGCGCAACAACCGGTACGGAAACCGCAACACGGCCGTCGGCGTGCGGGCGGGGTCAAACGCCGGGTCGGGCAGCGACAACGCGTACCTGGGTGCATATTCCGGTGCGTTTGCAAACGCGGGGAGCTGCAACGTGTACGTCGGCGTGCGCGCGGGGCAGAGCAACGCGTACGGGAGCAACAACGTCATGATCGGGTTCCAGGCCGGCGCCAACGTGTACGCGGGGAACGACCTCGTGATCATCGGGTTCAACGCCGCCGCGAACGCAAACGCGGTCACGAACAGCGTCATCATCGGGCCGCATGCGGGCGAGGACCTGACGACCGGGCAGGAAAACGTGTTCGTCGGGCCGTACGCGGGACAGCACACGACCACGGGGTCGCGCGACACGTACATCGGCTCTAAGGCCGGGCGGGACACGGTGAACACCAGCGACAACGTGGCGGTGGGGCGCGAGGCGGGCATGGCGACGTCCGACGGCGAGCGCAACGTGTTCGTGGGTTCGGAAGCGGGCGCGTACGCGAGCAACGTCAACGCGTCAACGGCCGTCGGATACGGCGCGGGCGAAAACGCGGCCGGCGCGAATTCGTCCGTGTTCGTGGGATATTTGGCCGGGAACGCCGCGAGCGGCGATTTCAATTCCTTTGTCGGCGCGCTGGCGGGCAACGCGGGCAGCAGCAACGTGGCCGTCGGGTACGAGGCGGGCGGGAAGTCGGCAGGCGGCAGCAACGTGTTCGTGGGTCTGGGCGCCGGTAACGAGGTCGCCGGCAGCG
>JACCDW010467418.1_pt1 | contig 10308 bp, 8 predicted proteins | sample 7449781 | NCBI WGS metagenome assembly JACCDW01 (sample SAMN15323449, study PRJNA562643) | freshwater metagenome | isolation source: river surface water | place: USA:Blue River Watershed | collected 2017-08-18 | reverse complement strand
CACCATTGATGTATTGGTTTTCTAAAATATGCCAAACTAGTTTTGCAAACTCCTCAGGCTTACCCAATCGTTTGGGATTAGGAATATTAGCAGCCAAAGAATCTTGTGCCTCCTGTGGTAAACCTGCTACAAGAGGCGTATGAAATACCCCAGGTGCAATAGCATTAACTCTTATACCAAGAGATGCAAACTCTCTTGCAGCTGGTAAAGTCAGGCCAACTATACCTGCTTTTGATGCTGCGTAAGCACTCTGACCTATTTGTCCCTCGTATGCTGCAATTGAAGCTGTTGATATGATAACCCCTCTTTGTCCATCTTCATCTGCTTCAAGCTTGATCATTTTTTCAGCTGCTAACCTTAGCATGTTGAAACTTCCAACGAGGTTAATGTTGATTATTTTTTGAAAAAAATCGAGAGACATCAAACCTTGTTTGCCAAGTATTCTTGAAGGTGTGGCAATACCAGCGCAATTGACCAAAACTTTTGGAATACCCATTTCCTTTTCAACAGTATCAAAGAAAGATGCTGCAGCTGTTGCATCGGTTACATCAACACGATAACCATGTGCACCAATTGATGCGGCATATTGATCCAATTTATGCTGATCAATATCTACGATGGCTACTTTCATGCGTTTTTCTCTAAGCAATTTGGCAGTAGCAGCACCTAAGCCAGATGCACCGCCTGTAACCACTGCCACTGCATTTTCAAGCACCATAAATATCAGAGTTTAGAGAGACAAATTAATACAAAATGGATTATCCATACAATTCAAAATGAATAGATTTTTTATCTATACCTCTTGCTTGAATTTTTTGACGCGCATCTGTAATCATGTCTTTCCAACCACAAAGGAAGAATTGTGGATCATCTTTTTGTTCTTGTAATAACTGTTCATAAACGCCATGAACGTAGCCAATACACAAACCTTCGGCCACTTGTTCTTCACGTGAGAATGTTGGGAAATAATGAAAGCCAGGAAGCTTTTGTTTTAGGTCTAACATTTCGTTGAGGTAAAGTGCATCCGGACATTTTCTAGTCCCGTAAATCAAATAGATTTCTTTATGAGGAATATTATTATGATGAATATGTTGCAGCATCGACCTAAAAGGAGCAATACCAGTTCCGGTGCAGATCATAAACAAATCTGTGGTTATGGGATCTGGTAAAACAAAATGACCTTGTGGACCACGAACAGGGAAACTTGTACCAACGACCGCCTCATTGAATAAATAATTTGTTCCTAGTCCCCCTTCCATTAAAACAATCACCAACTCAACAACATTAGTATGATCAGGAGCTGAAGCAATAGAATAGCTTCGCCATCTTTTATTCTGCTGTTCGTGAATGGGAAGATCAAGCGTAATAAATTGTCCTGGTACAAAATCAAAATGATCTACATCTGATATTTCAATCCAAAATCTCTTGGTTGAACTTGTCTCGTTTTCAATTCTGATAATCTTGCCTGTCCGCCAAGGTTGTGTGGCCATAGAGTATAATTTTAATGCGAGCTACACGATCACATTTTCAATTGCCACATAAATTCCATTTATAAGTTATGCATTTTTTGGGGAGATGAAATAGTGCCAAGCCAATTCTTTTCCCGAATTATATGTTTTAGACTTTTGTCGGCTCGATAAGGTCCCATAGATTGCCATATAGATCGCTAAACACAAGGACTTTCCCATAGGGCTCAACCTGGGGTGGCCTAACAATAGTTATTCCGTGCTCTTGTAATCGATTAAAATCTCTATCAAAATCATCGGTATAAAGAAAAAGAAAAACCCTTCCTCCCGTTTGATTACCTATAGCATCAATTTGTTCAGCAGTTGAAGCTTTTGCCAATAACAAATGACAGGCATTTAGAGGAGCATTTGCTGGTTTAACTCTGACCCATCTTTTTTCAGGACTTAAGACAGTATCCTCAACCAGTTCGAAACCAAGTTTATTTATGTAAAAGTCAATCGCCTCATCATAATCCTTTACCACCAAGGCGATTTGAGATAAAAATTGTTCCATCAAGTAAATTACAAAAAATGTCTCATTGCAAAGAACTTTAATCTGCTTTAGGGATCATTTCAATTCTCAATAGATCTTAACCAAAAAGATTCTTGAACACTGAAATGATTTATAGAAATAAGCACTAGTCCTTGTCCTCTAAAATAAACACTTCTTCAACTGACTTATTAAAAACCCTACAAATCTTCAACGCCAATAAAGTTGACGGAACAAACTTATTCAATTCGATTGCATTTATGGTTTGTCTTGTAACGGAAACCAAGTCTGCTAACTGTTCTTGTGTTAGGTTATTTATTGCTCGCTCAATTTTAATCTTATTATTCACGGATTGAGGTTTTACAAATTAAAAATTGAAACCTCAAAATATAGATTAGACTTATTGTAAATAAATTATATACCAATACATGGAAAAATGGAAATCCATGGATGAATAAAATACATAAAAGCAACAATATATAATTCAAGAAAACAGCAAATTGCAAGGAACTTAATCTAATCTGGTTTATAAATTCATCCTCTTTTTTCTCCTTTGAAAACATAATTAATAGCCCCCCAATCAATACCAAAATACTTGTTAAGTTGGGTATTAGTTCTATTTCTTCAAATCTAAATTGTGTTTTTGTTTGAGGTGACAACCCTGTTCCAAAGTATCCGAAAGTCATAATTCTAGGGTTAAAAGGAAAGTCAGATACAATCATATAAATTAACCCAACAAAAAAAGAGGGTAAAAATAATAACCATCCAATTTTCTTGTATTTAGTTGCCAAAAGAAGTGATTCCATATGCATAAATTTTATCAAATGTAAAGTATACTATACATTTTGACAAATATTTTTTACATATATCTGATAAATCACAAATAACATACCCAGTAATCAAGAGGAACTTAGTATCAGTGGTAACAAAAAAAGGTCTCTTTTCAGAGACCTTTGTAGCGGGATCGGGAGTTGAACCCGAGACCTTTGGGTTATGAATCCAACGCTCTAACCACCTGAGCTACCCCGCCATAAATATTAATCCAACGCTCTAACCACCAGAGCTATCACGCCGGATTTGTTAAGGGCAGCAAAAATAACGATAAACACAATGAAAACAAAATTGACTAAACGCAATAATTTATGACTAAAATCATCTGAAAAGTCAATTCTTGTCATTTTTATCTACTTTCAAATCCTGAACCTTTACAGCATAAAGACTGATTAGTACATTTCTGTTATTTTCTGATTAGTAGGGTAAACCCGTTTTTTTAAACCAATTAAACCCTACGTTATGACCCGAATCACGTCCTATTGCCAGACTTGCACTGTGAAGAATTGCATCATGCTCAAATCTTTCGGTCCTGATCAGCTTAATGTTTACAAGCCGTATAAACATCACTATGAGTTCAAAAAAGGTGAACTAATCTTCCGCGAAGGTGATGAAATCAATGGCCTTTATTTCGTACAATCTGGTGTTATTAAACTAGAAATGAACGCCGACAAGCAACGTCCATTTATTTTGAGATTGATTGGTCCTGGACAAACAATGGGGCATCGCTTCTTAAGCTATACTGGACTACAGCCTTATTCCGCGACCGCCATTGAAGACACAAGAGTATGCTTTATTGAGCTAGGATTCTTTAAAAATCTTATGCAGAAAAATGAGAACCTACAGGAAGAACTCAGAAAGATATTCTTGAAAGAAATCAGAACTACTGAAGTAAAACTTCTTCAAATTGCCCAGCAGACCGTTCGTGAAAAAGTTGCAGGTATTTTGGTCCACCTGGCTGAAACCTACAACTACAAGCAAATTGGTATGGGAATTAAGGTTCACATCGACCGCCAAGAAATGGCTGATCTAGCAGGAACAACTAAAGAACAAGTGTCCAGAATTCTTGCTGATTTTGATCAAGAACAACTTATCAGGTTTAGGGCAAAACATTTCAAATTCATGGCCATTGATAAACTTCGCCAGATTGCTGAAAGACATGCAGAGCCTACTCGAGCTATAGAGGAAATTGAGGCCTAAAAAGAGCTATTTCAATTGTATTATTAAGCCTTTGGTTGTACCTTTGCCGCCGTAATAACATAATTATGGCGGCAAAAATAAAAGTACACAACCCAGTTGTAGAGCTAGATGGCGATGAGATGACTAGAATCATTTGGAAGTTCATCAAAGACAAATTGATTCTACCCTACCTTGAGCTTGATATCAAATATTATGACCTTGGTGTTGAATTCAGAGATGAAACGAATGATCAAGTAACTATTGATGCTGCAAATGCAATCAAGCAATATGGCGTTGGTATTAAATGTGCTACCATTACCCCAGATGAAGCTCGTGTAAAAGAATTCAACCTCAAGCAAATGTGGAAGAGTCCAAACGGAACCATCCGCAATATTCTTGATGGTACAGTATTCCGTGAGCCAATCGTAATTAAAAACATTCCTCGTCTTGTTTCCAATTGGGATAGTCCAATTATTGTTGGACGTCATGCTTTTGGCGATCAATACCGCGCGACTGATTTCGTGGTTCCTGGAAAAGGAAAGTTGACTGTAAAATTCGAAGGTGAAGACGGACAAATCATTGAACACGAAGTATACCAATTCAAAGGTGCTGGTGTTGCCATGAGCATGTACAATACCGATGAAAGTATCATGGGTTTTGCAAGAAGCTGCTTTAACATGGCTCTTCAAAAAGGATGGCCTTTGTACATGAGCACCAAGAACACCATCTTGAAAAAATATGATGGCAGATTCAAAGATATATTTGAAGAAATCTATCAAAATGAATTCAAATCGGCTTTCGAAGCCGCAGGCATCACTTATGAGCACAGATTGATTGACGACATGGTTGCAAGTGCATTGAAATGGAATGGCAAATTCGTTTGGGCTTGTAAGAACTATGATGGTGATGTACAGAGTGATACAGTAGCACAAGGCTTCGGTTCACTTGGTTTAATGACTTCAGTTTTAGTTACTCCTGATGGAAAAACAATGGAGTCTGAAGCAGCACACGGAACTGTTACAAGACACTATCGCGATCACCAAAAAGGTAAACCAACAAGTACTAACCCTATTGCATCAATTTTTGCATGGACAAGAGGTTTGGCGTTCAGAGGTAAATTAGATGATAACCAAGCATTGATTGATTTTGCGAATGCATTAGAGCTAGTATGTATCGAGACTGTTGAAGAAGGTAAAATGACTAAAGATTTAGCTGTTTGTATTCACGGCAATAAAGTGAATCATGGTGAGCATTATCTCTATACAGAAGAATTCTTGGATGCAATTGATGCTAACTTGAAAAAGAAAATGGGCATCTAACATAAATTATCTCAATACTTAAAAAGAGTCCTACTGGACTCTTTTTTTATTATACTAACCATAGTTATATATCTTGTCATTTTCCTAAGATTCTATCCCACATGATTAATGCAGACGCTTGATTGAATTTTGCAAATCGTCCACGCTGCACGATGAGGTCATTATCTGTTGGATGAGATAAATAATAGTGAAAAGCAAACCTACTTTTAGCGTCCTCCCATCCATTGGTTTGCCCAAACCTTAAATCATTAAACACCAGCGTATCTCCCCAATGCTCAACGGTATAATAAACCTGTGAGAAGGTCTTCAATTCCATTACTTCTTTATGATCATGAACTGGATCTAACAGTCTCTCATTTTTAGGGAAATAGGTTGTTTTCATTGGCACCTTATCATTTAAGATTGATCGATAACCAATTTGATATCCAGCACTGTCTTCAATAGCCACAAACCACAAAAAATTATTAAACAAAGTTGGAGTGGTAAAATACCGATTCGATTCTTTCCCATTTAATACCATTTCTTCTTGCACTTTCTTATCTATGCTAAACTTATTAAATAACGCAAAACTCAAATAAAGCAAGGATGCAAAAACGCCAACTCTAGCCCATTTCAACCGATGCTTATGATCTGTTTTTGCAAAGAGTAAAAACAAGAAAGAAACCAAAGCAACAATTGTAAACAAAGGATCGGCTACATACAACACATTAAAAGAAATGCGTGTTGATGTAAACGGCTCAAACCAACCAATTCCATAGTTATTCATGGCATCTAAAAAGAGATGACATCCTATTTCAATTAAAAAAAACCAAAACCATTTACGCAATGATATTGGCTCGGCCTTGTGCCATCTTGCAGCGATTAAAGCTAAAAAAAAGGCTGCTAAAAAAGCAAATAGAAAAGAATGTGTGATACCCCTATGCGCCAATAATTCAGTACTAACTGGCATCCACATACCTGCAATAAAATCAATGTCGGGAACACTTTGGGCTAAAGCTCCCCAAAGTACCGCTTTTCTTCCTGCTTGCTTATCCAAGATCAACTCTCCAACGCAAGCGCCAAGTACAATATGTGTTAATGAATCCATTTAAACATTTGAATATACTTAGCTAAGATATTCAAATGTAGTTTGAAAAAAATACCAAACTATAACATTACATCATTCTGATTTCCCTTGTACCCATTCCTGAAGGTGCACCACCTGCAGGCTGTTTACCAGAGTACTTATTGAACCTGTAAATGAAACTCATCATGAAATAACGTGTTAATCTGTTTACGCGTGTATCAATGATATTGTTCCCATTTACAGTTCTAGCAATTGCTTGGTTCTGCTTGAAGATATCGAAACCAGACAATCTGAAAATACCATTCTTCTTTTTGAATAAGGTTTTTTCAATAGACGCATTCAACAAAACGATGTTCTGATTTACTGAAGAGGAAAGTCCCCTATTGATGATGTACTCTAAATCATGTCTGAATACTATTCCACCAGGAATATCCACTCTAGAATTATTGGTGAGGGTCCAGCTTGTATAATTTACATTAGGCTGACCAGGCAATGTATAACTTACTTTATTCAAACCATACCTGCCACCAAAATCAATTTCTAACCAATCTTTCCAATTGAACTCATATTTCAAGCCTTGAGAGATCAATACATTTTTTGCAACATTTCTTTGAGAATCAATCAAGGTAATGTTGTTGTTGTAGGCCATCACACCATTTAAGGAGATGATATGTGTTCTGTTGTTCCAAGGCTTACTGAAATTGTAAAAACCACTTATTGTATAATTACCGTCAACGTTTTCATAGCTTGTAAGCTGACTACCATTTTGACCTAGTCTTTTGGTGTTGTTAACAATCTGATTATCGACAAAATTAAAATTAGCACCTACAAAGAATGTTTGTCCAGTCAAGAAGTTGAGGTTATTAAACGACATACTGAAAACATGCGCTTGCTCGGGCTTCAATTCAGGATTACCCTTGGTCTGGTATTGTGGATTGGAAACGTCAGTTACAGGTTGCAACTGTGAGAAAGAAGGTTGTCTTGCATTACCATTGTAAAAGAACCTCAAAGTTTTGTTTCTAGTAAAATTGTAAGCAAAGTTGGCAGAAGGAAGTAGATTCAAACGCTTGATTGGCGCATATTCTGTCTCTCCTACACTGTTAAATGTTTTTCCACGCTGATCAACAGGCTGAGCACTTGCACCAATAGAATAATTGTACTTCTTTTTAACTGTCCTAAGGTTAGCTCCAATTCTCTGGTTGATGAAATCATTTTCAAATTCGTTGCTCAGAAGATCTGAGAATAAATAATTACCAGTTATTGTATCTAATACAGAAGTATTTCTATCATTACGGGTATAAAACCTTGAATAGGCATAAATCAAATCGATAAACCTATCTTTCATGATGGGCTCTGAATAATTCAAACGAATACTATAATTGTTTGAATTATTGTTGGTAACAACCTGCTGATCTAATAACACAGAGAATGGTCTTGGGAAATAGTTATTAGTTATGTTCACTTTCTCCGATTCACCATCAGTAGAATTTATACCCCCACCTATATTGACAGAAAGATTTCTTCCACGTTTTTTGAACTTATGGTTAAAGAGTAGGTTTCCTGAAAAATTAGGCGACTTAGAATATGATGTGTCATCATTGGTACCATCACTGGTAAGATCAATGTCATTCCTCAAATAACCAAAGTCCGAGAATGATTTGCTATCATTATCCCTCATGGTAAATTCTGGCACAAACTTGATGTAATTAAATGAGTCTATGTTCCACTCAAGATTGATAGAAGCCCTATGGTTGCGAGAATTGCTCAGTGATTGCGTATTCTGGTTATTCAAAAATTTAGTGCTTTCAAAAAAGTTTTGAGAAGCAACATCACGTCTTACGTCAGTCTCACGTGATGAATAACTGTAATTTCCATAAATAGAACCTTTCTTTTCTTTGAAGTCATTTCTAAAGTTCAAACCCAAAGAGTTACTTACACGCAGTCCCTCTTCACCACCAATTCCCCCTTGGTTATTTCCACCAACATTCACTTGGAAGGCACGGTTTCCACCTCCACCACCTCCAAAATTATTACCCCCGCTACTGGCTCCACCATCAAAATTAAATGTGCTTGTGTTGTTGTTATTCGCACCACCAAATACTGACAACTGTGTTTCGTTGTTAAACATGTTCACGTTAGCTGTAGCAGCATAACGATCATCTGTACCACCTCCAACTACTGTCCGGGTAAACACCCCTTTGTTTCTATCCTTCTTTAATTGTAGATTAAGAATTTTATCTGGCTCACCATCTTTAATTCCAGAAACATTGGCAAGATCACCGTAGTCATCTATGACTTGCACTTTGTCGATCATATCAGCAGAAAGCTGTTGTGTTGCAGCTTTTGGATCATTACTGAAGAAATCCTTTCCATTTACTCTTACCCTAGAAACAGTTTTTCCTTGTGCAGTTATATTACCGTTTTTATCGACTTCAATACCTGGCATTTTTTTCAAAAGATCTTCTACCATTGCATTGGGCTTCAACCTGAAGGAGTCGGCTTTGTACTCTACAGTATCTTCCTTTACAATGATTGGAGGAGTGCTGATTACAATCTCTTGAAGATTGCTGTACTCAGGTAACAACTTAATGGAGTCTAATTTTAGCACTTCTTCCCCTTCCGGAACGGTATAAGCTTTTAACTTGGTACCATAACCTAGGCTAGAAATTGACAGTACAAACTTGCGTTGAGGGATCCCTTTTATGAGGAAGAAACCCACATTATTGGAAAGGGTTTTGATGGTATCTTTCCCACCTGCAATATATACCCCGACAGTTGCTCGTGCGATAGGGTTGCCTAAAGTATCGATTAAACGACCGTTTACCTGAAAGCCCTCTTGCGTAAACCCTTCAAAACCAAGACTTAACACACTAAAAAACAAGAAAATTATACGTTTCATAAGCTTAAAATCGGTAATTGGACGGCAAAGTTAGTCAAATGCTTTCGGTCCCAAACAAAGAATAGGATAAGCGGTTCACCAGAGTGACCACAAAGGGGTGATTTCTGGGGATTTTCAGCATAAATGAGTTAATTTTGACCCCTTAGCAAGAACCGAAGAACATGTTTAAATTTTTGTCAGGAATATTTGGAGGAAGTAAGTCGGAAAAAGACGTTAAAGCAATTAGTCCCTTAGTAGCTATCATCAATAACCATTTTGAATCTTACCAGTCGCTTACCAACGACCAACTCAGAGCAAAAACTGTAGAGTTTAAGGGAAGAATAAAAGAATACCTGGTTGAGATCGATAACAATATCAAGTCCCTCAATGAGCAGGCCGAACAACTGCCCGTAGAAGATATTATTGGACGAGACGACCTTTACAAAGCCATTGATGAGCTCAAGAAAAAGAGAAATCAGCAAATAGAGGAAATCCTTGAAAAAATCCTACCTGAAGCTTTTGCTGTGGTGAAAGAAGCGGGACGAAGATTCAAGGAAAATGAAACACTTGTTGCAACCGCAACTGATCTCGATCGTGAATTGAGCGTAAAAAAAGATTACGTAAAAATCAATGGTAACGATGCTGTTTTTCAAACCAGTTGGATGGCAGCAGGAAGTCTAGTCAATTGGAACATGGTTCATTATGATGTTCAGCTGATTGGTGGTACTGTTCTTCACCAAGGTAAAATTGCTGAGATGGCAACTGGTGAGGGTAAGACCTTGGTGTCAACACTTCCGGCTTACCTCAATGCCTTAGCAGGTGAAGGTGTTCACATCGTAACTGTCAATGATTACCTTGCTAAACGTGACTCTGAATGGAATGGAACATTGTTTGAATGGTTAGGCCTATCTGTTGATTGTATTGATAAACATCAACCACATTCAGATGCAAGAAGAAAGGCCTATTGGGCTGATATTACCTACGGGACAAACAACGAATTTGGATTCGATTATTTAAGAGATAACATGGTTCACTCTCCT
>JACCDW010574210.1_pt1 | contig 10310 bp, 10 predicted proteins | sample 7449781 | NCBI WGS metagenome assembly JACCDW01 (sample SAMN15323449, study PRJNA562643) | freshwater metagenome | isolation source: river surface water | place: USA:Blue River Watershed | collected 2017-08-18 | reverse complement strand
TTCAACAAGACCTACCGAACCGAGGTGCTGGACTGCTACGTCTTCGATTCGCTGCACGAAGTCAGGCAAATGACCGAGGACTGGCTGCACCGCTACAACCACCAGCGGCCCCATGAGTCGTTGGGCCTCATCCCGCCGGTTGAGTACCGTGTGAAACAATTCCCCAACCTCTACTTCTGACTGGTTCAGGAATTCGAGGAGGCTTCACCTTCAAGATCGACGAGGCGGGGTACGCCGACATCCTCAAGCAGGTGCGTGATGGCGATTTTGAAAAGCAGTTGCACGAGCGGCTGGAGCTGGCCGAGCGGGAAAAGCGCGACGCGATAGCTTTGGCCGAGGCCAATGTCACCAATGCGCTGCAAAAAACAGCGGCGGCCAAAGACACGGAGATTCAGGCACTAAAAGCCCAGCTCGACGCTGGCGAGGTGGCGCGCAAGCTGGCGGTGACGGAGGCGTTGGGCACGGTGAGCAAAGAGCGCGACGCGCTGGCCAACGAGCTGAAGGCCGAGCAGGAAAGGGCGCGCAACGCACTGCAAGCCGCAGACCAGTTGGCCGAAGCCAAGTTGACCCATGCGCTGCAGGCCGAAGCTGCCAAAAAGAACGCCGAAATTCAGGCGCTGCAAGCCAAGCTGGCGGCCAGCGAAACGGCGCGGCAACTGGCCGTTACTGTGGCCGTGAACGAGGCCGTGGGTGTGGTCGCCCGTGAGCGCGATGACTTGAAAAATGACCTCAACCTCATTGCCGTGAAAAATCAGCTGCAAGAGAAAGCCATCAAGGAGCAATACGCCTTGCAGCTGCGCGACCGTGATGGTGAGATTGCGCGCCTGCGCGACATGAAGGCGCGGCTGTCAACCAAGATGGTGGGTGAAACCTTGGAGCAGCACTGCGAAATCGAGTTCAACCGCATCCGTGCAGCCGCTTTTCAACGGGCGCATTTTGAGAAAGACAACGACGCCCGCACCGGCAGCAAGGGTGACTACATTTTTCGCGACTCAGACGAGTCGGGTGCCGAGATCGTCTCCATCATGTTTGAGATGAAGAACGAAAGCGACGAGACGGCCACCAAAAAACGGAACGAAGATTTCCTGAAAGAGCTGGACAAAGACCGCACAGAAAAGGCGTGCGAGTACGCGGTGCTGGTGTCCCTGCTGGAGCCGGAGAGCGAGTTGTACAACAGCGGCATCGTCGATGTGTCGCACCGCTACCCCAAGATGTACGTGGTGCGGCCACAGTTCTTTGTGCCCCTGATCACGCTGCTGCGCAATGCCGCTTTGAACGCGATGAAGTACAAGTCCGAGCTGGCCTTGGTGCGCTCGCAGAACGTGGACATCACCAAGTTTGAAACCCAGCTGGACGAATTCAAGACGGCGTTTGGCCGCAATTGGCGTCTGGCCTCTGAGGGTTTTGAAGAAGCCGTCAAGCGCATTGACGAAGCCATCAAAGACCTGGAAAAAACCAAGGAAGCGCTGCACAAGTCGGCCAACAATTTGCGCCTGGCCAACGACAAGGCCGACGACTTGACGATCAAGAAGCTGACGCGGGGCAACCCGACGATGGCGGCCAAGTTTGCCGAGTTGCCGGGGTCCTAGTTATTTATTGAGTTGTATTTTTGAAAATACGCCTCATAATTTGAGGTGTATCTGTCAAAATACGCCTCATGCCCACCCTAATACCGTCCACAGATCCACGTTACATCTGGCAGCACCGCGCTTGGCCGCAGCTCACAGTTGATGTGACGGCACTGGCCCCTGCGCTGGATCTGGCTCGCTTGGAGCAAGGGCGCTTGCTGGGGCTGCTGGGTGCCATTGGGCTGGAGCAGGCCGCTGAAGTGCAGTGCGAGTTGTGGGTGCAGGAGGCGCTGGCCACTGCCGCCATTGAGGGGCAGCAGCTCGATCTGGCGTCTTTGCGCTCGTCGGTGGCACACCGGCTTGCGCTGGCCGATGCGCCGGGTGCAGACCGGTCTGCCGAGGGCTTGGTGCAGGTCATGCAAGACGCCCTGACCGGGCACGCTGCGCCACTGGATGTGGACCGGCTGTGCCGCTGGCAGTCGGCGCTGTTTCCGGGGGGCACGTCTGGCATTGCCCGCATTGCGGTGGGCCGCTTGCGCGACCATGCCGATGCCATGCAAATCGTCAGTGGGCCGCCGGGGCGCGAGGTGGTGCATTACGAAGCGCCACCTTCGGTGCAGGTGGCGGCAGAGTTGGACCATTTTTTGGCGTGGTTTGCCCATGCGGATGCGGGGCAAAACGGCATCGTGCGGGCCGCGTTGGCGCATCTGTGGTTCGAGTCCATCCACCCGTTTGAAGACGGCAATGGCCGCTTGGGCCGTGCCTTGGCAGACATGGCTTTGGCGCAAGACATGCATGCGCGAGACCCTCAGGCCAATGCCGCGCTGGTGCGCGTGTTCGGATTGGCGCATCAGATGCTCAAAAACCGTGCGGCCTATTACGAAGCGCTTAACCATGCGCAGCGCGTGCAAGGCGTACCGGCTGACGCCCAAGGCATCAATGTCACGCCATGGGTGCAATGGTTTGTGCAGGCATTTACCCGTGCCTGTTTGGCCAGTCAGGCGGTGGTGCGCGACGCCACAGACAAAGCGCAGTTTCGCCTGCGGGCGGCGCAATGCCACATCAACCCGCGACAAAGCAAGGTGCTGGAGCGCTTGCTGGACGCCGGGCATGTGGGTTTGGGGGGCGGCTTTCTGGGTGGCATGAGCAACGAGAAATACGCGCGGATCACCGGCGTTTCAAGCGCGACCGCAGCTCGGGATTTGGCCGCTTTGGCAGTCCACGGATTGCTCCGCGTCGAAGGGCAGGGCAAAGCCACACGCTACTGCGTCAATGTGCCGGGTTGGGAGCAGCCCGCGTCCTGATCTTCACTTCTGCGTCAGCGCCGCCCACACCCGATACGCCGCATACGCGTCATTGGCTGCATACACCACTTGCGCTTCGCTCAGGCGCTCGTTGGACCAGTTGCTGGTGGATGTCTTTTTGGACTTGATGAAGCGCTGGCCAAACAGCACGGCTACCGCAGCTTTAACGCCCATGTCCTTGCGGTAGCCGCGTGCGCGGAAAAGGGTATTGAGCTCCACCACGCCCTCAGGTTCTATCCCCAGTTTTTGCACAATGCGTTTTTGATCGTCGCCCAGGCCAAAGCCTGCCTTGGCGATATGGGCTTGGTCCAGCAGGTCGGCGGCCACGCTGCGGCAAGTGCTGTCATGCAGTTGAAACACCCAGGCCCGCTCGGCCGTGGCCAGCTGCAGCACATGCGGTCCGTCCGATGTTTCGCCCGCTTTGAAGGTGGGCTTGGATTCGGTGTCAAAGCCCCAGGCGCTGGCACGCAGCAGCTCGGCCTGCGCGCGCAGGGCTTGCTCGCCCGTGCGCACCAGGGTAATGCGGTCCAGGCCCAGCCGGTCAAACAATGGCAGCAGGGCGATGGCGTCTTTGTCGGGGACTTGGGGGCGCATGTCGGGTTTCAGCGGCGGGTGCGCGCACGCTGCGAGGTTTTTTGCGCCTTGGCCTTGGCAAACTCTTCCTTGCGCGCCGCACGTTCGGCGTCGGCCTTTTTGCCTTCGGCCAGCCAGCGGGCAAATTCTTCGGGGGTTTCAAGGGTGATGCGGCCCAGGGCGCCCGAGCGCAGGTCGTGGATCACGAGTTCGGCGGCTTTGGTGGTGTTGACGCGCCCACCGCTTTGGATGGCGCCACGCTGTCGGCCAATCGCTTCGAGCAGTTGTTCGTCGTTCAGACCGTCGAGGCTGGCCAGTTTGTAGCGGGCCTGCAGTTCGGTGCCGTAGTGGGCCTGCAAATAGCTCAGCAGTTCCAGCGCCACTTCTTCGTCGTCAAAAGCGTTCACGCCAATCGCACCGCTGGCCGCCAGGTTGTAGCCGCTTTGCAGCACGATGATGCGCGGCCACAGCACGCCGGGGGTGTCGTACAGGTAAAAGTCGTCGGCAATGTTGACGCGTTGCTCGGTCTTGGTCACACCGGCAATGTCGCCGGTCTTGGCGGCGGCTTTGCCCTTGAGGGTGTTGATCAGGGTGGATTTGCCCACGTTGGGAATGCCGCAGATCAGCACGCGCATGGGTTTGGCCAGGCCGCCCCGGTTGGGGGCGAGTTGGTGGCAGGCGTCCACCAAGGCCTTGGCGGGTTGCTTCATGCCGTTGTCCAGGCCAATGGCGCGCACGCCGTCCTGGGCGTTGTAGTGGGCCAGCCACTCTTGCGTGCGCTGCGGGTCGGCCAGGTCTTGCTTGCTGAGGATCTTGAGCGCTGGTTTGCCCTTGATCAGTTCGGCCAGCATGGGGTTGGCACTTGAGCCGGGCAGGCGGGCGTCGAGCATTTCGATGACGACGTCAATGTTCTGGATGCGCTCGGCAATCGCCTGGCGCGTCAGGTGCATGTGACCGGGGAACCACTGGATCGCCATGGCGGGTCTTCTCAGGCCTGGATCAGGCGCACGGTGTAGCCCTGGCCCGAGGCGATGACCTCGAACAGGCGGTCGATGTTGGGGTGGCTGCCGGGGTGCTGGCGGGCCGATTCGGTGTGCTCGGCAAACAGGGCCAGGCCTTCTTGCGCAGCGGCCACATTGATGCTGCCGTGCCTGGCGGCCAGGGCGTTGTAGACGGCCACCGAGCCGGCCTTGCCGGGCTTGTTCTCGATGGTGGCAGCCACCTGGCCAGCGGCGTCGATCAGCTCCAGCGCGCTCAGGTGGGAGATGGCAGGCAGTTGGCGCAGCTTGTCGGCAAAGGTGCTCATGGTGGGCAGAAAGTGTTGTCTGTGGTGGGGCCGACATTGTGCCTGTTATTGCTGGTGCGGCAGGGCCGGGCCGCCTTGCAGTTGACGGGACAGCCTGGGCTTGTGCTTTCGCCGATACTGCTGGCATGTCTCATGCCCGATCGTCCTCTTTGAAGCCTTGGCAAGTCAGCACCGGTGGCATTTGCGGTCTGGTGCTGACCATCGGGCTGGCCCGTTTTGCCTACACGCCCTTGCTGCCCGCCATGCAGGCCCAGACGGGGCTGAGCGATGCCGCAGCCGGCGCGCTGGCGGCGGTCAATTACGCGGGGTACATCAGTGGCGCACTGGTGGCGGCCTGGATGGACGATGTGCGCTGGCGGCACCGCTTCTACAGCATGGGCCTGTGGATGGCTTTGCTGGTCACGGCCGCCATGGGCCTGTCGGACGCCATGCCGGTGTGGGTGTTGTCGCGCTATGTGGGCGGGCTGTGCGGGGCCACCGGCATGCTGCTGGGGGCGGGTCTGGTGCTGGGCTGGCTCATGCGCCAGGGGCGCCGACCCGAGCTGGGCGTGCATTTCATTGGCCTGGGTCTGGGCATTGTCGTGTCCGCCGTTGGGGCTTGGGCGCTGGCGCAGTGGTGGTCGGGCTGGGCGGACCAGTGGCTGGCGTTTTCGGCCATCGGGCTGGTGTTTCTTGTTCCTGCCTGGCTCTGGCGCCCACCGGTGCCACCGGCTGTCCCCGCGCCTGCCGCAGGCGCGGGCGGTGGTGGGGCTTCACGCCGCTGGATGCTGACGATGGTGGCCAGCTACTTTGCCGCAGGCTGGGGCTTTGTCATCAGCGCCACATTCACCGTGGCGATTGTGGAGCGGCAACCCGCGCTGGCCGGGCAGGGGGCGCTGGCCTGGGCGCTGGTGGGGCTGGCCGCCATGCCGGCCGTGTTTTTATGGGATCGGGTGGCCCGCCGCCTGGGCGATACCCGGGCGCTGCTGCTGGCGTTTGGCCTGCAGACCCTGTCGGTCGTCTTGCCTGCGGTGTCCAACGACTTGTGGGCGGCCTTGGGCGGGGCTTTGGGTTATGGCGCCACCTTCATCGGCATTGTGAGCATGACGCTGGCTTTGGTGGGGCGCCGCTCGCCGGGCAACCCGGGCAAGGCCATGGCCCGCCTGACGCTGAGCTATGGCGCCGCGCAGGTGGTGGCGCCGGTGGTGGCGGGGGCCATGGCGCAGGCCACGGGCACGTTCCAAGGGGCGTTGTGGCTGACGGCGGCGGTCATGGCGCTGGGCATGGCCTTGCTGGCCACTTTGCCTTCTGAATCCTGAAGCGTCAAAGCCCCAGGCTGTGCAGTTCCACCAAGCCCTTGGGCGTGTGCAGCCGGGCCAGCAGGTTGGCCGGGCCTTGCGCGATCTCTGCTCCTGACAGGCCGATGGCGGCGTAGGCCTGGGCCAGCTTTTCGGGGTTGGGGTGCTGGACGCTCAGGCTGTGCAGCGACACTTTGGAGCGGGGCAGGGTGTTGCGTGGGTGCAGGCGCAGCGGTTCGGTGGCATCCGGTTTGCCCCATTGGATCAGGGTGGGCAGGCAGCCGTTGAACAGGCGCTCGCCGTCTTCGCGCACGGTGATCTGCCAATGCACCACACCTTTGCTGGAGGCGCGGCTGGCGTGGGCGATCTGGCCGCGCTCAATGTCCTGGCGCAGCAGCGCGTGGCGGGCGGCCTTGATCTCGTCGGTGCTGGCCACAAAGTGGATCAGCCGTGGTTCTTGCGCAATCGCTTTTTGCATCTGCGCATCGTCCAGGTCAAACCAGCGGGCGGCACGGCTCCTGGGGCGCACGGCTTGCGGGTTGATGGCGATGATTTCGAGGTACGCCAGTGGGTGCTGCGGTGTGGCGATCTTGATCAAACGGTTGTGCGTGCCGAATTTCTCGTGCTCGCCGCCGGGGCCAGGGGTGACGCCCAGGGTGGCCTCGCACCATTGCACGCCCTGGTCCAGGGTGGCGGCTGCGACGACCAGGTGGTCAATTTGGGTTTTCATGTGGGGTGGGGGAGTGTGCACGCCGCCAGGGCGACACCTCAGAGTGTGTCAACGGCTTGCCGGGGTGGCGCCGTCCGGGTCCGCACCGGGCTGTACTCGGCGGGCGCCATTGAAGCGCTTTTGCCAGTAGGCCGAGCGCATGTCGTCCACCCGGATCGATTTGCCTGCCCGTGGGGCGTGGATGAATTTGCCGTCGCCCATGTAGATGCCCACATGGCTGAAGGCGCGCTTCATGGTGTTGAAAAACACCAGGTCGCCGGGTTTGAGTTCTTCGCGGTCGATGGTTTCGGTGGCCTTGGCCTGTTCATTGGCACGACGTGGCAGCACGCGGCCAAAAGACTTTTCGTACATGTGGCGGACAAAGCCGCTGCAGTCAAAACCAGTTTCCTCGCTGGATCCGCCACGGCGGTAGGGCACGCCCAGCAGGCCCATGGCCTGGGTCAGCATGTCGGTGGCTTTCTCGCCCATGGTCTGGCGGGCCACCGAAAACTGGCTGGTGAGCGATCCAGACCACTGCGCCAGCAGGCCAGGGGACGCCTGCACTGGCGGCGGCATGTCGTCGTCGGCAGGCGCAGCCAGGCTCTGGAGGGTTACCAGGCTGAGCAAGACGGTGAGGTGACGGACGCGGTGGGGCAGACGCAAGGGGAGGGCAGGTCAAACCTGAGAGGGACGTTGCGGGCATTTTAGCTGCTGCACAATCGGGCCCATCCAAGGAGTTTCCATGTTGTTAGATGTCGAAGAAAGCCAGCTGGTGCTGGTGGATTTTCAGCCCAGGCTGCAAGCGGTGCTGCACGATGCGTCCAATGTCTGGGCCAATGCTGTGCGCCTGGTTCAGGCAGCGGATTTGCTGGATGTGCCGGTTTGGGGCACCGAACAGAACCCGTCCAAGCTGGGCGCCATGCCCCCCGAGCTGCGCAGCGCCTGCCAGCGCGTGCTGGCCAAGATGCAGTTCAGTGCCGTGGAAGAGGGTTTAGGTGAATGGCTGACCCCACCACCAGCTGCGCCGCGCGGCAACGCCCGCAGCCTGCCTCGCCACCTGCAAAAGCCGCAAGCCGAAGCGGCAGGGCGCAAATCCATCGTGTTGGCCGGGGTGGAGGCGCATGTGTGCCTGCTGCAGACGGCGTTGGACCTGCTGGACGACGAGTTTGATGTGTGGGTGGTGACCGATGCCTGCACCTCGCGCACCGAGCGCAACCGCGACGCGGCCTATGACCGCCTGGCTGGGGCCGGGGCCGAACTGGTCACCACCGAAATGGTGATTTTTGAATGGCTGCGCAGTGCCGAGCACCCGGATTTCAAGGCGGTGCAGGCCCTCGTCAAATAAATCCATGTGTTTTCCGGGGGGCGTTGTAAGCGAACCCCGGCTTTTGAGTCAGTCTGTCGCAAGACCCCTGCCCATAATTATGAATTCTCAAGTTTGCAGCGCCGTGTGCCACGGCCTGCAAGCGCACGCTTTCATGATCAGGTTTCCGAGGAGAATCCGTGGGCAACTACGCAGACTTTCACAAGCGTTCCATACAGGATCGCGATGCTTTCTGGACCGAACAGGCCGCTTTGATCGATTGGCACAAGCCTTTCGAGCAGGTCTGTGACTACAGCAAGCCCCCCTTTGCCACCTGGTTCAAGGGCGGTGAGACCAACCTGTGCCACAACGCGGTGGACCGCCATCTGACCCAACGCGCCGACCAGAATGCGCTGATTTTCGTCTCCACCGAGACGAACACCGAAAAGGCGTATTCCTTCCGTGAGCTGCACCAGGAGGTCAACCGCATGGCCGCCATCTTGCAGGCGCAGGGGGTGGGCAAGGGCGACCGCGTGCTGATTTACATGCCCATGATCGCCGAGGCCTGCTTTGCCATGCTGGCCTGCGTGCGCATCGGCGCGATCCACTCGGTGGTGTTCGGCGGTTTTGCCAGCCATTCGCTGGCCAGCCGCATCGACGACGCCCAGCCCAAGGCCATCGTGAGCGCCGACGCGGGCATGCGCGGCGGCAAGGCCGTGCCTTACAAGCACCTGCTGGACGCCGCCATCGACTTGGCCACCCACAAGCCCGCCAAGGTGCTGATGGTCAACCGGGGTCTGGCCCCGCTCAACCCGGTGGCCGGCCGTGATGTGGACTACGCCGCCGAGCGCGCCAAGGTGATGGATGCGAACGTGCCCTGCGTCTGGGTCGCCAGTGACCACCCCAGCTACATCCTCTACACCTCGGGCACCACCGGCAAGCCCAAGGGCGTGCAGCGCGACACCGCAGGCTACACCGTGGCGCTGGCTGCCTCCATGAAGCACATCTACATGGGCAACCCGGGCGAGACCTATTTCTCCACCTCCGACATCGGCTGGGTGGTGGGCCACAGCTACATCATCTACGGCCCGCTGATCAATGGCATGGCCACCATCATGTACGAGGGCCTGCCCACCAACCCCGACGCGGGCATCTGGTGGAGCCTGGTCGAGAAGTACAAGGTGACCGTGATGTTCTCGGCGCCCACGGCCGCACGGGTGCTCAAAAAGCAGGACCCGGCCTACCTCACCAAGTACGACCTCTCCAGCTTGCGTGCCTTGTTCCTGGCCGGTGAACCGCTGGACGAGCCCACCGCCACCTGGATGGCCGGTGCGATCAACAAGCCCATCATCGACAACTACTGGCAGACCGAAACCGGCTGGCCGATCATGGCGATCTGCAACGGCGTGGAGCAGGCCCCGACCAAATACGGTTCGCCCGGCAAGGCGGTCTACGGCTACGACGTCAAGCTGATCAACGAAAACACGGGCGAGGAAATCACCGCCGCTGACGAAAAAGGCGTGATTGCCGTGGAAGGTCCGCTGCCACCGGGCTGCCTGCAGACCGTCTGGGGCGACGACAAGCGTTACGTCAATACCTACTGGACCAGCATTCCCGGCAAGACCATGTACTCCACCTTCGACTGGGGCGTGAAGGACAAGGACGGCTACTTCTACATCCTGGGCCGCACCGACGACGTGATCAACGTGGCCGGTCACCGCCTGGGCACCCGTGAAATTGAAGAAAGCATCTCCAGCCATCCGAATGTGGCCGAAGTGGCGGTGGTCGGCGTGGCCGATCAGCTCAAGGGCCAGGTGGCCGTGGGCTTTGCCGTGCTCAAGGACGCCAGCCTGGTGGCCACGCCCGAAGCCGCTCTCAAGCTCGAAGGCGAGATCATGAAGGTGGTGGACAGCCAGTTGGGCGCCGTGGCCCGACCGGCCCGGGTGCGCTTTGTCACGCTGCTGCCCAAGACCCGCTCGGGCAAGCTGCTGCGCCGCGCCATTCAGGCCGTGTGCGAAGGCCGAGATCCGGGCGATCTGACCACCATGGACGATCCGTCTGCCCTCCAGCAGATCGTCGATCTGGTCAAAGTCTGAGGCATAGGACCCCGCTGTGGCGGGGTCTTTTTTTGCAGTCTGGTGCGACGTGTAAGTTTGGCATCGGCTGGCCCATGGCACAATGCGACAGTTTTATCAGGCCCTTCCAGTGCCACACTGTCGCATCCGCCAACCGGTTCAGCCGTGTCGCGGAAGGTAGTTCAACCAGCTAAT
>JACCDW010966061.1_pt1 | contig 10315 bp, 12 predicted proteins | sample 7449781 | NCBI WGS metagenome assembly JACCDW01 (sample SAMN15323449, study PRJNA562643) | freshwater metagenome | isolation source: river surface water | place: USA:Blue River Watershed | collected 2017-08-18 | reverse complement strand
GTTTATCAAGAATTGCTTTTTGTATGAATGTATTGATGGAAGCCGAAAAATCAGTCACCGCATTTTTGGCTTCAATTTTAAGTTCCGTAATTATTGTTGAAGGCGTGAATGAGCTTAGTCTTGATATTAATATCTCTTTTTCCTTCGTATATATACTATCTATTAGTTTTGATGTGTCATTAGCATAATTTTTAATTACTAACTCTGTTTCACATGGATTAATTGAATCGCTTGGCGGCAATTCATTTTTTCCTAAATTTTCCGCATCTCTTATTGCATTTTCCCTCAACGTTTCCCACTGATCTGATCTTTTGCGCTCCTCCTCTCTCTTTATAAACAGATTTTTAAGCCAATTGAATAGAGTATTTAAAAATAATGTCATTTTATCTTGCTTAAAAAATTTTCCCACAAAGGCTCCAAATCAGAATCATCAATCGCCAGTAACTTGAACCTCCCATCCAACCCGATTGCCTTGCCAACACGAGCCTTGGCTTTCTCAATCTGACCCATCTGGCAGAGATAGCATCCGAGGTTGTAGTTGGTCATAGCGTCTTCTGGAAAGTTCTGGACAGCTTGTGAGAGTATTTCAAAAGCCTTTTCTATACCTACTGCGCGGCGTGTAGCCCAAGCAAGATCATTCCAACAGACTGGCTGATCTTTGTGCCGCTTCCAAAGTTCCCTCGCTACTACCTCCATCAAAGTCCACTTCTCGGCGGCACGATAAATTTCCATTCGCACTCCCAAAACCTCTGAGGAGTTTTTTTGATCTGGCGGGATGCACTCAATCTCATTGTTAGCCTCCTCAAGCATTCCAAGCTCCAGATAGCCGATTGCGGCTTGGAGATTTCGATCCTCCTTCATCATATCGCCAGCACCGCTTCCAAGCCCTGTTCAGAAAGAAGACCAGCAGCATGGAACTTCTTCGCCATGTCCACCTGTCTCTGACCAATCGAACTGCTCTTCTCTCGATTCATTTTTAAAGGCATCAATTCAAGGTTCGCCAAGGTGGTATCTAGTTCGGGGCAGACTGACCTTGGAATGATGTGATCCACGCTCAACATGTCACCAGCATATGGTCCGCTCCGAATCGTTGGGGCCCTTCCTGATCGGAGTTGGTTCATGCCCTCTTCATCCAAGCATCCAAGCCGCTCTGCGATGATTCTGTTCCTGACCATTGCTTCAGCTGTCAGTTGCCCTTTGGCTGCACCTCCCCAGCCAACAGCAATCATGACTTCATTCATTTCCTTTGACGGATCACGACCATCTCTCCGAGCCGTTTCTAGCCAGTAGGCGATTTTTCTTACCCGTGGATTTGCTCCACGATCAGCACTGATCGTTGCAATCTTTGCGGGGTCACAGAGATTGACCAACGCCTCGCGGATCGAGTCTGCATGCGCGTTCGGTGACCAAAGCCCAAGAAGAAATACGAGCAGCAGGGGGAATTTTTTGATCACTCTCGATACATCTGATGCTTTGGAAATTTTCTCAAGACCAATTCGGGATTCAAAAAGCAATGACCTCTAGAGGTGCTTAGATTCTAGCTCTAGGGGTTTTCTAGAGTCTTCAGATTTTTGGTGTCTTGGACAAACAAGGGATCAAAAACGAATTGGTTTAAAAAAGCGATGTGACGCCGCAGGGTGTGGGAATCGATGACCCAAGCAGTAAAAATTTACTCTGTAGGAGGAATGTCATTGGGGGTGGTTGTCGGCAATGCCCACCACATATGGATCAATATTTTTCTAACGAGGCTCACTTTAAAAATAGTGGTGAATAAGAAAACCTAATGGACAATAGGTTGACTATTACACCACTAAAACTATAATGAGAAAATGAAATCCAAAATAAAAGCCTATTCCTACATCAGGTGGAGTTCTGACCTTCAAACCAAGGGCGACTCCTACAGGAGACAGGAGGAGTTAGCGGAACGAATATGCAGGGAAAAAGGTTGGGAGCTTGATCCGCTAAAAAGGGACGAGGGTGTATCAGCGTATACAGGTAAAAACATTGAGTCAGGAAATCTCGGTGATTTTTTAAATGCGGTTCAGGAAAAAAGGATAAAAACACCATGCATATTGATTATAGAAACATTTGATCGATTAACACGATTGCCCACTTTGGAGGCTCTGACTCTCGTTCAAACAATTATTAAAGAGGGAGTAACAATATGCACTGCGGCTGATGGGCGTGAATATAACCAAAGCTCATATGAGAACCTTGAGCCATTACTAGTATCGTTATGCCAATTCAATGTTTCACACCAGCATTCTGAAAATTTAAGCAGAAGATTAAGAGCATCTTGGAAAGGAAGAAAACAAAAAGCAGTAAATGAAAAACTTGTTTTAACAAGAAAACTTCCAGCATGGATAAAGCTACCCAAAAAAGCGACAACCACAGATCAATTTGTAATCGATGAAGAAAAGGCAAATATTGTTAGAAGAATATACAAAGAATATTTGTCGGGAGTTGGAACAAATACAATAGCAAGAAATCTAACAAAAGATAAAATCAAAGCATTTGAAACGAAAGAGGCGTGGAATGTTTCAACAATAACAAAATGGTTAACCTCAAAGACCGTAATTGGTCATTTGCAACCACATATTCATTTTTCAAGAAAAAAAAGAATTGAAGAAGGAGATATTATAGAAAACTACTATCCCGCAATAATAGATGAAAGTGATTTTTATGAAGCTCAAGAACTTCGTAAAAGGCGATTGATATCCCGTGGACCTAAAAAAAACAAACACAATTTATTTACTGGGATAATAAAATGTAAAAAATGCAGTGGAAGTATGGCGATGAGAACTGGTGCCGTTACAAAAAAAAGAACTCATCCCTACAGATCATTAGTATGTGGAAGAGCGTGGCGAGGCGGGAAGTGCAAATTCGCTACTATTCCATATTTGCACATCGAGGATATTATATTAACCCTAGTATTCTCAAATATTGCAAACACCTTAACTTTGAAGGATTCTTCTCCTGAAGAAAGAATTTTATCAATAAATGGTCAGATCGAGGAAAACAAGAAAAAAATCTCTAAAATCATAAATGCAATTGAAAATGATAATATAACAAGCAGGTCATTAGCATCAAGATTATTAGAAATTGAAAATGAAAATGAGGTGCTTGAAAAAAAGAAGAGAAATATTCCCAAATCAGAATCTATTGGTTGGATACGAGAGCTGTATCAAAACTGGGAACCATTAGAAAACAATACAGAAAATAGAAATAAAGTTGCATCAATATTAAAAAGAATTATACACTCAATTGAAATCGATGCAATAAAACAAGAAGGATATCTTAAATTTAACTCAAATCCTGAAATTGAAAATATCATCAAATGGGATAAAAAAGACAAATCATATTATATATTGAATGATCAGAAACTTCCAAAATCTCCGTCGCTAGTTTGGATTAACGAGGGTAGGATAATTCCAACAGATCGTATTATAAAAATGAAAAAGAACTTTAGACTGCACCCAGATATTAAAGTTCTAGATGAATATATAGTTTTTATTCCGTTAGAAAAGACGCACTCTACATTTAAAGCACTTGTTACAAAAGATGGAACATATTATAAAAAAGAAACTGTGGACGATAATGCAAACGCTGAATGCATAATATACAAAGACAAAAACCCGCCAATTTCGATAGGTTAGATGTTATGTGATCATTGAAAAGATTATTCCAATTGGAATTTCAGTTCAGCCCCCCAAAAAGTTCAAGAAAAACACTGTTTTTCTCACAAATATTGCAATATTCTTGCGAATTTGCAGATTTTTCAAAGAAACAAAAAATCTAGTATAATCCATTACAATGACTTGCGTATTAATCGACTGGAATAATGCGAGATTCGTTTATTACACCAAGAATTTTTTTAAAAAATCATGTGGAAATACACGAACCTGACATAAATAGGTAATACATTCATTGATTCTGATTACATGCATCGGATGCTGGGGGAAGAGTCAATGTTTAAAAATGAGCGGTATCTGAATAATGATACCTTACCTATTCTATGCATAAATACACAAATATTCCAAAATATTCCAATCTTCCAGATGGAATGGAAATCAAAAATTCAAACCTATATGTAAAGGATAAACCAGTAAATCCAATATATTATGGAACTAGATACATTGAATGGAATATATTCTTAACATTCCATTACCGATTGAAATCCTATCAAAAGAAGAACAATCTAGAAGAAAGAAGGAAATTCTACGAGACCTTGATGAGAGATATTGCTAGAAATGTAAATGGTTTAACCAATTCTTCAATAGTATATCTTGGTGTGGGAGAGTATAAAAATGAACATATGCACACTCACATTCTAATAAATTTAAAAGATGAGCATTTGCATCTTACGAAGAAGGTTCAGGATGAAATCTATCAAAGAATAGATAAAAGGATTGTTGAGATAAATTGTAGAGGAAATCATCCACTTGCATTGCCTCCAAACATTCAAGAGGTCAAAACTCCATCTGGCGCATTATCCTACATTTTGAAACCAGACTGGATGTCAGTGAATGGAACAGACAAGGAAATATTCCACACCGATATGCATGAGGAAAAGCCTAACAAGAATCGCTTTTTAATAAGATGTGAGTATTTTTCTAAAAAAATGGACAGAAATATACTGAAAAGCAATACATCTGGAGTAAATACTTCAGATGAAAATTTCAGAGATCACAGGAATGCCAGAGCAGATTCCTTCAAATTGCACCGAGAAGTTCAATGTGAGGATCGAGCCGTGGAGAAAGAAGTATTTTCAATGTTTCGCCCAGCAGAAAAAGAAATCAATGTCCAAAGTCTTTTTGGAAATGATGGACTATTGCATTAGAAATGGGAATTTCGTTTAAAATTGAATAATACCCTATTTGGCTATGATGGTATTACTCCATGATAAAAACTATTTCTACAACATTATATGATACCAGAAACCCTATTCTGTAATCTGATTCAAATGGAGAATGATCTATTGCCGAAGTAAGCACCATAATTTAAGACAGACTGGAAACGAAATCTTAATTGCCACCCCCTATACAAAAAATATTTTTTAGAAAAAATTGCGTGTTTTTCCTTTAGAAAATTTATGCGTAAATATGCACTATATATTATCGCAGATTATTTTAAATGGAAATTTAATATTTTTATATCGATGCGTCTGGTACTGCGGTGTCTTCATCAACATACACAGGGGATTTCTCGACTTCTTCGTCAACAACATGGCCCAAAAGGAGTAATAGTTCTCTATTCGCAACTAATTGTTTTTTAATAGATTCCAGATGCCAATCTCTTCTATTAAGAATACTATATCGATCTTGCAATATTTCGTTTATCGCAAGTTCTTTAAATTTAAGATACTGCTGTAATTTTGGAAATCTAGAGGATAACTGTTCAAATGAGGGCATGAACCCATGCTATCAAACCAGTGGGGAAATGTCGATTCTAAAATCGATCTGGGGGATAAATATTCCTATGGACGATGATTTTGATTTCTATGTGAGCCTTTACTTGGACTACTTTCGAAATATTGATGAAATGGCACTCGACAAAAAGAAAAGATTCCTGCGGAATTTATTCAAACGATTCAATAGCTGATAAAGCCCAGATTTAATTCTCTAATGTTGAATAAAGCGGTTTAAAAGTATCATTTCAGTGACCACATTTTCGTTTTTCCTGCTTTTTCTGCATTGATGATACATTCTGGAGATTTTGTGTATTTGTCGAATCGAGGGCGTTGAATCCCAATCTTTTTAAACAAATCTTCTGTTTTCATACTTGCCGAAGAGTTAGTCAGAATCTCTTGAATCTTCTGAGATATGTCCTCATCCTTCATCCTTTTTTTGGATGTTTTGACTGATTTTTCAGAGTCCGATGATGGTATCGCTTTCCGAATTTCATCCCACTTGGAATCGATTTCCTTGATTTTTTTCTTTTTAGCAGACTCCAAAGCAGCCAACTCCTTTTTGAATTGATCCATGACTGCCTGTTTCTCTGCATTTATCTGCTCGAAGTATGCTTTAATTTGTTCTGCGATGTTTGTGGGTGTAGTATTCATTTTGATGTTGTATTTCTGGTAAGAATGTGTAGAATTACATTAGATATATGGAAATTCTACATGAACCTGAAATTATTCGTGCAGTAAATGGTATTGGTTGGACTGTTGTCAGATGTGGAAGAGATAAAGAGGGAGCTTTTCAAGAATGGATAGGGGAGAATTTTGCTGATTTTGAGTCTGCTGAATTAGCTTCTTTGGATTGGGAGGAAAGGGAGACTTTATGTTAGTTTTAGTCGTCAATTAAAACTTATAGTAATATTGAATTCTGCATAATTATTCTATTTTATTTGATATTTCAAAAATTGAATATTTCTTGTGAGGATTCTAATTTTCTAGCTCTGCTATTGTATTCATTTTGCCATGTTATCTCATCTGTATTTTTATATCTAGAATACGGAAAGTTAGAATAGTTTTTTGTCGGCACATTGTTTATGTTGTTCAGTATCAATCTTCCGATTGCTTTACCAAGACTTGTAGGAACCGCATTGCCTATTTGCCGATATTGATCAAGGAGCGTTCCTTCTAACTTCCAGTCATCTGGAAACTCTTGAATTCTTTTGTATTCCTCAATGGACAGAGGTCTATTCTCAACAGGATGACATAAATCTGTAGCTGGCATTGCTGGGTGCGTTACCAGTGTAGGTGATGGTTCATCCCAAGCTATCCTGCGAAGGAATCCAGTCTTTCCTCCTCCTGCATGAAATGAAGCTCCTAGAGCCTCTTCTTGCAATTCAATCGGCAAGTGTTTCCAATATTGACCCTGCTTCAAAAGTCTATAATACTTTAAACGCTTTTCAGGAAAATTTACATGGTTATGATTTTTGGAATCTAAACCAATAAATGCTTGCCTAACTGAATTCCATTTAGGTAAATTATAGTTACCATTCTCTGAATGGGTTGGCTCAAGATATGGTAACTTGTCATTTTTTTTCGAGCAAACGATAACCACTCTTTCTCGCTTTTGGGGTGAGCCAAAGTTTGCAGCGTTATAAAGATTAAATGAAACACTATAACCAGCTTCATATAACTTTTTAAGAATATAATTTAATGCCCCGCCTTTACTTTCATCTTTTGAAAGAGGTCTGTTCAATGATGATCGTTCATTATGGGGAATATGTAGAAGTGGCGCAGATAGAAGTCCCCTGACATTTTCAATTACCGCGTATTTGGGGTCTAGCTCAATTATTCTATCAATAAATGTGAGAAAAACATTTCCGCGACTATCTTCAAAACCAGACCTTTTTCCAGCGGTTGAAAAAGCCTGACATGGAGGGCCACCAACAATTAGATCGATTTTGGCATTATTCGATATATTTGCAGCTTCTCGAATTGAAGCAGCTGAATATTCATTTATATCTCCAATCAATGCAATGTCTGGTTTATTTAAAGCTATAGTTCTTCTTGTAGCGGGGTCTATTTCAGATGCCAATCTGACTTTAATACCTGCTTTTTCTAGTCCAATATCGAGTCCTAAAGCTCCTGAAAAAAAGGATAATGCAATTAGTCCATTTAAATCATTCTTTTTACTTCTGCGATCAGGTACAATACTACCACGAGTCTCTTCCCCGTAAGCTTCAATTGCTGTTTGTGGTATTATCCATGAATTACCTACGCGATCAGCAGATAATCTCTTTGATTTTATAAGAACTCGTATGTATTGTGAGGTAAAACCCAACTGACTTGCAGCTTCCTCCACTGAGACAAATGTGCCTGTCGATTCCATTTTTGTTTCTAAGTAGAAACAAAATTATAGTCCCTTGTCAAGACTCTTTAGATTTTCGAGAGTTGTTTTTGCAAAAACCTTGAATCCATCCTCGCTTAGAGCTATATCAGAAAGCACATTAGGAAAATTCTCCCAGTTGGTTGCGTTTCGTCTTGAGAATGATCGATGCCATTTTTCAATAATCGTACCTGATCGAATTGCGCTACTTGATGAATTCTCGGAATTGTCACGATTCTTTACTTGAAGCGCATACCATTTATTTTCCGAGGAAGTCGGTGGTAATATGAAGTCAACAGCCTTGATTGTTGAACCAGATGCCCAAATCCAACCTACTGGTTCTAAAACATGAGCAATATATCGTTCCAATAAATCGCCAACCAAGTTTTCGGCCAGCATGGACAATGTATGTTCTTTGCTTATTCTGGAAAGGTGTGATGACTCGATTCCAAAATATGTTTCTAAAATAAAGCTCACCATGTCATCTGGTATAGTCGATGAACAGGGTGGAGTTAAGGGCTGTTTAGACTTGATAAACTTTAATGCCATAAAGTTTAAATGACCCGTCGATCCGAATTCTAGTTTTTTACCTCGTGGCATCGGCGCAAGTTCACGGTTGAGTTCCAAGAAGCGAACTATCTCGAAAAACTTTGGGGACAACTCCTCATGTCCCATTCCTGAAATTATTGACGACGCGGCATGAGCGGGACTTTGATTTTGCAAATCCATCACGCATTGATGTGCGATTCAGACGATCAATAAAAGACTGTAATCAAAAAAACATAAAGTCGGTTTGATTCGCCCAAACACTATTTTGTTCAGGGAATCTTCGTTTCGGTTTTTTGAAATCTGTGATTGTGAAATCAGATGATTTTTTGATTGACTCTTATTTAGAATTGTTCTAATTATTGTTCTAATATGAAAATTCCCGTTGCGCTTTTTCTTCGCGTTTCCACCGACAAACAAACAACTGACCGCCAGAAAGCCGAATTACTCGCCTACGCAGATTCCAAGGGCTTCTTGGTGGTAGAAGTGGTTGAGGAAATGATTTCTGGAAGGGCTTCAGCAAATGATCGGATGGGACTCAAGCGCATAGAGGACTTGGCTGAAATTGGAGCAATCAAAAAGGTATTGGTGCACGAAGTCTCTCGTGTAGCCAGAACCAACAGCACCCTCCATCGCTTCGTAGAGAATCTGGAAGCACACGGTTGCTCGCTATATTGGCATAGTCAGTCGATTGAAACCCTGCTTCCGAATGGCAAGCGGAATCCAGCGGCTTCTATTATGCTAAGTCTTCTTGCTGAAATGGCTAGGAATGAAGTGGAAGTTCTTCGAGAGCGTATCAAATCGGGATTGGCTCAAGCAATTCGCACTGGGGTGGTTTTAGGAAGGCCAAAAGGAACCACTATCTCCAATGACGAAATGCTATGTAAACACTCCGACATTGTTCGCCTATTGAAACAAGGTCAGAGCATTCGCCATGCTTCCAAAATTACTGGAAAAGGAACTTCAACGGTTCAAAGAGTGAAGACCATACTAAATCAGCGTCAGATAGCACTAGCGGCATGATAATAGAGACTTCCACAAGAACGATACCAAACCTATGATGAATGCTGGAAAGCTAGATGGAATCAGCGTTGGTGAGCGAATCGTCTACAATGATGGGCGCGATGGTCACAGGAACATTTTCGCGGTGGTATTAGAAATTCACCATCAGCACATGGTCGTGCAATTTGAGGATCGTGCTGACACAACGAGTATCAATTTTAGCGATAGGCAGTGGATGGATTTTTTGGAGGCTTCCTAATCCTTGTTGAGCCGCTTCCAATCTAGGTTTGTGACCACATCTCCCACAGCGGTTCCAAATCTGGATCATTCAAAGCGTGAATTTTCCATTGGGGATCGAGCTTGATGGCATCTCCAACTCGTTCCTTGGCTGATTCCAAGTCTCCCAATTGGCAATGGTAACATCCCAAATTATAAATTGTGGTCGAATCATCTGGAAACTTCTCCAGTGCCTCGGAAAGAATTTTGTGGGCTTCTTCCAATCCAGTGGAACGCCGAACTGCATATGCGTGATGATTCCAGAAGAGAGGCTGGTCTTGATGTCTCTTCAAAAGCTCCCTCGCTACAGTCGCCATAAGCATCCACTTCTCGGCGGCACGATAAATTTCCATTCGAACTCCCAAAACCTCTGAGGAGTTCTTTTGATCTGGAGGTATGCATTCAATTTCGTTGTTAGCCTCCTCAAGCATTCCAAGTTCCAGATAGCCGACAGCGGCTTGGAGATTTCGATCCACCTCACTCATCGAAATAGCACTCCCTCCAGACCTTGATTTGAAAGCAGACCAGCGGCATGGAACTTCTTCGCCATGTCCACCTGTCTCTGACCAATCGAACTGCTCTTCTCTCGATTCATTTTTAAAGGCATCAATTCAAGGTTAGCCAATGTTGTGGCGAGTTCAGGGCAAATAGACCTTGGAATGATGTGATCCACGCTCAACTTGTCGCCAGCATAAGGTCCACTCCGAATC
>JACCDW010495931.1_pt1 | contig 10315 bp, 12 predicted proteins | sample 7449781 | NCBI WGS metagenome assembly JACCDW01 (sample SAMN15323449, study PRJNA562643) | freshwater metagenome | isolation source: river surface water | place: USA:Blue River Watershed | collected 2017-08-18 | reverse complement strand
TATTATAGGAGAGGGCTATGTCCAAAGTTAAAACAACTGCAACTACTAGAATTCATACCAGTGTACATAAGTTAACCAATCAAGGCGGGAAAGCCAAGACCAGCTCTATGAATAGACACCAAAAAAAATCTTATAAGAAATATAGAGGACAGGGCCGATAATACAATAAATATTAGACCAATCGGAGAAAATGATGGTAAACGCTAAAGTTTTAAGTACACATTATGTTGACGGAAAAATTATTGATAAAGAAAAAGAATTTATCGATAAAGAAGATGCGTTGTCATATGCAAAAGAAATGAATTGCTTAATAGTTCGAGTTTTAGAAAAAGATGTTGGAGTAATTTACTACAATAAACCTGGACTGCATGGCATAGAAGAAACTGTATAGTATCACCTTAGGACCGTAACTTAGTTACGTTGGTGATGGGCCGCCGCTGCCCTGGGCTAAACGATTCGCTACCGTAAAGTCCTAAAAGTGGCATTTTTAAAGGACCAGTAATGAATCAACGCACACAGAGAGAAAACGAATTACAAGAAGATTGGGATATTAACTTACGATGGTCTGGAATAAAAAGATCTTATACTGCAAAAGAAGTTGTAGCACTGCAAGGTTCTAAAATATATAAAAACCAATTTTCTATTGATCAAGCAAATAAATTGTTCAATCTTCTTAAAAAAGAAAATTATGTTCATGCATTAGGTGCATTAACAGGAATGCAAGCATTGCAGCAAGTTAAAGCAGGGCTAAAGGCAATTTATCTAAGTGGATGGCAAGTTGCTGCCGATGCCAATCTAGCAGGGGATATGTATCCAGATCAAAGTTTGTATCCTGCAGATTCTGTTCCTGCAGTTGTAAAGAAAATTAATAATACTTTTTCTCGAGCAGATCAGATTGCATGGAGTGAAGGAAAGGAATCAGATTACTTTGCTCCAATAGTAGCAGATGCCGAAGCAGGATTCGGAGGCGTTCTTAATGCTTACGAGTTAATGAAAGATATGATTGAGGCAGGTGCTGCTGGTGTTCATTTTGAAGACCAATTAGCAAGTGCTAAAAAATGTGGACATATGGGTGGAAAGGTTTTAATTCCTACTCGTGAAGCAATTAGTAAACTTGTTGCTGCCCGCCTAGCTTCAGATGTATTAGGTGTGCCTACTCTTATAATTGCTAGAACAGATGCAGATGCAGCTAATCTTATAACAAGCGATATAGACGATTACGATAAACCTTTCTTAGTAGGAGAAAGGACTGTAGAAGGTTACTATAGAACAACTAACGGTCTTGATCAAGCTGTGAGTAGAGGTCTCGCTTATGCTCCGTATGCCGATTTAATTTGGTGCGAAACAGGAAAACCCGATTTAAATTTTGCTAGACTATTTGCAGAAAGAATTCACAAACATTTCCCAGGAAAAATGTTGGCCTATAATTGTAGTCCTTCATTTAATTGGAAGAAAAATTTAGACGATGCTACTATTGGTAAATTTCAAAAAGAGCTCGGAGCGATGGGTTATAAATTTCAATTCATCACACTTGCAGGTTTTCATAATTTAAACAACGGAATGTTTGAATTAGCACATGCATACGCTAGAACAGGCATGACAGCATTTGTTGATATGCAGGAAAAGGAATTTGCAAATCAGGCTATTGGTTTCGAGGCTGTAAAACATCAGAGAGAGGTAGGTACAGGATACTTCGACTTAATTACTACTACTGTTGAAAAAGATGCATCAACACAGGCTTTAAAAGGTTCTACAGAAGAAGAACAGTTCCACTAAATATAGAATGTTTACAATAACCTTCCTTCAAGGTGTTATAATAACCTTTATTTTAACACACCTTACTATAATTAGTGTAACGCTTTATCTACATAGATCACAAGCACATCGAGGCGTACAATTTCATCCTGCGTTAAATCATTTTTTTAGATTTTGGATTTGGTTAACAACAGGAATGACTACTAAAGCTTGGGTTGCAGTTCATCGAAAGCATCATCAAAATACAGATGTAGAAGGTGATCCCCATAGTCCTCATGTCTTTGGTATATGGCGTTTAGTATTTGGTGGCTGGAGTTTATATCATCAAGCAACAAAAGATCCTAATTTTGTAATCAAATACGGTTCTGGCACGCCTAAAGATAAATTAGAATTATTTTATACTCGTTATCACCAGGCAGGATTCATTCTAATGTTGATTATAAATCTTGCTCTTTTTGGCCTGCCTGGTATTTTAATTTGGGGGATTCAAATGATATGGATTCCATTTTGGGCTGCTGGATTTATTAATGGTATAGGACATTGGTGGGGATATCGAAATGGTACAACTAATGATCATAGTCGTAATGTTAGCCCCGTTGGTATTTTAATCGGCGGTGAAGAACTTCACAACAATCATCATTTAGATCCTGCCAATCCTAATTTCAAACGTCGTTGGTTCGAACTTGATATAGGTTGGGTCTATATTAAAATTTTAGAATTTTTAAAACTAGCAAAATTGAAAAAATCGCATGAGTAAAGTTTCCTTTGGTTTGTATAATCAAATATCACATCGAAATAAACAATATCAAGATCACATTAAATCAATAACTAACTTCAGTTTTAATCTTGTTGTAGAAGTTAACAACGGTAATCCTGAAGAAGTCATCGAAGATTCATGTATAACAAATATTTTAAAAGAAGCAGCAAATCAAAATTCTGAGTGGGTTTTTATTGTCGCTTACGGATTTGTAGGATTTTCGCCTGTTATTATTAAAGATCTCATAAACTATGCCTGTATAAACAATTATAGCGCAGTAGGTCATATTTTAGACTTATTACAACGGCCATACGATGATAAAGTTTATTATTCATTACATAATCAATGTATGCTAATAAACATATCTGACTGGATAAAATCTGGAAGTCCTGGCTGGGGAGAATCTACCTATGTTGAAAATTTTTTATTAACATCGGTTCAGAGAAGTCAAGATAATCACCACGATTGCTATACACCGTTTTGGATAAAATCAAATTATGAGAAAATAACGGTAACAGGAGAACTTGCTGACGGCTGGAAATTAGTCGACGGGTTATTAAGTGCAGGAATGCACATAGGAAGTTTTCCACCTGATATAAAAGATATAAAAATGCACTTATATCCAGATCACGGAACTGATTTTGAGAAAGTGCTTTCTGGTAATGATTCTGTTATACCTCAAGAAAAAAAACAACGAGAATGGTTATCTAATACCAATATAACTAACAAGAAAAATGATGTATATGTTTTTAACACTTGTTCAATTGACAAGGAAGACATTGATATTAAAAAAATAAACAATTTATATACTGTAGCTTCGGGATTCAAACCTCTATTATTATTAAATCAGTGCGATTGGGATGATAAAACAAGAATTGTCTATTTCGACTATAGCGAAAAGGCACTAAATTTTAAACAATGGTTATTAGATAATTGGGACGGAAAGGACTATCCAGCAATAGTTAATTATTATTCGACACACATTGATAAAGAAATAACTTTTATATGGCATTTCTTAAGTAGAGATGTTGTTAAAGAATGGAATACAACTATGGAATATTTTGGAGGAAATGATGAATGGTTAAATTTCTGGGAGAGATACAAAACATTATCACATTCTTTTCTCAAAATTAATCTATTTGAAAATTGTGAATTGATGTTAAAAGATATGATTGATCATCAAGGATCGAATCTTATTTGGTTTAGTAATGTTTTTTATAGTATTGTGAGCTTACGATATTTTGATCCTCCGAGCTTAGATGAAATATATCAAAAATTTATTAAAGATCTATCTACTTATAGCAAAGAACTACAACTTGTAGGGTACGATAACAAAGGAAAAAAAGTTTTGAAATATGTGAAAGGATTTGAGAATGATTTCAAAACGTATCATTGAATATTTTTCAGACAGTCCTCATTTTTTTAATTTTAAAAAAGAATTTATTCCTAGTTTTCAAACAGATAATGATCTTGTCTCTTGGATAACAACCAAAAGCGGTTGGCCTTATTTTCCATTAGTATTACCGGATGCTCCTTATAAAACAATGTTAATCGAAGCTCTATCGATTGAAGATATGTTTATCGAACATAGGTCGGATGAATCAGAAAATTCTCATAAAGGATGGAAAAGTGTATGTATACACGGAGAATCATGGAATCGTACTAATACATGGAAATCATACAAAGATAATGAAGGAAAAAAAGAAAACGACATTGTATATAAATGGTGTCCTGAAATATGCGAACGATGCCCTGAAACAGCAAGATACTTTAAAGAGAAATTTGTTCATTGCAATTTTCAAAGATTGAGATTTATGTGGCTAGATCCTCAAGGATACATACAACCGCATTCCGATATGCCTAATATTAATCTCCTAGGCCCGATTAATATATCATTGAATTATCCTCAAGGATGCAATTTTAAAATGAAAGATTACGGTTATATTCCTTTTTCAAACGACGGAAATGCCTGTATTCTTAACATAGGTATCGAGCATTCTGTATGGAACAATTCTGATACTCCTAGAATTCATATAATTAGTCACGGAACTCCTAATCAAAATTTTAATCGGATTGTTTTGAATAGTCTTGAGAAACTTCTATAAGTCAAAAAATTAAATTTTATTTGCAATAGCTTCTGCTTCTGGGAATCTAGTTCTTGTATTTCTGCTTCCTAGTACAACAACAATTCTTTCACCTAATGCTGTACTCATTTGCATCACTAAGCATCCTCCGCTAGCATTGTTGAATCCTGTTTTACTAACAGTAACAGGCGCACCTGTTCTTACAAGAGGATTAGTGTTTACAAAAGTTAAGAAAACTGATTTGATTTCTGTGATTTTCTTTTTCTTCTTTTTATGTTTTACTTTCACTACGGCAGGAACACTCACTGATCCTTTTTGTACTGCTTGTATAATTTCAGGATAATGATGAGACACTTGTACTAATTTTATTAAATCTTCTGCTGTTGAAACATTACTATGACTCAATCCCGTAGCGTCGTAGAATCTTGTATTGTGCATTCCAACTTCATGCATTTTTATATTCATGGCATGAATACAAGCAGTATATCCAAATCGATAATTTTGACACAGTGCATCGGCTGCTTGATTATCACTATGGACAAGTGCCAGTTCCATTACTTCTCTTCTAGTTAGAGATTTTTGAAATTTCTTCATATAGATATGCTCATCTAAACTCTGACGACTATCTAATACTACCATAGATGTAACAAGCTTAGTGATACTAGCTATAGCTCGTATTTGTGATGTGTTATTCCCTTGAAGGATGTTTCCGTCGGTGTCGGCGACTAACCAGCTAGTCGCAGTGATCCGCACAGATTGGGCATTGGAGGTGGTTGTTGTGCTAAAAAATACGAAGGCAAAAACCAATAGTAAAGATATAATTCTACGCATGTATCTATATAATTATTAATGTAATGAGTAAACATTTTATAGCCAACCACTATATGATTTGGATAAAATATTTATCGTTTTTTAAGACTTGAATAACTCGTTGACAAACTCTAAAAGTAACTGATGATGTGAGCCATTATGCCAGTGAGGTTTGAGATATTTTTTGTCATACCAGAATTCCTGACTTTCTAAATGACATCCTATTAGTCCTATCCTGTTTTGTATGATAGCCATAGGGTCTCCATTAGCATATGTGGCAATTGTTCTAAATTTATTTCTATCTCCTACTAAAGCACATCCGTCATAGAAAAACATTTTTTCTTTATTATTTTTCCATGTAACATCTGCTGCTTTACTATAATATCGTCTAATATCTGTTCTAGGTCTTTTAATATACTGCTCTGCTTCAACACCATCTAGTAAATTAAAGTAGTGTTTACCAGCCCAATATGCACCCATACAAATACCTAAATATCTTCCACCGTTTTTAACAAAGTTAATTATAGCACGACGATGGTTGATAAGCAAGTAATCATAAGCATCGGAATCTCCGAATCCTCCTGGAAAACAAACCATCTTTACATCTTGAAAAAATTCGTCTTCTATTTCATGCTTAGTAAAAATTTTAAATTTATGATATGGACTCAATGCTTCTAAAATACCATTCCCAGACTGTACTGAGCATTTAGGTTGATGTAAAAATAAGGCTATTTTATCCTTCATTTTAGACCCGTTTCATTATATACGTATTTATCTATGTTAATATCCAGGAATTTCACAGTCAATCCATTTTAAGTTATTGTAGTTCTCGTAAAATAGTGCGCCTTTTGGAAGTAAACATCTTCCAAGTTCTGGGCGTTCTTCAATTCTTATCTGCACTACAGCCCAAACTAACCAAATAAGATAGACTACAGCCAACGTACTTAGACTCCAACACATTATCTTATATTGTAAACGTTTTTTACGTCTAGCCGCTTTTTTAGCCTTTTCTTCATTGGCTCGCATTTCAAGTGCAACAGCACCTGCTTGTTCTTTGCCTACTATCTTCATCATTTCTTCAACTTCAGTCCATAAGGCGCCTAGTTCTGGTGGACTTTGATAGACCATGATTTCGCGTAGTTCTGCGCCCATAGCGTCTAATTGCTTTCTTAGTAGAACACGCTGTAGAGCACGTTTGCCCACACTATCTTCACCGTGATAAACTTCGAATTTGCTGCGGCGTTCTTCTTCATCAAATACAGCTCTACATTTATAGAGATTATCAAAATATGCGCCTAGCTGTTGGCCAATTTCAGTATAAATGTTAGTAGTATCACCGGCTTGTTTGTTCAGTTCAATAACACGGTTTTTTTCTTGTATGAACTGATTTTTTTCCGCAATGGTAGGAGCACGATCACGGAATTTACTATGAAATTGATCGTCGAGGTCTTTGAGAACATCTTTGACATCCCCAGCTGCACCTTTAATTTCTTTATATAAGGCGCAACCTTTTTTGACTGCTTGAACTGCTCCATTAGCTAGGGCAAACAGCGTTAACGGATCCATGCCGGCCACCCATTAACTAGTACTTTAATGATTACGTACTGAAAAACATACAATTTTCGCTCCCGTGGGACTAGTATTTACAAGAATATCTATGAAAAAATATTATGCTATTATTACATCCTATGCGGGGGGCCTCCTGGAGATACGGGCGGCGGAGGGGTTCTTTTGGGTCTATGTGCAAACCAAGTCATTATTTCACTCCAAAAAAAAGCCTGGAATTTCCAGGCTTACTTATAAATTGTTCTAGTTCCTATCCCGATTCCTTGTTTTATAGGGCTGTCATCGGGTATGTGAATTGCTTTTCCAACTCCAATCATGCAATAATCATTCGTTGCTAAATCGTGTATAATCCAACTAGATGTTTGAGTTTCAAAATTTACATACAGCATATTTACAGTGCGTTCATCTGGGGACTGCGTAGCTATAACCATCTTTTCGCCGTATTTTTCTACAGTCATTTCGAGTTCCTCGAGACTACCACACATAAAGCGAACCTGGCGAGGGTGCGGTTCTGCGTTAGAGATTGAAGTTACGGTAGCTAGAAAGATAGCAGCTAAAATAGTTTTCATATAAGTATATATCATTTATTTGCCAAAGGGTTATCTAGGGCTTTTTTGATTTTATCATCTAACTCTTTTCTTAGCTGTTTTATTTCTGCTTCGTTTTCTTTTTGCATCTGTCTTACTGCTTGAGCAGTATCTTTTTCTAGCTGTCTAGCAATTTTATCAACTTCTTGTTTAGATTCTCGAACATCTCTACGTGCATCTTGTACAGATTTATCCGTATCTCGCTGAGCTGTTTTACTATCTCTTTCAACTGATTCGACTACACCTTCTAATCTACGAATGTCATTTTTTAAATCGTTTTTAATATCTTGAGTATATTCTGTACTCTTGTTTACATTAGTTTCTATAACTTCAAGTTTTTTTTCTAACTCGCTTAGATCTGGAGCAACATAGTTAGCAATTTTGTCTTTCATATCCATATAATCTTTATAAACTTCAAAAGCACCGTATAATCCTCCAAGTATAGTACTAATTATAGTTCCTGCAATCATTAATTTAGCTGGTGTAAAACTGTATCCACCTATACTAATTACAGTATTAGCACTAGCATATTTTTCTGCAACTTCTTCTAATTTATCTACTTGTTCATCTATATTTTTGTCGCTCATTTTAATTTCCTATTTGATATTGTTGTTCTATCATCATTTGATGTAACACATCACTTTTTCCATTTAAAAAACGTTCGGCTCTTGCATTATCTACAGTACGTTGTCCTTTATATATTTCCTTAGGAGGATAAAATTGGCCATCACGCATACCATTCATATATAATTCAAACCCAGCCGGTGTTTGCGCTATACTTGCAATATCGACATTTCCCGCTAAATCATTTTTAGGAGAATTTTTATTCACGGTACTTCCTTGAGGTTTGTCATTTGTATTTGTTTCAGGTAGTTTAGGCTGAAGACTATTTTGTAAATTGTTAGCAGGACCAAACATAGTAAAATTAGATCCACTAGGATCATCGTTTTTAGTTTGATTTTGATCTTGTCTACTTGAGTTAGTTGTGATACTCAATGCAGATGATACAGCAGCAGCTAAAGCTATATTTTGACTTTGTTCTTGTGTTTTACTAACTAAATCTCCCACTAAGGAATCTTGACTAGCACGAGTTTGTAACGCGAGAGTTTCATTCTTTTGTAAAATATCTCTTACAATACTTTGTTCTCTTTCCGCATTGCGTCTTACTGTGCTAAGAGCAATCGATAACGCATTAGGATTTACTTCTCGTTTTTCTTTTTCTTGTGCTTGGCTTTGATTATTTGCAGTAGATACTGCTTCTTTACTTACAGTAGGAATACCATCTGGGGCTGTAATAGTGCCGGTGGTAGTAAGTTCTACTCCACCAGCATTTTGTACTGTAGGATCTGTTCTTGTACTGTCAGGTGTAAGTGCTATGCTAGTGTAACCCGACGCTGTATTGTAAGTTACTGTAGATGTATTGGTAGAAGAACTACTTGTTGCTATTGAAGCAGCATAGGCAGCATTATACCCAGGACAGGTTGGACTGCTTAAAGGATTAATTATACATTGATCTGGAGTATATAATATAGTTGCCCACATATTACTTACACTGGCATTATCCATTGCATAAGCATCAAAACCAAAATTACCTAATGAACTTAATGTTTGACTAGATGAAAATCTGTATTGGTAACTAAAGTTTGTAGAATTAATATTTTGATGTGTTCTTGTTACACTATATAAACTTTGGCCAGTATTAGAAGTAATGTTCACGTTTACTTGTGCATATGGATCTCTATTATCAAAACAAACTAATGCCCAGAAAGCACAGTACGGTCCTCCACTATTTGCCGTATAACCGTAGTTAAAACCATGAACTAATAGTCCTGAGCCACCTTGACTTAATGCTGTTTGAATAGCAAAACTATTATCTATGTAACCATTCCACGAAATCAATGCAGATGGATTAGGTACTTGGTTAACAGTTTCTACCACTGAACTGAATCCCGAGCAGGTAACACTATAAGCAGGATTAGTAGCACAAGGATCAACTCCGTAGTTAACTCTAACATCTACATTACGAACTTGAGGTCCATAATAACCAGCCCAAAATCCAGTGTCTCTACTTTGAAAATATATTCCTAACCAACCTGTACTGCTTGGATCCACTGGATTAGTTAATGTCCGCGTACCACTAAAAGTAGTCCAATCAAATCTTGTGTTATGTACATTTGTTACACTATCTAATATGATACTGCTAGGATTGCCTCTCATCGTAATAGTAGCCGTAATAGTATCCGTGCTGCCTTGACGATTGTCAAAATTCATATTACGTATATCATACGAATATGTGTATCCTCTTACTTGTATTCCCGATGGGGTTCCTACAAGAGCACTAGGAACATAAGATTCTTGAAATGCAGTTACGTTACCATAAGAGAAAAATAAGATGCCTTGATTGGGGTCCCATAAAGGCCCTGGGCCTCCGGACGTATGTGTTACACCTGGTTGAGGACCGGTACCAGTTGCGGCATTCCACCACTGATTAGTCATTATATTACCAGTGGTGTAATCTTGTGCCTTAGAGACCGAACAGTGCAAAGACAGCAGCACCGATAAGAGCACCGAAGCCCAATTTCTTATATGTATCATCTGATTTTACCACTTCTACTTTAGGAATCTTATTAGGATTTTGTTCCCATAACTCTCTTGCTGCATCACCAATTTTTCCATCATATGGACAAGGTGTGCCTGCACTCCACATAGCATCGAATACACGACGATCCTGACACATTGTTGCCACAGCAGCAACT
>JACCDW011689640.1_pt1 | contig 10316 bp, 6 predicted proteins | sample 7449781 | NCBI WGS metagenome assembly JACCDW01 (sample SAMN15323449, study PRJNA562643) | freshwater metagenome | isolation source: river surface water | place: USA:Blue River Watershed | collected 2017-08-18 | reverse complement strand
TCGGTCGGATGAACTTGTCGTAGGTGTGGGTGCCGCGCGGCAGGAGGTTGAGCACGTATTCGGCGCCGACGATGGCGAACAGGAAGGATTTGGGGTTGCGGTTGAGGGTGGAGAAGAACACCCAGCCACCGGGTTTGACCAGCTCAGCACAGGCGCGCACGATGGCCGCGGGATCCGGAACGTGTTCGAGCATTTCCATGCAGGTGACCACGTCAAAGCTCGCGGGACGCTCGCGGGCGAGGTCTTCTACGCTCACTTCGCGATAACGCACATTGGGGGTTTGCGCCTCTAATGCGTGGAGTTGAGCGACTTTAAGGGATTTTGACGCCAGATCGATACCCAAAGTGGTGGCGCCCGCGCGCGCCATGGCATCGCTCAGAATGCCGCCGCCACAGCCCACGTCGAGCACTTCGCGGCCCTGGAGGGGCGCGAGGGACTGGATCCACTGCAGGCGCAAGGGGTTAATTTGGTGCAGGGGGCGGAATTCGCTCTCGGGATCCCACCAGCGGTGGGCAAGGTCGGAGAACTTGGCGAGTTCGGCGGGATCGGCGTTGGGGGTTTGGGCACTCATGGGGGGATTGTCCCTGATCGGGTTCGGGCATGAAAAAACCCCGGCGAGCCGGGGTTTTGTGTTCCGTCTGTCAGGCTGAGCAGAGCCGGCCTGACTTCAGGTGAGTCGATTAGCGAGCGGCGCGGGTGCCGACGACTTCGATCTCCACGCGACGGTTCTTGGCGCGACCTTCTTTGGTCTTGTTGTCAGCCACGGGCTGCTTCTCGCCTTTGCCTTCGGTGTAGATGCGGTTTTTCTCGATGCCTTTGGTCACGAGATAGGCCTTGACGGCTTCAGCGCGACGCACAGACAGCTTTTGGTTGTAGGCGTCGGTGCCGACGGAGTCGGTGTGGCCCACAGCGATGATCACTTCAAGGTTGATGCCCTTGACTTTGCTCACCAGGTCGTCAAGCTTGGCTTTGCCAGCGGGCTTGAGCACGGACTTGTCGAAATCGAAGAACGCGTCAGCAGCGTAGGTCACCTTGGTGGCGGCCGGTGCGGGCGCAGGAGCCGGGGCAGCAGCGCGGGGGGCCGGAGCCGGTGCGGGTGCTGCTTTGGGGGCGGGCTCAGGAGCACCGCAACCTTGGGCTGCCGTGGCAGGGGTCCAATTGGCATTGCGCCAGCATTCGCCGGTGGAGGTCTTCCAGGGCTCGCCAGCAGCGTTACGCCAGTTGTCTACGTTTTGCGCGGCGGCCACGGTTGTCAGGCCGGCTGCGGCAAACAAAACTGCCAAGTTCTTCAAATTTTTCATGATTCACCTCAGAGGTCATTGGAAAGCCGCAGCGAGCGCTGCGAATAACAGCATTTTATGCCTTTTTGACACATACCGCTGGAATCATTGTGCCACAGGCAACGTTCAGGCCTCCACCCCCTCTTCATCTGGGCGGTTTTGGCGGGGCGATTGTTGTACCCATGCCACAACCTAGCCCGCCTAAAATGGCAGATTGACTTTTCTACCCCTCTTCGAGTCGCACACCCATGACCCAGTTCGCCAAAGAAACCTTGCCCATCAGCCTAGAAGAGGAGATGCGCCGCAGTTACCTTGATTACGCGATGAGCGTGATCGTGGGCCGAGCCCTGCCCGACGCCCGCGACGGTCTCAAGCCCGTGCACCGCCGGGTGTTGTTTGCGATGCATGAGCTCAACAACGACTGGAATCGCCCATACAAGAAATCGGCGCGTATCGTGGGTGACGTGATTGGTAAGTACCACCCGCACGGCGACAGCGCGGTGTACGACACGATTGTGCGCATGGCGCAAGATTTCTCTTTGCGCCACATGTTGGTAGATGGTCAGGGGAACTTCGGCTCCGTTGACGGCGACAGCGCCGCGGCCATGCGTTACACGGAAATCCGTCTCTCCAAGATCGCCCATGAAATGCTGGCCGATATCGACAAGGAGACGGTGGACTTCGGGCCCAACTACGACGGCTCGGAGAAAGAGCCGCTGGTGTTGCCCACGCGGCTGCCGAATTTGTTGGTCAACGGCTCGGCTGGCATTGCAGTGGGTATGGCGACCAATATCCCGCCGCACAACCTCAACGAAGTGGTGGACGCGTGCTTGCACTTGCTGCGCCAGCCCGAAGCGAGTGTGGACGAGTTGATGGAGATCATTCCGGCGCCAGACTTTCCGACGGCGGGCATTATTTACGGCATCACGGGCGTGAAGGAAGCCTATCGCACGGGGCGTGGCCGCGTGGTGATGCGCGCCAAGTGCCACTTTGAAGACATTGACCGCGGCCAGCGCCAAGCCATCATTGTGGATGAGCTGCCCTACCAGGTGAACAAAAAGACCTTGCAAGAGCGCATGGCCGAGCTCGTGCACGAGAAGAAGATTGAGGGCATCAGCCATATTCAGGACGAGTCGGACAAATCCGGCATGCGTTTGGTGATTGAGCTCAAGCGCGGCGAAGTGCCCGAGGTGGTGCTCAACAACCTCTACAAGCTCACCCAGTTGCAAGACACCTTTGGCGTGAACATGGTGGCGCTGGTCAATGGTCAGCCTAAGCTGTGTAACCTCAAGGACCTGATCTCGGTGTTCTTGAGTCACCGCCGCGAAGTGGTGACTCGGCGCACGGTGTTTAACTTGCGCAAAGCGCGTGAGCGGGGCCACGTGCTCGAGGGTTTGGCCGTGGCGTTGGCCAATATTGATGAGTTCATCGCGATCATTCGCAACGCGCCCACGCCACCGGTGGCCAAATCGGAACTGATGGCGCGCAGTTGGGACAGCGCCCTGGTGCGCAGCCTTCTCACCCGCGCTCGCGAGGACGGCACGGCCGTCAACGCCGATGACTATCGCCCAGAGGGCCTGGAGCGTCAGTACGGCTTGGGTGGCGATGGCCTCTACCGTTTATCGGAGACGCAAGCCCAAGAAATTCTGCAGATGCGCCTGCAACGCTTGACGGGGCTGGAGCAGGACAAGATTGTCAACGAGTACAAGGACGTGATGGCCGAGATTGACGACTTGCTCGACATTCTGGCCAAACCGCAGCGGGTCTCGACCATCATTGGCGAAGAATTGCAGGCGCTGCGCACCGAGTTTGGCCAGACCAAATTGGGCGCGCGCCGCAGCCAGATTGAGCACAACGCCCAAGATCTGGCCACGGAAGACTTGATCACCCCCACGGACATGGTGGTGACGCTCTCGCACTCGGGGTATATCAAGAGCCAACCGCTCTCGGAATACCGTTCGCAAAAGCGTGGCGGCCGTGGCAAACAAGCTGCGGCGACGAAAGAGGACGACTGGATTGATCAACTCTTTATCGCCAACACCCACGACTACATTTTGTGTTTCTCCAACCGCGGCCGTTTGTATTGGCTCAAGGTGTGGGAGGTGCCCGCGGGTTCGCGCAATTCACGGGGGCGTCCCATTGTGAACATGTTCCCCTTGGCCGAGGGCGAGAAGATCAATGTGGTGTTGCCGCTCACGGGCGATTCGCGCAGCTTCCCCGCAGACCACTATGTGTTCATGGCGACCTCGATGGGCACGGTCAAGAAAACCGCCCTCGATGAGTTCTCGAACCCGCGCAAGGCCGGCATCATTGCTGTGGACTTGGACGATGGCGACTTCTTGATTGGCGCAGCGCTCACCGACGGCAAGCACGATGTGATGTTGTTCTCGGACGGTGGCAAGGCGGTGCGCTTTGATGAAAACGATGTGCGCCCGATGGGACGCAATGCGCGCGGCGTGCGCGGCATGATGCTTGAAGAAGGCCAAAGCGTGATTGCCATGCTGGTGGCCGAGGACGAGCAGCAAAGCGTGCTGACGGCGACTGAGAACGGCTATGGCAAGCGCACCTCGATCGTGGAGTACACGCGCCATGGCCGTGGCACCAAGGGCATGATTGCGATTCAGCAGTCCGAGCGCAACGGCAAGGTGGTGGCCGCCACCTTGGTGCACGCCGACGATGAAATCATGCTCATCACGGATACGGGTGTGCTCGTGCGCACCCGTGTGGCGGAGATTCGTGAACTCGGCCGCGCCACGCAGGGTGTGACGCTCATCAGTTTGGACTCCGGGGCCAAGCTCAGTGGCTTGCAGCGCATTGTGGAGAACGATGCGAACGACCTCGTGGATGGCGAGGCCGATGGCGCGGAACCGCCCGCAGGCACGGACGCCGAATGAGTCGCGCCTGGAACTTTTCTGCAGGGCCGGCGGCGATGCCGGTGGAAGTTCTGCAACAAGCAGCCGCCGAGATGACCGACTGGCGCGGCAGTGGCATGGGCGTGATGGAGATGAGCCACCGCGGCAAGGAGTTCATTGGCATTTATGAACAGGCGGTGGCGGATTTGCGCGCCTTATTGGCCATTCCGAGCGAGTTTCGGATTTTGTTCATGCAGGGCGGTGGCATTGCGGAGAATGCGATCGTGCCCTTGAACCTCTCGCGCGCGGGCCGTGTGGACGTGGCGGTGACGGGCTCGTGGAGCCAGAAATCTGCTGCTGAGGCTCAGCGCTACTGCAGCGTGAACGTGGCCTGCGACGCGAGCGCGCAAGATTTTCGGGATGTCCCGAACCCGGCCCAATGGCAGCTGAGCGCGGATGCGTCTTATGTGCACGTGTGCACGAACGAGACGATCCATGGCGTGGAGTTCCACGAATTGCCGGACTTGCGGGCTTTGGGCTCGAATGCGCCGCTGGTGATTGATTTTTCCTCGCATGTGCTCTCGCGACCGGTGGATTGGTCCCGTGTGGGTTTGGCGTTTGGGGGCGCGCAGAAAAACATTGGTCCGGCCGGGGTGACCCTGGTGGTGGTGCGTGAGGATTTGATCGGCCACGCCCTGCCCATCTGCCCGAGCGCGTTTGATTACGCCACGGTCGCCAAGCATGACTCGATGTACAACACGCCGCCCACGTTTGGGATTTACATGGCGGGTTTGATTTTCCAGTGGATCCAACGCCAAGGCGGGGTGGCCGCGCTGCAAGCGCGCAATATCGCCAAGGCCCAGTTGCTCTACGACTTCTTGGATCAATCGGCGTTCTTTGAAAACCGCGTCTCGCCTGCTTGGCGTTCGCGTATGAATGTGCCGTTTTTCCTCAAGGACGAGTCGCGCAACGAGGCTTTTTTGGCGGGCGCGAAGGCGCGCGGATTGCTGCAGCTCAAGGGACACAAATCGGTGGGCGGGATGCGCGCGAGCATTTACAACGCCATGCCGCTCGAAGGGGTGCAGGCCCTGGTGGACTACCTGCGTGAATTTGAAAAAGAACAGGCCTGAAGTCATGGCACAACAACCCGTTCAATCCGATGCCTTGGCCGCCCTGCGCGTGAAGATCGACGCGCTTGACCAGCAGCTGCTGCACTTGCTCAACGAGCGGGCCAAGGTGGCTGAGGCGGTGGGCGAGATCAAGCGGGCCGAGGGTTCGCCGTTTTTCCGGCCCGACCGAGTGGCACAGGTGATCGACAAGATCACCCAAGCCAACCCAGGCCCCCTCAAAGGCGAGCATGTGGCGGCCATTTGGCGCGAGATCATGTCGGCGTGTTTGGCGCTCGAAGCGCCTCAGCGCGTGGCCGTGCTCGGGCCCCAAGGCACTTTCTGCGAGCAAGCGGCGATTGAGTTTTTCGGCAGTGCGGCCAGCTTGATTTATTGCGCCAACTTTGATGAGGTCTTCCATGCCACGGCGGCGGGCACCGCGCAGTTTGGTGTGGTGGGCATGGAGAACTCGACCGAGGGCGTGGTGGCGCGCTCACTCGACTTGTTTCTGCGTTCGCCGGTACATGTGGTGGGAGAGGTCAGCCTTCTGGTGCGGCACAACTTGTTGCGCCAAAACCCAGGCGATCAAGACATTGAAGTGGTGATGGGCCACCCGCAAGCGTTGGCGCAGTGTCAAGGTTGGTTGAGCCAACATTTGCCCCTGGCCGAGCGGCGGGCGGTGTCGAGCAATGCCGAAGGCGCACGCTTGGCGGCCACCAACCCCAAATGGGCGGCTCTCGCGAGTGAGCGCGCAGCGGCGCAGTTTGGCTTACACATCGTGCACCACGCGATTCAAGGCGAGGCCTACAACCGCACCCGCTTTGCCATCATCAGTTTGCCTCAGACCATGGACACGCCGCCGCCCTCGGGCAAGGATTGCACGAGCTTGGTGGTGTCGGTGCCCAACCGTCCTGGCGCGGTGCACGATTTGCTCGTGCCCTTGAAGAAGCATGGCGTCTCCATGACCCGCTTTGAGTCGCGTCCGGCCAAATCGGGGCAGTGGGAGTATTACTTCTACATTGATATCGCGGGCCATATTAGCCAAGCCCCGGTGGCGCAGGCCTTGCAAGAACTGCAATCGCTTTGTGCCTTTTACAAGGTGCTGGGCTCATACCCAGTCGGAGACTGAGGCCATGCGCGTCGAGCGTCTGGCCATCATTGGATGCGGCCTGATGGGCGGCTCCTTTGCCCTGGCATTGCGTTCCCTCGATCTGGTGGGTACGGTCGCGGGTTACAGCGCCAGCGCGAACACGCGCGCGACGGCGCTGGCGCTCGGCGTGATTGATGAGGCCTGCGAGAGCGTGGCGCAAGCGGTCACAGGCGCCGACGTGGTGCTGCTGGCGGTGCCGGTGCAAGCGACCGAGGTGAGCTTGCGGGCCATGGCACCGCACCTGGGCGCGCAAACCTTGCTCATGGACGTGGGCTCGACCAAGTGCGATGTGGTGGCCGCTGCACGCACGACCTTGGGCAGCGCGCTCTCGCGCTTTGTGCCTGCGCACCCCATCGCCGGCAAGGAGATGGCGGGGGTGGCGCACGCGGAAGCGGCGTTGTACCAAGATCGCCAAGTGATTCTCACCCCGCTGGCGGAGACCGATTCTGCGCTCGCCGCGCGAGCGCAAGCGCTTTGGGAGGCGGTGGGGAGTCGGGTCTGCCGGCTCAGCCCCGAAGCGCACGACGCCGCCTTTGCCGCGGTGAGTCATTTGCCCCATTTGGCGGCTTTCGCGCTGGTCAATGCCGTGGCGCGTCAGCCTGAAGGGGCGCAATACCTGGCACTCGCCGGCCCCGGGTTTCGGGACTTCTCGCGCATTGCCGCGAGTTCTGCGGCGGTTTGGGGCGATATTTTGTTGGTCAATCGCGAGCAGGTGCTGCACCAATCCCAACTCATGCGCGCCGCGTTGGCCGAACTCGAAGCGGCCATGAGCGCCGGGGACAGCGCGCGCTTGCGGGCCTTGATTGACGAAGCCAGCCAGACGCGATCGCGCTGGCGCTTGGGCGGACAGCCCACAGACCTCTGAGGACGCATGTACGCCACCGCTTTTCTGGATCTCCCGCCCCTCAACGCCGCAGAGGGCACGGTGACGCTGCCCGGCAGCAAGAGCATTTCCAACCGGGTTTTGTTGCTCTCGGCCTTGTGCGAAGGCACGACGGTGGTGCACGACTTGCTCGACTCCGACGATACCCGCGTGATGTTGGCGGCGTTGCGCCAGCTGGGGTGTGGCGTGGCGGTGGCGGGCACGACGGTGACGATTGAGGGCTTGGGTGGTCGCGCCTGGCCAGCGCAAGCGATTGAATTCTTCATGGGCAACGCGGGCACGGCCATGCGCCCCCTCACCGCAGCCTTGGCGGTGCAAGGGGGAGACTTCGTGCTCAAGGGGGTGCCCCGCATGCACGAGCGGCCCATTGGGGATTTGGTGGATGCGTTGCGCGAATTGGGTTGTTCCATTGACTACCTGGGTAATCCCGGTTACCCCCCGCTGCGGGTGGGGCGGCCGCAGTTGCAGTTGGACAAACCGATTCCGGTGCGCGGCGATGTCTCGAGCCAGTTTCTGACCGCACTGCTCATGGCCCTGCCCTTGGCTGCGGCTCAACGGGCCATCACGATTGAGGTGGTGGGCGAGCTGATTTCCAAGCCCTACATTGAGATCACTCTCAATTTACTCGCTCGCTATGGCATTTCGGTGCAGCGTGAGGGCTGGCAGCGCTTTGTGATTCCCGCCGGGAGTCGCTACCGCACACCTGGGACGATTCATGTGGAGGCGGACGCTTCGTCGGCCAGTTATTTCATCGCGCTGGGGGCGATTGCGCCGGGAGCAGGCATTCGGATTCAAGGGGTGGGCGCCGATTCGATTCAGGGCGATATTCGCTTCATGGACGCTGCCGCGCAAATGGGCGCGGCCATTGAGAGTGGCCCGAACTGGCTGGCGGTGCGCAGGGGCTCCTGGCCACTCAAGGGCATCACGCTCAACGCCAATGCGATTCCCGACGCGGCCATGACCTTGGCGGTAATGGCCTTGTACGCTGATGGGCCGACCACCCTCACGGACATCGCGAGTTGGCGCGTGAAGGAAACCGACCGCATTGCCGCGATGGCCAATGAGTGCCGCAAGCTCGGGGCGACGGTGGAGGAAGGTCCGGATTGGATTCGGGTGCACCCGCTCGCCCCTGGGCAGTGGCGCCGCGCGAGCATTCACACCTACGACGACCATCGCGTGGCGATGTGTTTCTCGCTCGCCGCCTTCAACCCCGACCGGGTGATGGTGCGCATTGAAGACCCCAAGTGCGTGGCCAAAACGTTTCCCGATTACTTTGAGACGCTCTTTGGTGTGGCCACGGCCCATGCAGCCGACATTCCCGTGATTTGCGTGGATGGCCCCACCGCCTCGGGCAAAGGCACGTTGGCGGCAGAGGTGGCGGGGCGATTGGGCTACCACTACTTGGACTCGGGGGCTTTGTACCGGGTGACCGCGCACGCGGCGATTTTGGCGGGTTTGTCGCTCGACAGCGCCCATGAGGAAGCGATTGCGGCGCTCGCGCGGGCCCTGCCCGTGCGCTTTGAAGGGGACACCGTTTGGTTGGGTGAGACGGATGTCACGGCTGAGATTCGCAGCGAGACGGGCGGCATGCGGGCGAGCCAAGTCTCGGCCTTGCCCGCGGTGCGCGCCGCCTTGGTGGATTTGCAACACGCGTTTCGCCGCTTGCCGGGCTTGGTGGCCGATGGGCGCGACATGGGCACAGTGATTTTTCCCCAAGCGCCGCTCAAGGTGTTTTTGACCGCCTCGGCCGAGGCCCGCGCGCAGCGGCGCCATCAGCAAGTGCTCGGACGTGGCCAGGTGGCCGATTACGCGACCTTGCTGGCCGACTTAGAAGCCCGTGACGCACGCGACACACAACGTGCCGCCGCGCCCCTCAAGCCCTCTGCCGATGCCCACGCACTCGACAACACCACGCTGTCCATTCCCGACTCGGTGGCGCAGGTGCTCGATTGGTGGGAAGCGGTGCGCGGTCTGCGTGAAAAATAATCACTAATAGTTATTTTTGCCGGAGATCGGACGCGGATCGGCCCCGTCTCGCGTTGCCACCGCCGGCCTGGGCCCTCTGCGGCCAGGGACCGGCGAGGGTGCAAAAAAGTTTGCAGTTGCATGGTAAATCGCTATAATTTGGGGTTCAGCTTACTGGGCTGAATTTGGGCCCCCACAGCTCCCGTCCGCGCTGCATGCGCATTGGCTTTGGGGTTCTCTCACATAACCGCGGCGCTTTGCCGCAAACACCTCCGGTACAGACCACGTGGTCCAGCAATGGGGCTGGCCTCCTCCCTGCGACCGGACAAGGAAAATCATGTCTGAATCTTTTGCCGCCCTGTTTGAAGAATCCCTCAAGCGCTCCGAGATGCGCTCTGGCGAGGTCATTACCGCCGAAGTCGTGCGCATTGAACACAACCACGTGGTGGTGAACGCCGGTCTGAAGTCCGAAGCGTATGTGCCCATTGAGGAATTCAAGAACGACCAGGGCGAGCTCGAAGTCCAGGCCGGTGACTTCGTCTCCGTGGCCATTGGCAGCGTCGAGAACGGTTACGGCGACACTATTTTGAGCCGTGACACCGCCAAGCGCCTGGCTTCTTGGATGAGCCTGGAGAAAGCCCTGGAGTCGGGTGAGTTCGTCACCGGCACCACCAGCGGTAAGGTCAAGGGTGGTTTGACCGTGTTGGTCAACGGCATCCGCGCTTTCTTGCCCGGCTCGCTCATCGACACCCGTCCGATCAAGGACCTCTCGCCCTTCGAGAACAAGACCATGGAATTCAAGGTCATCAAGCTCGATCGCAAGCGCAACAACGTGGTGCTGAGCCGCCGCGCTGTGGTGGAAGCTTCCATGGGCGAAGAGCGCGCCAAGCTGATGGAGACCCTCAAAGAGGGCGCCATCGTCACCGGCGTGGTCAAGAACATCACCGAATACGGTGCCTTCGTGGATCTCGGTGGCATTGACGGTTTGCTGCACATCACCGACATGGCATGGCGCCGTGTCCGTCACCCATCCGAAGTGGTCACGGCCGGTCAGGAAATCACCGCCAAGATCCTCAAGTT
>JACCDW010693996.1_pt1 | contig 10316 bp, 8 predicted proteins | sample 7449781 | NCBI WGS metagenome assembly JACCDW01 (sample SAMN15323449, study PRJNA562643) | freshwater metagenome | isolation source: river surface water | place: USA:Blue River Watershed | collected 2017-08-18 | reverse complement strand
GCCTGTTTCACCTGTAGGACCTGTATTTCCTGTAGGGCCTGTATTACCTGTTGCACCAGTTGCTCCTGTAGAGCCTGTTTCACCTGTAGGACCTGTATTTCCTGTAGGACCTGTATTACCTGTTGCACCAGTCATTCCTGTAGGACCTGTTGCACCTGTATTACCAGTTGCACCTGTAGGGCCTGTAGATCCTGTTACTCCAGTTGCTCCAGTTGCTCCAGTAGCACCTGTAGAGCCTGTTTCGCCGGTTGAACCTGTCATACCAGTAGAACCTGTGTTACCTGTTACTCCTGTTGGACCTGTAAGACCAGTAGGACCTGTATTACCAGTTGCTCCAGTAACACCTGTTGCGCCTGTATTACCTGTAGCACCTGTAGGGCCTGTAGGACCTGTTGCACCAGTTTCACCTGTAGAGCCTGTATTACCAGTTGTACCTGTAGGACCTGTATTACCAGTTGCTCCAGTAACACCTGTTGCGCCTGTATTACCTGTAGCACCTGTAGGACCTGTTGCACCAGTTTCACCTGTAGAGCCTGTATTACCTGTTACTCCAGTGGCACCGGTTGCACCAGTAGGACCTGTAAATCCGGTTGCTCCTGTATTTCCTGTTACTCCAGTGGCACCGGTTGCACCAGTAGGTCCATCAATGCCATCTAAATTAACATTATAAATTACAGGTGATGTAAATACACCTTGTATATTCTTAATATTATTAACTGTTATTGATCCGTCATTAGTATTATATGAAGATATCGTACCTTCAAATCTTGAGTTTGAATCACCAGAATTTACCACAACTACCGAATTACCTGCAATATATGCTAAATTAGCTCCTACTGTTAAAGAAACTGATGAACCTTCTATTGGATTTATTATTACTGCAGATGTTGTTTGTGTATTAAAACGATCGCCAGAAATACCTGTTGGTCCTGTATTTCCAGTTGAGCCAGTAGGACCCGTATAACCTGTTGAACCGGTTGAGCCTGTTACACCTGTTGCACCAGTTATACCAGAACCAGTAGGACCTGTAGATCCTGTAGAACCTGTAGAACCTGTTACACCAGTTGCACCCGTTTCACCTGTAGATCCTGTTGCACCCGTTGGACCAGTTGATCCAGTTATACCAGTTGCTCCAGTAGCACCTGTATTGCCAGTAGGACCTGTATTTCCTGTTGCACCTGTTGTACCAGTAGAACCGGTTGCTCCATATTGACCCATTAAATTAATTGAAAATGTTGATCCCGATGAACTAAATCCAGGTTCAATTGAAGTTGGTGTTATTAATAATGAATATAAGCCACCAGATCCACTATCCACATATATTACAATAGTTCCATACATATTTTTATTTGTACTTGAATCATTTACAACTACTGTTTGTCCAGGAGAAAATGAATATAATGCACCATTTGTAATAGTAAAAGCATAATTACTACCAATAATAGCACTAAGTATTGCTTGGCCAACAGGAACATAATAAATTGATCCAGGTGCACCAGTTACACCTGTAGCGCCTGTAGAACCTGTAGCACCTGTTGCACCTGTAGCACCGGTTGTTCCAGTGGAACCTGTAACACCTGTTGAACCAGTTGAACCTGTAGAACCTGTTGAACCTGCTAAACCAGTTGCACCTGTAGCACCCGTTGATCCAATTTCATTATTATCCAACCATAATGAATTTGTAGTAGTTTTATACCAAATAGTTCCTGATTGTGTGGGATTCGGATTTATTGTTTGACCAGTTAATACCAAACCAGTAGGGTCAATTAAACCAGCTACTGTTAATTTACCATCAATTATTACTTCACCAGTTGGACCCGAAGTTGGATCAAATCTGAAAACAGACGATGCAGTTGGCCCAGATGGTCCATAATAAAAAAGAATTGATCCTGTTGGACCAGTTCCAATAAAAGTTCCCCCACCTCCAGATCCAGCAGAACCTGTAGGGCCTGTAGGGCCTGGAGGTCCTTGTTGGCCGGAACCTGAACATATTGAAGGCGTTACATTCTCACATACGAGAGCGTAAGCCTTGCGGAGACGAGTTAGATCTCCAGCATCTCTTGACATCTTTTTCTAATAATATCATTAAATAGTTTTTAGGTATAATAATTAATATATACAAATAAAAACTAAAAATTTACTTTATTTAATTATTAATTTATTTAATAATTCGGCTCATCCTCAGGAGCAGTCTTATCAAAACGCTTCTTAGCAGGGTTATAAACACCCTTCCACTCGCCACGAGTATTATCTGGGTTCTTTACCCAGGTATCTCCATTGGCATACTTTAGCAACATTTCACCCTTAAAGATGAATGGCATTGGTTCTTCAATATCATCATCATCATCGTCATCATCAGTAACCGTTGGTGCAACTGGAACCGTCTTTGAACGGGCAGTTGTCTTCGGTACTTCGCTTGTAGTTGCATCTCGTGTTTTCTTAGTTTTGCTTGCTGGGACTGATTGTCCTGATTCGCCAGATTCATTACGTCTCTGAGAGGCCAACTTCATAGCCTCCTTGTAACTTACAATATAGACTGGCTTTGATTCGCCATTCTTGTCCGTCTTGTACATAGGATTTCCTTTCTCATCCTTCTTGATCCCAAATTCTTCTTGGATCTTCTCAATATCACTATACCATTGCTTCACTTTCTCACCCTGCTCCTTTGGAGGGGCATCAGGGTCGCGTTGCTTCTTTGGCTTATTTGTCTTTTGCTCAACCTTTACTGACTTAACATGAATTGTTGAAAGCTCATTCATCTTCATAGCTTGATCCAATGCTGATAGCGCCTTAAAACGCTCATTGATAATATCGCCAGAACTCTTAGGAGGAGCAGATGTAGTAGTAGCACTCATATTAGTGACCTAGTTTGAATATTTAAAGATAAGATTGATCCAAATCAATTTTTTTTTATACTTGAATAAAATTTATTATATAATTATTAAAATATGTCGCCGACTGTTATTTTCCATAAAAAAATTGAAATAGTTAATTACCTTATTGTATGTTGAGAACAAGAAAGATGATATTAGAGTTTCAAAGCTTTTCCAATATAAATTATATAACTACTGACAATAGGTATGTACTTTATCTTGGAAAGTTCTGAAAACTCTTATATTTAGAATGCTAATTTAACAACTTTTCGCAAAGTTGTTAAATTACCATTGAGGGTGAGATATTATTAGTACTAATCTGCTTGCAGATTATGGAATATAATAACTCATTGGGAGGGAGGGAAGGGCCTTGTTAATTACTACCGTAATTGACCTAAATATCTTATTATCAATTATTGATCTTCATTATTGCTGTCTCTGATGAGCATCTTTGATGCCTGTCTCTGATGGCACAATACAAACAACATAAGTCATAATTGATGTTATATAGCATCAAGGCAGTATGACAATATACTACATCTAGAATTATGACTCCTGAGCTCGGAGTTAATGATCATAGAAATAGTATTTATTGACAAACTAATTTGATGTTGTAATAATATTAACTGTCACTTAATATTGTATTGTATGTTATAACGCGTAAATAAACATACTTTTTTTGCATAATTCTCATTAATTTAAATATAAAAAAATTGAAATTGGAATTATACATTACAATAATCGTAATATATTTAAATGATTAGAAAACCTTGATTTTATGCGGGTGGCACCCGCAAGTAAATATTTGATAATCGTTTAATTCTTCTACAGTTAGGCAAGACTAAAATCCTCTGCGATCTCTTTGGTTCCTAAACTACTGTAGCTATCATCAACTTTAGGAACTGAGGAGATCCTCGTCGCCCTGAGCAAAAGCGGGTAAATCCGCCTGGCGTAAAAAGGCTTTTTCGTTATATACGAAAAATGTTTTTTAAAGAGGTTGGCTACGTCTGAATAATTTCCAGGCGCTGATAATTAGTGCTTTGCTTGCGCGGATTATCTCCTCTCCACCGTGACTTAGGGCTCAGGGTGGAAGACCCGCCAAATATACCATGGATCTATACTTGCATATTCGCTCAGACAATAACATAGTTATTGACAACAACTCTCAGATGCAGTGGTATAGATTTACCATATATATTTGACCGATTGCAGGTGATATACTTGCCATGAACGGAATATGGATATATCTTATAAAATTCATAATATATATATTGTGATTTATTATTTACATTTTATATGTTTAATAATTCTTATATTTGTAACTTATTATATTTAATACAAATATAAAATTATCAATTTTTTATAAAAAAAATTGATATAGGTTTTTCTATTGCAAAAAAATGCACACTACAATCATGAATTCAGCAGCTACGAAACATCGTAACGGCCCAAAGGGTCAGAACGGTCACAAGAGTAATGATGGAGCTAAGGGTCCAAAGGGACCTCAGAAGGGGCCTCAGAAAGGCCCTCAAGGGAATCAGAAGGGACCCAGCAGGCAACCAGAAGGGACACAAAAGGTCCAACACAAAGGAGGTAAGCAGCAAAACATGAAAACAGTACATAAGAAGGGGCCTTTCCAAAAATCAGGGAAGGGACATGAATCGCAATGTTGCAGCAGAAAGCGCCAACAATGCAGTAAGATCGGGAAAACCCTTATTGAATTAATTTTAGCAATTCTGGAACTATTTATTTGCAATCCTTGCAGTCGCAAGAAGTCGGCAATAAAACCAGAAATGAAGGTTATTGAAAAACCTTCCACCAAAAAATCAGAAGAGTCAATGACTCTCATACAAAACAATCCCAAACCAGTTGTATATGATGATGAATATTATATCAATCTGTTTAATAAACATGCAAAAACCTATAAAGCTCACATTATTAATTATGAGCCTATCAAAAAGAAGTCATCCACTAAACCCATTATTGTTGAAGAGGAAGAAGATGAAGATGATGAACTTTCAGAAGATGAGATTCAGGAAGAACTCAGTTCTAGTGAAGATGAAGATGAAGAGATCCTAGAAGATAGTTCCAATGATGAAGAAGACAGTGATGAAGATGAAGATGAAGAGGGAGATGATGAGTAATTGTTATTATTTGTTCTGCGATTTTTTAGTTATTTGGAAAAATTGAAAAAAATTTTTTTTCAAAAATTAAATATCTAATCATGGCTGCAACCTACAGAGTTATTGATATTCTATCCAATTCTCAAAATCATATCTTTGATTATATTATTCGTCCAGAACATAATACTCTGTACAAGAGTTTTAAACAAGCAATTGATGCAGCTAACAATAAAATTTCATTTCATTTACCAGGATATCCTCCTGAAACCCTCTTTGTCAGAAGCAATAAAAGAGAATGTGATACTACTGGAGGAACTATGCGTCAATTCAGAATTGGCCCAGAAGTTGAATGCATCGTCATGATCATTCGCCAAATTATTCATAAACCTGAACCCGTCCCTGAAGAACAAAGAAGACGCTCAGGGCGCAATAGAGCTCCCGTAAATTACATTGATATTTCGTCAGAATCAGAATCTGAAGAAGCTGAAGCTGAAGTAGTCAATACAATTCCCTTGAGAGCGCGTGTTAAAAAAGAAAAACATGAACAACCAACAATTGATTATGGTATGCCTGAAGTTGTTAGTGCAGTAGTACATTTGGAAGAAGATCCACAAAATATGTATGATGATGATGATGACCTTTGATTAATATATAAAATTGAAATTTTTAATAGATAATATATATAAGTAGAGTTATTTAAGCATAAAATGTCCAAGATCGCACAGACCCTGCAAGCAGGATCGCTGAGTGTGGAGGCAAAGCCTTCAATGTCACAGAAATTCACTTTGGTAGCCAATCCCTTTGAACATCCTATTGAGGAAATTGGTCTTCTTGCAGAAGATCGTGAAGGATTTATTGGTATTATGAGTCATGAAGGAAGATTCTTTGAAATCAGTACACATAAAATTCTAGAGAACCATGATTTACATGGTGAACTCTATGAAGGACAAAAGTATGCTCACAGTACAGAACCTATTCCAGACACAATTCTACATTATGTCTCTATGGGTATTTACAATTATGATTATGAAGATTTTGATCTCAAGGAGTCGCCTAATGGTTGGCTCGTCTATGATCAATCACGAACTAAGATTCGTGAACATCTCTTCCAAATCTATAAGAAAATTAAAAATCAGAATTCTGGATCTACATTTAATAGACCTAGATTTACAGATTATTCCAGTCAATTACGAATTGGAAAACCCGTGCTCCCAATTATTATTGAAGAGCGCAACTATGAAATTAAAAACCCAGATATTGGTAGAACCTTTACAGGTGGTGGTGGCTGTGATAACATGCTTACTATTCTACCAATTCCTGAAGAATATGATGCGCTTGATGCCATGGCGATGTTTTCACGACACCCATGCTCATCAAGTATAAGATGCGTCATTTCCAAACAAAATTATTATTATAAAACAAAAGATTCGTGTATTTGGCCTACAGATGGTCCATTTATACCGTTTCTAAATAATAAATATTGCTATGTCGTCCTTGAAGGATGGCAAAAAATTAATCCAGAAATTAATATTCTCATTAATTACATTAGAAATAATATGAAATGCTCATACTATTCTGAATTTATCAATACAGAATATCTCAATGTTATGTCTACAAGAGTTTTGAAGCGCGACAGATGTTGGCTATTTGTTCCTAAATTGCTAATGCGATTGGATAATGAAGAGTAAAAACAAAAAATATATACTATTAATATCTGGAGCAAAATATTTTTTTTAGCCATGAATACCATGATATCGGCTCTGCTTCTTTGGCCAATTGCCTCTCTAGCTGTTCAATGCGCCGATCTTTTCTCGCTATCTCTTTTTTATAAGTCTCATGACTTGTTCTCAAATATGTTAAATATTTACGATTAAGTTCCTTCGTTGCAAATCTAATTCGCTCCTGAACATCCTCCTCTGTAAAGGTTTTTCCAACCTCATTTGCCTCCACAGTACAATAATTGGAAGCATTAATTCTCTGAACTACTTTGCCGTTTGACAAAGTATAATTCATTAATAACTCTGGCACAACTTTAATAATAATTAGCTTCTTCCATGTGAAATCCAAATTCATCACTTTTACGCTAATACATTCTGTGCTAATTTTCTGACCGATACTATTCACAATAATTCCATTGTGATTAATCCTGTCAATCTGCAGGATAAATTGATCAATCTCCTTATCTGTTGCAAAAACTCCATGAATAGTACGTGATGCATCATGCACACCAAATACTATATATCCACCATCTCCATTCAAGAGTGCTAAAATCGTCTCATATACCTTCTGTATTGGACGACCCTTAATTCCACCCTTGAACTCAAAATGCAAATCCTCCATCACAGGAAACTTTCGTAACCCTTTTATATTTGGAAATCTTGGAATCATTTTAACTCTATCACTCTCTATTAGAAATATTGTGTTTCAAATTTTTTATTTAGGCTAATAAAAAGTTGATAGTTAATAGTTTTGTATTTATGTATAATATAAAATGGTTTCATATGAATCAGACTCATTTAATCTCTTTATGAATGCTCAGGAAGATATGGGATCATCTATGTATCTTTTAAGAGATCCAGAGAAAAAAGAAATAAAAGATTACGTAAATAATGATCTTGAAGTCTTCTTTGAATGCTCACCTGGTATCCGTCATGGGCTATATAGACGCTATAATATATCTGGAATAAATACATATGCTTGTACATATTATTATGGGCGGCGACAAGGGTTATCTGTTGAATATTACCCTAATGGAAAAATTAAGGTAAAATGCAACTTTAATAATGGTAAATTAGATGGACCAGTGTATATTTATGATATGAGTGGATCTATTATTAAAATACTGAACTATAATAATGGATTATGTATTTACTAAAAATTTACACGGATAGATTGATTAATGCTAAATATAATGATTTTTTGCACCGCCACGAGCCTCTACTTTTTCAAGACGCCGCAGCTTCTTTAATTCTTTTGCTGACATTCCATTTGTATCATTCTCATCATCTTCACTTTCAGAAACCTCTATTTGACCAAATTGTTGTGCAATCTTTGCAGCATTAATGGCAACTGGCATATCATCCAAATCATCCAATGATACCTGATTCTTTTTCTTTGCTTTTACTTTTTCCTTCTTCGGTGGTGGTGGTGGTGTCTCTACTGTATTTTGAGCCTGAGCAATCATCACCATTTCTGCCAATGCATTTCGCATACATCTTGGAATTACAGTTGGCGATGGCTCATCCTCTTTACGCTGACGCTCCGCTATCTTCTTTAAAATAAAATTAGATGATTCATTCACAACTAATCTCTTATTTGTCTCTTCACGAGACGATTTTCTATCTCTCTGCATATCAAATGCTGAACCATAACTGTTTGTTCTCAATGATGATGAAAATCGTGATGGTTCTGTAATTACTTCATCTATATTTGGACATGAACTACTTGCTCTCAATGATCCAAATGTACGTCCTTCAGTAATCTCCTCAACTGGATTTGATTTAAATTTAAAATCACGTCCTTCCGTTTCCACAGGAAAACTTCCCTCAGATGGGCGCGAACGTAATCTACTAAAACGATTCTCCTCAGCAGGAGAATCTACTAAAGATGCCAGGCTAGTTGTTGATAAATTTGCAAACCTGCTTATTGATGGCTTCTCATCTACTTGTGATTCCCTCTTTGCTCTTAAATTTCCAAAACGACCACCACTTGGTGTTGGTGTATCATCCGATGGTAATGGCGTCGGAACTCTATCTACTTTTATAACTGGTTTGCAGAAACTATTTCCTGACATCTTTATTTGTATATAATATTATTAATCGTAAAAAAGGTTTAAGAGATGTATTTTTATCAATTTTTTTGTTTACTCAGCAACATTCTCATCGTCAGAATCTGCCACTGATCTATCAATCTTCCCTTGAATCTTTGAATTATAACGACCAATATATTTACCTATACCACCATCCTTCATCTTCTCATAAATCTTCTTTTTATTAGAATCAATATAATAGACGATCTCATTAATCTTAATTGCCATAATAGATACTTCCTCAATATTTTCTACTTCAATTGGATCTTCATTAGATTCAATTGTAGTAGCTATAATTGGTGGCACCACAGCTTCTGTCTTCTTTGTCTTCAATATATGATTCACAACCTTCTTTGGTGGCATTTCTTCCTTGGATATATTTGTCTCCACAACTTTATGCTGTTGCTTTTCCAATGATATATTGGAACAAGGCACTAACTCACCTAAACGAATCCATTGTCCTTCACGCAAAACTCGTGCTTCACGCCAGCCATTTACTTTTGACTTAACATGAAAATTGCAAAATGATGTTGCAGTGTCAAAGATATTATCCTTGTCATATGTCTTCGTCACTCTTCCATCTTTCCCTACTCTTTCTATAAATGGATGCAAATAACCATCCTTATATTCAGCATAAAACTCAGTTCCCATCGTAAAATGCCCTATGATCTCTCCATTCTTTAATACAGAATTTAATGGACGCTTGATAAATGCCTCAGTCATTTATCTTTTATTTTAAATACCAGAGAGGTCAATTTTATTGGCTTGTTGCTGCTGTATATACCTGTAATGTACGTGCGGATGGATCTGTTGCACCATCAATCCATCTCGGCATCCAACGATAAGGAATTACTGTTCCTCTGCCCTTATAATCTTTCTCAAATAGGTAGCGATAATAATAGTCTTCTGGCGTTTTTGGCGCCATATGCACATACGTCTTTGACATTATTTCATCTGAGATTACTGATCCTAGACGTTCCTGAATATTCTGATACCACAACTTATCTGGACCTGATACACCATCAGAAAATGCCTCCTTCTTACGCCATAAAACAGCATCTGGCAATAGACCCTGTCCATCCATGGCTACACGAAGAATCCATTTCTCTGGTCTCTGGCCAATTATAGGCCGACGCAGAATAGTTGCCACTCTATGTGCCGCCGCCACAAATCCCTTATCCAAGAATGGTGTACGTGGCTCTAATCCATGAGATGATATAGAACGATCTGAACGAAGAACATCATAGTAACAAATGTCTTTCAAAAGTCTGATACTCTCTGCATTAAACGCCTCGTCTGAAGGAGCCTTATAGAAATACATATAAGATCCGAAGACCTCATCAGATCCATCACCATTAAATACTACCTTGCAATCAGTGCGACGACGAATCTCTCTGGCTACTAGCCAGTTGCCTACAGATGCACGTACTGAAGTAGTATCAAATGACTCAATATCCTTAATAACATCTGGAATTGCTGCAAAGAAATCATCTGGTGTCATTACAATCTCAT
>JACCDW010606216.1_pt1 | contig 10316 bp, 11 predicted proteins | sample 7449781 | NCBI WGS metagenome assembly JACCDW01 (sample SAMN15323449, study PRJNA562643) | freshwater metagenome | isolation source: river surface water | place: USA:Blue River Watershed | collected 2017-08-18 | reverse complement strand
GTCTTAAAATTATCCCAAACTGTCAGTTTCCAACGATAGCGGGTAGTTGGTTTTAGGGTTTCTCCTTCGTACTGAATGGCATGAGAAAGGTCAGATTCTACTCTTTTTGAATTCCAAACTACTCGATTTTGCTCATCGGTCACTTCTATCTGATAGGCCACTTGAGCTTGCCCTCGTTTATTAGTAGCGGTAGTCATTTGCCACGAAAATTGCGGTTTTACTAAATCAGTACCGAGTGGCGTTGTTTGGTAATTTACTTGGAGTTTCTGGAGTTTGAATTGGGCAAAAGATTGACCCACTAAAAGCACCAAAAAGGCAATCAAAAAAAGGTATTTTTTCATCGTTAAGGTTGAATATTTCGTTTTTATTTCAAAAATATAAGAATCATTGTAGATAAGCTACCTGCACTATCATGGTGAAAGCAAAAATTTCGATTTTGTATTAAAAACGTTACTTTCAATAAAATTTTTATCTTTGTCGAAACCTTAAATCCTATTTTCAATCATTTATGGAAAATTCTACACAAGATAAAAGTAATTGGCTTCATGAACTATCAAGTCAAAGTTGGAATCTTGAACTTTTAGTTTCTGGAGCAGCCATTTTTTCAACTTCGTTTTTACCCGATTTAATCGAACAAGGTATTTCGTACTACTTTGAAAATTACCAAACTGGTAATGAATTAATAACAAATATAGTGTTGCCTACCCTTGCTTTTAGCTTTGCCAAAGCTTCGGCTTATTTATTGATTTTTACATTCTTTATACATTTTATCTTGAGGGCTTTTTGGATAGCAATGCTTGGTCTTAGGGCTGTTTTTCCGCAGGGTATCAACTATGATAAGATTCCAAATACCAGCAACGAATTGAAGGAAACCTACAAGAAAAAATTTGGCACACTCGACGATTTTCTTGTTAGGTTAGATAAAATATGCAGCCAAATCTTTTCGATTGCCTTTATTTTGGTGCTTTTCAGCATTATGCTCACACTACTTTATTTGCTGGCCTTCCTGTTTAATGTAGTTCTGAAAACTTACAAACCCGAACTATACAACCTCGTTAGTAAAGTTATCGGCGTGGCTTTTCTAATTTTTACTGGTTTTGCAATAGTAATAACCATGCTTGCTTCAAAAGAAAAATACCGTGAAAATCCAGTTGTCAGTAAATGGCTAAACGTGTATATAACAAGCACTACGTGGATGTACGTAGGTATGTATAAACCGATTCAATATATTAACCTTGTCTTTTCGTCCAACTTACCTCGAAAAAAGTACTATTCATTAATGACTACCCTGATGATGTCAATGGCTGTATTTGCGTTTTCTATCTATGTTCAAAAACTATTACAGCACAATGAAGTCCCAATATTCGAATCTCGTAATTTTTATTCGAGTGGTTCGGCAGAATATCAACTAAAAGCAAACTATTATGATAATCTTCGAGCTGGCGATGATAATATCTGGAAAGCCAGTATTCAGTCGGACATAATTCAAGAGCCTTTCATTAAATTATTTATCAATTATAATAAAGTACTCGATGCTGATTTAGCGAAAATTTGTCAAGAGCCTACAATCTCAGAGAAACTACCAAAGTATGAAAGACGTGCCTTGAAAGATAAAGCCCACCTTGAATGTTTGAGTCAGTATTTTCAGATTTCCCTCAACGATTCAACACTTAAACAAGTTGATTTTATTTACGATAAACATGGTTCCGCTCAAACAAAAGGACTAACCACCTATTTGAGCAGTGAAAAATGCAAAACTGGGCGTAATACACTCTATATCAAAGCATTACAAACTGATAGTTTACCCAAAAAAGTTTGGTCAGAATATATTACTATTCCGTTTTGGTACGCCAAAGACTAAGGAAAATTTGTTTAAGCAAACGCACCGCCATCAACTGCCATACAATGACCCGTAATGAAACTCGACTGCTCCGAGCAAAGCCAAAGAGCCACATCGGCTACTTCTTCGGGTTGCCCCATTCGTTTCATGCGTTGAAAATTGATGGCTTGTTGTAAAGCTTCGGAGTTTTCGGCTAACTTTCTGCGTCCGTGCATAATCATTGGGGTTTCGATAGCGGTCGGACAAATGGCGTTTATACGAATACTTTTGGTGGCATATTCAATAGCGGCCGATTTAACCAAACCATTTACACCGTGCTTCGATGCTGCATAAGGTGAGTTTTCGGGTTGACCAACTAAACCCGCTGCCGATGAAACACAAACAATGTTTCCACCACCTTGTTTCATCATTTGCTCTAACTGAAATTTTACGCAATACCAAGTCCCGATAAGATTTATCTGAATTTGATTTAACCAATCTTCTTCGGGGTATTCATGCACAGGTTTAGAAACTTTGCCAGCAATACCCGCACAGTTTACAGCACAATCAATTCTTCCATAAGTTTTTACGGTTGTTTCGATTAAATTTACGACATCTGCTCGTTCGCCGATATTACACTTTATGTAAATGTGAAAGTTTGGATTGGGGATTTCGGATTTAACAAAATCTAAGTTTGATAAATCTGCCAATACAACTTTTGCACCTTCTTGGGCAAATTTGATGGCCGTAGCACGCCCAATCCCTGATGCCGCACCCGTTACAATTACCACTTTATCTATGAATCTTTTCATCTTCAGCCTGTTTTTTTTGACACGAATAATTAGTTTCCGTCCGAAATCGTCGTGCCACCATCAATAACTATGTTTTGACCTGTAATAAAACCTCCTGCCTTTGAAGCAAGCATCACAGCCACTCCTGCAATTTCATCCACTTCACCCACCCTACGAAGAGGCGTTTGGCCTAAACGTTTTTTCATGAATTCTTCATTTTTTATCAGCGATTCCGAAAAAGGCGTATTTATCATACCTGGTGAAATGCTATTAACTCTGATATTATCAGGGCCGAACTCTACCGCCAAATTCCGAGCCAATTCAATCAAACCAGCCTTTGAAACGCCATAAAGCCCCAGCATTTTATTGCCTCTCACGCCTGCAATACTCGCCAAATAAATAATCACTCCGTCTTTTTGCGTTTGCATTTGCGGAAGTACCAATTGAGTTAAGTAAATAGCTGATTGAAGATTTACAGCCATCGTTTTTTCGAAATTCTCTTGATTAATTTCAAAAAAACTCCCCACTGGGGCAAGTCCTACACAATTTACTAAAATATCTATCTTACCAAACGTGCTGATAATTTGCTGATAAAGAGTATCAATATCCGCTTTACTGCTCATATCGCACTCAACTCCAATGGCTTCGATATTTACTAAACGAAATTCTTCAACGGTTTCGATTACTCCAGCAGTATCATTGCTCGAAATGACAATTTTTGCACCATGCAAACCCATCGCATAGGCAATCGCCTTGCCCATACCCGAAGTTGAACCTGTGATGAGAGCAGTTTTTCCAGATAAATCAAATAAATTTTTCATGATTGACGATTGAAACAATTGACGATTGACGAATTCAAATAATCGTAAATCGCTAATTCGTAAATCCAAAATTATCTTAGTGTAACATACATTCTTCCAAAGCTACGCCATTTACTTCGTAGGGTTTGGCTTCGGTCAAGACAAAAACTATTCTGCAAATTTCATCAGCACTTGGGTTTCTCCATTGGTGAATGGTGCCTCTTTGAACAATTATCCCACCTGCTTCAATGGTTTTATAAACCTGATTATCAAGCTCTAATTCTATTTTTCCACTGATTACAATTCCATAGTCAATGCTACTCGTACGATGAAATGGCGATGAAGCATTGGGCAGCATATCTACTACCCGAATCACCGAACCACCTTTGAGCGTTGTACCTGCATCTCTGAGTCTTCCATCGGTTTCATCATTGCAATCGGCAGGTACGGTGGCGGTTGTCCAAATGGTGGTCATGGCTGCATCGCCCGTTGGAATCACGATTGTTTCGTAAGTTTCATCGGAGGTAAAAATGGCTGTACCTTCAGTAGTATGCCCCGTTACGACTCTTCTTATTTTATTCTCCATCAAACAATTTAATTTCTTGCAAAAGTATAAATCAATCTATATTTTTTACTATTCAAAAACCGACTACAACTATGCACTATCCGATTATTTATTAAATTTGCTCTAAACTAACAGTCTCTTTATGCAAACTTTAATCGACCACTTTGAAAGTTATCTTCTTCTCAATAACGAAGAGATAGAAGTGATAAAAAGGAGGTTTTCTTCTCGCAAAATCAAACGCCGACAAACTATTTTACAAGAAGGCCAGATTTGTAAGCATTATACCTTTGTGGCTGAAGGCTGTTTTAAGATGTACGGAATTGATGATAAGGGCTACGAACACAATATTCAGTTTGCCGCCAAAAACGATTGGATTGCCGATATTGGCAGCTTTCATTCGCAAAAACCAAGTAAATTATACATAGAAGCTATCGAAGCATCAGAAATTATTCAGATTGAGCAGCAAGATTTGTATTTTTTATACCTGAACATTCCGAAACTTGACCGTATTTTTAAAGTAATTATCGAAAATAAGTTTGTTGAATTGCAAAATCGAGTATTACAAACATTTAGTTCAACCGCCGAAACCCGCTATTTGAGTTTTCTGGAACAATACCCTCACCTCAGCAATCGCCTTCCAAATACTCAAATTGCTTCGTATTTGGGTATAACTCCTGAGTTTTTGAGCAAGATTCGTAAAGATTTAAGTCAGAAGCCCCCAATTTCTTAATGTAGTTTAAGGGTAAACTATGCCAATTAATTATACCTTTGCAGCAGCATTCATTCAAATAAAATAACACATGAAAAAACTATTCACCATTTTATTCTTGCTTTTAGGAGCTACCGTGATTTCAAATGCACAAAGTTCGGTTGAAGATATTGTTAAAGAGTGGGAAAGAGCAAAGACCTATACCAAAGAATACCTTGATGCGATGCCAGAAAGTGGATATGCACTTAAACCAACACCAGAAATGCGTTCGTTTGCTCAACAAATGCTACACCTAACTGATGGTAACTATGGTTTTGCAGCAGCAGCCACAGGTGCTAAAAGCCCAGTTGGACAAGGAGAATCAGAAAAAACGACCGATATTTCAAAAGCCAATGTCACAAAATTAGTTTTGGCAGGATATGATTTTGTTATTGAAAATGTAAAGAAAATGACACCTGCTCAACTCAACGAAACAACAAAGCTTTTCGGACGCTTTGAGATGACAAAAGGAACGGCTTTGGCAAAATGCTTCGAACACCAAACTCACCACCGTGGACAAACAACGGTTTATATTCGTTTAGCAGGAGCAAAACCACCACAAGAGAAATTATTTTAAGTCTAAATTATAAAGAATTCACGACCACTCATGCACGAATAGTTACGAATTAATTTCGTGCGTGAGTGGTATTTTTATGCCTAAACTTTCATAATTATGAAAAAATACACCATATTTTTACTAATAATTAGTATTTTTCCTACTTATTCACAGCAAATAAAGTTTGGAAAACAAACCTTTGAACTGCATAATGTTACGGGAGCTATTGTTGATTTTCAGGGTAAAAAAGCAATGAAAATTGAACGTGATTTGAAAGCTCTCCCTTTTGATGAAAAAAACTTAGAAAAAACGGTTGACGACCGCCATTTTGCTCGATTACTTGATTTGAGCGATTTTGAAAATGGTACTATCGAGGTAAAAATGTATAGTCAATTACAAAATCCTTCGCCATATCCACCAGCGGCAGGTTTTATTGGTTTGTATTACAGAATCAAAGAAGATGATTCGGCTTGGGAGTCTATCTACCTGCGTCCGAAAGTGGGAAGGTCTGATAATCAGTTATTTAGAAACCATACGGTTCAATATTTTTCATATCCAACTTTCAAATTTGATACTCTGAGAAAGATTGCACCTTTCAGGTATGAGGGTTCGGCCCCTGTATCATTAAATGAGTGGATAAAAATGCGAATTGAAGTAAATGGGGAGTCGGCTGAAATGTTTATCAATGATGCAAAATACTCGACATTTGTAATAGATAAAATGCTTGGTAAAAACCAAAAGGGGTTTGTTGGATTGTACGTGGATATTGGTACAATTGGTTATTTCAAAGATTTGAAAGTGATAAAACGAGCCTTGAAAGTAAAGAAAGAAACTGAGAAAGTAAACGGTATTTAAGGTAAATATACAAAGGCTTTGGTTGCACTTTCACGACCAAAGCCTTCAATTATTCTACTTACTCTGCTCAATAATTTGGCGAAGTTGCTCTACTTCGGCCTCAGTTGGCATCGTGAGCGGAGGGCGTACATCGCCCGCACTTTTACCGATTAGCTTGGCTCCTGCTTTAATCAAACTAACGGCATAGCCACTTTTTTTACTACGTAAACGAACCAACGGAATGTAGAATTTCTGGGTAATTTCTTCAACGGTTGCTTTATCGCCCGCACGCAAGGCTTTATAAAATTTATTGGCGAGTTCTGGCACAAAGTTAAACGCTGCCGACGAATAGGTATTCACTCCGATTGAGAGATAGGCTTCGGCAATAATTTCGGCCGTAGGAACTCCGCCAATGTATGAAAGGCGTTTGCCAACGGTTTTGATGGTATCGTTCAAATCTTGCATATTGCCAGTACCATCTTTCAAACCTATAAAGTTCGGGCAAGCCTCGGCCAGCTTTTTGATATAATCTGCCGATAAAATACCATTGCCACGATTATAGTAAATAACTGGTAATGAGGTGTTTTGCATGATAGTTTTGGCATATTCGTAAACACCATCTTGCGGACACTCTGTGAGATACGGAGGAAAAAGTAAAATGGCGTGAACACCTGCTTTTTCAGCTATTTTTGTAAATGTCTTGGCTTCTGCAATACTTCTTCCTGCACTGGCAATTACTGGAACTCGTTCAGCCACTACTTCAACGGCAATAGTTACAATTTGCTCATACTCATCGACCGTAATTGAGAAAAACTCGCCAGTTCCGCCCGCCACAAATACCGACGAAACATCGTGGCTCACAAACCATTCCACACGGTCGGCAAAAGTTTTGGCGTTAAACTCACCATTTTCGTCAAAATCAGTAATCGGGAATGAAAGAAGCCCGTCTTCGAGCGATGATTTTATTTTTGATAGTTCCATTTTTGAATTTGTTTATCCCGTGGAGACAAAGCATGCCGAGCGACGGTCGCCTTATCTCTACTATTTTAATTTCACACCCACAATCAGCGTGATTCTAAATAATTTTCTATGTTTTTCAATACTTTCTCCGAAAGTCTGTCAAAAGCGGCATCTGTCATTCCAGAGGTTTTTGGCGAATAAATGGTATTCGAAAATTCTTCAATATCTTCTATTCCAAAAGCTCCATCATGGTCGAAAATTGCGAAATTTCCTGCTTTATCTAACCAATTTTTTAAAGCATCCACTTCAAATGTTGGCCCAACCGAAGTGTTTAAAAATACACTATTGGGTTTCATCAATTCAAACTCATTTTTACCGATAATTCGGTTATTTCTCGGCAAATGTGTGCTTACAACATCGCTTTCTTGAAGAAGTTTTTCTAAGGATACAAAGACCAAATTTTCATTTTCGATGGCAGGCTTTCGAGTACGACTGAAATACAATACTTTCATACCAAAAGCTAAAGCAACACTCGCCAACATTTGCCCGACCGTTCCCATGCCAATTATACCCAAAACCTTGCCTTTTAATTCAGTTTGCATCGGTTTCCATTGGTATTTACCTAAACCTTTAGCCAATGAAATAAGCTGAGCAATGATAAATTCTACCACTCCTTCATCTCCGTAATCTCGAACACCTTTTACAACAATTCCTTGATTTTCAGCAAATTCCACCGCTACATTGGCTGATTTTTTGTCGATTAAACTACAACACATCCCGATATAGTTCAATGATTTTGCTTGCTGAATAGCTTCAGCATTGATGGGAGTTTTCCAACTTACAAGCAGACAATCTGCTTCAGCAATTCTCTCGATAATCTCCTGATTTTCAGCGGGATAATCATTAAAAATACGAACGGGCATTTCTGAATAATCGGATAATTTTGCTAAAGCCCAATTAGTCAAGCGAGTATTATCAACACAGACGATTTGTTTGAATTTTTTCATTGAAAATTGATTTCATTCTACCAACGTGTTGCCATAAATTTCCAATCGGGTTGTACTTTTTGCATTTCTATTTCATCGTTGCGTTTGGTTAGTCCGCATTTTTTATAGTTTTGGTGCAATTTTGCTAAAGCAAATCTATCCAATTCAACACCTAAACCTGGCCCAGTTGGCACCGCTACTGCTCCATCTTCAAACTTCATTCGTCCACCCACAATAATCTCATCCGATTGCCACGGGTAATGCGTATCTAAGGCATATTCAAAGTTTGGAATCGCTGCACCGAGATGCACCATTGCCGCCAACGAAATACCCAAATGCGAATTGGAGTGCATAGATAATCCTCGACCAAAAGTCTCACAAACACTCGCCAATTTCATTGACTCTTGTAATCCACCCCAAAAATGGTGGTCAGATAAAATAATATCTTCCGAACCTAATTGAACGCTTCTCGGGATGTCTCCGAAGGAAGTCGTACACATATTGGTAGCCAAAGGCGTTTTCAAGGCTTTTCTTACGGCAGCCATGTTTTCTTGTCCACGGCAAGGGTCTTCCAAGTATTCAATGATACCTTCCATTTCTTTACCGTATTTGATGGAAGTTTCGACAGTCCAGAGAGCATTTGGGTCAATCCGCAAAGGCGTATCTTTACCAAATGCTTCGTGTAAAGCCAAAATAGCATCTACTTCTTGGCGGGGTTCAAACACGCCTCCTTTGAGCTTAATCGACTGAAAACCAAACTCTTGGCACATGGCTTTAGCTTGTGAAACAATTTCGGTTGGATTCAAAGCACTTGCTTGACGAGCGGCCGCCCAACCTGTGGCATTGGGGTCTGTGCCGAACTCCAATTCGCCACCTGCACCTTCATATTTATAAAAAAGATAAGCCGAAAATGGCACAGAATCACGGCGTTTACCACCCAATAAATCGACTACTGGACGATTTATTATTTTACCGATAATATCTAAACAAGCCACCTCAATCGAACTAAAAACATGCACAACTGTGCGTTGGTCCCAAGGTGTGAAACCTCTATCAGCAGGTTTTTCGGTTCCAAATTCGGCTGAAAGAATATCTCTAATTTTATTAATTTGGAAAGGGTCTTGACCAATAATGAGCGGTTTGCTTCTTTCCAACGCCTTGTCGATATCAATATTTCCAGGAATCTCGCTGACTCCACTAATATTATCTTCAGTGACAAGTTCTACAACCGTACGCAAGGCATAAGGAGCATGCAAACCTGCGGCATTCAATAAGGGAGGGTCAACCACCGCAATGGGCGTAATGTGGAATTCTTTGATTTTTGGAAATTTCATTGGTTTGTTATTAGTATATTGGTGACTGGTGTATTGGTAAACTGTTTGTAACAAATATACCAATGCAAAAATTTTCAATCTTCTTCTTTTGGTTTTTGTGTTTTCTTAAGATAATTTATATATCCATTTAGCAACTTTCCACAGGAATCAATTTTTGACTTGAAATCTAATAATTCACTTTCGGAGATATATTTTTCATCAAAAGCCGTAATTAGATGTTCCAAAGTCTCATTGAGTGAACCTCTTGAAATTCTACAAAACTGAATATTTTCTTTGTAATAATATCTTCCGTAACCTTCTGCAATATTTGCTGTAATACTTCTCGAACTTCTAATTATCTGGTCAGAAAGTTTATATTTTTCTTCTTGAGGAAATTTCACTCTTACAAAATCAGAGACTTCTTTCCTCAAATTCCTACAAGTTTTATAGACTTCTAAATCTGTAAAATTCATATTTTTGAAATTTTGTATATCAACCAATACACCAGTAACCAATACACCAGTAACCAATATACCAGTAACTAAATTACGTCAAAGGGCCTGGATTGAACAACACCAAATCATTATAAAGTCCCAATTTATCGGTGGCTACTTTTTTATTTCCGCTGGCTATTTCGAGAATTAAATGAAACAATTCCCAGCCCATTTCTTCGATAGTTTTTTGTCCGAAAGCTACAGGCCCAGCGTCAAAATCTATCAAATCATGCCAGCGATTAGCCAATTTTGAATTAGAACTTACTTTTATTACGGGAACCATATTTAAGCCATAAGGTGTGCCTCGGCCTGTAATGAACACGTGCATATTCATGCCTGCGGCTAATTGCAGCGTTCCACAAGCAAAATCACTGGCTGGAGTAGCCACAAAATTCAACCCTTTTTTACGCACCTTTTCACCCGGTGAGACTACATCCACAATCGTGCTCG
>JACCDW010526685.1_pt1 | contig 10318 bp, 12 predicted proteins | sample 7449781 | NCBI WGS metagenome assembly JACCDW01 (sample SAMN15323449, study PRJNA562643) | freshwater metagenome | isolation source: river surface water | place: USA:Blue River Watershed | collected 2017-08-18 | reverse complement strand
CTGATTGCCGCAAAAATGATGTTTGCATTTGATCATATTTATTCAAAAGATCTTGAAGAGTCATTGGTTGAGTTATCTGCCGATGGTTGTGACAAAAAACGCATGTACTTGATGGAAGCTGACATCCTTGCAAAAACAAACTGGAAAGGCTGTGATGTATTTGGAATTGAAAAGTATTATGATGAAGATAGCGTTATCTTTTTAAGGGGAAAAAAGGGTAAAAAGAGTCCTAAAAAGAGTTTAAGAAAGACTAGAAAATAGGAATATATTTATTTTTAATTAAAAATAAATATGGATCTAGATAAAGATATCGATGAGTATTTAGCCAGACCCATTCGATATTATGAGTATAAAAATCGTTTGGAAAACCAACCACGTATATGCGTATCTGAAAGTGATGTAGAGAATCTTTCCGAACATTTACATGAATTGACTGAAAATGATTTTGAGGAAAACTGTCAGTCATCTGGACCTTATATCATCTCACGTGAACAACACTGTTCGTCTTTAGTTAATTTTGTAAAAGCGTATACCCATTTTGTGAACAAGACAGAGCGTACATATGAAATTATTTGCGCCGCGCCAGAATGTGGAAATGACATCGTATTAGAAAATGTAGGTACTCATTTTAACATTCTTTTTGTCAACGAACGATTTAAAGAATTTGCCGAAAAACAAACGGATGGAAGTATTATCGTAGCAAACGTATCCATTGCATATACGAATCAACCGGGACATCACCTTTTGGCAGAAATCCGAAAAGAGTCGTTTCATTTCATCATCACCGTATTTGATACAAGATGTACCCCTGATCCAATCAAGTTAGAAATAGCAAACGTGTTTAAGACAATCTATAAAGAAATTGTAAACATATTCGATGTACAGTTTCACGTTCGGTTTGCGTTTGACGAGTTTTCAGAAAAGAAAGCGTTGTCTTTCCAAACAGATTATCAATTTACATTGGAAGAATTTGATGGAGATGTCAAAACAATATGCGAGAACAGTCGTTTGCAGTTAGATGAGGGAAAATTGTACGGTGTTGGATATTGTGTTGGATGGACATTGTATTTTTTACATCAATTATATGTAGAAGGAAAAACGGCTATGGAGTTGTACGAAGAACTTGATGAGGTTTACAATAAAGCAGCGTTTATTTACATTTGGCATGATTTATTTTTTAGCAAAGTACTCGGAGATCCAGAAGTAATGGGAGATGATCTGATTAAACATCATCTCTCTTTGGCAAAATATCCAAAAAGAAAGAAATAAAGAGAATTTATATTTTATAAAAATGATTATACAAATTGTTTGTCTAATCAAATTAAACCAAAGAAAATGAAGGAATCTTGTGAGATCTGCAACGCGTTCATGAAAATTGAGGATGAATATAAATCTCTTCGTCTCATCATCTCTCACGTCGATAAAAAAATCACATTGGAAATGTTTAACGATCCAGTGGATGTCAACATCTGTTATGAAAAAATTGTTCGCCATTGCGTGAGAAATTTTGACCTCAAAACAACCTTTTCAAAAAAAGAATTGATGGAGATGTATAGGGAATCTGTAAAAAATGATCCCTCTATTAAAAACTTGAAATTCGAACGTCTTGTCTTTCCTGTATCCAACGGAGAAACGTGTATTTCGTGCCCTTCAAAAGCGCTAAACAGCTGCAGTTATCAATGTGCGTTTTGTCCTTCGTCAAAGGGAAAAGATGATACTCTCACCATCGCAAAAAGTTACAATGAAGGTCAGACAGTGTTTGTCCATCTTCTCGAAAACAAGAATCATTTTGTGAAATACCTACTGCAACATCTTATCCGACAGTATGTCAACGGAACACCGATTGATAAGTTGGCAATGCGTCATCTTGGAGGTACCTTTCATTGTTACGAGGCACCGTACCGATACGAATATAGCCGTGATATCTTTTATTGCGCCAACGTGGTTCGTTATATTATCGAATCACCAGAACTTTTGTCAGTAGCCAAAAAGTCCATCCGAGGAGAGTTTGATCCAGAAGGTATCATTCTGTCTTCGATCAGAAAACCGTATTTATCAGACGAAAAGGAAGATACCCAAATTGAAGACCACGTCCCGTCTTCTCTGAAAAAATCTCTAAAGATGGAACAGGAAGAGAACGTCAATGCGCTTCATCGTGTGGTTTCATATTCCATCGAGACGCGTCCGGATCAAATCTCTCCAAGGATTATGGAGGAGCTTCTTCAACTTGGTGTCACGATCGTTGAGCTTGGTTTACAATCGCCAAACAATGAGATTCTTTCGATTGTCAAGCGTGGTCACACACGAGAAGTATCGATTCGTGCGATTAAAATGCTAAAGGACAACGGATTTCACGTACACGGTCAGTGGATGCTTGATCTTCCTGGATCCACAAAGGAAACAGACAAGGAGGCTGTCAAAGATATGCTGTCGATTCCGTTTCGATGTGACCAGATCAAGATTTACCCACATCTGAGCATGCCGGGTACGGAAACAAAGGAGTGGTTGGATTCGGGCTTGTACACATCGTGGGTAGAAAACGATTGGGACGGTTTTATCGATGTGATCACCGACTTGGTAAGTGGTGTAGACGAAACAACACGAATTGTGAGAATTCAGAGAGATCTTCCACAAAAGTCAGAAAAACACCCTTATGGATACACAAATAACCAACCTTCGGATTTGGAGAGGGTGGTAACACAAGAGATTTTCAAAAGGGGGTTGGAAAGAAGAGATATTCGTTTTCACGAGCCGGGAATTCGATTTTTGGATCTGTCTCGGTTGAAGTATTCGGTAAAAATGACAGAGAGAGACGGGGGTCGAGATTATTTTATCAGCGCCTTCAGCGGTGCTGAACAAAGTGATTTCCGAGTGATTTGGGGGTATTGTCGTGTGTCCATTTGCGATAAGGGTAGACAGATTGGGTTTTTAAAAGGAAATAAATACGGTATGATCCGAGAGCTGAAGGTGAACGGCGCTGTTTCACCGGTTGGTTTGGGAGGCAAGGATGCTGGACAACATCGAGGAATTGGTGGAAAGATGTTAGAGATGGCAGAGGAAATTGTGAGAAGTGAAGGGTACTCTTATGCTACGGTGACATCGGCGGTGGGTGTGAGAGGATATTACGAGAAGAAGGGATATGTGTTGGACAAGTGTGGTCTGATGTGGAAAAAGTTGGTGGAGGATAAGGACGTAAAGGATGTAAAGGATGTAAAAAAAGAGACCGATGAGGAGGGTAAAATCGACACGTATATGTATGATTATTATCTGTTTATTATGATGTTGTTATTGATTGTGGTTCATATTATTCTTTCATTATTTGGTGTTGAATTTTATGTTTAACTTAGTTTATAAAATTGATTTTATAAACTAATATATTAATAATATTTGCTACACCCTAGAATATGAACTGCGAGCACGCTAACCCGAACGTAATGTCTGTCAACGTAAAGTTGATGACAGGTGAGTTGATCCAAGTGGATCTTACAGAAAATTGTACGGTAAATTGTTTGAAGAAAAAATTGTTAGAAAACTATTATGAAAAAAATGAAAAAATTTTTGGATTGGATACAAGTCATTTTCATTTGTTTTATTTAGAAAATGAAGAGGAAAAAGAACTCTCCGACGAAGAAACACCTGATTCGTCAAAAATGATTTGTCTCGTTGTGTCTACAGACAATATGATTCAATTTTCTCAAAAATATGTGACTTCTTTTAGTGAAAATCATGTTACACTTGATTTTACAAACTTTGATCTTAATGACGCGCAAACGTTCACAGAGTGGTTGTATATTGGTCTATATTACACGGTTCATCTAAAATCAAGCAATGTTTTCAAAGCGACGATGAATTCAGAAAACATTACAGAACCCTGTGTATTTGCAGGATCATACATGGTTGGAGACTTTGAAATCCATATCCATCCATCTTCAGAAGATCCTGTTACCAAAGATGATCTGAAAGATCTCTTTTTTTCACTTCCTCCAAACAGATCCCGATCACGCATTTCATATATTGCTTATGAAGGTGTTTTTTCTGATACCGCTTATACCACACAAGATTTTTTGGAAGAACTTTATGGAAAAATTACAAAAAGAATAGAAACAATACGATTAAAGTATAAAAAGGTCGAATAATAAAAATAATAAAAAATAATAAAATTGTAATTTTATATAAGTATTATGCTTATATAATAACAACTTAATATGCAAACTAAGCTCGATCATTTTTTTAAGAGAAGTGATAAAACTCCTCCTAAAAAGAATAAAGACAAAAAGTGCTTTATTTATGATCCTGAAAACACTTGTGCATACTTTACCCAAAATCCTGAGGTAGAAGACAAATTTATTTGCGCAAAATCAGGGCTTAACTTGTATTACCGCAAAGTGGATCAAGAGAATAAAACATATTATGAAAATAAAATTCCTGAAAATACGTATGACATTCCTCTATTAAAGTCAAATTTACAGAAAGCGGTTCGTCGTAAAGACGTCTCGACAGCTATGCAAACGACAATCATTTTGCTGTCTGTCGATCCAACAAGTTTGTTACGCCGATTACCGATTATCTTTATCGAAGACGTGTGTTTGACAGATGCGTTTCCGATCGTTGTATGGATGATGATGGCTGACAAGGATTATACGCTGAAAGATTACGATAAGCGTTTGATTCTATCGATTGTAGCAAGTTTGTGCGAGATTGACGAATGGTATGATAACCGAGGGAACCTTGATGGTGATCAAACGTATACTCACGAGTCTTTGCAATCTTTACCTAATGCGGACTATCTTCTTTCTTTGTATTACCGAATGTTGTACGGAGGGATGAAAGGAGATATGAAGATGTTGAATAATGCGATCGGATTTTATAAGGACAGGGAGATTTTTCATTCTGAGTTGAACGATAGTTATAATTATAATTTGAATGAAACAATAACCATTATACCCGAGGCGATTGATTTTCATCCGTATCCATATCTTCTTTCCTACATTAAAAAGTGTACGGATGTAGAAAAGGATCGTGTGAAAGAGTTGATATGGTTTGCCGAATCAGGGGTAAATGTTAGAAAACCGTATACATTAGAGAATCGTGAGAAATATACAAATCAAGAAGAGTGGAGTATGGTAAAAAAAAGTTTAGATGGATTTCGAGAAAGAAAGATGTGTAAGGCATAAATACAAATTCTATAAAATTGATTTATGTTTATATTGTTTAAGATATAAACATATAAAATATAATATGCACAGAATTTCTCTGAAATTTACCGGTTCCGTACATTCTGTACACCACCACAAACACTTTTTCGAAAAAGAGTTGTTAGTGGATTTAATCGATATTTGGATGGGTTCGATTGACATCGATTCCATTTCTTATCAAGAGAATGAAGTGGTTGTGACATTATTGTCAGAATATCGATTGGACGAGGATAATGACGGACTAACACTTGAGAATATGTTACGCTTTTATGGGGAAGACACGCTTCCATTTCGAGTCAAGGGTGTTTTTATGAAAATCATTTAGAAAAGACAAAACAAAATAGCCTTAAACTAAGTAATTTAATTATTATATGACAATAATTAAATAGAATATGATTGTAGTAAGTGTTACATTGGAAAACGGAATGTATTTTCCGATGTTTGTATTTGTTCCAACTGGATCTGAAATTATGAGAAGACTTTCGTTACCTAGAGACTGGTCTTATGTAATGTCAGGTACCCATCCAAATCAAATATCCCCTTTTCTGATTAACGGAGATACCGTGGTCGAGAATGGCACGCAGATTAAATTATACAAACGGTCCATAGAACCGATACTTTGTTATGAACGATTAAACGATTTTGACAATCGGTTACGATTACGTTTCCAAAATGAAAAGGACACTCGACCGATTTTGGTATGGATCAATTATAATATATTTTACAACCCAAAAGAACCGTTGTGTTTATTTTTTTCGTATAAAAAAGACGGGGAGTGGTCGATGATGCTTAAAACAACGGATTCGTTCGAAGAAGTGAGAGAATCAATGTTGTACGGAAATGTATTCGACGTCCTGAACTGTGTATGGGATCGGTATCACGAATTGAAGGAATATTATACCGTATAACCCTTCGTATAACCCTTCGTATAACCCTTCGTATAACCCTTCGGGTGCACTCGGGATAAAATTGAATTATTCCCTTTTCTTTTCGGTTAAAAACAAAACGATAAGGAATTTTAGAGATGCAACTTGCAATTACTCGCGAAAACAAGATGTTTCATTTGCCAGATGGCGGATCGGTTTACCGTTATGAAATTAAACAGGCAGATGAAAATTATATTGTCGCTCCGCATTTCCATTACTTTTATTATGATGCCGAAAAAGATCGGTTTGCGAATGCGTTCGCGTTTTGCGGTGGCGGTTCGAAAAAGAAAAAACTTTCGGAGATGCCGTCTGGATTTCCGGAAAGTGAAGAGATATGGCATCCCACCCTTCGGGAAATGTTGTTGCGTCATCGAAAATATGTCACCGAACAAGATGATTTTTCACAGATGATTTTGGATATTGCGTCATATGATTCTCAACTGAGGGAGACATTGCGTCCGGTTTTATCCGATATTTATGTTAATAATGCGCAAAGTATTTGGGAAACAGTTTTGTAAAGACTAAAATATGATTAAAAATGTGTAATATAAATATAAATATTATAATATTATTTAATATTATAATGATAATAATAAAGAAAATATGTCAGATTCTTATTATTATGGTTGGGTTTCGGATTGGATTGAACTTGTTTTAACAAAGGTTGCTCAAAATGGGATTGGTCCTACTTATACGACACGATGGTTGTTAATCACAGCCAATACAATTTACAATTCTTATCAATTTATCACCTTGAACAAAACACCATTAGATTCTCAATATTGGACATCGACTGCAAAAGGTATTATCTCTACCGATAAAAATTACATTGCTTCATTTGTTGACCGAGCATGTCAATATGCAGTTCCTATTATTATACGAACTTACATGAACGTCTCGTTGTCTGATGCAGAAATTGCAGCCATCGTAAACAGTCATTCCTTAACAGTTACGAATACAACTTCGTTGAATCAACTTAAACCTTTAATTTCGGCATACCTTGCTGCACGTGATAATGACAATTGGAAAAACACTAATACTTTTATCGGTACACTGCCAAACGGTTCTGCTGTCATTTACGGAGACAATAGTGTAAATCAAGATCTTCGTACACTTCCTCAGCCCAATAAATGGACACCGTTATCTATCAACGGCGTGACAAAAAATTACTATACTCCTGAATGGGGTACTGTCAATAAAGGTGTCGTATCTGACGCAGAGTTTCAAGATTTGTTAGATAAAACAAATGTACTTTATCCTTCGGATACTTATTACGAAAAGGAGATGAAGGATGTGTTTACGATTACAAATAATCTTACGGATGATCAAAAGATGATGGCTGAATTTTGGGCAGGAGGTCCGGGCACGGTCACTCCACCGGGTATGTTTGTTGTATTTTTGGATATTTACATACGATCCAATATGATTAATGTTGTCGACGAGATTCGATTTTACGCGATATTGTCATCTGGTTTGTATCAGGCAAGTATCACTTCATGGCGTTTAAAACGAGATCACATGCAAGCACGACCTGTCCAAAAAGTGCGTCAATATCAATATGATCAACCGATCGATGAAAAATGGAATGATAAAGTATTGGGACAATATTGGTTACCTTATCAACAGATTGATTTTGTGACACCTCCATTCCCCGATTTTGTTTCGGGTCATTCCACATTTGGATGTACATCCGCCAAGTTGTTTTCCTATATGTTTCAAAATAACTTGATTCAATTGAAAATACCTGTTATTAATGACGCGATTACTGCATTATTATCTCCTGTATTGGCCCAATCTGGAGTTATTAATTTTGCAATGAACAATTTATTTTTATTACCTGATACGTCTTTGATTGAAAACGATATCCCGATTAGCGCCATTGTATTTAACTGGTCAACGTGGAACGAGATGGGACAATCTTGCGGAATTTCACGTGTTTATGGAGGCATTCATGTACAAAGTTCAAATGTTGCCGGGCAATATTTGGGAAGTATGATTGGAGACAAGATATGGGGGTTAATGAAGAATATATAAATAGGATATGATGGAATAGACATAACATACAAAAAATCCCATAAAGGTACCGAAAAGGAGTTGTTTGGGTGTATGATAGCCATACGTTAAACATACGTAAATAGTACGAAGATACAGAAGAATGACAACCATAAAACATATGTTAGTAATGGTGGAGTCTCGATATGTTCGGTATAAAAAGAAAAGGGTGAAGAAAAACAAAAACGAATAGAACTGAGCGTGTCCAGAAGGGTTCCCATATTTGTTTTTCTTTCTCTCCCCAAATACTTTAGGGTCTAGAGGTTCTTTAATCCACTCTTTCAAAAATATATTGATTTCTTTGTTGATAAATACACCGATAACCAAAAGGATAAGGATCGTTAATAAACGTTTATGTTCGTTATGTTTCATTTCTTTTATATGTTATATAAAAGAATTTACACAATTCGACGAATCAGATCGAAATAATCAGAGTCATTTTGGACGACAGATTCCAATCCAAGTACAGTAACACCTTTCAAGTCCATATCACTTTCTACGAGATAATAAATAAATTTATACGTAAAATGGATATCAATCAAGTCAGGAATAATGTATGTTTTTTCTTTATTGATCAGATAAAATTCGGTTTCATTAACTTCATTTACACTGGTAATCAAACATGGTTGATTCGATTCTCGGTGAACCACAAAAAAAATCGTGTCAACCTGTAACATTCCTCCTAAATTATAGTCCTTTGAAAGAGTTGCAATCTTATTAGCAATAACAGGCAAATCGTTAATATTTAATGACGATCTTGAGAGTAAACGGTCAAAATCACTGTAAGCGATCGTGCAAGATACCGTGAGAAAAATAGGTAAGAGTTTTAGAATCATCTTTTCAAACGAAAAGAATAAAATGTTTAAACTCAATTTTAATTTATTTTAACTAATAAATGAACAAAAAACCTCCGCGACCACCTGTCAAATATAATCCAGAACACATAAAAGTTGCAATGGATCAAAAATACATTCGAGAAAAAACACTTGAAAATATGGTAAGAAACCTTAGTGTTCAATTAATGGATGCAAATCAACAATTAGAATTGATCAAACAAAAATTACTTTCAAGCCCTCAATATGTAAAAGGAAAGACACGAACATTTGAAGTATCCCAACCCGAGAAGACAATACATTATGTAAAAGGAAATACGAGAACATTTGAAGTAACCGACTATAACTTTAAGAGTAAAAACAAAAAAAGTGTAAAAAGAAACATTAAAAAATCACTCAAACGTAAAGTTCGTAAATAATTTATTTTTTAACTTGAATCGGGAAGAGACATACTTTTATAATATTTTATAAAAGTATTAAGTATATTTAATTTATTAACCTACCGGTTGAGGACGGTCCAAACACTCGATTCGGTTGATCAAATGGATGGATAGATCCATTAATCGTTCTTTTTTTTCAATATGTCGAAGATTTTGGATATTCATATCACTTTCTAAAAATTCGTATGCTTTCCCCTTAACGGCTGTTTTCAAAAAACGATGACCTAATTTTTCTTCGATATGAGTAAAGTAAGTGTAAATAAAAACAAAAATTTCCAAGGCAACTTCCAAACGTTCATTTATATCAAGTTGTGCAACGACCTTCAAACGATCATTCAGATAACTCAAGATCGCTTCTTTGCTCAAATCGGCTGGCATTCTCTTTTCTAGTTAGTTTTTCCATCTTCTTCGTTTATAAATTCAATTTTATTTTTTGATTTATGATAAGTACCAAATAGATGATCATAATATGTAAAAAAAGGTTGCTGGAAATTACAGTTTGGATGTGATGAATGATGGATGGAATGAAATGTATTGACTCCTGTATGATCAAACACTGTAGCCGCTGCTCCAAGTGTCATCGCAATGATAAATTCTTCGTATCGGAAACAAAACAACCAAAACGAGACGGCTAATGATACTGTTTCAATTAACGCTTCCAATGTAGATTGGTATAATGCAGCGTAATGATACGATTTTCTTACTTGATGATGAGTCGAATGAATACTGTGATACAGAACCGGAAAATAATGTAACGTGTAATGTAAAGAATATTCAACTGTATTAATAAGCCATACCCCAATAAGTAAATACCACCATCTCACATCTCCTGTTTCAAACACGTAAACCCCGCAAGTATAATAAAACGGAAT
>JACCDW011371010.1_pt1 | contig 10319 bp, 10 predicted proteins | sample 7449781 | NCBI WGS metagenome assembly JACCDW01 (sample SAMN15323449, study PRJNA562643) | freshwater metagenome | isolation source: river surface water | place: USA:Blue River Watershed | collected 2017-08-18 | reverse complement strand
CAAGGGCCGCGTTGCTCAGATCCGCGCTGAAATCGATAAATCTGATTCAGATTACGACAAAGAGAAGCTACAAGAGCGCCTTGCAAAGCTTGCTGGTGGAGTTGCTGTCATCAAGGCAGGAGCTGCAACAGAAGTTGAACTCAAGGAGCGCAAGCACCGCATCGAAGATGCGGTACGTAACGCAAAGGCTGCCGTAGAAGAAGGAATCGTCGCCGGTGGTGGCGTTGCACTTCTTCAGGCAGCAACAGCAGCATTTAAGAAGCTCAAGCTCGAAGGTGATGAGGCAACAGGTGCTCGCATCGTAGAAGTTTCAATTGAAGCACCACTGAAGCAGATCGCAGTCAATGCTGGTCTTGAAGGCGGAGTAGTTGTCGAGAAGGTACGTAACTTAGACGCAGGTTTCGGCCTTAACGCAGCATCTGGAGAATATGTAGACATGATCAAGGCTGGCATTATCGATCCAGCTAAGGTCACACGTTCTGCACTTCAGAATGCTGCATCAATCGCCGCGCTCTTTATTACTACGGAGGCAGTAATTACAGATAAGCCAGAGCCAAAGGGTGCAATGACACCTGCAGGCGGCGGCGGGGATATGGATTTTTAAAGCCTTAAAAATCCGATAGGGATGGATTTCTAATCCCTAATCTCCAATAAGCGTACGAAGGGGCTGCCGATTAGTATCGGCGGCCCCTTCTGCTTTACCCTTAGAACATGAAGACCTTTGATGCTCAATCAATCGCACGTGATGCAGCTCTCGCTGAGGCAGAGTTTGCAACACAGGTGGGTGATTTCGTATCTGTCGAATATGACGACGAGAACCGCATCGCGACATATCTCTTCGCTGCAGATATTGCGGGCTACAAGGGATGGCGCTGGGGAATCACAATTGCAAAGGTTGATGAAGATTCAGAACCAACAATTTGCGATGTTGTAGTTCTTCCTGGTCCAGATTCACTTCTAGCACCAGATCACATTCCATATCGCGAACGTATCGTGCCAGAAGACATCACTCCTGGTGTTATTGTTCCAAGTTTGCTTGATGACACCCGTCTTGTTCCAGGTGTTAACGCGCTCGCTCAAGATGAAGATCTCGATGCTTATCAGGTCTTCGATCTTGGACTTATGCGTCCACGTGTACTTTCAATTGAAGGACGCGACCAAGCTTCAAAGCGTTGGTATGCATCAGATCGTGGTCCAGCTTCTCCATTGGCAGAACAGGCACCAAAGCCGTGTAATTCCTGCGGCTTCTTTGTTCCGCTCGCAGGGTCATTGCGCTCATCATTTGGCGTCTGCGCAAATGCAATTGCGCCCGATGACGCTCGCGTGGTCTCTGTAGATCACGGCTGCGGCGCGCATAGCGAAGCAACCTTGGCTTAAATCGACTACCGCGCCCCACTATTTGTAAGTTAAACTATCCCTCTGCCCGCACCCCTGCGGCTACACGAGTACATGAAACATCTAAAGGAGTAATCACTATGCCTACAGGTCGCGTGAAATGGTTCTCCCTCGAAAAAGGCTTTGGCTTCATCGCATCAGATGAAGGAGAAGATGTTTATTTAGCTGCAACAGCACTTCCTGCTGGCGTCACAACTGTGAAGCCAGGAACAAAACTTGAGTTCTCTGTGATTGATTCACGCAAGGGTCCTCAGGCAATGTCAGTACATGTTGTCGAAGCACCAACATCATTGGCGGATAATTCTCGTATCGGTAACGATGATCTCGCAGCGATTATCGAGGACACAATCAAGATGTTGGACAAGGTAGGCAATGGTCTCCGCCATGGTCGCCACCCATCAGGAACCGAGGCAGAGCGTCTTGGTCGTGTGCTTCGCGGTATCGCTTCACAACTCGAAGCGTAATCAACTACTTAGATTAAATGGCGTCGCGCTTATTGCGGCGGATTGAGTAACGAATACCGATTAATCCAAGGGCTGCACCGACGATGCATGTCCAAATGATTTTTGCCATAGCACCAACCGCAATCACGACCACGGTCGCTGCTATCCAACAGATAGTCCCGATTGAGACTAGAGTTACAACGGATGCAATAGTTGTTTTCTCACCTTTGGTCATGGAAGAAGAGTAATGCGAAAAACGATCAAGCATGACGGAAATTGGCGCGCTTTCCGCCATCGAAATTTCCGCATCCTTTTTCCGGCAAATGCTCTCTCCAATATCGGTACGTGGGCTCAACGCGTAGCTCAAGATTGGCTCGTCCTTGAACTCACTGACAATAACGGCGCAGCTCTAGGGTTAATTACCGCTGTCCAGTTCGCGCCGGTTCTCTTCTTTAGTCTTCATGGTGGCGCATTGGCAGATCGAGTTAATAAACGAAAACTCTTAATTGCCACCAATATTGTTGCTGCCATCGCTTGTTACGGAATCGGTATCCTTGTTGTAATTGAAAAAATTGAACTCTGGCATGTCTTTGTTGGTGCTGTTTTGCTCGGAATCTCTTCCGCAATCGATGCACCTATTCGACAGGCATTTACCTCTGAGATCGTTGGCCACTCTGATGTGGCAAATGCAGTAAGTCTTAATTCTGCAAATTTCAATGCTGGACGCTTAGTTGGGCCTGCCATGTCAGGCTTTCTTATCGCGCACTTCAGCACAGGTCCATCATTTCTTATCAACGCAACGACATACCTATTCGTAATCGCTGCCTTGATTGCCATGCGCGAGAAAGACTTCTTTATCCATAAGAAAGAGGAGACGCTTGGCACGGTCCGTGAGGGAATTAGATATACCTTAGCTCGCCCTGACTTGTACGTCGTCATGCTTCTTATTTTCTTTACCGCGACCTTTGGTCTTAACTTTCAAATATTTAACGCGCTGATGGCAACGAAAGAATTTGGTAAAGGTCCTGCTTCCTATGGTCTACTCGGAACCTTTATCGCTATCGGATCCCTCAGTGGTGCACTTTTAAGTGCACGATTGGAGCGTTTACGAACAACAAGGTTTATTATCAAACTGGGAATACTTTTCTCGCTTGTTGTTCTCGTATTATCAATTACTCCAACCTATACCTGGTACTCAATCTGGCTACCATTCTGCGGAATATCAGCGCTCACAATGTTGATCTCAGCTAACTCATATGTTCAAACACATTCAGACCCTGCAGTGCGCGGCCGTGTAATGGGAATCTATCTACTGATTTTTATGGGCGGTACACCATTTGGTTCGCTTCTTATCGGATATCTCACCGAAGTAATTGGAGTTCGTCAGACCATTGCGTTCTGCGGTGGCATCTCATTAGTTGCCACTCTGACTATCTGGGCGATATTCGATAAGAAGGTAGAACCACCTAAAGATCAACGAGTATCTGCAGTTCTACCTTAAGGTTCTAAGCGTTCAAGCTCTGCCTTCGACATATATGCAGGAATAGCGATAACAACTGCTGCTGCAATCGCAATTAATACTGGCACCATTAAATATGCGCGCGAAATACCAAAACTATCTCCAAGGACTCCGAGCAAGAATGGTGCGCCACCAATAGCAATACCCGCACCGAGTGAGCTCTTACCAATTGCTAAATCCGGTCGCCCATCGCTGTGGCTAATCAATCGCAGTGAGGTCAGAGCAAATTGCATTGAAATGCCAAGACCATTGAGGAGCAACATAGCCATGCTTAGGAACAGGTTATGAGAGAGCCAGAGTCCAACGAAGCCAATCATTTGCAGCCCAAGAATTGCCAAGAGCTGGTGATCGAGTGAGAGCTTGTGCATCACTCGGCCGCCAAAGAAGCGACCCAGACCCATTCCAGTACCAAGAGCCATGATTGCAATGGTTGAAATTGCTGCAGATGCATCGGTGCGATCGCGTACTAGAGCAGCTGCCCAGAATGCCGTAGCAAATTCAGTTGAGATAGTTGCAATAAATCCAAACCAGGAGATCCAGAAAGCTTTTGATAGTTTTCCGCTCTGTGGTCCATCTTGATTGGGGATGTGTAAATCATCGCTCTTCTCTCGAAAGAAGAAGATCAAAATGAGAGCAACGGGAATGATGAGGAGCAAACCTAAACGCCAAAAATCTGGCGCTTGCTGTGCAATATTGCCAATTGTAAATGTGCCTAAGACATAGCCCACAGATGCAACGCCATTTGCTTGCCCAATTGCAATAGGTGCCATCGCTTTAAAGTGATTATTGATTGAGGTCACGGATGAATTAATAACAGTAGAGATACCGAAGCCAGTTACTCCAGCAGCGAGAATTGTTAGTGGTACCGGCTGTAAGAATGAGATTGAAATAAGTCCAATAAGAAAGATATACAACCCAATCCAACCCGCATTTGCTCGACCAAATCTGTGTGAGATCCAAGCGTTGGAAAGCCCGGCCAAGATTGATGCCACGCCCATTGCGGTTCCATGGAGCCCCGCGATTGTGAGCGATGTACCTTGATCTGCGCGTAAGAGTGGCTGCGCAGGCCCGAACCCACCGAGAAAGAAGTTAATGACAAGGGTTTGAAGAGCGATAGTCCAGAAGAATCTATCGCGCTCTATCTTTGCGGGCATTACGAGAGCTGCGATACGACGTAATCGATAGATGCTGTTAAGGCATCGATATCTGATGGATCGATAGCCGGGAACATTGCAACACGTAGTTGATTCTTACCCAACTTACGATAAGGCTCGGTATCAACAATTCCATTTGCGCGAAGTGCTGCAGCAACCTTTGTGGCATCGATAGCATCATCAAAGTTAATTGTTCCAATTACATTTGAACGCTGTGCGGGGTCAACTACAAAAGGTGTTGTGTAACTGGTCTTCTCAGCCCAACCATAGAGACGTGATGCTGAATCTGCGGTGCGATCTGTCGTGAATTTAAGTCCACCGTTCTCGTTCATCCAGTTGATTTGATCAGCAAGGAGCATCAATGTGATGAGGGCAGGCGTGTTGTAAGTCTGATCTAGTCGTGAATTTTCAATTGCTGTTCCGAGGTCAAAGAAGGCTGGGATCCAACGGCCGGATGCCTTGATCTTCTCAGCTCGTTCGATAGCTGCAGGGCTCATCAGCGCGAGCCAGAGACCGCCATCTGAAGCGAAAGACTTCTGTGGAGCGAAGTAATAGGTATCAAATTCCTTGGCATCAACATGAAGTCCGCCAGCTGCAGATGTTGCATCAACAAGCACAAGTGCGCCATCGGTACCTGCAGGGCGCTTAATTGGCATTGCCACGCCCGTAGAAGTTTCATTATGAGTGAGCGCGTAAACATCGATTCCATCTTCAGCAATAGCAAGTGGGTGTGTTCCTGGCTCTGACTTGATAACTGTTGGCTCGCCAAGGAAAGGAGCCTCCTTTGATGCAGCAGCAAACTTTGATGAGAACTCACCAAAAACCAAGTGCTGAGAGCGGTTTTCAATAAGACCAAATGTTGCGATATCCCAGAATGCAGTAGATCCACCATTACCGAGAACAACTTCGTAACCTTCAGGAAGGTTAAAGAGCGATGAGAGACCCTCACGAACATTCTTAACAACGTTCTTTACAGGCTTCTGTCGGTGTGAAGTTCCGATAATTGAATTGCCTGATGCAATCAGTGATGCGAGTGCTTCTGGTCGAACCTTTGAAGGTCCTGCACCAAATCGTCCATCACGTGGCTTGATATCTGCTGGAATTACAATCTCTGCGCTCATGGGGCGATTCTACGGGTAGTACCTATTTATCTCCCAATGAGCGCCGGTGTTCTCTCGCTCATAGCGAATGCGGTCATGTAAGCGCGAGTAACGGCCCTGCCAGAATTCGATACTTATCGGTAGCACTCGAAAGCCGCCCCAATGTGGTGGACATGGAACAACGCTTCCTTCAGGCCACTTCTCTGCCGCACCTGCATATCGCTGCTCTAACTCTTCACGAGATGCAAGTGGTGAAGATTGCGCAGATGCCCACGCACCAATCTGTGATGACCAAGGTCGTGAAGCAAAGTATGTTTCAGATTCCAAACGATTAACTTGTGCAGCAAGTCCGCTTATTGATACTTGTCGCTCCATTGCATACCAAGGAAAGAGCAGAGTAACTTGCGTATTCATTTCAATTGCTTTTGATTTGCGAGAGTTGTAATTGGTAAAGAATGTAAAGCCACCTTGCGAAATATCTTTCAAAAGAACTGTACGAGTAGTGATTTCATTAGATCCATCAGCTGCGCTATCTAGGGTGGAAAGCACCATTGCATTAGCTTCAACAATAAATTGATTGGCCGCTGCCTCATGGAGCCAGGTAGTGAAAGCAGCTATCGGGTCGCTACCGAGGTCAGTTATCCCCTCAACCCCATAGGAGCGACGCATCGCCGAGATTGCCTTACGGGTGGACTCTTCTGGGCGCTCACTACTCATAGGTGTATCGAACCTCACTTTCGCTCTGAGTGCATCCCGTACGACTTTGGTCGCCAAGACCCCTCGGGCGGGTGCAGAATTACCCTCAGATTTTGAAGAAACGAGCGGGGAGCAAAACATGTCAGATGATTTCAAGCCAGGTCTAGAAGGCGTTATTGCTTTTGAATCAGAGATCGCAGAGCCTGATAAAGAAGGTAGCGCTCTTCGCTATCGTGGCGTCGACATTGAAGACCTCGTAGGCCGAGTTTCATTTGGAAATGTTTGGGGACTTCTCGTTGATGATGAGTTCAACCCAGGTCTTCCAAACGCAGAGCCATTCCCACTTCCTGTTCACTCTGGAGATGTTCGCGTTGATGTGCAGTCAGCGATTGCAATGCTTGCACCAGCGTGGGGATTTAAGCCACTTCTTGATATTGATGATGCGGAAGCGCGCAGCAACCTTGCGCGTGCTTCAGTCATGGTTCTTTCATACCTCGCACAAGCTGCGCGCGGCATTGTTGCAAATCCTGTTCCAGAATCAGAGATTGATAAGGCTCACACTGTTGTAGAGCGCATGATGATTCGTTGGCGTGGAGAGCCAGATCCACTCCATGTTCGTGCAATCGATGCTTACTTTGTTTCAGCTGCCGAACACGGAATGAATGCATCAACATTTACATCTCGAGTTATTGCATCAACTGGTGCGGATGTTGCGGCAGCGCTCTCCGGTGCAATTGGTGCAATGTCAGGCCCACTTCATGGTGGAGCGCCATCACGCGTGCTTCATATGATTGAAGAAGTTGAGAAGTCAGGCAACGCAGAGGCTTATGTGAAGGGACTTCTTGATCGCAAGGAGCGCTTGATGGGCTTTGGTCACCGTGTCTATCGCGCAGAAGATCCACGCGCTCGCACACTACGTCGTACTGCAAAGGAGCTCAACGCTCCACGTTATGCAGTTGCAGAGGCGCTTGAGCAGGCAGCGTTGAAGGAACTTCGCGAGCGTCAACCAGATCGAGTTCTCGAGACAAACGTTGAGTTCTGGGCCGCAATCATCTTGGACTTCGCAGAGGTTCCAGCACCGCTCTTCACATCAATGTTTACCGCTGCACGTACTGCAGGTTGGTCAGCACACATTCTCGAGCAGAAGCGCACCGGTCGTTTGATCCGTCCATCTGCTCGTTACGTAGGTAAGGGTCCACGTAAGCCAGAGGATGTCACTGGCTGGGATGCAACTGTCGAGCAACTCCACAAGTAGGTGAAGCGCTCAATAGTGTGGTTTCGTCGCGATCTTCGGATTAGCGACCATCCAGCGCTGAACGCAGCCATTGAAGGCAGTGATGAGGTGGTTCCGCTCTTTATACTCGACAAGCAGCAAATCTCTGAAGCCGGTGAGAAGTTGCTCGCGTATATGAGTAACTCGCTTCGTGCTCTAGATGAATCACTGGGTAATCGCCTTCATATTATCGAAGGCGATCAAGTTGAAGTCATCAAAGAGTTGATGGAGCTCTACGGTGCTACAGAAGTTCATATCTCTGCTGAGCCAGAGCGTTATGGTGCAGAGCGAGATGCAAGAGTAGAAGCAGCTGGAATTCCAATTGTTCGCACAGGTAGTCCTTACGCGGTCTATCCAGGGCGAGTGGTCAAGCCTTCAGATGGAACTCCGTACAAGGTCTACACACCTTTCTACAAGAACTGGTGCATTCATGGTTGGCGCGCACCAGCACCAACACCAAAGAAGATCAACGCACCGGTGCCTCCTTCAAAGTACCGCGCATTCCCTGACTTTAAAGCTCCTGCCGGCACGACAATTATTGAAGCGGGCGAAGCTGCAGCTCTAAAGAGATTTGCAGAGTTTAAGAAGAGTGCTCTTGATTCTTATGACGAGAATCGAAACTTTGCCGGTATCGATGGCACTTCAAAGATGAGCTCATATTTGAAGTTTGGTGAGATTCATCCACGCACACTTCTGCAGGGTTTAGGTGATAGTAAAGCGCACGATACTTTCCGCAAAGAGATTGCTTGGCGCGAATTCTATGCCGACGTGATATTTCATAATCCCAATACCGATACCGAGTATTACGCGCCTAGATTTAAAGAGATGCGTTATGACAAGCCAGGTGCACAATTTAAGGCGTGGTGCGAAGGCAAGACAGGTTACCCATTTGTTGATGCTGCGATGCGCCAGCTCTTGGTAGAAGGTTGGATGCATAACCGAACCCGCATGGTCGTTGCATCATTTCTTGTGAAAGATCTCCATCTCGAGTGGCAGCATGGCGAGAGATTTTTTGCAGACCACCTCGTTGACTATGACCCAGCATCAAACGCCCATGGATGGCAGTGGACTGCAGGCACAGGTACCGATGCTTCACCGTATTACCGAGTCTTTAATCCAATTGAACAAGGTAAGAAATTTGATTCAGATGGCGTTTATATTCGTAAATATGTTCCTGAGTTAGCTCATCTCGGCGGCACTGAGATACATGAACCGTGGCTCTACCTCGATGGCTATAGCAACGGGTATCCAGAACGCATTGTTGATCACGCAGTCGAGCGGGTTGAATCTCTTGAACGCCTTAAAGAGATAAAGATTGAACTACCCCCATATCCATCTGCTTAGCCTGATACATCGCATCATCCGCGCGCTTCAATAAATTTCCAGCTCCATCGTTATACACATGGCCGATACTGACGCCGACCGAGATTGTTAAACCTTTCACCTGACATGGATAAGTAAGGCATGCACGTAGAGCTTGTGCGCTCTCAAGTGTGTGATCAAGAGATCCTGGGATGAGTACCCCGAATTCGTCTCCACCTAAGCGAGCAAGTATTGATCCATCTGGAATGGCGCGGGCGAAGCGCCGTGCAACTTCGCGTAAAAGTAGGTCACCAATATCGTGGCCATAGTTGTCGTTAACAGGCTTAAATTGATTGAGATCTAAGAGCAAGAGCGCACCTTCTACTTCAGAGAAATTTTCTATCTCAGTGAGTAGCCGCCTCCGATTTGCTAACCCAGTTAGTTCATCTGTTCTCGCCAAATTTCTCTCGTCAATAAGAGTTCTTGCTTCGCCCAGTGCAGTATTCATCCGAATAAATGCTAGTAAGAGATTTACTAAAGATGGTAAGAGAATATAGGTTGGAACAATCTCAGGTTTAAGAGTGCTTATTGCCAGAAGTATTGGAGTAATAAAAATCGATAGTGCAACTAAAGCTGGATGTATTTGCCGAAGGCTGGATGCCTCGCCAGACTTTCCAATTGTCGAATGAGCCAAGAGTGCAATCGCAATTAACCAACCAGAGTCAGCGAGAGCACCAAATGTATATCGCTGATTGACAGCCAACCAGAGATAGTAAATATCTGACATTGTGAAGAGCGTGATTCCAAGTGCTAGAAGTCCATTAGAAAGAGTGGCTTTTCGCATTATCGAAGTCATCGCCAAAACCAATAGTAGAGAGAGGTCTCCAACAGAGTAAAAGATGAGGAAGTAATTACTAGATTGAACAAGGGCATTGCCAGAGAAGATCAACGCCATGAGAAGCGCAGAGATCAGTGATGTAAAACCGAGGCCAAAGATAAGCGAATCAAGAAGTTCTATCGGGCGAAGACGTGACTTTCCAGCAGAGAAGCGGGTAATAGCTATCAGCATCAGTGGATAGAAAAGGGTATAGAGAAGCTGTGATGCTTGAAGAAATCTAGGAGCGGGCGAGAAGAATTGATCGATACTTGAAGCAAAAGATCCGATACCCCACAGGAAGATAGCAATTGCCATTGAAGTGAGTGAAACTCGATCAAATGCAAGTGGCGCAAAGGCAATGAGGGTTAGCGCGATGAGCCAAATGCAGTTATAGAGAATGAGATCTCTAGCCAATGATTGCTCTGGTTCAATCAACTGCCAGAGAAGATGGATGGAAATTGCTGATGGCAGAAGAAGGATTTTGAGCCGGCGCATTGAGTGAGTAAATAAGTAAGGCCCTCACCTATCAATAGGGAGAGCCTTACTTGGTAAATCTGTTG
>JACCDW011103131.1_pt1 | contig 10319 bp, 10 predicted proteins | sample 7449781 | NCBI WGS metagenome assembly JACCDW01 (sample SAMN15323449, study PRJNA562643) | freshwater metagenome | isolation source: river surface water | place: USA:Blue River Watershed | collected 2017-08-18 | reverse complement strand
TATCCATCGCGACTGCTGATGCTAAAACGCCGCTTCCAACATATGGCTTATCCAGCATCTCAAATAGCCCTTGAATAGTGCCATCTTCGCCGTATGGTCCATGCAGAATCGAGAAAATTACTTCGCCATCAATATCTTCAAGCGCAATGGTTGGCGCAGATTCTGGAACTTCTGGCAACTTGCCATCTTTAATCTCAAATCTGGTATCGGCAGGTAGCGCCACCCAGCGACCGGTTTTGGTAATTCCAATTAACGAAGGCGTGAATTTATTGCGATCAATTGCGGCGATAATTCCCGAGGCGGAGATACAACTAATCTCATGTTCGCTGCTTCGGCCACCGCAGATAACCGTAACCTTCTTCAAATTCGCTCCTCTGCCTCTATCCTTGATTTGGCTTTGATTTAGCTTTAATTCGATTGCTTATGCTACTCGCTAGCCCTATCGCTCTTTCGATTTTCTTCTGAAATTACCTGTTCTTGGTAGATCTGTCTTTCGAATATCAAAGATCTCTGCTGGTGCGCTCTCGCCACGCAATTTTTCAACCATCAAAGTTAACTCTTTCATGATGTGCATGGTTGCCGCTTCCATAGCTATTGGATCATCTTCTTTACCTTGCCACTTAGAGATATCCACGGGGTCACCGACTTGCATCGTGACTACTTTTCTTGGAAAAGGCTTAATCGCTTTGGAATATGGTGGCCAAATTAAATGATCGCCCCATTGTGCAATTGGAATCAGTGGAGCATTTGCAGCTAGCGCCAACCTAACTGCGCCTGTCTTTCCAGTCATTGGCCAAAGTTTAGGGTCGCGAGTCAATGTTCCTTCGGGATAAATACCAACTGCATGGCCCATCTTCAAAGCAGCTATCGCATCTGCAAGTGCAACAGCTGCGCTATCGCTCTGACGTTTTACCGGAATCTGTTCAGCCTTATGTAAGACCCAACCGATAATAGGTAATTTGAAAACCGCCTCTTTGCCGATAAAACGCACCGCCCTACCGTTTTTGTAGAGAATATGTGCCAGCACCAGCGCATCTAGATATGAGACATGGTTACTGTAAAAAACAACTGGCCCGCTCTTAGGAATTTTTTCGGTATCTAACCAGCGGCGCTTAGTAATTGCGTTCATGATTGGAATCATGACTTTGGTGCCGATTTTGTAGCCAAGATTATTTCCAAGTGGATTACCTCTTGGTGGCTTCATAGTGATAAGTCTATTTGTGAAAAATCAAAGGGCCACCTGTAATACCGCAGTACTGCAGGTGGCCCTTTAATCTATTTAAATTACTTGCGCTTCTTAGCCTTTGCCTTCTTCGCTGGCTTAGCCTTCTTAGCTGCCTTCTTAGCGCTCTTTTTTGGAGCTGCCTTCTTAGCGCTCTTTTTTGGAGCTGCCTTTGAAGCCTTAGGTGCAGGTGCTGCAGCTGGCTTTGGAGCTGGACCTAGCTTGCGATCGCCAGAGATAACTTCCTTGAGCGCCTTTGCAGGGAGGAAGCGTGGCTTCTTGCTCGCCTTGATCTGAATGGTCTCGCCGGTGAAAGGGTTACGACCCTTGCGCGCCTTGCGATCTACCTTCTTAAACTTTCCGAAATCGTTGATTGTTACATCTTCACCCTTTTGGATGTTGCGAGTAATTGAATCAAATACGACATCTACAGCGTAAGCTGCTTCTTTCTTGCTGCCGTTGAAGAATGGAGCCAACGACGCAATGAATTGGGTCTTATTCATTAACTTTCCTCTTGTTTACGCGTAAATATGATGCGTTCGCATCAAGTAGTTAAAACTTACGCCGAGAAAAACCTTATTTTTCGCTTATTTGCAGCGTGTCGCGAATAATTTTTTATCTGATTTCTTCCAAAAGCGCTGTTTTTATACATAAAAATTGGCAAAAAACTCTCAACTATCGGTAGAGAGTTATCTGCTCAATTCTTAATTGGGAGCGTTTTTGGCTTAAATGCGGGGCGTTTTGCTTCGAATTTCGCAATTTCATCTAGATGTTGCATCGTAAGTCCGATGTCATCAAGGCCTTCCATCAATCTCCAGCGTGTGTAATCGTCGATTTCGAAGCTGACCGTATTACCCGAATATGAGACTGTCTTTGATTCTAGATCAACAGTTACCGAAGTTTCTGGGCTCTTCTCAATTGCCTCCCATAACTTCTCAACTTCAGCCTGCGGCAAGATAACGGTAAGCAAGCCACCTTTTGCTGAGTTTCCACGGAAGATATCGGCAAATCTTGATGAAATCACAACCTTAAACCCATAATTTTGTAGCGCCCAAACCGCATGTTCGCGGGATGAACCAGTTCCGAAGTCCACGCCTGCTACCAAAATAGTTCCATTTTTATACTCTGGCTTGTTCAAGACAAACTCTGGATCATTTCGCCAGGCAGCAAATAAGCCATCTTCAAAGCCAGAACGTGTGACGCGCTTTAAATAAACCGCAGGAATTATTTGATCGGTATCAACATTTGATCTGCGAAGTGGAACTGCAGTACCTGTGTGCTTTAAGAATTTATCCATCTTAATCTCCTTACAGATCCGCGGGCGATGCCAGCGTGCCCTTTAGCGCAGTTGCTGCGGCAACAAGCGGGGAAGCTAAATGAGTACGTCCACCTTTTCCTTGTCGGCCTTCAAAATTTCTATTTGAGGTAGAGACACTTCGCTCGCCTGGCTTTAATTGATCTGGATTCATTCCAAGACACATCGAACATCCGGCGCTTCGCCACTCTGCACCTGCATCAATAAATACTTTATCCAAACCTTCTGATTCGGCTTGCAGACGAACTCGCGCAGAGCCCGGAACTACCAACATCCGAAGTGAATTTGAGATCTTCTTACCCTTCAAGATTGCAGCGGCAGCGCGCAAATCTTCAATTCGACCATTGGTGCATGAGCCCAAAAAGACGGTATCTACCTTGATCTGCTTCATTGGGGTGCCTGCAGTTAAGCCCATATATTCCAATGCGCGTTCAGCTGCCCCGCGCTCTTCAGCATCTTTAATCTCGGCTGGATTTGGAACTGCTGCATTTAGCGCAACGCCTTGTCCGGGATTAGTTCCCCAAGTTACAAATGGCGAAAGTTCATCAGCATTTAAAGTAACTTCCGCATCAAATTTCGCATCGCTATCTGTATAAAGAGTTGACCAATATGCAACCGCTTCATCCCAATCTTCTGGGGCGTGAGGCTTGCCTTTGATGTAATCAAAAGTAGTTTGATCTGGCGCAATTAGCCCAGCACGCGCACCTGCCTCGATAGACATATTGCAGATAGTCATACGCGCTTCCATCGAAAGTTTACGAATAGCCTCTCCACGATATTCAAGGACATAACCTTGTCCACCACCGGTTGAGATCTTTGCAATCACCGCCAAGATTATGTCTTTAGCAGTTACGCCTTCTTTTAGATTTCCCTCCACATTAATGGCCATAGTCTTAAATGGCTTAAGTGGCAGAGTCTGAGTAGCCAAAACATGTTCAACTTCAGAGGTTCCGATACCAAATGCGAGCGCGCCAAATGCACCATGAGTTGAAGTATGTGAATCTCCACAAACAATCGTCATGCCTGGTTGAGTTAATCCAAGCTGTGGACCAACCACGTGGACGATTCCTTGTTCGATATCTCCTAAGGAATGGATGCGAACTCCAAATTCCTGGCAATTTTTACGGAGCGTATCAACTTGTAACTTAGAAACTGGATCGGCAATTGGCTTGTCAATGTCCAAAGTTGGCACGTTGTGGTCTTCAGTAGCCAAAGTTAAATCTGGGCGATGCACTTTGCGATTGGTAAGTCGAAGTCCATCGAATGCTTGTGGGCTAGTTACTTCATGAATCAGATGTAAATCTATGAAGAGTAGATCTGGTTCTCCAGCTTTTGAACGAACCACATGATCGTCCCAAATCTTCTCTGCGAGTGTCTTACCCATTTCGCAAGTCACGCCTTTCTGAAAACTATCCGCTTGCTATCCAATATATGAGATGCTAATCTCACGCCGTGGACAACAAGAATAGCGGAGTTGGCGTCTTAGATAAAGCCGTAAACATTCTTGCTGCATTAGAGAGCGGTCCCCATACTCTTGCAGAGTTAGTTGCGGTAACCGGAATTGCCCGCCCGACTGCGCATAGATTGGCAGTTGCGCTAGAACATCATCGTTTAGTCGCTCGCGACCTCACCGGTCGATTCGTACTTGGAAAGCGAAATGGCGAACTAGCGGCTGCAGCTGGCGAAGATCGGCTACTTGCTGCAAGCGCTCCAGCGCTCGCTGCGCTCCGAGATGCAACTGGCGAAAGCGCACAGCTATATAAACGCCAAGGTGATCTACGTGTATGTGTAGCCGTCGCAGAACGTCTTTCAGGTTTGCGCGATTCCGTTCCGGTTGGCGCAGCGCTAACCATGCAAGCTGGATCTGCTGCACAGATACTCCTTGCCTGGGAAGATTCAGAGAAGATTCATCGCGCACTTGGCAAAGCCCGTTTTACTGCAGCACATTTAGCGGCAGTTCGTCGTCGCGGTTGGGCGCAATCAGTTGGAGAGCGCGAAGCTGGAGTCGCTTCAGTATCTGCGCCAGTACGCGGACCAAACAATAAAGTGATTGCGGCAGTTGGAATTAGTGGACCAATCGAGAGACTAGGTCGTCAACCTGGACGATTACATGCTGCGGCAGTTGTTGCTACCGCCGCAAAATTATCTGAGTATTTAGCTAAAAATTCGAATTAAAGAAATTAATATCTATGTGGATGTTCGCTGGAAATCGTCCTAATCGTATGAGATTTAGCTCGCATTACGAGTGATTGCGAAGTCATGCACTTTTCTGTAAATCTAACACCGTCCAATAGCTCTCCATCGGTAATACCAGTAGCTGCAAAGAAGATATCCTCACCTTTTACCAAGTCTTTTGAAGTAAAGACTTGTGAGAGATCTAGATTGGCTTCCTGAGCCATCTCACGCTCAGACTCAGATTGTGGAGCAAATTGGCCTTGAATCTCTCCACCTAAACAACGCATTGCACAAGCTGCGATAACGCCTTCTGGAGTGCCACCGATTCCCATCAATAAATCTGCACCAGTATTTGGTCTAGCGGCCAAAACTGCACCTGCAACATCACCATCAGTTATAAATTTAATTCTCGCTCCAGTTGCACGTATCTCGTCAGCCAATTGATTATGTCTAGGGCGGTCTAAAAGCACCACCGTGATGTCATAAATTGGAACTTTCTTGGCCTTTGCGACTTTTTCAATGTTCACTGAGACTGGAGCAGTAATGTCAATGACTCCAGATGCCTCGGGTCCGGTTGCAATCTTGTTCATATAAAAAGCACCTGAGACATCAAACATGGCTCCACGATCTGCTAACGCGATAACCGAAATTGCATTGTTCAAACCTTTAGCAGTCAATGTAGTGCCATCTATTGGATCTACGGCAACATCACAATCCATACCGGTGCCATTTCCAACTAATTCTCCGTTGTAAAGCATCGGTGCAGAATCTTTCTCGCCTTCTCCAATTACTACGACGCCTCTCATGTCGACCGTGGAGATCATTTGGCGCATAGCATCTACTGCTGCTTGATCGGCATCATCTTTTGCGCCACGACCTACCCAACGTGAAGCTGCAATTGCAGCCGTTTCGGTGACGCGAACTAATTCCAGCGCTAAATTTCTGGAGTTAATTTCCATGAGACAACAGTAGCCCCGAAGGGATTCGAACCCTCGTAGCTGGCTTGAGAAGCCAGAGTCCTAGGCCGCTAGACGACGGGGCCCTAGTACTATCAAACTCAATCGCCTCTGGCTTTTGAGTTACTTTCAAACTCAATCGGCTTTGGCTTTTGAGTTACTTTCAAAAAATATTAAGTTGTGTACTGCGCTGGGGTACCAGGACTCGAACCTAGACTTACTGAACCAGAATCAGCAGGGCTGCCAATTACCCCATACCCCAAAGAAGTTTTTTAGTGCCGGCGTAGTTTACCTTCCGTTTAGATCAAAGACTAATCGCATCGCTAATGCGCGTAAGTGAGGCATCTTTACCAAGTAACTCAAGTGATTCAAAGAGTGGTGGCGAAATATGGCTTCCGGTCGCTGCAATACGCACTGCGCCAAAAGCAATTCTCGGCTTTAGCCCTAACTCCTCAATCAAAGCAGTTCTAAGCGCATTTTCGATGTTTTCATGGTTCCAAACATCTAGCCGCTCTAGAACTTCATGTGCGCGCTTTAAGACAGATTTGCTCTGTTCATCTTTGATCTTCTCTTTCGAGTCAGCTTCAATCTCTAATTTATCTACAAAGAGGAACTTCAGCATCGCAGGGATTTCGCTTAACTTTACGATGCGCTCTTGGATTATTGGCAACGCTTGCTTTACAACTTCAATTTCAGCGTCACTTCCCTTGATTACTCCAGAATCCTTCAAGAATGGCAACGCCCAACCTAGAAAAGCATCTGGAGTCAAAGCTCGTATTTTGTCCCCGTTTATCGCTTCTAACTTCTTCATATCAAAACGGGCTGGGGATGAATGCACATCATGCACTTCAAAGAGTTGAACCAGCTCTTGCATCGTTATATCTTCACGATCTTCTCCTGGTGACCAACCAAGTAGCGCTAAATAATTACAGATTGCCTCTGGCAAGAACCCTTGTTCGCGATACCAAGCAATTGAAACTTCACCATTTCGTTTCGAAAGTTTGGCGTTATCTTGACCCATCACAAAAGGTAAATGCGCAAAAGTTGGATATTGATCTTCACTTAATCCCATCGCTTTATAAACTTGAATTTGCCGTGGGGTTGAAGAGAGCAAATCTTCTCCGCGAAGCACATGGGTTACTTTCATCAAAACATCGTCAACTGCCACAGCTAATGTATAAAGTGGAGAGCCATCTGCTCTCATCAGAACAAAGTCCGGTACAAATTTATGATCGAACGAGACTTCTCCGCGAATCTCATCAACGAAAGTTGTACTTCCATCATCCATGCGCATACGAAGAACTGGCTTTCGCCCTTCACTTTGAAATTTAGCAACTTGATCAGCAGTTAGATCTCGACAAGTTCCGCCATATCCAGGTGCCACATTTGCCGCTCGTTGGCGTTCGCGCTCTGCTTCTAACTCTTCTGCGCTGCAATAGCAGTGATATGCAGCTCCACTTGCAAGAAACTTATCGGCCCACTCTTTATAGATATCGAGCCGCTGTGATTGCAGATATGGTCCATTTGGGCCGCCAACCTCAGGGCCCTCATCCCAATTGAGTCCCAACCACTTTAAAGTGTCGATTGCACGTTGAATGTATTCATCGGTAACGCGCTCTTTATCTGTATCTTCGATGCGAAAGATAAAAGTTCCGCCAGTATGGCGAGCAAAAGCCCAGTCAAAAAGTGCAGTGCGAATGTTGCCCACGTGCAGATCTCCAGTTGGAGATGGTGCGAAGCGGACTCGAATCTCTTTGCCTGTTTTCTTAACCACGGGCGCTGAGTTTATTGGTTAATTCGCCAAGACCTGAAATCGCACAGCTGACGCTTCCATGCTCTGGGATTGGACCAATCCCTGCTGGTGTTCCAGTCAAAATTACATCTCCTGGCAATAAAGTCATAACAGATGAAATGAAATGAATGATCTCAGGTACATCAAACATCATCTGATCTAAGGTGGCGCGCTGTTTTAACTCGCCATTTACAGTGCAGGTAATCTCTTGTTTGCCTGGTAGAAAATCTGTATCAATCCATGGCCCAATTGGACAGAAAGTGTCAAAGCCTTTTGCTCTAGTCCACTGACCATCTCTCGATTGTAAATCTCTTGCAGTTACATCATTTCCGATGGTGTAGCCAAAAATAACTTCATTAGCGCGCTCTTTTGGAACATCCTTACAAATTCTGCCGATCACAACAGCCAGTTCTGCTTCGTGATCTACTCGCTCTGACATCCACGGCCATTGAATTACATCATTGGGGCCAGCTACCGATGTATTTGGCTTTAAGAAAATGATCGGTTCTGCTGGTACCTCTCCGCCCATTTCCTTTGCATGTTCTGAATAGTTTTTGCCCACACAAACTACTTTGCTTCGCGGAAGCACTGGCGCTAACAATTTAACTTCATCTAACTTTGCTAATTTTCCATTCTTTGCGATACCGCTAAAGATCGGATCACCATTGATAACTGCGATTGTTTGCAGATCATCCTCTAAGACGCCAAATAGCGGATCCGTGCCAAGTTCATTTGCAATCGGGGTTTGAGCCTTGGGAGTAAATCGAAGTACGCGCATTTAAATTACAACTCCACTTCGCTCTCTTGGCGTTCTAGGATCATGCTGCTGATTCGACGGCGACGTCCTATTGGTCTCTCTGCCGTTACTTTCCAGCCTGCCAGATTAAATGTCGAACCTGGAATTGGAACGCGGCCTAGCACCTTGGCCATCAAACCGCCGATGGTATCGACATCTTCAAGCAATTCAGGATCTAGCTCTACCTCGATCTCAGAAGCTACATCTTCAATATGTACCTTTGCTTGTACACGGAGCTTGTCCTCGGATAGCCAGACAAATTGCTCTTCTTCATCATCAAATTCATCAGCAATCTCTCCGACAATCTCTTCAATGATGTCTTCGATTGTGATCAAGCCGGCAGTTCCGCCGTATTCATCTACCACGATTGCCAAATGGATTTGATCTCGTTGCATATCCTTAAGCAATTCTGCAGCGCTCTTTATCTCAGGGACAAAGACCACTGGGCGCATCAATTGCTCAACTTTTTCACTCTGCTCTGCATCATGATGATCATGTGCACGCTTTGCCAAATCTTTAATATAGGCAATACCGATGATTTGATCGATACTATCTCCAACGACTGGAATACGTGAATAACCTGAACGAAGTGCAAGGGATAGCGCTTGGCGCAATGTCTTATCGCGTTCGATCCAAACCATCTCAGTTCTTGGAACCATTAACTCGCGAACCAAAGTGTCACCCAATTCGAACACTGAATGGATCATTTCGTGCTCGTCTTCTTCAACAAGTCCGCGCTCGTGTGCTTGATCTACTAGATCGCGCAACTCTTCTTCATTTGCAAAGGGTCCAGATTTGTAACCTTTACCTGGTGTAATTGCATTACCAATTGCAATTAGCAAGCGAGTGATTGGGCCAAGAAAAACAGATAGACCATATGCAATTAACGCACCACTTCTAGCCCATTGACTTGGATGCTGTTTTCCAAGAGTTCTAGGGCCTACACCTACGAATATGTATGCCACCAGAATCATGATTCCGACAGAATAGAAAAGTGCAGTAGTTGGGTTATTGCTCTCTAGAAAATATTTGTATAACAAAGCAGTCGAGAATAGTTCCGCGCCTTTTCTAACTAACAACACCACATTTAAATAGCGCGGTAAATCCAAGTGCACTTTACGAACTAATTCACCGCCGCGTTTGCTGGCTAGGTCATCTACAGATACACGCGAGATGCTATTAAAAGCGCTCTCGACTCCAGCTAAATAGCCAGCCAATACCACCAAGACCACAATCAATAAGAGTGTCACTTATTTAGCACTCCTGACTAGATCCTCTTGCAATGCAAACATCACGCGCTCTTCCTCTAGTTCTTGATGGTCATAGCCAAGTAAATGCAAAAGGCCATGCGCCGCCAAAATCTTCACTTCATGTTCGAAGCTATGTCCTGCACGCTCTGCTTGGGCGCGTGCAACAACCGGTGAAATCACAATATCTCCTAAAATTCCAGGCTCTGGATCATTTGGTTTTAGCTCATCCATTGGAAAACTCATGACATCAGTGGTGCCTGGCAAATCCATCCATTTTTTATGCAAATCTTCCATTTCGCTGTCGCTTATAAAAGCCAAAGTCAGTTCGCAATCTGGATGTAGCCCCAATTCTTTAAGAGAATTTTGCAGCAATTTAAGTACTTCAGATTCGGGAGCTAATTGTCCCGATCGATTTTCCACTTCGATCATCTAATCTGACGAGCTTGAGTTACTGATGAATTGCGCGTCTCGTCATATGCCTCATAAGCGCTAACAATGTCACTGATCAATCGATGGCGAACCACATCCTCGGCTGTTAGATCCATAAATGCAATGTCATCAATTCCATCCAGAATCTTACGAATTGTGGCAAGTCCAGAGTGCTTTCCGTTCGGTAGATCCACTTGGGTTACGTCACCCGTGATTACCATCTTTGAACCGAAACCTAATCGAGTAAGGAACATCTTCATCTGTTCTGGTGTGGTGTTCTGAGCTTCATCCAAGATGATAAAAGAATCATTTAAGGTTCGTCCGCGCATGTACGCAAGTGGTGCCACTTCAATGACGCCGCTTTGCATCGATTTCGGAATCGCT
>JACCDW011478703.1_pt1 | contig 10320 bp, 30 predicted proteins | sample 7449781 | NCBI WGS metagenome assembly JACCDW01 (sample SAMN15323449, study PRJNA562643) | freshwater metagenome | isolation source: river surface water | place: USA:Blue River Watershed | collected 2017-08-18 | reverse complement strand
GAAGTACCAAGTCGTTTACATCAAAGACAAAAAAAAGAGCAAATCCAAGCAAGTTGCAACTTTCTATAAAATTGAAGATGCAAACATGTGGGAAAAGCATGTCATTGCACAGGGATGTTCCAATGTAGAGGTTGTGCCAGTTTTTTAAGTGGCACTCTCTGCACCTAATCAAGTCCAAAATCACTTATAATTCATTTGTAGTCAAGGAGATTCCTTTTGGACCAATCAATGATTGAATTGACCGAAGACAATTATTGTGATCAAAAACCAATCACAATGGAGTTTTCATTTCTAGAGCATGATTTTTACAATGAAATTCTGAATCATGCCATCAGTGCTTATGATTTCATGGGATTTTATGAAATTGATACTCTTCCCGATGATTCTGAAATCAAAAGAAAGTATAATATGCTGATGGAAATGAGGGAGCGTTCGCATAAACTTTGGGTTGACCGATTTGGAAATCCTCCTTACGATAATAACTGAATCATGAAATTCACTGATCTTAACTTCCAACCCCATCCCCATTATTCTGAGGATGGCGTACAAGCAAAACACTTCTTTCCCAATGGTTATGGGGTGAGTGTTGTACGTTTTCCTGGATCATATGGATTCTATCAAGATTTGTATGAGGTAGCAATTATTAAAGGAGACGAAGAAGACTATGTTCTTTGCTATGATACTCCTATCACTGATGACGTTATGGGTCATCGTGATGAGCGGGATGTAGAAATTATTATGGAAGAGGTTGCGAGTCTGTAATTATGACACAATTTAATGTAGGTGATATTGTCACCAAACTACACGGTAAAAAACCTGCAGAAATTACCTATTCTTATATCGGAGGATATGGTGGAGGTCAATATACTTGCAGGTATCTTGAATCTAAACAATCTTTCACTTCTTACGGCAACGAACTAAAACTTTACGAAGAGGAAACTGAAATGGCTGCTGACACTAAAACTCTTTACTCTTTCAATGTTGATGGGGTTATTGCTTATGGTACTCACATTGGTACTAACAGTCAAAATCAATATCTGATTGAAGAAAAGGGTACTGGTAAGATTCATGTCTTTGATAAGAGTGACCTGGAAGAAGTTGTACCTTATACCTTCAGTGCTACGATGGGAGGTAAAGAGACCCATTATGTTGGTACTCCCGACACTCTGAAGAAAGGTGATGTTCTTCTCTACACTGGTTCTAATACTCCTCAGGTTGCTGTGGTAACTGGTGTGGATACTAAGAATAAGAGTGCTCGATCAAAGTTCAAAGGTGCTAAAATCGTAACTGAGGCAATCTGATGAAAATTGTAGGTCTTGCCTTTGGTGTAATTGTTCTTGCTGTTGCAGGACTTCTCTTTGAGGCATGGTTGCTCGGTTTGATTCTGTCTTGGTTTGGTGTAACCTTGTCATTCTGGCAGAACTTTGCTATCATCTTTCTTGCCAATGCTATCTTTAATTCTCCTGGAGGTTCTTCTAAATGAGTCGCAATTCTGAAGGTTTTGTTGCTGCTACTATTGTTGGTGTTGGTGCTGTAGTTATTATTGGTGGTCTGTTCTTTGTTGGACCACAGTATGGTGTGTGGCAACAATCTCTTGCTGGTAAAGCAGAACTGCAAAAGGCAGAATATACTCGCCAGGTAGCAGTTCTTGAAGCACAAGCAAAAATGGATTCTGCATCTAAACTTGCTGAAGCAGAAGTAATTCGTGCTCAGGGTGTTGCTAAAGCAAACCAGATTATTGGTGATAGTCTCAAGGACAATCGTGAATATCTCCAATATCTTTATATCACTGGTATTGAAGATGGATCTAAGAATGGTAATGTGACCATCTATGTTCCCACTGAAGGTGGTATGCCTGTCCCTACACTACAAATGAATAAGTGACACTTTAATAACTGTCACACTGAGCACTCCAGATTTCTCTGGGGTGCTTTATACTATGTACATACAGCACAGGAGGTACTCCATTCGGAGGTCATTCAACCATGAAAAAGACTTACATTTTTTACGGTTTCATGGCAGTTTTTGGGGTAGTTTTTGGAGTTTTTCTTCAAAAACTAACTGCTCCAGTTGTCTATGATCATCCAACAATACAAGAAGCATTTTGCAGCAAAAATCCCAAATGTGATGTTTAATTTCATCTCTGGCACCATATTTGGTATTATTGTTGCTACCATTGGATTTGCACCAGTCGCAAAAACATTGGATAATATGATGCTCAACATTCAAAAAACAGCATCAGAAATGAATCGTCCTGAACTCCCTGCTCCTTCCTACCGATGAAAAACCTTCACATCGAACATCCTGAAGACTCTGTGCTCACTGGAGATCTCAGTGTCCTGGATTGGTTTACTGAACCTGGACATCTTTCTGTAAAGATGGATGGTTGCCCTGCGATTGTGTGGGGAACTAATCCTGCAAATGGTCGATTCTTTGTTGGAACTAAAGCAGTTTTTAACAAGAAAAAGATTCGTATTGCACATTCTCATGAGGAGATTGATCAGTTTTATGAGGGGAATGTTGCAGACATTCTCCATGATTCTTTTGATTATCTTCCACACACCGAAGGTATCTTTCAAGGTGATTTCATTGGTTATGGTGGAAATACTGAATATACTCCTAATACCATCACTTATCAGTTTCCTGATGTAGTATTTCAGAAATTGATCATTGCACCACATACGTGTTATTTTGCAGATTCTGATTTGCGGGATGCGGTTGCGTATCCAATTGAAACGCATTATCAAGTCTTTGATGATATTCATGTTAAGTTTGTAAAACCAAACGCATACATTCTTCATCATCAAGAGTCTTTTACTGATGTGGAAGAGATTTGTAGTTTTGCCCGACAAATGGCACAAACTGCGACATTCGTAGATGAGAAAGGTGCTGCACATCTGAAGAAGTGCTTCAACACATTTATCCGAAATGGTGCAGTTCTTGATGATAATGCATTGCAGGTTTTTGGTAATTGTGACATTAACCTGATTCGTTTGTGGAAGTTGGTGAAGTCTATTAAAGATGATTGTCTTTTCCTGTGCCGCAACGATGGTCCTGATGCATACATTGGTACTGAGAGAATCAGTGCCGAAGGATATGTGATGACGAATCAGTATGGAACGTATAAACTTGTTGATCGTCAGTCCTTCTCCTATGCTAACTTTAATCAGGAAAAGTCTTGGTCTAAATAAAAATAAAAAATGAAGACGTTTTTTCAGTTTTCTGAGGATGTTGCAAAAAGAAAGCAGTATGAACTGACTCGTCATGAAGATGATTCTTATCAAACTTCATCTGAAAAGTTGCAGAATCCAAGACTCAGAAAACTGAGAAGATATCTCAATCGTGAAGTTGGAAAATATACCGTATAAAGTAAATGAAAACGTTTCAAGAATTCATTGAAGAAGCACTCGCATCCTTTATTGTGAAAGCGGCTGCAAGACAATTATTTAAATCAAAAGCACTTCAAAAAGGACTTGCTAATACTGTAAAAAACACACCAAAATCTGAAATTGTCCAAAAGACAGTTCAGAGATTATCTCAGACGCCAAAAACAATTAAAAAACCGACAACAATCACTGGATTTCAAACTGCAAGAGGATCCAAATATACCTATAAACCCCAACCAAAATCCTGGCCTCAGACACAAAGAACAGCAGCAAAAGATCCATATCATCCTACAGCACCTGGAGTAAAACAGAAGTCTGACTATACGATGTTTACAACCCCCGATGCATCAATGACGATGAGACAGAGATTTGTATCAGGATCAAAAGAACCATTTTATCAAGGATTACCACAATCCACAAAACCTAAAGTAGGTCGTGCTCCAGTTGAAGTCTGGAACAAATATGCAGAAAAGGGAAATAGGGGAGCAATACATCCTGGTAGTCCAATTACTGATATTCAAACAACAACACATGGAAGTAATGTAGGATTATATGGGGCACAAAGAAAAGAAATACGACAAAGAGTAAATACAGCACTTAAAAAATCGCAAAATGTTAATCAACTCAAGAAAGAATTAGGTATCAAATCTACTGAAAATTCTAAACCTTCTACAACTTATCGTAATCTTGGTGCAGGAAGAAAAGAAAGTGTAAAGGAACATCTTACGTTTCAAGAATTCATTGAAGAAGCAAAAAGAATTAAAGTTCTTCGCACTGCACACTATACAACTGCTTCCAATAAAAATGAAATTTTAAGATCAGGATTCAAGGACTCACCATCTACAGGAACTTATCATCCTGATAATCGTAAGGATATTGTTTATACTACCCCATCATCAAGAGTTGGAAGCGATTACTCACATTCAAGAGTCAATTTGAGAATCGTCAATCCAAAAATGACAACGACAGATTCACCCAGAGATTTTGGTCCAAAGATTCGACAGTGGATGGCAACATCATCCGATGATGACATTACAAATAAGAAAAATAAACCAACCAGTGCTCCCGATCAAGCAAAACGTGCATTTCAGTCTGGAGCAAAAGTTGTAAGAGTTCCAAATGCACATGGTGGATTCACTCCAAGACCAGGACAGGCACAAGGATCTTATGTTATGGTAAGTAAAGACGTTGCAAATAAATCAATTGAACGTAATCCACCACCAACATTAAAAGCAAAGGGTAAAGTAAAAAGAACTCAAACACAACCAAGAAAAATTGGTAAGAGCAATCTACGATCTGGATTGATGGGAATGAGTTCTTCTCTTTCAACAACTGGTGCTCCATCAGGTAAAAACTTTATACCAGGACAAGGTGGACGTTATGGTATCGGTGGAGTGGGTCTTGCTGACTGATAGGACACCTGAATAACTGTCCCAGACCCTCCTCTCTGCCCTCCAGTGCCCCTATAATACAGGGGTAATCGGTTCACACCACCAATGATCACCGACACCACTCAAGACGCTCAAATCCGCCGTTCGATTCAGAATCGGATTGAGAATGAAATGTCACTCGATCTTCTTAAGCGAATTGCTTATGAGGTTGGATGTGAAGAGTATGGCATTCACCCTGATTCCTGGAAACTCTATCCTGAGGACTGATTCATGACTTCAATTTCATTCACTTCTGGAGAAGTTCTTGACATCATGTCTGCACTTCATTTCAAACTGAAAGATGCTGAACTCACTGAGAATTATCATCTTGCTAATTATTATCTGAACATGATTCAACAGTTTGAAATGGTTTATGATAAACTTCAGGACTTTGTTCCTGAGAATCGCGTTGCCCATCTTGTTCTTGCAGCATCATGAAAACCATCTACGTTCTGACCGAAGGTTCTTACTCCGATTATCATATTATCGGAGTGTATTCAACAAAAGAACTTGCACAAAAAGCACAGTTTCTGTATCATTATTCTGAAATCGAAGAATATTCACTGGACAACATTCCTGATTCTCCTCCTAATATGAAAGCATGGAGTGTATATGTGTCTGATGAAAGTGGAGTTACTTGCTATTCCATAGATCCAGATAGTAAGATTCCTCATGAAGACTATTTCACCACTCGTGAAGGTATTCTAACTGGATCTTATCATGTATGGGCAGAAGATGGGGATCATGCACGAAAGATTGCACAGGATCAGTGGTATCAACACAAAGCACAAATGGCAGGAATCGCATGATACGATTTCTTCTGAATCAAATTCCAGTTAAGCATGGGTCTTATACGGCACAACAAAACAAAATCCGACGTACATTTTCATTCGGTTTCAGTTATATTGCCACCACATGTAAATCATCAGCAGAAGCACAACGTATCACAAATGATCTTAATCAACTGACAGAATCATGAAACTCACTGCAACTGATCTTCTTGAACTTCAGTATAAAGTTTGCAAACTTCAAGGAATTTTCAGTGTTGTTAAAAACCTTGAAGGTTATTTCCTTAAGGTAACTTACTTTGATCATGAAGATGGTACAGAAACTGTGACTACATTTGTCACTCATGAAAACGAAAGTCATAATTCTAAAGGTACTTACAATTATGAAACGATGCTTTATGTTCTGAATGCAGCAGTAGAGAAAGAAGAAAAGGAACGACTCAAAGAACAAAAGCGTCAGGAACTTCTTGACCGTCTGACTGAAGAAGAACGTGAACTTCTGGGATTTTAATCATGACTGAACATGAAATGAGATGTATGCAACGTGCAGAAGAACTTGCATCTGAAATCAATGGTGATTTCTTTTATGTGCCAGATGAAGATATTGAGAAATGTCTATCACGTCTCACCAGATATAACATGGAAGAGATTGCATCTGAATTAGCAGAGTTAGCGTATTGGTTTAACTGAACTCTTATGACTGATTACCAACATCAAATTAATGTTCAGATCGCAGAAACTCTTGAAAAACTACAATTCCTAAATCCTGATCTTTATGGTCTTCGTTATAGTCAATTGTACTCTAATGAAGGACTTGCAAATCCTGAGGTCTGGACTGTAAAAACACTTCATCAAATTGAAGAGGATCTTATTACCAACACATTAGAGCAACTTGATGACTGAGATTGAACAAATCATTCAAATGTTAGAACAGCAGGCACACAAAACCAAACAAGGTTGTAATCCAAATCACGACTACGATCGTGGTTATATGGCTGGATATTATAGTGCTCTGTTTGACCTTAAACAATTTCAAAAGAAAATTAAAGTTTAGTTATACTCTAGAACGAATTCTTCCAGAAGCATATACTGAAGAACGAGTAGAGTTTGATAAACTACCAAAATATCGCCAAAAGGAAATTGAGAGATCAGTATCATATCATAAGGAACTCAAGAATCGTTTATTGTCTCAAACTCAAAGAGTATGATATTTTACATTAATTTAATTAAAAAAATATATTAAAAAATATAGTTGTGTGTTTTATCTCTTGTGGAAAACCTGTGGAAAAGTGTTGTTTTATTAGGGAAAACTAAGATAATAGTGTTATTAAATCCTCATAAAACTTCTTATAAACCCTTCTAAGTCTTGTTAAATCCCTTCTAAGTCTTGTTAAATCCCTTCTAAGTCTTGTTAAATCCCTTCTAAGTCTTGTTAAATCCCTTTGCTTCTTGTGAGTTAAGCGAGCATGATATCACAAGATCGCAAAAATGTCAAGACCCCCGACACAAAAATTCACAGACCCATACATAAGAATTTCAAATCTAGTCGAGAACCTTATATATAAGTTCATAATCTCGACGAGAAGCACAATTCCTTGCATCTAGTCGAGATACATGTTATAATACACAAAGTTACTCACCAAATCTCGACGAGTATTATGTACGACGATTACGATCTCGACTATACATACAGCAACGATTACGCAGATCTCGATGAGTATTGTGCGCAAGATGCATCAGATCTTGACGAGGATTATGCACGGGATGGGCAAGATTATCAAGATCTTGCATATCGCCACTACGCATGATATAATCAGTACAATCGCATCTAGTTCTTATGATCGCACAAAAACGACGGGTACGTGTTGTTCTGGACATCGAGTGTTATGATGATCTAGACCTAGAGAATATTAATTGGCGTGAAGTACTTGAATTGGAAGGTGATGAGGAAGTATACTCTACCATAAAGGACTTCGACCCATTCTAATATTAGGTGTTGTGACAGTTAAAAAAATGGCACAAGGATAATGATCCCTGTGCCATTTTGGTCTTATAGTGACGGAGTTCTCAACAAAACCATCATGCCTACCAAATTTTACATCGAAGAAGGACACGGTTGTGTATACTTTTCCGATGGTTATGAATTGTTTTATGCTCCGATCAATGCTTATGGAATCTTTGATTTGGAAGAATCCGCTCCTGTAGACTTTGCGGACTATGAGTCGCCAGAGGATGAAGCACAACTCCTGCAGATTCGGGACCTGCTTATGCCAGTTCAACAAGTGGCATAAGGGTCTGGCACACTGCCCAGATTCCTGCCATACTTCAATCGTTCGCCACACATCACTGACATGGCAACTCGCTCACGCATTGGACTCGAACTCGCTGATGGTTCGATTTTGTCTGCATATCATCACTGGGATGGTTATCCTGAGTGGTTGGGTCGTATTCTCAAGACTCATTACAACAATCGTGAGAAAGCATCTGAACTGATCGACGGTGGCGATATGTCATCCTGCTGGACTGAACTGCCCATGGATCACAACGGCAACCCGTCTGAGTATGGTCCTAACTACTATTCTCAGCGTGGCGAAGATTGTCCTCCTCGTCTTGATGTAGATATTCTTGGATATCTGCATCCTGATAAGAGTGAAGAGTACGCATATCTTTTCCGCCATGGTGAGTGGATTTGCTACAATATGCACCAGTTTGATGATAGCAAACTGCCCGAAATTGTTGAGATTCCTTCGGCAGCACTGGCAGTTTAAGAACTGGCACAAGGGGGGTTTCGTGCCCCCCAGTCACCGACTACACTACATTTGTACTTGAGGACTTTCACTCATGTCAATGGTCTGCGACAATCACCACTTCTACAACAATCTTGATCGTCATGATGAGATCATGAACGCTTGTAACTGGCACGTGGATTTCTACAATTTCATGGCAGGTCTTGCTATTGTTGATGAGACCCAGCGTCAGCAGTATGAGTACGAACTGACTGAGTACCTCTGCTACGACGTGTGACGGTCTGACAAGTGGCACAAGGGGTCTTGTGAAACCATGAGATCCCTGCCATAATAACTTTGTTCACCACTGAACCATCATGGACTTCGACACCTTCGACACTTCTCTCTGGGATGAGATTCGTGAAGCACCCGGAGAAATCTTTGACATGGACATTCCAGAATTGCAAGATGAGCAGTTTGATGTGAATGATTACCTGAACGGAAACTACGATTACTGATGACTCTCACTTCTCTCACGTTTGAAGAACTGGATGCTCTGCTCGCACTTATTGAGTTCCACGACGATTGGGATGAGGTAAGTGAAATTGTGGGAGCAGATGTCAATGCTCTGTATGAGAAACTCTCTGAAATGCGGGATGAAGTCTGATGACTGAACTCAAAGAGTATCACTTCACTGACGAACAAATCGACTTCCTTCTACAAATTGTGCGGAACAATGCACAATACGAAGAGGACGAAGATCGTGAGTGGATGGAAGAACTAGCAAATCAAATTGAAGATCAAATCGTCAATCATCCCACCAACGACTGATGTACCGCACACTTGCTGAACTCAAAAAATCTGTTGAGGATCTGATTACTCAACAAGGTAAAGATGCTTCCTGTGCATCTTTTATCTTCACCAAGAACGATGTGTTCTATTGGGATGAGGATTATAATGAGCAATCTATGAACTCTGATGATACTGATGAGGTTCTGAGTGAAGTTGGTTCTTGTGATTACATCTACGAAAGAGTAGGTGAGATCATTGATGATGAAGTTCGTCGAGTTCGTAACAAAGTTGCCTCCTGAATCATGACCAACAACACTAAAACTTGGACTGACGATTTCAGCGGACTCATTGAGAAGTATGCTGAGCATGTGATGGACTGCATGGACATGAAAACCATGGAACAGTTCGTGTTCGATACTCTTGTCGAACAGTATAATGGTTACAGTGAGGAAGAACTGATTGGTGAAATCAGTGAGTATTATGGTGACGAATGGTTTGCAGATCATGGTGTGGAACTGAAAGAAACTCCAGACAGTTTCTGAAGTGGCACATCTAGTCCTCAGCAAGACTCTAAACTGCTCTAGAATCATCTAGTTCACCTCAAGGGAGGAAACCATGACCAAAGATCTTCTAATTTCTCAACTTCGTCAAGGCACTGATGGGAACAGCATCCTTTCGATTCTTGATGCACTGTGTAATGGGATGGACAGCAGTGAATCTAGTCAAGATCCTATTCCAACCCTAGACGAGATCCAATTCTAGGAACTCGACGAGAATGTGCCACCTCATCTAGTGGCACATTCATTCTCGACGAGATGCACACCATCAACTAGATTACACACAACATCAACTAGATTGCACACATTGCAATCGAGATTCATGCAACAAGCAACAGTCACACCAGTCTCACGCAAGGCAAAGAATCGTTTTGCCAACCTGATGGACAGCAATCCTCATTGCATTGTCGAGCAACACAAGAACGGAAAGGTCTTTGTTGCATCCCAGAACAGAAAAAACTTTTTCTGGGCAGCACTTGACAAAGATCCTGACTGGATGATAAGATTCTAACACAAGGGAGGAAGGGGTTTGCCTCCTGCTTAAGATCCTAAAGTCACCCAGCGCGAAAGAGAACAGATAATCCTAGCATGGTTATAGGTGATGTGGGTTCTGAGGATCGGGGTGGTGCCCGATCCTTTTT
>JACCDW010738026.1_pt1 | contig 10320 bp, 6 predicted proteins | sample 7449781 | NCBI WGS metagenome assembly JACCDW01 (sample SAMN15323449, study PRJNA562643) | freshwater metagenome | isolation source: river surface water | place: USA:Blue River Watershed | collected 2017-08-18 | reverse complement strand
TGATCACGGTCATGGCGGGGCTCCGAAAGTCTGGTGGATTGCAGGAGATGTTAGCGAGCCGCAGGTCGGCGCGGTGTGAAAGGCTGTCGCCTGCGTTTGAAATTTATTGTGCAGGCGGCCAAGGCAGCCGGGGTTCATCGGCGCCCAAGGGCTCGATCCAGCCCAGCTGCTGCGCCAGCACCGCCAGCGTGGCCTCGGACGGGTCGCTGCCTGCCGCCTGGCGCGTGGCGATGCGCTCGCGCAGCACCGCCACAGGCGCCTCGGGCGCCAGGATGGCAAAGGGGCAGGCCAACTCGCGCGCCAAGGCTGCAAAAGCCTCGCGCTCGGTGCGGCGCAAAAAGGCCGCGTCCACCAGCACCGTCCAGCCCGCCTGCAAGAGTTCGCGGGCGCGCTCGCGCAGGCTGGCGTAGGTCTGGGCACTGGCCTCTTGCCCGTAAAAGCGGTCACGCGCGGCCGGGTCACTGGCTTGCAGCGCGGCCAGGCCGTGCAGGCGTTTGCGTTCCACGTCCGAGCGCAGGCGCAGCGCCCGGCTGCCCGCATGGGCCGCGAGCCAGCGCGCGGCTTCAAAGCTTTTGCCGCTGCCCGAGAGGCCATGGGTGATGATGAGTTGCGGCGCACCCGGGTGCGCGAGCCGCTGGGCCAGTTGCAGGTAAGCCCGCACCTCGTTGTTCAGCGCCATCTGCTCAGCTGCGGCGCTGCCTGGCACTTGCGCGTGCCGGATCGCCGCCACCTTGGCCCGCACAGCCGCCAGGTACACGGCAAAGAAGGGCAAGACCTGGGGCGCGCCGACATCGCCACTGGCGTCCAGCCAGGCACTCAGCAGGGTGTGCGCCAGGCCCGGCTGGCCCAGGCGCTGCAGGTCCATCCAGGTGAAGGCCAGGTCGCTGGCCACATCGACCCAGCGCAAGGCCTCGTTGAATTCGATGGCGTCAAAGGGCAGCACTTCGCCGGCCAGCAGCACCAGGTTGGCCAGGTGCAGGTCGCCGTGGCCTTCGCGCACGCGGCCCTGTTGGCGGCGCTCGGCCAGCGCGGCCGAGACGGTGGGCCACTGGGCGCGGGTCCAGTCGGCCAGGCTTTGGGCCAGCGTGCGGTCTTCGCCCGGGGCCAGCAGCGCTTGCAGGGCCTGCAGGTTGTCTTGCACCACGGCCCACACGGTGGCCGGTTGGCCCCAGGGCGCATCGGCCGGGGCCACGGCGGCCTGGGCTTGCCAGGCCGCCAGGCGTTGGCCCAGCTGCACCAGATGCTCGGGCTGCAGCGCGCCGCGTTCGCACAGGTGGTCAAGCCGCGCGGCTTCATCAAAGCGGCGCATCTGCACACCGAACTCGATGGCCTGGGCGTCATCGCTGCCTGGCTGCCCCCAGCGCGGCGCTGCGGGCGTGCCGATGATGGGCAGCACCGCGCGGTAGATCGGGGGCTGCGGCGGCGTGGGCGCGTAGCGCGCGTTCACGCGCAGCTCGGCCTCGCAGGCCACGCGGCGCAGCGCCAGCGTGCTGAAGTCCATGAAGCTCAGCCGCACCGGTTTTTTGATCTTGTAGGCCGCATCGCCCGCCAGCAGCACCCAGGCGCCATGGGTTTGCAGCAGCTCAACGCGCTGCACCGCGCCCGGGTACAGGCGCGGGTCCAGCAGGGCGCGGATCAGCGGGGGCAGCTCGTCGGTGACCATGGGGGCACTGTACGCCAGCGCCGCTGTCGATTGCGCAGCAGGCCACACTCGGCAAAAGCGCTATCGTTGTCGTTCACGTCTTTCGGAGGCAATGCGATGAATTTGGCCCACCTGCTGCAACGCCAGGCCCTGCAAGCGCCCGAGCGCCCCGCGCTGTTCGAGGGCGCGCATCTGCGGGCCACGCACGGCCAGTGGGCCGAGCGCGCGGCGCGCCTGGGCGCAGCGCTGCGCGCGCGCGGACTGCAGCCGGGCGATCGCGTGCTGCTCTTCATGCGCAACCACCCGCGCTACCTGGAGTTCATCTTCGGCTGCTGGTGGGCGGGGCTGGTGGTGGTGCCTGTCAACAACAAGCTGCACCTCAAAGAGGTGCAGTGGATCGCCGACAACGCGCAGGCGCGCTGGGCCTTTGTCACGCGCGACCTCATGCCCGAAGGCGAGATCTTGACCGGGCTCGATGGCCTGACCGAGGCCGACAGTGCCGAAGCCGACGCCCTGTTGAGCCATGCCCAAGCGCTGGCTCAGATCACCGAGCGTTCGGGCGACGACACCGCCTGGCTGTTCTACACCAGCGGCACCACGGGCCGGCCCAAGGGCGTGATGATCACGCACCGCAACCTGCTGACCATGGGCCTGGGGTATTTCTGCGATGTCGACGCCATCACGCCGCAGGACGCCATCGCCTATGCCGCGCCCATGTCGCATGGCGCCGGCATTTACGCCATTCCGCACCTGATGGCCGGCGCGCGCCATGTGGTGCCGGCCTCGGGCGGCTTCGATGCGGCCGAGTTGTTCGCGCTGGGCGTGCACGTGGGGCCACTGTCGCTGTTTGCGGCGCCGACCATCGTCAAGCGCCTGGTCGACGAGGCCGAGGCCGCCGGCCACAGCCCCGCGCGCTGCGCGCAGTCGTTCAAGACCATCGTCTATGGCGGCGCCCCCATGTACGCGGCCGACATCGAACGCGCGCTGCGCCTCATGGGCCCGCGCTTTGTGCAGATCTATGGCCAGGGCGAGAGCCCGATGACCGGCACCGTGCTCTCCCGCGCGCACCTGGCGGACAGCGCGCACCCGCGGCACGCCGAGCGCATCGCCTCGGTGGGCGTGGCGCAGACGCCGGTGCGCATCCGCGTCGTCGATGGGCAGGGGCGCGATCTGCCGCTGGGCGAGGTGGGCGAGGTGTTGATCGGTGGCGACAGCGTGATGGCCGGCTACTGGCGCAACCCCGAGGCCACGGCGGCAGCGATCAGCGAAGGCTGGCTGTGGACCGGCGACATGGGCTGCCTGGATGCCGACGGCTTCCTCACGCTCAAGGACCGCAGCAAGGACCTGATCATCAGCGGCGGCTCCAACATCTACCCGCGCGAGGTCGAGGAGGCGCTGCTGACGGCGCCCGGTGTCGCCGAGGTCTCGGTGGTCGGCGCGCCCGACCCCGAGTGGGGCGAGGTGGTGGTGGCCTTTGTGGTGGCGGCGCCGGGCGCGGCGCTGGATGCGCAGCAGCTCGATGCGCACTGCATCGCGCAGATCGCGCGCTTCAAGCGGCCCAAGCGCTATGTGTTTGTCGATGCGCTGCCCAAGAACAACTACGGCAAGGTCCTGAAGACCGAGCTGCGATCCAGCTTGTGAGAGCGCCAGGCATTCACCTTCAAGGGGATGGACCCTCGGGTCGAGCCCGAGGGTGACAGAAAAGGATTGCCCGAGGGTGACAGAAAAGGATTGCCCGAGGGTGACAGAAAAGAAGAGGATTGCCAGAGCGGGACAGAGCAAGCGAGCCGTCAGAAGGCAGGGCGGGGTGCCTTGACGAGCCGCCGTGTCTGTCATTCCCCGGCTTGACCGGGGAATCCAGGGCCCCCTGGATCAAGCCAAGGGGTGCAAAGTCACGGCTTTGAATCCGAAACGGTGTCAGTGGCTGCAGCTGACGCTGCCGCAGCCCGACATCACCACGCTCTGGATCTTGGACGGATCGGCCACGGTCTCGGTGACGGTGTCAAAGCCCACGTTCTTCATGTGGATGGCCAGGCCCGCGTCCATGCTGGCGGCGTGGCCGGGGAACCATTCGGCCAGGGCTTCGGCCAGGCGCGTGATGATCTCGGTGTCGCCGGCTTCGTAATGCGTCTCGACCGCGCGCATGGTTTCCAAAATCGTGGCGTGGTGCTCGGCGTGGCAGTTCTCGGCGGCAAAGCCGGTGGCCACCATCCAGCGCTCTTCCTGGGCAAAGTGCTCCACCGTGTGCAAGAGGAACTTTTTGTACAGCGGCAGTTGCTGGTCCTGGGGTGTGGCCAGCAGCGCATTGAGCATGTCGGCGAACTCTTTGTGGGTGTCGTCCATGCGGCCGTCGCCGGTGTGCAGTGAGGCGGTCCAGGGCAGGCCGTTTTGAGGCAGGGTGTCGGGCAGGGTGGGCGTGTCCATCGGGGGTGCAAAAAAGCCAGGCAGAGCGCCAATTATCGGCGATGCGCAGGCCGCAGGGTCTGCCCATGGCCCGCCAATTGCCCGCCTATCGCCCACCACAGCCCCACCACTCAAAGGTCGTCGGACACCTTCAGGTGCGCCACCCCGTAGAGCGGCCCGCCCGTCAGGGGCGTCAAAAACATGTCGAGCCAGCCTGCGCCCCAGCCCCAGGCTTCGCTCACGCTGTGTTGGGCGAGCAGCTCCAGGCGCGGGTGCAGGCTGGCGATTTCCTGGCCGTTGTGTGCGCCCCAGCTGAACGGGGCCTGATCCTGGCCGTGGTGGTTGGCCGGCACGGTGTGACCAATGCCCATGGGCGAGATGAAATCGCAGACCAGCTCACTGCCCTCGGGCGCGTGGTTGCCGATCTCTTGCAGCAGGGCCTTGACCTGCGTGGGCTGCATGTACATCAGCACGCCTTCGGTGACGATCAGCAAGGGCTGGGGGTGGTGCTGCGGCAGCAGGCCCAGGCGCTGCCACCAGCCGGGCTGGCTGAAATCGCTGGCGCGGGTCTGGCAGCGTGCTGGCGGCTCGGGCAGCAGCGATTGGCGCCAGTCCACCACCTCGGGCAGGTCGACGTCGAGCCAGCGGTTGCGGCCGTTGTCCAGCCACTGAAAGTAGTCGGCCAGGCCCGCGCCCAGGTTGACGCCCTGGGCGCGCGGGTAGCGGCCAAAGAAGTCTGTGGCGATCTCGCGGATCAGCTGGGTGCGCCAGAGGATGTTGACCACGGTGGCGCTGTCCATCGGGTAGTCCAGCGGGTTTTCGCCTGAGGCTTGGAGCACACGCGCCGCCTGCGCGTCGGCCGGGTCCATCAGCGGGCACAGCGCAGGCGCTTGCGCGCGCACGATCAGGGGCAGGAACAGGGTGCGCTGGACGCCCAGCAGCGGGGCAGGGGGCATGGGGGGACTCCTCTTGTGCGGGGCAACAAACCGACTCCGCATGGTGCGCAGGGGCCAGCGGCCCGTCTGTGCGCAAGAGCCCGCCCGGGCGGCTGCGCGTCAGCGCGGCGGCTGGCGGTGGCTGCGGGCGATCGCGCGCAGCAGCCACACGCTACCGATCACCGCGCCGCAAAAGCCCAGCAAGCCAAAGGCCGGCAGACCCAGCAGGGTGGGGCCGCCGGACACCGTCATGACAATGGACGAGCCGATGATCAGCGCCGCGATCACCAGCGCCATGGCCATGCGGTTGGCCGCTTCGTTGAGTTGGTCGCCCACGCGCTGGACATGCGCCACGTCCAGGCCAATGCGCAACTGGCCGCGCCGCAAACGCTGCAGCAGGCGAGCGAGGTCGTGCGGCCCCTGCTCGATCAGGGCCAGCGCGCGTTGCAAGGCATGTTTGCCACGCCGCGCCAGCACGCGCGGCTGGTAGCGCTCGCGCAGCGCGCGGCGCAGCAGCGGCAGGGCTTCTTCGGCCATGCGGAACTGCGGGTCCAGCCCGCGCCCCATGCCTTCGAGCGTGATGAAGGCCTTGACCAGCAAGGCCAGGTCGCTGGGCAGCGCCAGGTGGTGCGCGCGCAGGATGCCCGTCACGTCGCTGAACATCTGGCCCAACGCGAGCTGGGCCAGCGGCACGCCGTGGTAGCGGTCGACAAAGGCTTCGATCTCGGCTTCGAGCTGTTCGGTGTCGACCTCGCGCGCATCGCCTGTCCAGTCGAGCAGCACGTCCGAGACGCTGGTCGCATCGCGCTGCACCAGGCCCAGCAACAGGCGCAGCAGCTGCTCGCGCCGGCGCCGTGTGAGCTGGCCCACCATGCCGAAGTCGATGAAGGCGATGCGGTTGCCCGGCAGGTAAAACACATTGCCCGGGTGCGGGTCGGCGTGGAACAGGCCGTCCTCGACGATCATCTTGAGCACCGACTGCGCGCCGCGCTGCGCGAGCAGGCGCCGGTCCAGGCCCTGGGCGTCGAGCTCGGCCAGGCGGTTGCCCGGCACACCCTGCACGCGCGCCTGCACGTTCACGCGCGTGCGTGTCCAGGCCCAATGCACCTGGGGCACCACCACCCAGGGCAGACTGGCCTGGTCGCGCGCGATGCGCTCGGCATTGCGGCATTCCTGCGCCAGGTCCAGCTCGCGCTGCAGCGAGCGGTCGAGCTCGCGCACCAGCTGCTGCGGTTGCAGCGGGCGCAGCGCGGGCCATTGGCCCTCGGCCAGCGCCGCCAGGTGGCGCAGCAGGCGCAGGTCGGCGGCCAAGGTCTCGGTGATGCCGGGGCGGCGGATTTTGACCACCACCTCGCTGCCGTCCTGCAGCTGCGCGGCATGCACCTGCGCGATCGAGGCGGCGGCCAGAGGCTCGGCATCGAAGCGGGCAAAGATCGCCTCGGGCTCGCAGCCCCAGTCCTCGCGCAGCTGTGGGCGCAGTGCCTCCAAGGGCAGGGCCGGCACCTGGTTGTGGAGTTTTTCGAACTCGGCGATCCATTCGGGCGCCAACAGGTCGGCGCGGCCCGCGAGGATCTGGCCCAGCTTGACAAAGGTCGGCCCCAACTCTTCCATGGCCAGGCGGACCTGCACCGGCGGCTCCAGCCGCGCCAGGTCGGCCGCGTGCGTCCACATCAGCGCCTGGCCCGCGCGCGCCAGCGTGTCGGCCAGGCCCAGGCGGTGCACGGCATCGCCCAGACCATGCTTGACCAGCACGCCAACAATGGTGTTCAGGCGCCCCATGTCGCGGGCGGCGAACAGGGATTCGAGCAGCATGGCAAGACTCCGTGAAGAGGTGCAAGACCGTGGATGATAGGAAATTTGATCTTCGTCAGGCACCAGGTCGTCGGCATTGATGAGCATCAAGCCATGAACGCAAACCTTTCCCCATGGTGGCAAGACGCGGCCGAGCTGCAGGCCTGGCGCCAGCCCGAGGTGGCGCAGGGCCTGAACGCGGCGCAAGCGCGTGCGCGGCTGGCGCAGCACGGCCCCAACCGCTTTGGACAGACGCCGAGCCTGCCCTGGTGGCGCCAGTACCTGCGCCATGTGCGCAACCCGCTGGTGTTCACGCTGCTGGCGGCCAGCGCGGTCTCGGCCCTCAGTGGCGAGGTCGCCAACTTTGCCATCATCGTTGGCATCGTGCTCATGAGCGTGTCGCTCGATTTCTGGCAAGAGCAGCGCGCCGGTCGCGTGGTCGAGCGGCTGCGCCAGTCGGTCTCGGTGCGCGCCACCGTCTTGCGCGATGGCCGCAGCGAAGAACACCCGGTGGCCGATCTCGTGCCCGGCGATGTGGTGCTGCTGGCCGCCGGCGATCTGGTGCCGGCCGATGGCCTGGTGCTGCAGGCGCGGGATTTCTTCGTCAACCAGTCGGTGCTCACGGGCGAGTCTTACCCGGTGGAAAAGCACGCGGCGCCCACGGCGAGCGGCCAGGCCTTGCCGGACGCCACGCACGCGGTGTTCATGGGCACTTCGGTGGTCAGTGGCATGGCGCGCGTGGTGCTGGTGCGCACCGGCGCGGGCACGGCCATGGGCGAGATCGCCGACAGCCTGGCGCAGGCGCCGCCGCCCACGGCTTTTGAGCAAGGCATGCGGCGCTTTGGCATGCTGATCCTGCGCCTGACGTTTTTGCTGGTGCTGTTCGTGCTGCTGGCCAACGGTCTCATGGGCCGGCCCTTGCTCGAATCGTTTTTGTTCGCTGTCGCACTCGCAGTCGGCCTCACGCCAGAGCTTTTGCCCATGGTGGTCTCGGTCACGCTCTCGCGCGGCGCGGCGCGCATGGCGCGCCAGGGCATCGTGGTCAAGCGGCCCTCGGCCATCCAGGATTTGGGCGCGATGGATGTCCTGTGCACCGACAAAACCGGCACCCTGACCGAGGCGCGCATCCGCATGGAGCGGCATGTGGACCCGCTGGGCCAGCCCAGCGACCGGGCGCTTGAGCTGGCCTGGCTCAACAGCCATTTCGAGACCGGCCTGCGCAGCCCACTCGATGAAGCCATCCTCGCGCACCGCACGCTGGACGCGAGCGCCTGGACCAAGATCGACGAGGTGCCGTTTGACTTTGAACGCCGGCGCGTGTCGGTGCTGATCGAACGCGCTGGCGAGCGTTGCCTGGTGGTCAAGGGCGCGCCGGACGACATCTTGCGCCTGTGCACGCAGCACGAAGGCAGCGGGGGCAGTGCGCAGCCGCTGGGCGAAGCTGCGCTGGCACAGGTGCAGCAGACCTGCCATGCGCTCGAAGACGAAGGCTTTCGCGTGCTGGCGATCGCCTGGCGGCCGGTGGCCAGCGACCACCCGCACGCGGTGGTGGGTGACGAATCGCAACTCGTGCTGGCGGGTTTTGCGGCCTTTCTGGACCCGCCCAAGGCCAGCGCGGCGGGGGCACTGGCCGCGCTGCAGCAAGCGGGCGTGGCGATCAAGGTGGTCACCGGCGACAGCGAGCGCGTGACCCGCCATGTGGCGCAGGCGCTGGGCCTGCCAGTGCAAGGCGTGCTCACGGGGGCCGAGATTGCGCAGCTCAATGACGAGGCGCTGCGCGCGCAGGTCGAGACGGTCAACCTGTTTTGCCGCGTCAACCCGACGCAAAAAAACCGCGTGATCCAGGCCGTGCAGGCGCGCGGCCATGTGGTCGGCTACATGGGCGATGGCGTGAACGACGCGCCGTCCTTGCATTCGGCCGATGTGGGCCTGTCGGTGGACGCGGCGGTCGATGTGGCCAAGGCCGCCGCCGACATGGTTTTGCTGCAGCCCGACCTGCGCATCCTGCAAGACGCGGTGACCGAGGGGCGGCGCACCTTTGGCAACATCCTCAAATACATCCTGATGGGCACGAGCTCGAATTTCGGCAACATGTTCAGCATGGCCGGCGCGGTGCTGTTCCTGCCTTTTTTACCGATGCTGCCCACGCAGATTCTGCTCAACAACATCCTCTACGACCTCTCGGAAATCACCATCCCTTTTGACGCGGTGGATGCGCAGGACACCGCGCAAGCGCAGCGCATGGACATGGGCCAGATCCAGCGCTTCATGTTCAGCATCGGGCCGGTGAGTTCGCTGTTCGACTTCATCACCTTCGCGGTCCTGCTCAAGGTGTTTGACGCGCAGGAGGCGCTGTTTCAGACGGGCTGGTTCGTCGAATCCCTGTGCACGCAGGTGCTGGTGATTTTTGTGATCCGCACGCGTGGCCTGCCCTGGGCCAGTCGCCCGCACCCCATGCTGACGGCCACCTCGCTGGGCATCGTGGCGCTGGCGCTGGTGCTGCCGTTCACGCCGCTGGGTCCGCTGTTCGGCTTTGTGCCTTTGCCAGCGGGCTTCTATTTGGCCTTGGCGGTGATGGTGCTGGCCTACCTGGCGCTGGTCGAGTTTTTCAAGCGCCGGGTGTTGGCGCCTTAGCCCAGGCGCGCGCGGTGGCGTGCGATCTGCGCGCGCACCTGCGTGGGCGCGGTGCCGCCCAGGGTCTTGCGTGCCTCCAGCGAGCCGCGCAGGCTCAGCACTTCGTAAACGTCTTTTTCGATGCTGGCGTGAAAGCCTTGCAGCACCGACAGCGGCAGCTCCGAGAGGTCGCAAGCGTGGCTGGCGGCGGCCTTGACGGCGTGGGCCACCGTCTCGTGCGCGTCACGGAACGGCAGGCCCTTCTTGACCAGGTAGTCGGCCAGGTCGGTGGCGGTGGCGTAGCCTTTTTTGGCCGCGTCTTCCATGGCCTGGGCATTCACGGTGATGCCGCCTTCCTTGGCGCCAGTGGCGGGGTTGAGCTGGCCGCCCACCATCTCGCAGAAGATGCGCAGCGTGTCCTTGAGCGTGTCCACCGTGTCGAACAGCGGCTCCTTGTCTTCCTGGTTGTCCTTGTTGTAGGCCAGGGGCTGGCCTTTCATCAGGGTGATCAGGCCCATCAGGTGGCCAACCACGCGGCCGGTCTTGCCGCGCGCGAGTTCGGGCACGTCGGGGTTTTTCTTCTGCGGCATGATGGAACTGCCGGTGGTGAAGCGGTCGGCGATCTTCACAAAGCCGAAGTTCTGGCTCATCCACAAGATCAGCTCTTCGGAAAAGCGGCTGATGTGCACCATCGTCAGACTGGCGGCGGCGGTGAACTCGATCGCGAAGTCGCGGTCGCTCACGCCGTCCAGGCTGTTTTGGCTCACTTGCGGCTGGCCTTGCGCATCGACCATGCCCAGCGTGCGGGCCACGCGCTCGCGGTCCAGCGGGTAAGTGGTGCCGGCCAAGGCGGCGCTGCCCAGAGGCAAGCGGTTGGTGCGCCGGCGCACATCCCGCAGGCGCTCTTCGTCGCGCGAGAACATTTCGACATAGGCC
>JACCDW010335878.1_pt1 | contig 10322 bp, 11 predicted proteins | sample 7449781 | NCBI WGS metagenome assembly JACCDW01 (sample SAMN15323449, study PRJNA562643) | freshwater metagenome | isolation source: river surface water | place: USA:Blue River Watershed | collected 2017-08-18 | reverse complement strand
GGATCGAAATTAATAACTGAAAGGATAGAAAATGAGCATAGCGCTGTTTGATCAAACTTCCAAAGCCATGAGTCAAAGACTGGCTTTAAATTATAGCACTAGCTTTTCGCTGGGTATTCGGTTGTTAGCCAAAGAATATCGCTGGGCGGTGTTTGCAACTTATGGATTTGTGCGGGTAGCAGATGAAATAGTGGATACGTTTCACGGGTATGATAAATCCCGGTTATTATCGGAATTTAAACAACAAACTTACCAGGCCATCGAGGAAAGAATCAGCACCAATCCGGTATTGCATTCATTCCAGTTGGCTGTAAATCAGTTTGGAATCGGCAAAGATTTAATTGAGCCATTTTTTAACTCAATGGAAGAAGATCTGCAAACTGTATCCCACAACAACGAAAGTTACAACCAATATATTTATGGAAGTGCTGAAGTGGTTGGGTTGATGTGTTTGCGTATTTTTTGTAAAGGGGATGATGGTTTGTATCAGCATTTGCTACCGCATGCACGCAGTTTAGGCGCCGCTTTTCAGAAAGTAAACTTTTTACGCGATATTAAGAGTGATATCGATGAGCGCGGTCGAGTGTATTTCCCTGGAGTTGATTTCTCCAATTTTACAGACGAAGAGAAAATTGAAATCATCCAAGACGTAAAAAAGGATTTTTCGCATGCTTATAAAGGTATTGTACAATTGCCAGTAGGTTGCAGGTTGGGCGTGTATACGGCCTATATATATTATTTGAAATTACTAGAGAAAATCGAACGGACAACTGCTTTGGAAATTAAACAAAGTAGAATTCGAATCCCCAATTCTCAAAAAATATATTTGTTGGCAGAAAGTTACTTAAAAGAGAAAATGATGAGCGCGTAAACGCTCTTTTCTATTAGTAGAAACTAATCTGAACGTTAGTTCTGAACTACGTAATTATCGTATTCGAAAGGCGGTATTCTCGCTGTCCGATAGGATAATTAACCGAACAACCATGAAAACACCTCTTCGATTCGGGCAAAAGTGTGAACTTTGATTCCAGAATGATTGCCAGATTGTATTTTATTGTATTTAGATACGATAATTTCTTCAAATCCTAATTTCTGCGCTTCGGCAATGCGTTGTTCAACACGTTGAACGGCCCGAACTTCCCCACTCAAACCAATTTCAGCGCTAAATACGCATTTCGTTGGTAGTGGTTGATTGTAGAAACTGCTCATGATAGCGGCGCATAGTGATAAATCAAGTGCAGGATCTTCTAATCGCATTCCACCGGCTAAATTCACAAATACATCTTGTTGACCCAATCGAAAACCACATCGTTTTTCTAAAACAGCTAACAGCATATTTAATCGACGTAAATCAAATCCAGTAGCGGATCGTTGGGGTGTTCCATAGACTGCGGTACTTACCAAGGCCTGGGTTTCGAGCAACAAGGGACGAACACCTTCCAATACCACGGCTACGCCAATCCCACTAAGTACTTCTTCGCGTTGAGCTAACCATATTTCCGATGGATTCTTCACCGCGTTTAGCCCGTTTCCGTTCATTTCGTAAATACCCAATTCTTGTGTTCCTCCAAATCGATTTTTTAATGTTCTTACAATTCGATAGGCGTGGTGTCGGTCGCCTTCAAATTGTAGCACCGTATCTACCATGTGCTCTAGAATTTTAGGACCTGCAATGCTTCCGTCTTTAGTGATATGTCCGATTAAAAAAACAGGGACATCATTTTCCTTGGCAAATTGCAGAAGTTTTCCGGTACACTCACGAATTTGGGAAATACTTCCCGGAGTAGCCTCCAGTTGTTCGGAATACAAGGTTTGAATAGAATCTACAATAAGTAATTCTGGTAGTTCTCGTTCTACTGCATCCAAAATATTTTCAAGCAATGTTTCGGTGAGGATGTTGCATTGGTCTGTATGAATTCCCAATCGTTCGGCACGCAATTTTATTTGGGTATCAGATTCTTCCCCGCTAACATACAGGGTTTTTATTGGGGTTCGAAGTGCTACTTGCAGCAAGAGCGTACTTTTACCAATACCGGGTTCCCCACCTAGCAGCACCATGGCTCCAGGTACTAAGCCCCCACCAAGAATTAAATTTAATTCATCATCCGAAAGTTGTAATCGCTGAACTTCCGCCGTCTCAATACTTTGAATGGGTTTGGGTTCTGCAATCTTTCTTCCACTTTTCTTCCACGCGGTTACCGATTTGCTGGGTTTTAATTCTTCGGAAAAGGTATTCCATTGATTGCAACCGGGGCACTTACCGATCCATTTCGGACTTTCAAATCCGCAACTTCTACAAAAAAAAGTGGTTTTGGTCTTGCTCATGGTTGGGTATAAAAAAAGTACCGACAAAGGTATTCAATCGCGGGGATGGAACCTCTGTCGGTAACGGAAATTATTCTTTGGAAATTGATGATTTAAACTATTCTTGGGGATTCTTTATTTAGGTGCCCCCATGAATTGATTCTATTATAGGGAGGTGATTTTCATCGTCCCCAGAATTTAATCAATCCGTTTTCGTTTAGTATTTGTAGGTGGTTTCGGAAACCTTCAAACCATCTTGTTTGATAATTTCTTTTATAGGCCGGCCGGCTGCATCGTACTCATACTCGTAGGTATTTACCACATTTGGTTCACCAACAGTGGTAACTGTTTCTTTGGTAAGAATATTCTTATTGCGTGAACGCTGTAAGTCTTCTTGGCCGAAATTTCTCAAATCACGCTTAGTTAAATCGTAATCGAATGTGGTTGAAACATCCCCGTCTTGTTGCAATGAATTATTATCGCCTGACCAAGTATATAAAGTTCTAGAAGTATCGGGAGACAACATAGTTAATACATCAATGGATTTTAGTTTATCAGTAGAATAATAGGTATGGGTTATGGAACCGAATTTCACGCCCATGAATTCAATTGGAGCAGAGGAAAGGCGGCCTTTAGCATCTAGGGTGTATACTAATTCGAAAGATTCGGTTGGGTCTTCTACGTTAACAGAATTGATAGTAGCAGTGGTAGCCGTATAGATATAACTTACAACAGAACCATCATCGGTTGTGGTCGTTAATACTCTTCCTTGGGCATCAAATGTATTGGTTGAAACCGTGGTATCGCTAGGTTTGCCATTTTCATCATAGCTGATGGATACGAATTGGATTACATTTGAAGGTGAAGGTTCGGGCGTTGGGTTAGGGGTTGGTTGTTCTTCAGGTTTACAAGAATTTAGCGTTAACGCTAAAGCTGCTGAAGGCAATAAATAAAATAGTCTATTTAATTTCATAATACCGCGAAGATAGCAGCAAAATGTAATGCCTTGTGATTTTAACGACGAGAGTGGGACTGAAATGGATGAAATAAATCCATAATAAAAATATAGAATCTTTCTAAATAGATAGATTTTTCGTTGATTTTGTTGTTATTTTTGTAGTATGGAAAAAAGCATGCAAGACGTTATTACCGTTTACGCGGAAGCCACTCCCAACCCTGAGAGCATGAAGTTTGTGGTTAACAAGATGTTGTTGCCAAATGACAGTGCTGATTTCCGTACAAAAGAATCTGCAACAGGCGGCGGAGCTTTGGTTGAAGCTTTGTTTGATATGCCTTTCGTTAAAGGCGTGTTCATCATGAATAATTTTGTAAGTATTACAAAAAATAATGATTACGAATGGTTTGATTTGATTCCTGATTTACGTGGTTTTTTCCAAGAATGGGTAGAGCAAGGTAAAGAAATTGTTGCTCCTAAAAAACAATTATCAGAAGCCGAAGAGGGCGAAATTGAGCGTAAAATCAAGCAATTACTCGAAGATCACGTTAGACCAGCAGTAGAGATGGACGGTGGGGCCATCGATTTCAAGAGTTTCGAAAATGGAGTTGTTACGGTTCAGATGAAAGGTTCTTGCAGCGGATGTCCTTCAAGCACGATGACATTGAAAGCGGGCATCGAGAACTTATTAAAGCGCATGGTGCCGGAAGTGGTGGCTGTTGAAGCGGAAGCCGTTTAAGTTCTGAATCTAGGTTCCCTCCTTTATTTTAACCGCGGGTTAAATACATCTTAATTATTCATTTCCAATTTATTACGGGAATTTACTAGGGCAAGTTCAATTGCCTCTGCGATTCGGTCTACAGTTGATTTTCGCATGGCGTTATTCCGTAAAACATTTTTTATTTGTTGCGTTTTTTGCAAATAAATATTGATCAACGGGTTTGTTTATACGGCATATTTCCAACATATTTGCCCATTATCGAATCAACTTGTAACGCAAAATCATGTTAGAAATAATACCTAAAAAAGATCCTGATTTCAAATCATTACATCAGTTTTTTACTTTCGCCGCTAATAAAATTCATCATCCCGATAGGCCATATTTGATGTATAAGGAGGCGGGTAAATGGGAACATTACACGTACAAAGACATTGAAGAGGTTGTAAATCAAATTGGGTCTTGGTTTATTGAAATAGGCTTAGTGAAAGGGGATCGAGTAGCAATGGTAGTTGATAATTGCCCCGAATACTACATGATTGATCAGACCGTTCAAAAGTTGGGATTAATCAATGTTTCGATTTATCCAACATTAACGGCCGATGAGACTGAATATATCATAAACGATTCTGGTGCTAGGGTGATTTTCTTGGGCAATGCTTTTTTGCAAAAGAAGTTTAAAAAGGTACAAGATAAATGTCCAACGATTATTAAAGCAATTAACTTGCCCGATGAGTTAGAAATAGGCGGATTATTTACCAATTTCAATGATGTTAGAGCAGAGGGTCAATCGCTGTTATCTAAACATTCGGCAGAAATTGAAGCCCGGTTTGCTGCTGTAGAGAAAGACGATCTTTCTACCTTTATTTATACTTCGGGGACCACGGGTATGCCCAAAGGCGTGATGCTTACCCATTATAATTTTATGAGTAATTGTTACGATGCTAAAGAATTGTGTCCTGCCATTACCAAAGACGATTTGTATTTAAGTTTCTTGCCTTTAAGTCACGTGTTTGAGCGATTGGCTACCATGTATTTGAGTACGTATATAGGAGCTCAGGTTGCGTTTGCAGAAAATATTGATAAGGTGGCTCAAAATATTGGTGAAATCAGACCAACGCTTATGGCAGCGGTGCCTCGTTTGTTGGAGAGAGTTCATGATAAAGTGTATAAAAATGGTACCGAAGCAGGTGGAGTTAAGGCGAAAATTTTCTTGTGGGCATTGAATGTGGGTGCCGAAGTGAGAAAATGCGATGATCAAGGAAAATCCGTGGGGCCTGTGTTGGCAATGCAACGCGCAATTGCGGAGAAATTGGTGTATTCAAAAATCAAAGCAAAAATGGGTGGCCGTTTGAAGATGTTTGTATCAGGCGCCGGCGCATTACCGGTTCACGTGGGTGAGTTTTTCGCGGCTATGGGCATGAAGGTTCAGGAGGGTTACGGCTTGTCGGAAACGTCGCCATTGGTAACCGTGAATGAATTTGAACGACAAGTGTACGGCACGGTGGGAAGGGTAGCACCAAGACAGATGGTGGCAATTCAGGACATCGAGACCAAGAAAATATTGGCGGTTCAAACCTATGATAGTTTTGATGCTAATTATGCTTCCGAAGAAGGTGAGATACTTGTTAAAGGTCCTAATGTAATGCAGGGATATTGGGGTAAGAAAGAAGCTACTGCGGAGGTGTTTGATGCTGAGGGCTGGTTTCATACAGGCGATATAGGACGATTTGAGCGCGGCTATTTGAAGATTACCGACCGATTAAAAAACATGCTGAAGACATCGCTGGGTAAAAACATTTATCCAACACAGATTGAAAACGTGTTATTGCGCAGTCCGAGATTAGAACAGGTGTTTATTATCGGCGATAAAAAAGAATTCCTAACGGCAATCATTCACCCCAACATGGAAGAACTAAAAACTGCGTTTGGCGGTAGAAAAGATTATTTCGAATCCAGTGATCCATTTATTCAAGACGAGGAAATTAAAAAGTGGATGTTGGAAGACATCAAGAAATTAAACGAGAAGTTGGCAAAGTTTGAGCGAATTAAGGATTTTATCATCAAGCGAGAGCCTTTTAGCGTAGAGGCGGGTGATATGACGATAACCTTAAAAGTGAAGAGAAAGGTTGTGATGGAAAAGTACAACGAGCAGATTGAGGCGATGTACGTTTGATGTTTAACCAATTAATTTTACCCACACGAATAGTAGGATAAAAAACCCGAGTTGAATTATATACATGGCAGATGCCATGCGGTTTTTTGCGGGTTTAACATTGCTGTTGATCAGAAGGTGCATTCCAAAAGATATTACAAACCATGCGATATAATTTTTAAGTGGGATAATTCCATTTTTCCATTGCCAAAAATCGTATCGCATGGCTACGGGTTCCATGAAAAAATCGTAAGTTGTCATCAGGACAGCTGCGGCTAACGCTGCTAACCAAGGATTGGTAATTCTGCCGGAGGTAATCGACCCGGTAAAAAAAACAAGAGCTGCCCAATTCAATCCAATGAGATAAGGAATTCCTTGCCAGCCCATTCCGAGAGTTTTACCGTAGTGATAGTTGCCAAATATTACGCCAGTTTTTACGCCTGCATATTCAATAAAAAAGCCTAATATGCCTGCAGTGATAATCAAAAACACAAATTTTGCTTCCCATTTTTTATGAAAAACCCAGGCGATGATAAAGGCGCCAATAATATTCAGTGGGGTGAGTTTTAGGAATAGGGGATTCAGGGATGGAATCACAAAACCTAGTATGCCAACACTGTAAATGATGCAAATGATGGTAATAAATCTATTCTCTACGGTATTCATGGGGTACTTAAAAGATTGAGCGGTTAAGCGTTGTTTACTGGTGAATAAAGGTTTTAATGGATGCAGGGAATGCCATTGATTTTACTTATCACGAAGGTCGATACTTAAAAGCAATTACTGGGATTGAACTTATATTTTTTATTAACGGATTGAATTTATTGTATGCACTTGGCTACAATATTGGCACTTTGAATGCATAATGGAATTCCCCCACCGGGATGAACACTGCCTCCACAAAAGTATAAACCAGGGAATTCGGAGGAGAAATTTGCTTGTCTAAAAAAGGCACTCATTTTATGATTGGATGAACTTCCATAAAGACTCCCTCGATTTGATCCGGTTCTTTCTTCAATTCGGATGGGATCCAGATAATCTTCCACTTCAATTAGCGATTCAATATCGCATTTAAGGTGGTGATTCAACTTTTGGATAATTTGATTTCTAGCGAATGCTCTTAGTTTTTCCCAATCTTGACCATAATTAGCTGGGGCATTAATCATAACAAACCAGTTTTCGCAACCATCGGGAGCATCTTGTGGGCAATGCTTGGAGGTAATGTTAATATATACGGTAGGATCGTGGTAAAGGTCTTTGTGGACAAATAGATGTTCAAATTCTTTGGGATAATTATCGGAAAATAGAATATTGTGAACATCCAGTTGCGGGAAGGTAGACTTGATGCCCCAATAGAATATTAATGCAGAGCTGCTGTTCTCGGCATTGTTTATTTTCGTTGGAACCGGTTGTTTAAGTAAATTATTATATACCCTTTTTGCATCTACGTTCGCCACAACAGCATCGAATTCTTCATCGCGGTTATTGGTTGTGATTCCGGTGATCTTCCTTTTTTTGATAAACCGTAATTTTGGTTTCTTATAGTTGATTGAAGTAACATTGGATTCAAAATGAAACTGCACTCCATTTTCAATCGCTTGCAAGAATAATGTTTCCGTGATGCTATACATACCGTTTGCCGGTAAAAATGCTCCATCCAACATTTCCAATTGAGGTATAACATTTAATGTTGCGGGTGCTTGGTACGGATTTGATCCATTGTAGGTGCCATAACGATTGAAAAGTTGAACCATGTTTGGATTGCTAAAAAACGATGAATTTGCGTCATTCATGGTTCTAAGCATATCGATTCTCCATAAATTAGCAATCCCAATAAGTCCTGTTTTTGAGATGTATGTATTTAGCTTATGTAAAGAATTTTCTAAGAATACAGGTTTTGTGATTGTATAAATTTTGTGGTATTTTGAAATATATTTTCTGATGTGGTTTGGGTTTTCATTAAATGTATTCGCCGCTGAACGAATGAATTCATCGATATTAGCAGGAGCTGAAAAAGTAGTTCCGTCAGAAAAAAAATAATTACAAATTGTTTCTAATTGCAATACATTAAAATTGCTTTTTTGCTTTGCTGACAATAATGAGATTACCCAATTGGGTTGGGTAAAAAGGGAAGGCCCGGCATCAAATCGATAGTGGTTAAGTTGTATTTGTTTTAGTTTTCCACCTGGGGAATTACTGCTTTCATAAACATGTACTTGGTGACCTTTCTTTGACAAAAGTATAGCAGTGGCTATCCCCCCAACACCTGCACCGATTACCGCGATTTTCATATTTATTGAACAACATGGATATGAACTTGTTTGATAAAAAGGTGTTTTACTATAAAATGTTATTGAAAGGTGGCCGTTAAACCCTTGATTTTCTTGCAATTGTCTATTTTTTGCGACAATAAAATTTTTTTTTATTTTTTTTTTGCTATTTGTAATTTCCAATATATTTTTGCACCACACTTAAATAGGAAAAACAAAAAAATGAAAAAGATCTCTTTCGCATTTGCAGCCGTTGCTTTATTTGCTTTCGCTGCTTGTTCTAACGGAACTGAAACTGCTCCTGCTGATTCTACTGCTACTACTGATTCTTCTGTAGCTGCTCCTGTAGATAGCACTGCTTCTGATTCTAACACTGCTGATAGCAACGCTGCTGCTCCTGTAGCTGCTCCTGCTCCTGCTGCTCACTAATCAGAAAATTAAAAAGAAATTTTAAAAGCGCTTGGAAACAAGCGCTTTTTTTATTATTTTTGTGCTGATGAAGAAAAATCTGGCCATAGCGTTATTGTTGTTACTGAGTCCGGTAACACGCGCTGAGTCCCTTGAAAATGGGGACAATCCGCCAGCTGCAGTCTCTGTTGCAGGTCCATCTTTTTCATTAACTCCCAACCCTGTTACTGGATCTCATTTTTACGTAAACTTGGCTTTTTCAGAAGCTCAGTATCCTGAAGCGGGAATTATTATCAACGATGTTTTAGGGAAAACGGTTTATTCTTACGGCTTAACCAAAAATGATTATGCGTCTGGTAGAATTAGAATCGATGTTGCTGATGCAATGCTTGACAAAGGAGTTTATTTTGTTCAAGTGAAGAGTGGTGATGCCACAAAAACATTGAAGTTAGCGATTCGTTAATTTTCAATGGTTTTAGATTAATCCTTTTCATAGATTTATTTACCTCTCATCCATTTACTCCATTACAATCAATTCTATTTATGTTTCATATACGGAATGCGCGCAGTTCAGATGTTGCTGAAATGCATTCACTTATAATGGAATTAGCAGAATACGAAAAAGCACCACAAGAGGTAATTGCCACGGAAAGTACTTTACAAGAAGCTCTTTTTGGTAATTCACCGGTTGCCATTGCTTGGGTAGCGGAGTTAGATTCAATGGTGCGTGGGATGGCAATTTGTTATTTGCGATATTCTACTTGGAAAGGAGTGACCTTATACCTTGAGGATTTAATTGTGCAAGAGGAGTATAGACAGCAAGGAATGGGCCATGCCTTGTTACTGCAATGCATTCAATATGCAAAAGACAACCATTATCAACGCGTTTCTTGGCAGGTGTTGGACTGGAATACGCCTGCAATTGAATTTTACAAACAATTCAATACCCAGTTTGATGCTGGATGGGTAAATGCTTGGGTAGAAATTGGTTGATAAAGATTTAAAACTGTAACATCAATCCGGCGATTGTAGCGCTCATGTAGTTGGCTAATGTTCCAACCAACAAGGCCTTAAATCCTAATTTCGCTAAATCGGTCCTTCTGCTAGGTGCGATTTTTCCAATCCCACCCACTTGAATTGCGATTGAACTAAAATTGGCAAAACCGCATAAAGCGAAGGTCGCGATTGTAGCGCTAATCGGCTGCAATGAAGACTGAATATCCTTCAATTTTAAATAACCAACAAATTCGTTTACAACGAGTTTTGTGCCCATTAAACCTCCTACTGCGTGAATATCCTTAGATGGAACTCCCATAATCCATGCAAATCCCGAGAATACATACCCTAATAACCATTCCAAGGAAAGTTGAGACATCCCTATTGCTGATCCCAATTGCCCTAATAGAAAATCGATAAAGGCAATCAATGCTAAAAATCCGATTAACATGGCAACTACGTTTAGAGCTACACCCAAACCTTCGGCAGCACCTTGGCTAATGGCATCCAATAAAT
>JACCDW011529442.1_pt1 | contig 10328 bp, 14 predicted proteins | sample 7449781 | NCBI WGS metagenome assembly JACCDW01 (sample SAMN15323449, study PRJNA562643) | freshwater metagenome | isolation source: river surface water | place: USA:Blue River Watershed | collected 2017-08-18 | reverse complement strand
TATAAACCTGCAAATCAAGAGTCTTTTCTAAAGATTCATGATCAAAAGGCACACCTGTTTACAGGAGATGGTGGATTTGACTTCAGCAAGGATTATGAAAACCAAGAAAAATCCATGTATCCTTTGCTTCTTTCCTCTGCATTGATTGGTTTACGAGTCTTGGCCCCCGATGGAATCTTCGTTTTGAAGCTCTTTGATCTGTATTCCAGTCAGACGCAACATTTCCTTCGAGGCGTGACACTTTGTTTCAAGGAGTGGTGCTTGTACAAGCCTGCAACGAGTCGCCCTTGTAACTCTGAACGCTATCTGATCTGCCGTGGCTTCCGCAAGGCCCATCCTCAGATTCTCGCTTGGCTCCAACACCTTCAAACGCAATGGACAGCATCACAGCTGGTTCCGCAAACCGACTTCTTTGCAGGATTTACAGAGGAAGAAACTCTGTATTTGAAAACGCATATCGACCAGTTCCGTACAAGACAGGTTGAAAATCTGGAAGGGACGCTCCTGCTTCAGGATGTGCCTCCCTCTCAGTTTGATTGGAAAGACCAATATGGAAAAGCACTCCAATGGTGCTCCGAGTTTCATGTGCCAGCAACGAAGCCAAAAGAGTTCACTCATTGATCACTGGCTTGATATAAGTATCCGCAAGACGCTGTCCCACAATCATAGAGGCTTGATGCTGAGACAGTTCCCCTTTGCCCATGCGATCCAACATCGCTAACATGGTCTTCAGGCTCTGCTTATTATACCCTCCAGGCATAGTCACCATCTCAAAGAGATTCTTGTAATCCCGCACGAAGGTGGGAACCTTCTCTTCAATCTGCTTTGTCGTCAGTCCTTGTGCCTGATAGGTCTCAATGAGTGCGATACTCTCTCTCACATACTGGGCACGCTCCTTGGGCTGAAAATCCAGAGGGCGAGTTGCTGCTTCTTCCATGGCTTCCCGAGTGTTCTTTCTCTCCATTCTTCTACCCTTGAGATTTGTTCTCAAGTTTTAAACCGCAGAGTGTGTAGAATGCCTGAAGTTGAATCTACAAATATCAGTGCAAATGCCGGGGATGAGAAGGCGCTCAGTGATCCGAACAGTCCCGAGTCGATTGCCAGGCGGGCGCAAAAAACGAAAGCGCAAAGTTCGGAAGATCAAAAGTTTGACGCACCTCCTCCTGAACGAGGGGAGCCCTTTCGTGATTATGTGATTGTCTGGGATGATGATACAAAGAGATCACGAGAAATCAGTGCGGGTCTCTTTTTGACGCTTGGGGTTCTTTTATTTCTCTACAAAGCTGCACCGGACGTCTAAAGAAAACAATCGGGTCAGTAGGAGATGAGTGATTCAGAAGTCGATTCGTTGGACATGAATCAAAATGATACACAAGAGATTCTTGAAGAGCCTGAAGACCAACTTCTCAGTCAAGTTCGTGAGGCGATTCGTCAATGGAAAGCGAAAGAGTTAGAAAAGAATAGTGATCCGAATGGAACTGCAAAGGGACTTCAGGCCTTACGATCCTATGTTGCTAGATCGGGGAAGATGTATTATGATTTAGTCACCTATCTTACAAGTGAAACAGAAACAGAAGAAAATCGGAGAGATGCTTTCTACAAAGCGATTGTGAGTGCGATCGGTGATCCCAAACAACTCTCGAATCATGGGAGGTCCCTTATTGAATATACATTGGAGCGAGATCTGATAGAGTTTCCTTTCACTGTGGAGCCTCGCTCAATTAATACCTATGCAAACAAGGGCTTGACTACAGAAACAGAATTTCCTGACGCAGAATAGAAATGAGTGCAACTCGCAAGTCTCTGCCCCTGGAAAGAAATGGATCCTGTCCCTCAGGATACCATAAACGGATGACCTACAAGTCTACCAGTGGCCGCATCGTTCCTCCTCGCTGCGTTCGCTCGACGACAGTCTATGCGAACACAAGCAAAGAGTTCAAGCGAGGTGTTTCGCAAAAGGCGGCTCGTCGGTTGAAGTCTGCGGGTGTCACGGTGAATCTCCGGAAGAAGTGTCCCCCGGGTCAGGTTCTACGCAAGGCGTATGTCCGTCGCTACAGGACAAATGTGAGGGAGAGGGGATACACAGTCAAACGAGGCAATCAGGTCTATCGTGCCTATCCGAAGTCCTCCTCCACCATTGTTCAGGCGGCCTGTATCAAAGATAAGGGTCTTCCTGGCAAGGGTCCTGAAGAGATCACACCTCTTCGGAAGGGCGAGCTCTTGAAGTATGGGTATGTCTACAAGAAATCAGATTTGGATCGTCATGAAGCCCTTCGCAAGGCGGCCAAGGAGTTTGGTCCTTTGGGATTGTATCGCAAGTTAGATGCGATTGCGAAGCTTTCTGTCCGAGCAGCCCCAAGGGCTTCGGCTATCTTCAAGAAGGACCGTGATTGGGTGAAGAAGAGACTCGGTCCGTTGAAGGCATTTTAGAGACAGCTGTCAATAGAGAGAGACGGTGTAGAATGTTAGGATTCATCCTACTCCTGTTTATTTTGACAAGCATTTGGGTTGGCATGATGAGTGCCGCCGATGTGGAAGAAATCAAAAAGAACTGGCCCAAATACCGCTGCCGTCCCACGGTGATGCCCTTTGCAGCTCTGTATGGGCATCCTACAGGTGAAAACTTCAACTTTTGTTTGAACAATATGTTTGGAACGGAAATGGCACAAGCCCTTGGTCCCGTCTTCCAAATCTTAGGGACAATCGTTACAACTCTTGTGACTCTTGTGGAGGTGGCAAACAGTATCCGTGTTCAGTTCGCAACTATGATGGGAGGGATTAATGGTCTCTTTCAAAACTTTGCAGATCGATTCAAGCAGCTGATGTCTACTGTTCAGATGTCTGTCTATCGCATCAAGCTTCTGATGGGACGCTTGTATGGTACTTTCTTTGCCTTGATTTATATGTCGATTGCTGGGATGACGGCGATGACGAACTTTACAGACTCAGTCTTGTTTGATTTCTTAGACACATTCTGTTTTGATCCAGACACTCCTGTGGAGATTCTCGGGAAAGGCACTGTTCCTGTGAAGTCTGTTAGCATTGGAGATGTCTTTGCCCGAACAGGCAGCCGTGTCACAGCAGCCTTCCAGTTTGCGGCAGACGGTCAAGCCATGGTTGAGCTTCCAGGAGGCATTCTCGTTAGCACAAATCACTATGTCTATCACATCAACAAGTGGATTCATGCTGGAGAGCATCCGCAGGCCACACCGAAAGGAGCTTGGGCAGGTGGTGTAGAGCGTCCCTTGATTTGTTTCAACACTTCCGATCATCGGATTCCGATTGGATCCTTCACCTTTTTGGACTACGATGAGACGGAGGAGGCTGATGGAGAGACGATGAACTGGATAGACAGCCGTTTGAATGGAAAGTCTTCTCCTGTTCACCGAGAGTATCTCTATACAAGCTGTTTCCATCCCTCAACCTTTGTTGTTCTCAAGGATGGATCTCACAAACGCTTGGATCAGATCGCTTTAGGAGATGAGCTCTCCACAGGAAAAGTGGTAGGTGTTCTTCAAAAGGAAACAAACTCCTTCTGTAAGCTTCCTACGGGAGAGCGTGTAGCTCCCGGATCAGCAGTCTGGAAAGATCCCTTCTGGGTCCGTGGGGGTGATGTTGTTCCCCCTGTTCACTATGATAGTCCTCAGATCTACAGAAGCCTTGTTGTCTTAGGGACAGCAAGTGTAGAAACAGCCTCAGGTACATTCCTTCGTGATTATGTAGAGGTTCACAGTCCAGACGCTGAACAGTTTTATGCGAAGGAAGTGAGGAGGAGCACGAGTGTGCCGCTTCCTGTGTCTTAGCAGAATGAGCATCCTTGCTCCGTTAGTTTTTATAGCTCTTCTGCTCACATTGGGCTTCCGATACAATGCATGGGGGCTTGCTCTCCTCATCTTTGGGTTGTCCAATGTTTTTGCTCTCTTGATGGGTATCTCAAATATTGATGCAGTCAAGGCAGACTGGAATGCTCGTCGTTGTGATCTAGATATCTTGGTCACAGCCAATCTTTACAAACCGGCCGACGATCCTCGGACAGGGGGTGAGTTTGCTTCTGAGAACTTCAACTTCTGCATGCGCAGCATTATGATCTCCGTGATCACAACTGCGCTTACACCTATCTATGCTCTTTTGAATCAACAACTGGATGTAGCAGATTCTGTTGCGGAGGCTCTCAATCGTCTCCGAGCTCTTCAAGCAAGTTTTCTGGAAGGCTTCATGAAGATTTTTGATCCTGTCTTTCAGCGCTTCAAAACAACAGGTGCAGAGTTTGCGGTGACCCACCACAAACTTCTGATGGCCATGGGCCGTGCGTTTGGAATCACACAGGCGAGTTTGTATCTTGGAATGTCTCTTGTGATTGGCATTGAAAACTTTATTCATTTTGTGATTCGTGTTATTATGATCATCATGTATATTATCTTGGGATTAATGATTTTGATCTTTTTCATGATTGTTCCCGTGTTTGGGATTATTATTTGGACATGTCAGACCATTGGAAATTCACAGTTTGGATATTTAGTCGACGATGTCTGTGGAGAACTCTGTTTTGATCCAATGACAAAAGTTCGTTTGAAAGGTGGGAAGATCAAGACAATTGAAGAGTGTGAAGTGGGAGATAGCTTTGAAGATGGAACACGGATCGAAGGCATTCTTTCTGCGAAAGGGGATGCAGAGCCACTGTTTGTTTTGGATGGGATTCGTGTGACAGGAGCACATTTGGTCTGGAATGAAGAGGCGAACGACTGGATTGCTGTTGTGAATCATCCTCGTGCAGTCCTATCGTTTCAACGATCTCCACGCTTGGTCTGTCTCCGGACGAGTACACGCAACATTCCTCTTCAGGGCCTCACAGGGAAATGGACCTTCCGTGACTGGGAGGAGTTGCCGATGAATCTTCCGACCTCCGACACGATTTGGGATTTCTTGGTGAGTGAGATGCTAAATCAGAAACCCTCGGGGTCTCAAGTTCCTTCTGAGCACCCAATGTTCCGAGAGACCGCCTGCGTCTTGTATAAGACAGGAGAAGTCCGACGAGTTTCTGAGGTGGCGATTGGAGATGAGATTTATAGCGCAGAAGGCTTTACAAAGGTCACGGGCGTTTACAAAGGAGAAGCAGAGTTTCCTACAGGATATCCTTGTACGGATGGAGTCTGGATGAAGCAGCATGGAGAGACAAACTGGGCGCATCCTCCTCTCCAGACAACTCCCAAGGAACTCCTACGAGGGTTTCATTTGACTACGGAATCAGGATCCTTCTGGATTCAGACGAAGGAGGTCTCCGGGTTTGTGCGTGATTTTACGGAAGTCGGAGCCCACAATCTCTTTGTCACTTATACTTATACCCGCGCTCTGCTAAAAAAATCCCTGAATAGAGAAGAATCATGCGTCTCGGCTTCCTCATCACAGGCCTCGTTATCCTCCTCGCTGCCAATATCTTGATGGTCTACTACGGCCCTGGAACTCTGGGCCCCAGAGCGGAGGGCTTCACCAACTACTTCTTGGAGAATGCGGGTGGCTATGGAAAGGGCTACCAGCCGATTGGCAACTTTGACTCCAAGGATGTCATGCCGAAGAATGGCGTGAGTGCTTGGCGTTATACGGCTCCCAATGAGAAGCTCATGGGCCCTGAGTTTGAACCTGGTCCCGACTCTCTTTTCATCTTCAAGAACAACCAGTGCAAGCCTGAGTGCTGCGGTGCTTCCTTCAGCTGCGGAGGTGGTTGTGTGTGCACGACGCCTGAGCAGCGTCAGTTGATCGCTGGCCGTGGTGGCAATAGAACCAGCCCTGCGGGTGACTTTTAGAGCAATCTAGACGGGATTTTAGAAACCCACACTAGACTGTTACAGAACAAGCTTGAACCCCTCCTCGAGACCCATGACATCAGCACCCTCAACACGCTTCACAACAGCGCCATCCTTGAGGAACACAAAAGTGGGCATGGCAGAAATCTGGAATGTATCTACAAGCTCTGCAGACTCATCCACATCCACCTTGAGGAAGGTGATTGCAGGGAAATACTTGTCAGCGAGATCTTCAAACATAGGAGCGATGCGCTTACACGGACCACACCAAGTTGCAAAAAAGTCAATCACAACAGCACCCTTCATGGGGACTTCTCCGAGACTCGAAATACACTTCACCATCTGAAGAGTCTAGAGAAATGGAGTTTAGGTTCTAACTAGGATGAAGCGCATTTGTATTGTAGGGTCGGGAGCGGCTGGATTGCTCCTTTTGTACAACTTGGAGAAGGCAAATGTTGATCCCCAAAGCATTACGGTGATTGATCCGACGCACACAGGTGGTGATTTATCAAAGAAGTGGTCCTGTGTCAGAAGCAATACGACATGGCGACAGATTTTTGAGGCAGTGCCGTCTCGCACAAGTTTTGCGTCTCCCTGGAGCCAGTTGAATCCTGAGGAGCCTGTTGAGCTTCAGTATGTCATCGAGTATCTTCGTGATGTGACACGAGACTATCTTTCAAAGACAATCCTCCGCACAGCCCGAGTTGTTTCCGCAGTGCAAGATGGAGAGGTCTGGAAGCTGAGCCTCTCGACAGGAAAGCAAGAGTTAGTCTTTGATCGTGTCTTTTTCTGCCAAGGGTCGGAACCCAAGATCTTAGATCTCCCCTTTCCCTCCATTCCTTTAGAGATCGCTTTTGATCCACGGCGCCTCGAGACGCTTGTGAAACCCGGTGCGCATATCTTAGTGTTTGGAACTGCACACAGTGGTCCGATTGTTGTCAAGAATCTTGTGGATCGGGGGGCGAAGGTGACCAACTTCTATGCAACGGATGCCCCGTTTCTCTTTGAACGAGATGGACACTACGATGGGATCAAGAAAGATGCAGCTGGCATTGCGCAAGACATTTTGTCAGGGGTCTACCCGACTGTCAGTCTAGAATCTGTTCATGATCTCTCTGCGGTGCTTCGTGCTTCCAAGACAGCTGATGCATGTGTCTATGCATGTGGATTTGAACCCCGTTGTATCTCTCCATTGACAACGGCGTATGATGGGCGGTCAGGAAGGATCCAAGGGTCTACAACAGCATGGGGCTTTGGGATTGCCTATCCGAACAGGGCTCCCGATGGAGTTCACTGGGATGTGAGTGTTCCAGCATTTCAGGCCCACATCCAAGCACAAATGCCTGAGATTTTAGCCTCTCTTCAATAGAAGAAGGATGAATACCCCTGGAAAGTTCAACAGTCTCTTACCCTTAGGGGCCCCTGCGGCAGAGGCAATCAACAATCTGAAAGCGAATGTGGCAAAGTTGAATACCACTGTGAACCAGGTTGTTCAGAATACACAGAAGTCTATGAATACGGCAGCAACAGGGATGGGAGGATGGCCTGTTGCTCTTGGAATCTTTGTAGGCTTGGTGGCTCTTTTTCTCTTTGTCTTGTCTTACTACAGACTTCAGATCCGTGATGGCTACGAGTATATCGTAGCCAATGTGAAACAGATGCTGGGTTATCCAACAGATCCTCTTCAACCCATGGGCGGAGAACAGCCCGGCGAAGATGTTTTGGAGAAGGCCATTGCACCTCAGGATGTGACACCCGATCAAAAGGCAGCCACAAAGCCTTTGGTGGAGAAGGTGTTGCCGAATGTTGGATCTCCGGAAGTCTTCAATATCAGCAAGAACACCTTTACCTATTATGATGCCGAGCCCCTCTGTCGTGCGCTTGGTGCGGAGTTGGCCACTTATGATCAGGTGAAGGAGGCCTGGGAGAAGGGTGCTGATTGGTGTAACTATGGGTGGGTGAAGGGACAAGCAGCCGTGTATCCCACACAGAAGTCTACCTGGGATACGATTCAGGCAGGTCCGGAGGAACAGCGCAACGCCTGTGGTGTCCCGGGATTGAATGGTGGATTCTTTGACAATCCGGAACTCCGTTTTGGAGTCAACTGTTATGGATCCAAGCCGAATCAATCACAGCACGATGAGGCAAAGATGAATCAGGGGGCTCCTCTCAGCCCTGGAGCCTTGGAGGTGCAGAAGAAGGTGGCAAAGTTCCGAACGGAGGCCGCTTCGATCGGAGTTATGCCCTTTAGTTCTCAGAAATGGTCGAGTAGTTGAGTTAGTGCCAATGCTTGTCTAAATAATCACGCCGTGCGGTTTCGGCAAGGTAAGGATCATCCTTTCCTTTCGCAGCCTCTTCTTGTGCTTCCCATTCCTCGATGAGTTCCTCCAAAGCAACTGCGGATTTAGATCTCTGTAGATCAATCCAGGACCAAAGTAAATCGGGAATAAGAAACTTGAGATGACTTGTTCTTCTCTGCTCTTGAAAGTCTTGCGATCTTCCCCAGTGCTCCCAAAAGTCCAGCCATGTCTGTGTATCTAAGCGACTTGTATACTCAAGAAACTGCTCATGTTGATTGGGCTCCTCCTCAGGTCTTGCACGAGGAAGAATCTGCTTCCCTTTCGACAAGACAAAGAGGGCCCGAAGAAGCCTCGCTGTAAGCTCCTGAGTTCCAAAGGGGAGACGATAGCCTGCACCTGTCAGCAAAGGGAAGATTCCCTTTTCACAAAGCGTATAGACAACATCTTTCCGGCGCTGCACACGGCAGCCTGCTTCTTCAAGTTCAATCGGTTCATGAATCCACGATACCCACGCAGTGTTCATGGATACACTCTTCGTATAAGACTTCCTATCTCTCTTCCTCTTGGAAGCCTTTAACCCAAAGGCGGCGGAGGAGGGAGAGATCCAGGAGGAGGTCCCGATTGTCTTCGAAGCTTCTGCTGCACTTCAAACCCTCGTTGCTTTTTCATAAACTTCAAGATATTGGCTGTATCATCAGGACGATTTTGACTGACGAAATACGTATGGAGAATCTCTTCAATGCGTGTAAGCGTCAGAGGTTGATTGTGGCGTTCTTGTTGGACAACTAAGCGTCCACCTCCAATCTGAATGACGGCATTCTCCATTTGAGACGCCCGGAGAGTCTCTAAGATCTTCTGTTCAAACTCATCTCGCACCTTCCTAGCATTCACTGTCTGACGATACAGATTTAATGCTAATGAATCATAATGAACCCAGTTTCTGACGAGAAAGCCAACTTCTTGCGAGTTGAGAGGAGGCGCACTTCCGGATACCGGCTGTTGGGGTTGTGGAACGAGAGGGTTGGCCATGGTCCAAATCCTGTTAGGGATGGATTGGAGAAAGTGGAAGAGTTGCCGCAGACCAAAGGAAAGGACGATGTTGGAGGATTAAGATCCCAAAGGTCATCATGGCGATAATCAAGAGGAGTGCAAACAGCACACAAATCAAGATGATGTAAGGAAAGATTCTCTCTAAGACATGGTTGAGGAGAGGATCAATCAGATAGAGTTGGAGTTTTTTTCGGGTATCCTCCCGATTTAAGATGTGAATGCTGGCTTCCATGAGTTTTTCGAGGAAAGAAGGTTTCTCCGGCTTGCCAAAGCTCATTCTGTCTTCGGCGCTTAAACAAAGAAAACGGAAGAACCGCAGTGCGTAGAATGGAAATCGGGACACCAAGCTGGAATCGTACAACGCAATCTTATACCTTTTCGATCTACAAATGCCCGTTTCTCGCAGGAGAGGTTTCGTATTACGAAGGGACTCTTCCAACGGAACTTCCGGCAACCACACAGGTCTCTGCAGGGACAATTGTCCAAGAGATTCTTGAGAAAACGAAGAAGTACTTTACAAATCCACTGAGTCTCGAGAAGGTTTTACGAGTCCTTCGGCACACGATTCACCAAGGAGACGGTAAGGAACCCTCTGAGGCAGGATGGTATCGCATTGAGTGGAGGCCGTGCGCCTTTGTTGTGAAGGCTGGTGACTATACAGTTGCATGGAAGATTGAGGAGATGACGCAAACGGATCCGGTGATCCCTGCGGAGTTTACGGCGACAACCCCGAGAGCCCAAAGTCCCGAGCAGGTTCCCGAGCAGACCCGCAGCATTCAGATTCATGACTCCTTGATTCCTGTAGGAGATTTGCCTCTTTCCGACTTGCCTCCTCTTTCCTTTGCGCAGGAGGAGATGGACCCTCTTCGAGAGGAGAGTCGGCGCAGGATTCGTGAGGCCCGATTGAAGGTCGCTCTTGCAAAGCTGAAGGCTCAACGGATGGAACAAAGGTTCTACGAGCGGTATGGCCAGGCTCCCGAGGATTCAGAGGAGGAGTCTTCGGATCTCACCTCCGAATCCGAGGCAGATTCATTTGAACCGCATTCACAGTGAAAAAAATATAGGCTGAACCATATACAGGAACAAACATGGCAGGAGTCTCCGTAGATACCCGCACACTCCTTTTGGTTGGCTTCGTTGTTGCCATCGTGCTCGGTGGTGCTTATCTCTTGAATCC
>JACCDW010468733.1_pt1 | contig 10328 bp, 13 predicted proteins | sample 7449781 | NCBI WGS metagenome assembly JACCDW01 (sample SAMN15323449, study PRJNA562643) | freshwater metagenome | isolation source: river surface water | place: USA:Blue River Watershed | collected 2017-08-18 | reverse complement strand
GCAACAGTGCCCGCCACTGGGTCATCTGTCATGGTGTAAGTGGCTGGGGCGGTGCTTGTATCGGTGGGTGTGGTGTTGGCTGTGTTGCTGCCACCTCCACCGCATGCGGCCAGCATGACGGCCAGCAAAGCCATGAGAGGAAATTTTTTCATGGGTTGCCCTGTTTAGAACTGGCAAACACCCATTGAACCCTGCGAATCGTTAACGCCAAACCATTGCATCAAAATGGTTTTACCGTTGTTGACGGGCAGCAAATTGAGTGAATTGGTTGCGTTGAGGGCAATCGTATACATGCCTGGCATATCAGTTTTTTCGGTTGCAGTGGTGTAAGTGATGCTATTGATGTTTTGTGCATTCACAAACCGCGTGGCGTCCGTTTTGGCAGAGTTAAACACTTGGCTGACCTCATTGATTTTGAGTGTCTTGGTCGTGAAGTTCAGTGTGCCCATGAAATTCAGCGACACATCACCTGTACTTTGACTGCTCACAAATGGGAAGTTGGCCCCCATGGTGAAGCCACAGGTGCCCGAAGTCGGCAGCGCAACAGCAAAGGCCGAAGAGGCTCCGCACAGAGCGGCAGCGGCGAAGAGGTGAGACAGTTTTTTCATGTGATTCCTTTGGGTTTGAAGGCAGCACCTTGCTACCTTTCACAAGAAATCATATCTCAAAATAGGTCAAACTGACCTATTCCGATTTGACCTTGAACATGTGTCATGGTCTTGTCAATTCATCATCCCCGTTATCAGTCTTTGCGTGCTCACATGAAGCACTTGCGCAAGTCCGCAAAGTTGACCCAAATTCACCTGGCCGATGCCATGGGACTAGAACAGTCTTATGTGTCCAAAATTGAGAGGGGTGAACGGTATGTCGATGTGTTGTTCTATATCGACTGGTGCAAAGCATGCGGCACAACACCACACGAAGCCATCAAATTGATAGCGGGCGAGGTGTAAAATGTGGTCAGCCTTGTGGGGTCATACCTTGGGGTCATACACTTTTTCGACTACTTTGGGCGGAAAGTGTTTAAAAACAAAGGGTTAGGCGTGTGTCTTTCGAGCCCCATCAGCCACCCCAGCTTTTTTAAGCTGTTGATTTTGAAAGTGTTTTTGGCCTAAAAGGTCTCGACGGGTTCCCGAATAGGTGTCCCGAGTGATCAAAGTTCCAAGACTCAAAATCAACCGTCATGGTGTTTACTGCCTTCGCGTTTACTTCAAAAACGCCGAAGGCAGACTGTGTGAGACCCTCCACAGCCTAGGCACAAAGTCCCCAAGTCTTGCCCGCATCCTTGCGTTAAAGTTCAACGAAGCCTTTGAACGACAACGCGCCATGAACAAGCCCACAAAAATTCCCAATCTGGACGGCATCGCCAACAAGTTTGAATTGGACTTGTCCAAGGGCATCATGAAAGCCGAAGGCCCCGAGGACTTCGCCAACATGATGCAAGCCATGGAAGCCTATAAGGCGATGCATGGCACTTTGCCAAGCCTCCAAGAAGCCATGAACATGGGCAAGCCTGCCCAAGTCCTGCCCGAAGCCCTGAAACGACCCGTGGCCCGTTCCATGGTGTTCAGCGAAGCCATCAAGGGTTATTTGGCCGAAAAGCAACACGACAACGCCAAGCGTACCTTGTACGAAAAAGGCCTGTTGTTCGATGAGTTCAAGGGCCTATTGGGCGACTTGGAAGTGAATTTGTTCGACAAGCCCACCTTGGTGCAGTGGAAAAACCACGAAATGAACAAAGGGGCAGGGGCCAGCCGCATCAACAAGCGTTTGGGCTACCTGAACGATTTTTTCAATTGGTGCATTGGCAACGGCCACAGCCAGCACCAAGCCAGCCCCGTGGCTGGATTGTTGATCAGCACCAAAGGCAAGTTAAAGAAAAAACAGGAACACTGGAAATCGTTCAGCGATGACGACCTGAAAGCCATTTTTTGCGCGGGCTATGTTCGAGCCATGCCCAAGCCTGACCATTATTGGGTTCCTTTGATTGCCCTCTACACAGGGGCACGCCTGAATGAGATTGCAGGCCTGCCCATTGACCAGATTCGGATCATTGACGGGGTTCACGCCTTGGAAATCACCGACACCAAGACCAGCAAAGTGGGGCGCGTGGTGCCCATCCATCAAACCCTGATTGACTTGGGCTTTTGGGACTATGTGGAGCAAGTGAGGGCGGTAGGTGCCGAACGGCTGTTTCCGCACCTTGTTGACGGGAATAACGGCTACGGAAAGAACGCCGCCCGACAGTTTGCTATTTTGCTGGACAAACTGGGCATCACTGACAGGCTGAAAGTGTTTCACAGCACCCGCAGCACCATGATCACCCGACTGCACACCGCAGACGCAAACCCCGCCCACGCCATGCAAATCACAGGACATGAAGGGGTTCAAGTCCAAAACCTTCATTTCCAGACCTATACCCACGGTATTGGACTGGCCCAACTTCGGGACACCCTCAATCGCGTGTGCTATTCTTTTGACCTCGAAGCGGTGAAGATTGAAGACCCTAAGTTTTCTAAATTCCTTCACCGTTGGAACATGCAAACAAAGCGTTTGATCAAATTAAAAATTGCAAAGGAGTCATTGAGTGTTTAATTCAATCGTAACTTTTTGGGTACTTGTCGGTGCGCTTATTTTTTTAGTTGCATATGTATTATCCTCAACCTACAGATATAGAAATCACAAGAATGTAATGTTGGGTGGAGCCGCAATTGTTGTGGCATCGCTCGCCATGTCGTTATTTTCTGCTCACTGGTTTGCTGCGGTTGAGCCAGTTTTGATAGATTATGTTAAAAATGGTTTCTTGATGATTGCTTCTATTGGTGCGAATTTAATTGCCGCTTCTGTTTTGATGCCAAAAAATCCTCATGCTTTTCAATCAACCAATACAGAAAATGACCAGAGTACCATCCCAGAGGAGCACCAATCGAAAGACCAATAATAAAATCCAACATAAAATTTCCTTTTCTTTAATTAAGATTATCTTGACAGGAAAAAAATGTCAAATTTCGATGAAAGAAAAGAAGAATAAGATATAAGAGTAGAAGCTTTTTTTGAAAGCCCCTGTCCATGCGGGTTCCAAGAGGGCGAGTGCAACGAATTCGTTGCAATTTGGCATGCCACAAGTTGCCAAGTTGGCAACCCACAAGTTGCCAAATGGCATCTCACAAGTTGCCACCACTTGACAAATTGGCAACTTTTTGCTTTCTTTATGAAATACATGCATTTCAAAAGGAGGCCGCATGAAAAAAGAAGACATAGCAAAAAAGAAAAATGCCACTCTCGATAATCTGAAAGATATCATTGAAGCCGAGGCCAGCAATAAAGATAACATTTCTGTTTTTATTGGCAAAGGCACCTTGAAAACTACTCAGCCATTTGCAATATTGTTTTATAAAGCGTTGCTCGATGGGTTGATGATTTCAAAATTAACATTGACCGATGTCAAAGTTTTGATGTCTATTTTGGACTTTGTAAGTGCAGGTAATGTGATTCACTTGACCCACCAAGAAATCGCCACGCGCCTCAATATAAAGCGTCAGCAAGTGTCGAAGTCATTTATGAACCTGCTTGCTTCAGAGTTTTTGATCCAATCAGGAAATAAAAGCTTATTCTTGAATCCAACGATAATTTGCAAAGAAAGCCTGAGATCAGTCAAGGAATCTACAAGCTATTCAATAGTTGCGCAGAACAATAAAGAACGAGAAATGGCTATGCCGTTTTGAGGGGTTCGCACCCCTCGGCCTTTCGGCCTCACCCGCGACAGGCTTCGCCTGTCCCTTTTCCTTGTTTTGGGCAGGAGGGGAAGTCCTCCCCAAAAGCCTCAAAAAAGAACGGCGGCGAAGGCCGCCCGTCCGAAGGACGGAACTGTTAGAGGGTTTTTCGGGGCCTGCTGTCCGCTGCCGTTGGCTCAACCCCAGCCAACTTCCTCAACTTGGCCGAATCTTTGGCGGCGCTGTCTGCGTTAATCAGGTCAAACTTTCGATCTGGGTCAAGGTCTCGGAAGAACTCGGACGGAGTGATCTTCAAGGCCTGAACAATTTTTAGGATGTTCGCCAAGGCCAGATTGTGTTCGCCGCGCTCAATCCCGCCCATGTAGCTGCGATCTATCCCGCACGCATCCCCAAACCCCTCTTGAGAGTAGCCCAAGGCCTTGCGCCGCTGACGGATGGCCAAGCCAAAGGCCACCAGGTCAGGGTTCTTTTGTCGGTCTTTTTGGGCTCGTGGCATGCGTCTATCCTCTTGCAAAGCTTTTGATAACTCCACGGGATTCGACTGCACGGCATATTTCTATACGGGATATAACATCCTTTTGTGTATGATCCATCACACGGGCTGCACGGTGCACCCGCATACGAAAGGGAATCAAATGAAATTTGTCGCTGCCACTGCTATTGCCACTCTGGTGGGTCTGTCCTTGAACGTCCATGCTGCTGAGGATGTTTCGGGCTTCTACGTCAAGGGCTCCATTGGGCAAGCCAGCACCAAACTGGACACCTCAAACACGGTCCACGCCACCTACATCACGGCAGACCAACCCAACAAGACGGGCAGCGAATTGGCGCTGGGCTACCGCTTCGGCCAATACATCGGGGTAGAAATGGCCCAAGCCCGTTTTGGTAGCCCGTCCTATAACCTTACCCGTGGGTCTTCAGGCGAACAAAGTGTTCTGACGGTCAAAAACGTAGCCAACGTGGTCGCCTTGCGTGGCTTCTATCCTGTCAATGACGCGATCACGATCACAGGCCGCGCAGGCATTGCCATGGTCAAGACCAACGTTTCCCGAGTAGGGGCACCTAGCTATGACGGCGCTGAAAACCAGACCCATGCGACCTATGGCGTGGGCATGCTCTACAAACTCACGCCGAATCTGTCCGCCGCTGCTGACTTGAACCTTTACCCAAACATCACCAAGACCAGCGACAACGCCACCGATACAAGCGCCCGCATGGTCAGCATTGGCCTGCAATACCGATTCTGATTTTGGAGAAATGCCATGGAAGCGCTCGGATTTCTCGTGGTTTTAATTGGTGGTTTGTGGCTTTGGAGCACGCTCAAGGACTCCAATACCAAAGATGCACAATTTCACGAATACCTGAAAACAATCGAAAACTGCAAATATCTGCATCATTACAAAAGAACGGCTATTGCCATTGATCCAAATCAGCAGAAATTGCACTTGTATGCGGATGAAAACGGAAAAACTTACGATTTTTTCGATGTGAGAACATGGGAATATGCTTATTTAACTGGGGGGCAAGTCATAGGAGCGGCACCGAATTTGGCATCCGCAGCACAAACCATCGGTGCCAATAATCACAATCACAGAAATAACGTCAATGGATCGGGCCTATTTATCGAGGTCCGAGACATTGACCACCCGAAATGGCACATCCAATTTCAATACAACAAGCACATGGAAAAGGAACTGCTTCGTTGGATGGAAATTCTCAGACAAACCATTAAAGAGAAATCTTGAATTTAAATCATCAGGAAATCAAAAATGAATAAAGCATCCAAAATTTTCGGCAGCAATGCCAGTGGCCTATGCATTACCATGTGCGCAATGGCTTTTGCTGTTAGTGGTTGTTCTGTGGTTGCCCCAATCGCTACCGAAGCGGTTGGCGGAAAAGTCATTGACTTCGTAGGCGGTTTGAACGACAAACCGCTAATGGTATCTGATAAGGTCAAGGAAATAAAAACCATTTCCATTGAAAAAGAAAAATGGCGACAAATCACGAATAACGAGATAAATCTTGTGTTTGTTGTTCAATCGTCCAAGCCATGCAAGCTGGGTATTTTTGCGAAAGGTTCAGTCTACATGGGTGATTATGTTGTAGAGCATTGGCTTTTCCAGCGTTTAGGCGGCACAGAGGTCAACACGAAATATGTCGCCAATGAAAAGGTTTACCTAAGGAGAGAAAAAGGCTTTGCAAGTAAAGTCACCCTTGATTCAGTTGAATGCACGTGAACACCAATTCATTGAATTTCAAAAGGCCCGCAAGGGCCTTTTTAATTACTGACTGACATTTGTCTGAGCCGTGCCGCCCATGTTGGGCCGCTGGATGCCCTGCGCAGACTGAGCCTGCCTGATGGCCTCCACTTGCGCCAACTTCTTGGCCTTCATGGTCTCGAATCTGTCGCGGGCCAACCCCACCTTTTCAACGCCGCTATCAATGGCGTTTAATGTGTGCAGCACATTTTCAGGCCTCGTCTTATCATCTTCCAATAATTTCAGGTAATACGCTCCCAATACTATTTTCAAATGCGTATCGGCTTTGCGTTCGCGTTGCTCCTTCGCCTTCTGAATTACCGCAATCTGCTTCGCTAATTTCTCTTTTTTCTTTTTCAGTAATTCTAATCTTTCCGCCTTTTCTTTTCCGTCCATGGCTTTTCCCCTTTCATGTTTATGGTTTGCCTCCTTTCTTCTTATTAGATTTTTTCGCGTTAATCAAGTCGCCGTCCTGTCTTTTATATTCCTCGTTTATTTTTAGCGTGGCTGGGCGCTAGCTCGCGCCTTGTCCTCACCCCTCCTAGAAGTCGGTGTTCTGACGGGGGAGATCATGTCTTTCAGACATGCGCAATACACGTTTCTCCTCGTGCCTCGGAGCAAACGTTTCTTGCGCCAGGGGCTACGCCCCTGGACCCTTGAATAATCTGGCATCTGCCAGAGGGCTACGCCCCTTTTATTTGCCCTTCGGGCCGCAGGCTTGCGCCTGCCCTTTTAATTTCATAATATAGAAGGAGGAAGGGTTAGGGTTTAGACGATAATGGCGACTTTTTACATTAAGGTGAATTCAGGACTGGCCTGCAAAAATGCAGGGCAATACTGCGCCGCCTATATTGCGGGCACTGGCGTGCATGGCAATAAACATGAAGTCGAGAAAGTCATTGATAAGAACCTGCCTGTTTGGGCGAAGGATGGTGCAGATTTCTTCAAAAAGGCCGACGAATTGGAGCGGGCCAATGGCCGCTCTTATCGTGGATTGGTGATCGCGATCCCAAGCGAGGCCAAAGACAAAATGGCGTGGGTGCAATCCTTTGTGGATGATTTGCTGAAAGATAAACACGCCTACCGCTTGGCCTACCACTTCGACCCCGCAAAAAACAACCCTCACGCTCACCTGATGTTTTGCGAAAGGGGCCGAATGTTTGAGGACAGGGCGGACGACCCCAAGGCGTATTTCACGCGCAAGAATGGCAAGGATGCCAACTTGAAACGCTTCGATTGGCTGACCGATGCCAAGGCCTTGTATTTGGAGCACATTCGCAAAGTGGCCCCTGACTTCACCCCAGCCATGACGGGTGAAGTCAAGATTGGCCCTGAGCACAAAAATGGCAGCGAGGAATACAAGGAGCAAAGGCAGCTTGCCATTGAGGCGAATACGCTCATTCGGAAATTCGGGGCAGACGATGCCATCCGACTGGGTGGACGTGTCCTTGATAACATTGATGCCGAAATTGCCAAGATTCAAGGCACCCCAGAAGGCCGCGCACGGGTGATGCCCACTCCTTCCCCTTCCTTTATTGAGAAAACGCCTCAAAAGTCCGCCAAACAGGCCTCATTGGTCAAGCAGAAGATTAGGACGAAGATCGAGGCTGATCCTGTTCGATTGGCTGAGCAAATCTCGGAAGATGTCCAGCATGCCATTCAGATTGGGGTGAATGCCATGGCGATTGAGTTGGAGACTGCCCGACGAGAGGGAGAGAGGCTCAGGAAACTTCAAACGACTTACACCATTGGCGAGGTGGCGGCAGTGCTACGACCATCGCCCGTGCCCACCATGAAGCCACCTGCCAAGCTAAGGCCCCCAGGGTTCAGGTAAGTTATCATTCAGCTACTCGGGACCCGTTCCCGAGTGAGGTTCCCCACAATTTGCCCGTTTTTTGGCCTTTTTTTGGAAAATTCCTTTTTGATTTCAATGGGTTACTGATGCGCTGAAAAATTGCCCCATCAGCCACCCCAGAAAATCAAAGGCCCTTTCGTCATCGAAAGGGCCTTTTCATTTGTGCATCACTTTGTTTGTGAAGCGCACTTGTCCTCCAGTAATCACCGGATACCCCATGCTTATCCACAGGGTTGTCCCGTGACGCCGCCGGCCGCTGGGGATAACATGGCCTTTTGATTTCTCGGTTCTCAATGTCTGCTGTTTTCTCTCCCCATTTGAGTGAATTTCCTTCTGACCTGTCTTCGGACAGTCAAATTGCCAAACTCCGTGTTCCTCCACATTCCATCGAGGCCGAGTCGAGTGTGTTGGGTGGTTTGCTGCTCGACAACGGTGCTTGGGACCGGGTGGGTGATTTGCTGGTGGACTCTGATTTTTACCGGCATGAGCACAAATTAATTTATGCAGCGATTGGCGCTTTGATCAATGCGTCCAAGCCTGCCGATGTGATCACGGTCAGTGAGCAACTGCAAAACCAGGGCAAAACCGCCGAGATGGGTGGTTTGGCTTATCTGAACTCCTTGGCGCAATACGTGCCCAGTGCCAGCAATATCCGGCGCTACGCAGAAATCGTTCGTGAGCGATCCATCCTGCGCAAACTGGTGTCTGCCAGCGACGAGATCGCGACCAACGCCTTCAACCCCCAAGGTAAAGCGATTGACCGGATCTTGGACGAGGCTGAGCAAAAGATCTTCAACATTGGTGAAGAAGGCTCGCGCATGAAACAGGGCTTCCAGTCGATGGACACCTTGGTGGTCGAGTTGTTGGACCGCGTGCAGGAAATGGCCGACAACCCCAACGACATCACGGGTGTGCCCACTGGGTTTTATGACCTGGACCGCATGACCTCAGGTTTGCAGCCAGGGGACATGGTGGTTTTGGCCGCACGTCCATCGATGGGTAAAACGGCCTTCGCGATCAATATTGCAGAGCACGTGGCCTTGAACGAGGGCTTGCCGGTGGCGGTGTTTTCCATGGAAATGGGCGCCTCCCAGCTGGCGGTTCGTGTGGTCGGCTCCATTGGCCGCATCGACCAGGGTCACTTGCGTACAGGTAAGCTCAGCGACGATGAATGGCCGCGCCTGACCGAAGCGATTGAAAAACTGCGTACGGTGTCTTTGCATATCGATGAAACACCGGGTCTCACGCCATCGGAGCTGCGTGCCAACGCTCGTCGTCTGGCTCGGCAGTGTGGCAAATTGGGCTTGATCGTCGTCGACTATTTGCAGCTGATGAGTGGTTCGGGTTCGACGGGCGGTGACAACCGCGCAACCGAATTGGGCGAAATTTCGCGAGGCCTGAAAATGTTGGCCAAAGAACTGCAGTGCCCGGTGATTGCGCTGTCCCAGCTCAACCGGAGTGTTGAACAGCGAACCGACAAGCGCCCCATGATGAGTGACTTGCGAGAGTCCGGCGCGATCGAGCAGGATGCCGACATCATCATGTTCATTTACCGCGACGATTATTACAACAAGGACTCCAAAGATCCTGGCGTTGCGGAAATCATCATCGGAAAGCAGCGTAACGGCCCGACAGGCACGGTCCGCTTGACCTTCCTGAAGAACTTGACACGTTTTGAAAGCCTGGCGTCAGGTCTGAGCGACGATTACTGAGACCCGACACAGTTTGTCTGAGCGCGCTTAAAGCGCTTCACTGGCAAAGTCGGCCAGTCGTGAACGTTCACCACGTGCGAGCGTGATGTGACCGCCATGAGCCCACCCCTTGAATCGATCCACGGCATAGGTCAGGCCCGATGAGCCCTCGGTCAGGTACGGTGTGTCGATTTGGGCCAGGTTGCCCATGCAAATGATCTTGGTGCCTGGTCCTGCACGTGTGATGAGTGTCTTCATCTGCTTGGGTGTCAGGTTCTGGGCTTCGTCGATGATCACGTACTTGTTCATGAAGGTGCGACCCCGCATGAAGTTCATGCTCTTGATTTTGATGCGACTCTTGATCAACTCATTGGTTGCAGCACGCCCCCATTCGCCAGCATTGCCACCATCGCCTTTGGCCAAAAATTCGAGGTTGTCATCGAGTGCGCCCATCCAGGGGCCCATTTTTTCTTCCTCGGTGCCAGGCAAAAAGCCGATGTCTTCACCCACGCTCACGGTGGCACGGGTCATGATGATTTCGGTGTAGCGGCGGTCATCCAGCACCTGCGTCAAACCAGCGGCCAACGCCATCAAGGTTTTGCCGGTGCCTGCAGTTCCGGCCAAGGTGACAAAGTCAACGTCTGGATCGGTCAGCAAGTTCATCGCGAAATTCTGCTCGCGGTTGCGGGTGGTCACGCCCCATACGGCGTTCTTTTGGTGGGTGAAGTCCTTGAGGGTGCGCAGCACCGCTGTTTTGCCGCGAATTTCGGTCACGCGGGCATACAGGCTG
>JACCDW011427365.1_pt1 | contig 10330 bp, 11 predicted proteins | sample 7449781 | NCBI WGS metagenome assembly JACCDW01 (sample SAMN15323449, study PRJNA562643) | freshwater metagenome | isolation source: river surface water | place: USA:Blue River Watershed | collected 2017-08-18 | reverse complement strand
TCTCATTACTTTCTTTCCATTTTCCGCTGTTTCAGAAGTTTTTTCCTCACCCCGGGTAGATATACATTATTGGATTAATCCAATAATATTAAAGAACTAGTTCTTTAATGTATATCTACCCGGGGTGAGGAAAAAACTTCTGAAACAGCGGAAAATGGAAAGAAATTAATGAGAGAAAGTACTGTGATATAATTTATATCGTAGTAGTCCAGAAGTTTTAATAGTTGTCTTACAAGACAATAAGAATCATAATGAATTGAATGAACAATTTGTGTCATAAAAGATGATAGGAAAGTGAGAAGACGTAAAAAGTCGGGCCGCGCGCTAAGCGCGAATCAGACGAAAATAGATGAATCAGACGGTGAATAGAAAAGACGGTATAAAAATTCAAGTCACGAAGATACTATAGAATCGTCATGACTTGAAAGGATTTGATAAGGGGAGGCAGTGAAAAACTAAAGTTGTAACTTACGTAGCCAGTACTGAAGTAAGTCTTCAAGTGTTTTATCAATAGTATATTTAGGAGCCCAACCAAGTTCTTGAGAAAGCTTAGTGGCATCTCCATCCTGATAATGAATATCAATAGGACGCCAGAGTGTCTGGTCAATCCTGTATTCAACGCCCTGAAGACCACTGAGACGAACCAGTGTATCAGTATAATATCGCATTTTCAAAGGAGCACCACCACATACATTGTATGTTTTCCCATTTGTCTTATCGCTCAACATAATAAGAAGTAAAGCATCAGCAATGTCACGCACATCTGTTACCGCACGTGTTGTATCCAAGTTGCCAATACGGAGAACTTTTTCTTGTTTACCAAGCATCATTTTTGCAATCTGTAAAGCATCAGATGATATAGAAAATTTTGCGCCCCTGCGAGGTCCTGTAAAACAGAAAGGACGAACGATAACAGCTTTCATCTGACTATTATTCATTCGTTCTTGTAAAAATAAATCAATAGCAGCCTTTGATGCGCCATACGGGTTAGCTGGGAGGAGCGTATCTGTTTCTTTTAACTTATGGTGGTCAATTCCAGTATTGCCATATACCTCCACAGTAGAACAAAATAAGAATTTACACTCAGGCTGCAAATCTTGAAGAATTGAAATAAGATGAACAGTACCCATAACATTTGTATCCCATGTGCCTATGATGTCAGTAAAACTGGTAGGAGGGTGTGTTTGACCAGCCAAATGAAATAAACCATCAAATGTATATGTCTTAAAAAGGATATACAATGATCTATAATTTTGTAAATCACCATAGACAAACTTTATTTTACTAAAATTATCTTCACGAACGATATCTCGTATGTCATGCTCTCTACCATTATTTATGCGTACAAGTCCAAATACTTCATGGCCTTCTTCAATGAGGCGGTTGGCAAGATGCGGTCCTAAAAACCCGGTAATGCCCGTAATTAAATACTTCATCCTAAGACACTTAGATTTAATAATTTAGGTACTGAACCACGGTCAATTACACGAAATAATTAGATATCCTAGAAAAAGAAGATGGATAACTTTTGTACATTTCCCACTAAGGATGAGCTTGAATTGACTGAGAAGAACAAACAGGAAAATGAAAACCCTAATGTAAGTTATAAGAACTGTGTCTGCATAAAACCATGGGGGCACGAATTTTTGCCCTTTGTTAGCTCTAAGATTGGTATGTGGTGCCTCACCGTGAACAAAGGCCATGCTACATCACTCCATTGTCACTTTAAAAAAGATACCCTTCTAATTGTTTTGTCTGGTTGTGCGAAGATTGGATTTATTGGCGGTACATATCAATCACTTTCTGTTATGCAGACCATCTTTATACCAAAACGCAAGTTCCACAGCATAGGTAGTTATTCAGAAAAAAGTATTTTGTTAGAGATTGAAATATTTTCCAATACCGTTCATTTTTCTGATAAGAATGACCTTCTGCGTTTGAATGACCAATACCATAGAAAACCCATTGGATATAGTTCATCAGTTAGTGTACAACACGATCATTTGGAAAACTATAATTATTTTGAGTTGAAGCCAGGATGTGAGGTCATGGTTGATGATGTTAGAATAGAAATGTCAAGCCATTTACATACTCCTGAAATCAGAAAAAATACTCATACAATTTTGATTGAAGGAAATCTGTATACGGGACATACGATTCTTAAAGAAGGAAGTTTACTTCAAGAAGCAACAAAGTACCATAGTATAGAGCCTGTTACAGTTCTAACACTTTCAAAGTGTGATTGGAGAGAGGATAAAAAGGTCATCCATGATTTTGAACATTTAGAGTTAATAAAAAAAGAGTTAGAACAATCTTCCAAAAAACTCATCCTAACATCTGGTTGTTTTGATGTTCTTCATGTAGGACATCTCCACACTTTGAAAGTAGCAAAGAGTCTTGGTGATATACTCGTTGTATGTTTGAGTAGTGATGAACAGATTCGTGCACTAAAAGGACCCACACGACCTATTAATAATTTTAAAGATAGGCTAAATCTTTTCAAAACAATTGAATATGTAGATTATGTTTTTCCCTATAGCGAGGCATCTATTGAAGAAGAGCAGACACTTGGAGATATAATGAAAACGCTATCCCCACACTACTGGGTAAAAGGCTCTGATTACACGATTGATGGTATTAAAGCAAAACATCCCTACCTCAGAAATATTCATCTTGTTCCTCTACTACAAGACAAGAGCACCACAAATATTGTTACAAAAATTTCACAGAGTCTTAAGGATTAAACTAGAAACCACTAGAATGAAAGTAGCTATTTTAGGAGCATCTGGAATTGTAGGACGCTCATTGTGTTCATTATTAAATACATTCAATATTGATTGGAAAGGTACATATTTTACAAAGCCTATTGAAAATAGTGTCTTGGTAGATGTTACCAATAGTGAAGCAATTACAGAATTTTTTGAAAAAGAATCGTTTACACACTGCATAAATTGTGTTGCTGAAAGAAATGTTGACATATGTGAAAAAAATTCAGCGAAGGCTTCTTCTGTAAATACATTGTTTGCGCAAACGATTGCGAAAGAATGTGCGAAAAGAAATATTTATTTTCTACACATTTCTACTGACTACGTCTTTGATGGTAATAACTCACCTTATCTACCAGAAAGTGAATGCTCGCCAATACAGATGTATGGTAAATCAAAACATGCTGCCGAGCAAATGATTCATGAAATAGATGCAGATGCGTGTATTGTTCGTGTCCCTGTGCTGTACACGCATAGATATAAGGATTTGAACGAGACAGCAGTAACATCAATAGCGAAAAAAGTAATGAATAAATCAAAGGTACAACTAGAAGATAATTATTGCTTACGAAGCCCTGTTTTTATAGATGACTTTGCTGTGTTCCTTTTTGATTGCCTCAAAAAAGAAAAGAAAGGAACATTTCATTTTTATAATTCTAAGGATAAGGTGACAAAATATCAAATTGCTGAATATATTGGAAGATATTTATCCATAGATATAAGCCATATAAAACCACAGACAGAAAATAAAGCACAGGCAGGAAGGCCCTATGATACAACTCTTAGAGATAATAGGTATAAACGCGATACATATCCAGATACATCATTGGAAGATGGAATAGCATTATGTTTACATAAATTCAAGCATCCTTGTTTGAACAAACATGAAAAACCAGTTTCTTCTATATTCTATCTTATTGACTTAGACGGTACACTCTTAGACACAGATAAATTACATTATAACGCCTATAAAAAGGCATTTGACACGTTTGGAATTGATTTTTGTTCTTGGGAAGAATATATATCTCTTTTATCTGTTGAATCCTATTGTAAAGAGAAAACATTAGGTCTTTACGATAAAATCAAAGAAGAAAAACAAAGAGTTTTTTATCAAGAAGAAACCATTTCCTTTCTCCCTGGAGCTGAAGAATTTCTCCAATGGTTACTCATGGAGAACCAAAATTTTGTTATAGTAACAAATACATCTAAGCGTACAATTGAATTCTTTAAAGAAAAAGTTCCTCTGTTGCGTACAGTAAAGAATTGGATTGCTCGTGAGGATGTTGAGAATCCAAAACCACACAGCGAGCCTTATGAGAAAGCAAAGGAATTATTTTCAAATGGAGAAGATTCCATTATTGGTATAGAAAATTCTCTTTCTGGATTTATGTCGCTAAAAGATGTTACACCTATTGTATATATTGTGGGAGCAGGGAATACAGTTTCCCCCTTAGTTACAAAGGAAGACTGTTATTTCATAAGAGACCTTACGGATATTTTTAGTAATTGAAATATGAATAAGACCAGATGGAATCCTACCTTTTTTTTGGAGAATTTGGATATCTTCAACAAGCAATATTGCCCTACACTCAACGATTTGTTAAAACACATCCAGAGAAAAAAGGCAAGATAACATTGTATACATATGCAGGCAATGAGTTTAGTTTTGAATCCCTTTTCCCCGGATTTTTTCATTTTGCTTTGCTTGCGCTGCGAAATGAAAGAAATGGGTTTATAAGTAGCCTTGAGCCTCTCTTTGGTGATATTCCCCATATTTCAAAGATGTTTGATGAGCCTCTACCAAAATGGCTTGGAGAACTTCCTTACACAGGAGACATGACACCTTATTATATTGAAAAACCGATTTCATGCCCAGAATACAGTGAACTAGATGAATTAAGGAACAAGTTCAAGAAAGTTGTTGTTACATTTTTCCGGAACAGGAATCATTGTCTTGAAAGAAATTTTGACTCTTCAAATGAAAAATGGAACGCTCTACTTGAAAAGGAATTACAAAATGAAGATACACTATTTTGTATTTACAATGGCTCTGTAGAATGCGCAATTCCTTCTTATGTAGACACATCCAAAAAAAATGTCTATTTAATTCCTTCTTTACAAGAGTCTGCGTATTGGTTCCATAAATGTGATATAGCCTATATGAATGATACAGGATTAGCTGATTTTGCTAAAAATTGTAATATAAGAAAAATAGTTATCTTGCCTGGCCAAAATAACGTATTGTTCGATGCAAATGTCTATTTTAACCCTTTTCAAGCATCAATTGAAATCTTTGGCGACTTCACTTTCCAAGTTCAAACCAAGTAAACGTGTTGTAACGTATCGCGCGTACGCATGACTTATAAGTAATTTAGAAGGATTCCCCTTAAAGCAATGCGCGTTAGCTAGCCAAATAGAGCACAGTATGAAATGTATTTCTGGATATAAAAATACATATGTACTGTCAAGCACAAAGTTCGGTACTACTAGATTCCCATCTACAATATTTACTTCAAAATCGTTTGTCTCATCAAATACATCATAACCTGAAAGAGCAAAAAGAATTTTAGCAAAATCATATTCAGCCACACCATATACACGTTCCGTTCCAAAATATCCTCTTGGATCAATAAATACAATCTCTGTAGCTTTGTTATTTGTTAATACATTATTGAATTGAGGATCGCCATGGATATAACACAGCCTATACTCTTTTTTGCGTTGAAGAAATTGATTCAGATGAATTTCAACGCGTTTCATGCAGTCCTCAAAAGAAAGACAAGGATATCCATTGACAGATAAAAATGAGGTTTTCTCTAATGTTTCCTTTATTTCTGCGTGACGTTGAAGAACTTTATCAATCATTTCTAACTGCATCAAATTATTATATTCCTGATAAGAAACTTCTTTCACTTTCTTTCTATGAAGAATCTCTAAAGAAGACACAATCATTGTAAGAAATTGTTTTCTCTCATCATTATTTAATTCTATATAAACCTTCCAAGCTGGCAAATATCCTTTATAGTAGTGGATAAAAAGACTTGTTTCAGTAGAACGAAATCCTTTAGCCAATGGAAACTCAGGTACATCCTTTTGAAATACCCTGTAGACATTCTTTTCAACTTCTAGTTTTTGAAGTCCATACGTATTCAAGGGACGCTTCTCTATTTCGTTCTCATGAAGGAGTATCTCGTTAAAAGATGCCCCATACCCTGAACGCGTGAGTATTGTAGCCTGCATACTCTTTTACTTAATACGATGTCTCTTTCTTTAAACATCGTAATAGTCAAGGTGTGGTTAAAGGATTCTCGCGAAATGAGTATAGACAATGGACCAGTTTCCCAAAAGCTTTCAAAAGAAAGATACAGCAACGCAACGGAAAATAGTTGAGCTAGGTCTTTACTGTTGGTCCCTTATTGAGCATGAAGTAGATACTCAAAAAGATATGGACCAAGCTGACCTTATTTCTATTTGGAAAGAGAAGGGTCGCAATGAAGGGCGCGACCTAGCAGAAGTGGAGTACACACATCTTCTTCAAAAGAAATCTTTACAGATTCAAAATCTTGAATCTGAAAAAGAGCAACTTGAATCGCGAATGCGTGATAGGTTTGAACAAGAAAAAGCACTCCTTATAGCAAGAACACGCCTTGAAGTAGAAACAGAAAATAAGGAAATTCACCAAGAAAAAATTCGCCTAGAAACAAAACTTCAAACACAAGAAGACTTCCAAGCTGTCTGTAGATCATTACTTATGGAAAACGCTTCTATGAAGGAACAACTACAGAAATTTACAAAGACAAAAAGCAGTGCGGAGATTGGAAATGACGGAGAAGAGGAAATTGAAGTGTTGCTTGGAAAGACAGACTATGAGTTTGAAAAGAAAGCAAAAGAAAAAGGTGGTCATAAAGCAGACTTTCGTATCAAAACGCATACAAATCGTATTTTTCTCTTAGACAGCAAAAAATATACAACAAATGTAAACAAGAAAGAAAAAGACAAACTCATTGCTGATGTTGACCGTGATGAAACAGTCAATGGTGGCATTTTTGTTTCTATTACATCAGGCATAGCAAATCAGACACATGGTGATATTGTTGTAACAAAACACTATAAACCCATTCTATTCCTTTCCCTACAAGGAATGACACAGGAAGCGAAAGAGCACACGCTCAAAGTGTCAATCAAACTTCTTGAAAAGTACACATCGCTTCATGAAGAAAAAGAAAAAACTGACCTTATTGAAAAGGTAAAAACAGCGATACAAACACTCTCTGAGCTTGTATCACGATTTAAAAATGTAGAAAAATGGGCAGATGAAATTAAACAAAATGCCAAAATTGGAATTGGTGAAACAGAAATGCTATTGAATCTCCTTCAATTGAAGTGATATATCTGCTTAAAGTACACTCCTTTAAAACACCAGTATGAGATACATTTTCTTGTGTCATCAAGGCCTTGGTGACCACATTCTTATGAATGGCCTCATCCATTTCTTTATAAAAACCAATCAAAGTTCTCTTGAAGAGTTGTGTATTATAGCAATGGACCATTATTGTAGAAAAACTCTTGAGCATTTATATAGTGATTTTCCTATTGTTACATTTCATTGGCTCAATCCTTCAAAATATGATAGCGATCCTGTTATTCAACAAATAAATCAAAAACCAATTGGTACTCTTGTACACTTTTATGAAAAAGAATACATAGGTATTAATTTTGGGCTACATTCTATCTATCATTACTTAAATATACCCAAAATGCCAGAAGGTAAGTCATGGGTAGATTATTTGTATGAATTTCCTTTGGGCTTTTCATCACAATATCGATTTACAGAATTTCATTTACCTTCTAATCTTTCAACCGCAGAAACAAAATACGAAGAACTCATACATCTCATTGGTCAAGGCGGCTATGTTCTTGTCCATGATGACCCAATCCGAAAGAGAAGTATGGATAAAAATGTAATTAGGACTATACTTCAACAAGATAATATGTTTGACCTTCCAGTCATCTACCTTGGCTTGAATCGGTACTCGCAGCCTTTGATTGAAGGTCTAAACAATAAAGATGTGAATAAACTCCTTGAAAATGAGTCACTCTTTGATTTATATTTTATCTTAAAAAATGCGAGCGCTTGCCATTTAATGGACTCATCAATAGCGTGTCTAGTGGATTGTGCGAATCTCCAGTGTAAATTATACATGCACACTTACCTTGTAGATGGGGGCGGACCGTCTTATGTTCGTAGTCCTTGGGTACGTATCATGAGAGAAGTGTAAGAGATTCGTTTATTTACCACCCCTCTTCATAACGATGTATTTTTTTATATCGCTCTGAAGACCAAATGATTTTGCTATTGCTGCGATTTCATTTTCAGGCACGCCTACCTGCTCACGGGCAATGCGCATATAACTCATGCCTTCTCCCAACCATTTTGTTAGATTTTCTTTTGTGAGAAGAGTTTCAGGTTTTATTCCTTTTTCAAGTAATTCCTTTTGTTTATTGAGCACTTGTTCCTTGTGTTTCGCTTTACTGAATTTTTCTCCAGGAGCTTGGTCAGTCTGAAGCTGAGTCTGTATCATCTCACGTTTTGCTTGGATCACAACCTCTTTGAGTGTAGGGTCATGAGGCTCAGTTGCTATACTCACTGTTTGAGTTGGCTGCTCATTTGAATCAAGTTCTAAATTAGGTGGCTCAATAGCTACAACCGTTGTGGCAATCGGTTTATGATGAGGAGTAGCAATTCTGTCTGGAATTACATTTGCGATGGGAATGACTAAATTATTCTTTGCTGGCTCATAAAGTTGACGTAAGAAGTCATATGTCTCGCGCATCTCTAGTTGAAATTCAGCATGAACTGCTGCGAGCCCATATTTCGCAATAAGAGAACGTATATCTACTCGGATAGATTCCATCGTTTAGTGTCTCTATAAGCACTTCAGGATTTCAAATTTAGGCTTTTCCGACCCACAAAAAATGAATGAAAACAATTCCTTTTTCTAGGTATACGATGCCAAGGTCAAACTCCTCTTCCTCTCCTAAGCGTTCCTCATCAAATGTTCCTTCAGCCACGTTTCGGAACCCGTACTCCAGTGTTGCGCCCAGCACACCCACCCTGCCATCTACAGCACCCTCCCTCGGTCAATCTGTAAAAGAAGGATTTGGACTAGGCGTAGGTAGTGCTGTCGCACACCGTGTTGTGGCTTCTATCTTTGGAGCACCTACTGTAAACGTTACGCAACCTGTGCATACCAACAAAGAGCCTTGTGATAAAGAAAGACTCGCATTTGAGAACTGTATGAAAACACAATCGTTTGAGACATTCTGTGGACAACAACAACTTGCTTACACGACTTGTATTCGTGATTCAGGTTCTAGTCAATGAGAGTCCGATTCCAGTTGATTGAGCCTGACTCTACTAGTTTTGCGAGGGCAGAGTTCAGTGTTGGATTTCCATTCCAATGAGCCTGCTCAACAAATTCAAGAAGACTTTGTTTAGAAGGAAATGACATATAAATCTTTAGTTTTATCACACTATCCCAACCATTCACAAATGTATCGTCTACGGAAGCTACAAAAGATACGTCTGATTCATCCAATGACCACAAAAATTCAGGATGAAGATTTCCAAGATAAAAATCACGAACTACAGTGGATGCATTTGTCTCACCGTTCCAAGCAAGCCACTCTTGATTTTGTTTGACTGTACATTCCTTCTCCTGCCAAAGTGTCACTACAAGTTGTTTACCGTCTTCATTATAGATTCCTTTCCATGCTTGCGATTTTTTCTCTTCAATCTCATTGGATTCGTCATAGTCTTGCTTTTCACGAATTCGTGTCTCCATTTCACGAAGTCTCTCTGAGTTTTCTTCCTCAAATGCCTCAGTATCATGAACAGATGATGCCAACTCATCTACGCGTTTTTCTATAGTATTCCATCGCTTCACTACAGCATCTGCCAAGTAATATCCTCCAAGGGTAGCGGCCAAGAAAAAAGTAATTCCTAAGCTAATAGATTGAGACATATTGCTCTCTACTCTATCCATTGTTTAAAATACTTACTACAAGTTTAAGTTGTCTGATTTTCCAAACCAATGGAATTAGTTTAAAAATCATATACCGCCCACGTACATACAATATTACATAACTAATGAACGAATGACGGAGCAATCGCAAAAAAAAAAGGAACCTCTCGTTCCTCCAAAGTTCATCTTGCGAATCATTACTTTGTATATCCTAGCACAATCAATTGTATGGTTTTTGCTGTATGAATCCTTGGTTGTTGATGTTTCACTAGTCTCAAGATATAATATCAAGCGTGATATGATAGGGTTTGCTGTATGAGACTCATCAACCTTCCCTCCTCAGGATTCTAACCATCTGGCCCCCAAAGAGAAGCGAGGGCTCTCCTTACTTGATAATCAAATGTTTGTTGCTGTAAGGACTCTTCCATTAAGACTGAAACGTAGTTCTAAATACCACCCAAGTCAATGGAATGATATAGTCCTAAGAGAATCTCTGCTGAGTCCTGATTATGGTCATAGCTGTTTCCAGGTATGACCTCC
>JACCDW010077441.1_pt1 | contig 10330 bp, 10 predicted proteins | sample 7449781 | NCBI WGS metagenome assembly JACCDW01 (sample SAMN15323449, study PRJNA562643) | freshwater metagenome | isolation source: river surface water | place: USA:Blue River Watershed | collected 2017-08-18 | reverse complement strand
TTGTCTGTTCGGCCTGCAAATAGATGACGAGATCGGCTCTGGGCGCAGACTGGCTGAAGTAATCATACAGCAGGCGGTACAGATTGAGCTCATCATCATCCAGCGTGAGTGCAGCGAAGATCGGATCTTTATCGATCAAAAAATCTGATACTACAGGGGCAGAAAACAGGTCGCCCTGTGCCAGGTCGCGCAGCTGGTTCATGCGCTGGAACAGGAAGAACATCTGCGTGGGCAGCGCATAACGTTTGGCGTCACGATAAAAGCGCTCCAGGAACGGATTGTCCTCCGGCTGTTCAAGCAGCGCCTGTGCACCCAGGCCCGAGGCGATTCGCTTGGCCAGGCTGGTTTTGCCCGCTCCTATCGGACCTTCGACCACAATATATCGGTATTTATCGATCGTCATAATCGGCAATGATAGTCAAGTGAATGAACGCCATGCAAATAATTCTCACCAGTTTAAATGATTGTTTTACCTGATCAGCTATCGAGCTGGTGTATGCGCTGATTTGCTACATTAGCCAGATAATCCCTGGCCAATCCTTTTCCTGGTATCTCGATTGCATAGTCCAGCTCAAGCAATGGACGCAGTACGAACGCACGTTCAGTCATATGCGGATGCGGTACGTTCAATACAGCATTTGCAATAGTCTGGCTGCCATATAGAAGTAAATCCAGATCCAGTGTGCGTGGCGCATTTTTAAATGGCCTCTCGCGTCCGAATTGACGCTCTATCCGCTGTAAATGTTCAAGCAGTGCTTCTGCGCTTAGTGTTGTTTCATACGAGACAACAGCATTAATAAAATCATTGCCCGTCGCATCAACCGGTGCGCTTGTAAATAGCGAGGAGCTGGCCTTCCAGGTTGTCGCAGGCATCATCTGCAAGGCGCTGATGGCCTGCGAGATGGTTTGCGCCGCATTGCCCAGATTGGCGCCTATACCAATATAGGCCAGCACCGGTTCTGTCATTTTGCGTCTTCGGTTGGTGTATTTTTGCTGCGACTACGACTGCTGCGGCGGCGACGTTTTTTCGCCGGCACGCCATTCTCATCAGCTGTAGTTTTTTTATTCAGCATATTGTCGCGCGCAGAACTGTCAGCCTGCATGAATTCCGTCCACCAGTCACCTAGTTCGGTTTCGATTTCTCCGGATGCGCAACGCAACAGTAAAAAGTCGTAGCCGGCGCGCAGTCGCGGATGTTCTAGCAGTTTGTAGGGTGATCTTCCTATGCGACGCAAAAAGCGCGGCTGCATGGCCCAGATATCGCGCATATCAGTGGCAATGCGCCTTTGCAGCGCCAGCTTTTCTGTCTGGCTATCGAGTACGTCATCGGCTGCGAGATGTAGCGCGGGTATCGGATATTCGCCTGCGGCTTCATAAGCCTTCCATTTTTCCAGTACCTGGTGCCACAGTAGTGAGGCGAACAAAAAGCCTGGCGAGACAGGTTTGCCTTGCTTGATGCGCTCGTCGGTATTAGATAGCGCGAGAGTGACAAATTTTTCGCCCAGCGGCTGTTCCAGGACGACATCCAGTAACGGAAGCAATCCGTAATGTAAGCCTTCCTGGCGAAGCTGGCGCAGACAGGCAAGCGCATTGCCGCTCATGAGCAGCTTGAGCATTTCATCAAAGACGCGCGCAGCGGGCACATTATTGATCAGTGGTGCCATCAATGCCATGGGCTGGCGGGTCTCAGGCGCAATCTTGAAATGTAGTTTTGCTGCAAAGCGCACCACGCGCAACAGCCGCACCGGATCTTCGCGATAGCGTGCTTCGGGAACGCCGATGATGCGCAGCGTCTTGTTTTTGATATCGCGTATGCCACCGTGATAATCGAGCACGGTCTGTCGTGCCGGATCATAGTACATCGCGTTGATCGTGAAATCGCGGCGTACGGCATCTTCATGCTGCTCGCCAAAGGTATTGTCGCGCAGTACCCGACCATGCTCGTCTTTGGGTGCGCCATCAGTCGCGCTGCCGCGGAAAGTCGTGACCTCGATCAGGTCTTGTCCAAACATGACATGGACGATCTGAAAACGGCGACCGATGATGAAGGCGCGCCGGAACAAGCGCTTGACTTCTTCCGGCGTTGCATCGGTCGCCACATCAAAGTCTTTGGGCTTGATGCCCAGCAGCAGATCGCGCACGGCGCCGCCTACGATGAAGGCCTTGAAGCCTGCCTGTTGCAGCGTGTGCGTAACGCGCACGGCATTAGGTGAAACATTGGCAATATCAATGCCATGTTCATCAGGCCCGAGCATCAAAGGTACATTGCCGCTGGCAGTGCTGCCTGTCATGCCCAGCATGCGACGGATAAATTTTTTAATCATCAAACAAGTTCAATATGGGCCAGTTGCGTTCTCTCGCATATTCTGCAAGGCGCGCATTCGGATTTGTCGCAACCGGATTAGTGACCGCAGATAAAAGCGGGATGTCGTTTTGCGAATCGCTATAAAACGTACTCTGTTCAAATGTCTGCAGGCTAAAGCCCAGCTTCTTCAGCCACAAGTCAGTGTTGATGACTTTGCCGCTGCCAAACGGCGGTGTGCCTAACAGCCTGCCGGTGATGGCACCATCAGCTGCAAGTTCAGGCTCGGCTGCAATCAAATGTTCAACGCCGAAAGCGCTTGCAATAGGAGCAGTGACGAAACGGTTGGTTGCCGTGATGATGGCAACCAGATCGCCAGCTGACTGATGCTGCTGCACGAGTGCGCGTGCAACAGGTTGAATTGCAGGCTCGATCACTTCATGCATGAATTGTGCATGCCATGCATCGAGCTGGCTGCGCGGAAAGCGCGACAAGGTTCCAAATGCAAATTCAAGATAGGCAATCGGATCAAGCGTGCCTTGCTGATATTGTTCGAAAAACGCTGCATTGCGTACAGCGAAGGCGACCGGATCTACCGCGCCTGCGCGGCACAGGAATTGCCCCCACTCGTAGTCTGAATCGAGTGGCAAAAGTGTGTTGTCCAGATCAAAAAGAGCAAGATTCATACGGATTTGACAGTTTCATCGAGTTGCAGCAATTCGCGCAGCAGCGGCATCGTGATCGGGCGTTTTGTTTCAAGTGAATAGCGATCCAACGCATCAAGAATGGCCGAAAGCGATTGCATGTCGCGCTGGTAATGCGTAAGCAGATAGGGTATCACGCCGACTGAAACGCTCAGTCCGCGCGCCTGCGCCGATTGCGTCAGAGCGTCTATTTTTTCTTCATCCGACAAGCCATGCAGCTGATACACCAGTCCCCATACCAGACGGGTACGTAAATCTTCGCGCAGTGCCAGTTGTGCAGGCGGTACGGTGGCTGTGGTGATCATCCCGCCGCCGGATTCCCTGACCTGATTGAACAACGCGAAGGCCGCGATCTGCGCTTCATCAGACAGGCGTTCGCAGTCATCCAGAAGATAGAGCCGGATGTCAGGTGAGAATGCAAAATCTCCCGGCGATGCGTGGCCGGCCAGATAGCGCGCGCCTTTTTTCGCAGCAAGACTATGTAACAGGTGGGATTTACCGGCACCATTTTCGCCCCAGATCAGCACGAAGCGTTGGTCCAGCGTAGTGGCAGTACGTGCGTTGATTTGCTGCAGCAGCGCGGCGAGTTCCTGATTTTTTCCAACGACAAAATTGTCGAGCGTTTGCGGTTTGGCCGCACCCCATTCAAGCAGTAGCTGCCTCATGATTGACCATAAAAACTGCTGTTGAGGTAATGTTGATGCAAGCGTCTGAAAACAACCGAGAGTATAGCCGACGCAGGTAGCGCCAGCAGGATACCAACGAAACCAAACAGCTGTCCGAAGGCCAGCAAGGCGAAAATAACGACCAGCGGATGCAGGCCGATACGCTCACCTACCAGCCGTGGCGTGAGGTAAAAGCTCTCCAGTAGTTGTCCCACACTGTAGATGATGGCCACGGAGATTACGCCGTGCATGCCATTAAATTGTAGGATCGCCGCGACGGTAGCCAGCACTAGTCCGAATCCGAATCCGATATAGGGGATGAATACCAGCACACCAGTGAGGATACCCACAGGAAGGGCAACATCGAATCCGGCAATCGCCAGCGCGATCGAGTAATAGCAGGCTAAAAGCAGCATGACCAGCAACTGGCCGCGCAGATACTGCGCCAGCAGGGCATCCGCTTCCCTGGTCATGACGGTAACGAGATCTATCCAGCGGCGTGGCACGGCCTCAGACAGACGGGACAGTAAAAGATGCCAGTCCAGCAGCAGATAAAAAAGCACGACCGGCACCAGAACCAGCGTGGCGATCCAGCCCATCACCGCCATGCCGCCGACCTTTAAGGAAGCCAGCACGGCCGGTCCTATTTCATCGCCGCCAGCAGCGAGTTGTTCAGTCAGCAGCTGTTTGATGCCGCCGCTGTCGAGATGCAGATGCATGCCGAATTGGCTTAGTAACGGCGCAATGAGCTGATCGATTTTGTCGAGCAGATCCGGCAGCCGCTGTTGCAATACTGGCAGTTCGGCTTTCAGTGTAGGCAGCACGATCAGCACCAGTGCCAGCATTGCCATACTGAGTGCGGCCATCAGCGCAATGACTGCCAGCGCACGCGGCACACGTCGCGCGGCAAGCCAGTCTACTCCGGGATTCAATACATAACCGACAATCGCTGCTGCGACAAAGGGCGTCAGCACCGGGCCTAGCAGCACCAGAAAGACAAGCAGCAAGATGCCGACAGACAGCCATGTCAGGGTCTGTCGTTGTTCGTGAGTGAGAATGGGCATGGGTCTGGAGTGTGGTCGCGGACGTTCTTGATCGGGTTTGGTCAGGCACTGGTAAAATAGCGCCCCAGCCGGCCTGTTTGGCCAGGCGAGCGCCTATTCTACCCTCTGCTGCCTTGTACATCATGACTTCGAATTCTTCCGTATCTCTCTCTTATCGTGACGCCGGTGTTGATATTGACGCCGGTGATGCCTTAGTGGAGGCCATCAAGCCGTTTGCCAGGCGAACCATGCGCGAGGGCGTTTTGGCCGGCATAGGCGGCTTTGGCGCGCTGTTCGAGGTCAGCAAAAAATTCAAGGAGCCGGTACTGGTTTCCGGCACGGATGGTGTAGGTACCAAGCTCAAGCTGGCTTTTCATTTGAATAAGCATGATACGGTCGGCATCGATCTGGTGGCCATGAGCGTCAATGACATTCTGGTGCAGGGTGCGGAGCCGCTGTTCTTTCTGGATTATTTTGCTTGTGGCAGGTTACATGTGGCCACGGCGACGGACGTAATCAAGGGCATTGCAGCTGGTTGCGAACAGGCAGGTTGTGCACTGATTGGCGGTGAAACTGCGGAAATGCCCAGTATGTATCCTGATGGTGAATATGACCTGGCTGGATTCGCAGTGGGTGCGGTAGAAAAAGCGAAAATCATTGATGGCAAAAAAATCGCACCCGGTGATGTGATTTTGGGGCTGGCCTCTTCAGGCGCACACTCAAATGGCTATTCACTGATCCGCAAGATCATCGAGGTTGCCAAGCCCGATCTGCAAGCGGATTTTCATGGCAGGCCTTTGGCTGAGGTACTGCTTGCGCCGACGCGCATTTATGTCAAACCTTTGCTGGCGCTAATGGAAAAAATAGAAGTCCGTGGCTTAGTTCATATCACCGGCGGCGGCCTGGTAGAAAATGTGCCGCGCGTGTTGCAGCCGGGGCTGACTGCTGTGCTGCAAAGTTCGGCATGGAAGATGCCGCCCTTGTTTACCTGGCTGCAGCAGCATGGCGGTGTCGCCGATGCGGAAATGCATCGCGTCTTTAACTGCGGCATAGGCATGACTGTCATTGTCAGCAAAGATCAGGCTGATGTGGCACAAGCAGAACTAGAGCGCCTGGGCGAGAAGGTTGACAGAATAGGCGTGATCCGTGCGCGCAACGGTGACGAGCCGCAGACTATCGTCGAGTAAACACAAGCAGATCTGTCGTTCAAAAAAGCCGCGTATGCGGCTTTTTTTAATGCTGGTTTTTTTTGCCCTCATCCTGCGCGAGCGTCTGCAACTGTCTGCTGGAGGATTCACTGCGCGCTAGTGTGGCTGGTGGCTTGATCCTGACAGGTTGGCTGATGCTGACCTGACTGGACAAGACATTTGTTGTCGTCTCAGGGGCGGCATTCCAGACCGGATCATCAATGCCCTCGAATACGGTCTTTAATTGCTTGCCCCAGGTGTTGCGGATCATCTGAAAATACTGATTTTTTTCATCAATAGTCACGAAGCGGCTGACCGCCAGTGCATCGGATTCATACACCAGCAGGTCAAGCGGAAATCCCACAGAGATATTCGAGCGCAATGTCGAGTCCATGGAAATCAATGCACATTTCGCTGCTTCGTCCAGCGGCGTGGTCGGGCTGACCACGCGATCAATAATAGGCTTGCCGTATTTGGATTCGCCGATCTGAAAATAAGTATTCTCATCATGCGACTCAATGAAGTTTCCGGCCGCATACATTTGGAAAAGCCTGCAGCGTTCACTTTTGATTTGTCCCCCGAAAATTATGCTGACGTTGAAATCAATGCCGAACTTTTCCAGTGCCTGCGCATCGCGCATATGCACATTGCGGATAGCTTCGCCGACAATTTGTGCAGCTTCATGCATGGTTTGCGCAGTCCAGATACTGACGCCTTCGGGAGAAACATATTCGGACGCAATTTGCCTGATCGACTGAGAAATCGACAGATTCCCCGCCGTCATCAGCACCATGATACGGTCGCCCGGATTCTCGAATACGCTCATTTTGCGGAAGGTGCCTATATGATCGACGCCCGCATTTGTGCGCGAGTCAGAAAGAAATACCAGGCCATCATTCAGGCGCATCGCGACACAATAAGTCATGATTGCAAGTTCAAGTGAGAAAATGCGATTTTACCGCACAGCGTGTTCATGTCTTGTTCAGCGTGACATTGACTGATAGGGATTCTTCGCCACCGCCGCGCCGCACGCCGCGCACCGGTGCCGCAGATTCATAGTCCCGGCCTATCGCCAGGCGGCAGTAGCCAGCATCCTGCAGACAGGCATGGGTGGCATCAATACTGATCCATCCTGAAAAATCGGCTTCTTCTACCCACACATCGACCCATGCATGACTGGCACCATGTGCAATGTCGCCGGAATCAAAATAGCCCGATACATACCGCGCAGGTAAACCGACCGTATGACAACAGGCGAGAAAAAGATGCGCATGATCCTGACATACGCCTGCACCCTGTTTCAGCGCATGCTCTGCCGTAGTCTCGACCGTTGTCGCCCCGCTCTGATAGATGACGGTATCCTGGATCGCTGCCGCCAGATCCAGTAACGCATGCGTGGTGGCACTGCTAGTGATATGACGAGCTGCAAAGTCATGGATCGCATCGCCCGGTTCTGTCAGTCGTGTGGGAACAGTAAAACAGAGTGGTGACAGATGCGCTTCTTCGACAATGCGGCCGCGATAAGGCGGCGTGATCTCGATCATGCCATGGGCTACGATCTGCACCGTTTTATGCGGGGCTGTGATCGTCAGTATTTCACTGCTATTGCCAAACGCATCGTCGAATGTATGGCGCTTGCCGGGTGCCTTGACGTGCCATTCAATGATGCGCTGGTGCGGCTCACTGCGCGGTATCAGCCGCAGCTGTTGTATGGTATAGCCAACGGGACCTGCATACGCATAGCGGGTTTCATGGCGAATGGTCAGTTTAGTATGGTTCATGCAGCCAGCGGAAGTAGAAAATCCCGGCTGACGCGATTGCCCAGCTCATAGATTTGTTCGAGAAATTCGGTCAGAAAATCATGCAGCCCGCGGTGCAGGATTTCCTCCATGCTGTTAAAGCGCAAATCAGCATGAATACGGCCGGCAAAGCGTTCAGTCTCTGATGAACTATTGTTACGTACTTCTGCCAGATTATTGACGACTTCTGATACACAGGCCATGAGCGAGCGCGGCATATCTTCGCGCAGGATCAGTAGCTCAGCTACGCGCTCCGGCGTGATCACATCGCGATAGGCCTTGCGGTAGGTTTCAAATGCAGAAACCGAACGAAGTACGGATGCCCAGTGATAAAAATCCGTTTCATGGCTGGGCAAAAGCGTGCCATCGGCACCATGAAATTTGACATCCAGTAGCCGTGCCGTATTGTCGGCACGCTCAAGAAAAGTGCCCAGTCGGATGAAATAGAATGCTTCATCTTTCAACATGGTGCCGATGGTGACGCCGCGTGACAAATGCGATCGGTGCTTGACCCATTCGAAAAATCCGCCGGGATCGCGTTCCAGATGACGATCCCTGAGCATGTTGTTCATCTCCAGCCAGGTAGTATTTTGGGTCTCCCATACTTCGGTAGTGAGCGCGCCCCGCACTGCGCGCGCATTTTCGCGCGCATGCGTCAGGCATGAAGCAATCGAAGAAGGATTGTCGGGATCGCGCACCATAAAGTCGAGCACGTCCCTGCGGGTCAGCATGGCATATTTCTGGTCGAATGCCGGCAGCAGCTCGGAGATGCCCAGCACGGCGCGCCAACCTTGTTCGGCAGCTTCCAGTGATTGTGGCAAAAGCTGCGTCTGCAAATTAACATCAAGCATACGTGCCGTATTTTCAGCACGCTCTGTATAACGCGCCATCCAGAATAAATGATCGGCAGTGCGACTGAGCATCTTATCTCTCCAGTATCCAGGTATCTTTTGTGCCGCCGCCTTGAGAAGAATTAACGACTAGCGAGCCTTCAGTCAGCGCGACCCTGGTCAGTCCACCCGGCACCATGGTGACGGTCTTGCCTGACAAAACAAACGGCCGCAGGTCGATATGTCGTGGTGCGATCCCTGATTCCACATAAGTCGGGCAGGCTGACAAAGCCAGAGTCGGCTGCGCGATATAGCCATCGGGCTTAGCCAGCAAGCGCTGACGGAATTCCTCGATTTGTGACTTGCTTGAGGCCGGTCCCACCAGCATGCCGTAGCCGCCTGCACCATGTACTTCTTTCACTACCAGTTCGGATAAATGATCAAGCGTATATTGCAAGTCTTGTTTGTTGCGGCATTGATAGGTGGGTACATTGTTTAAGATCGGCTCTTCGGACAGATAGAAACGGATCATCTCAGGCACATACGGATAAATGGATTTATCGTCGGCTACGCCGGTACCGATTGCATTAGCAAGCGTGACGCGACCGGCCCGGTAAACTGATAACAAGCCGGGCACGCCGAGCGAAGAATCCGAGCGGAATGCCAGAGGATCGATATAGTCATCATCAATGCGGCGATAGATGACATCGACGCGTTTTGGTCCGCGCGTAGTGCGCATGAATACATGGTTATCGCTGACGAAAAGATCCTGACCTTCGACCAGTTCCACGCCCATTTGCTGGGCGAGAAATGCGTGCTCAAAATAAGCAGAGTTGAACATGCCGGGCGTCATGACGACCACAACCGGATCTTCTGCGCCCACGGGCGCGACTGAGCGCAACATATCCAACAGCAGATCAGGATAATGCGCGACCGGCGCAATTTTATGGCGCGCAAACAGTTCAGGAAACAGTCGCATCATCATCTTGCGGTCTTCCAGCATATAAGACACACCTGATGGCACGCGCAGGTTATCTTCGAGTACATAGAACTCGCCAGCACCTGCGCGCACGATATCAACACCGGCAATTTGTGCATAGATATCGGAAGCCACGGTAATGCCTTGCATCTCGGGGCGGTACTGCGCATTGCGGAAAATCTGCTCTGCCGGTATGAGACCGGCTTTCACAATATACTGGTTGTGATAGATATCATGTATGAACATGTTGAGCGCCTGCACACGCTGCGTCAGTCCCTTCTGCAATTGCGCCCACTCTTTAGCAGGAATTATGCGCGGAATAATATCGAACGGAATCAGCCTCTCGGTACCGGCGTGATTGCCGTAGACGGCGAACGTGATGCCGACGCGGCGAAAGATCAGGTCGGCTTCAAGACGCTTGCCTGCCAAGCTGTCGACAGGCTGTTCTGCGAGCCAGTTTTCAAATTCACGATAATGTTCACGGACCTGGCTTGCACCATCTGCGTACATTTCATCAAAAAATCCTGCCATGAGTACTTCACCCTGAGAGTTATTGCCGAGTCAGAAAATGAATATCAAGAAACATGCCAGCAGAGCATGTTTTATGGCTGGCGCAGGTGATCTACCAGTCTTTGCGTCTGCAAGCTCGGTGGCGGCGTCAATAATGTGGTGATGATCATCGCGATAAAGCCGGCCGGCACGCCAAATACGCCGGCTGATATTGCTGCAATATGAAACCACTGGTTGTTGAGGGATCCGCCCAGTGCGGGATTTGCGAGCAGCATATAAAAGAGGCAAACAAAAAACCCAGTCAGCATGCC
>JACCDW010433503.1_pt1 | contig 10331 bp, 10 predicted proteins | sample 7449781 | NCBI WGS metagenome assembly JACCDW01 (sample SAMN15323449, study PRJNA562643) | freshwater metagenome | isolation source: river surface water | place: USA:Blue River Watershed | collected 2017-08-18 | reverse complement strand
GTCCGTTATTTTGGATTGGCATACATCGAGGATACCACCATAGGTATGCTGATAGAGAAGGCGATGCACATAGTCCACGAGATGGATTTTGGCATAGTTATATATTGTGGATGTTTAAAAGAGATTCTATGAGCATTAGATCTGTTGTAGATCTATTACAAGACCCGGATATGGTATTTGCTCACAAACATTATATAAAAATATTATGGATTACTAATCTGTTAGTTGCATTGATTAGTATCGATTTGTGGATCTATCTCTTGGCCTTTCCGGCATTTATCACTCTACACAGTTTTCTTATACAAACAAGTGTCACTCATTTACCCTGGGCAGGCTACAGAAACTACACAGTCAAAGATGACAGTGTAAATGTTCCTTGGTTATTTCCGATTATACTTGGAGAAGCATGGCACAACAATCATCATGGCGATGGCCGCAATCCTAACTATGGTCGACGATGGTGGGAGATAGATCCCACCTATTGGTTAATAAAATTGATTAGAATTTAGGTCCAATCAATTTTATAATTTTGCAGATGCTGCTGATAGTAGTTCTGTACTGCAGGATCTTCAATAGATAATATTTTCCAATCTTTTGTAAGTCCTACTCTAGAATTTGGATGACTGCCGTCTATCACAGATTGTGTTGTTGCTATATTCCACAAACTTTCAATCTTTACTTTAAAATTTCTATACCAATCATTTCTATCTAATTCCCAGATATAATCTTTCGCGGCTTTTTTGTAAGTTGATGCAGTTTTTTCTATTTTTTGACCGTTGTTATTATTAACCATACTCCATAGTTGGTACTCGGTACCACTGTACCAATTAATAATCCTATTCATCACTGTTTGCGGATCCATTGTATCGTTAAGATAAATGCTTCCTCTAACAGCGCAATTTAAATATTTGATATTAAATATTGTCCACCAAAAGAAATCATGAAGACTATTCACAGGTACAGAAGCTGTATTAATATTATGAACTATTTTTTCATAAAATAATTTTCCAAATTCTGGATTATTAGAGATGCCTAAATGTCGTATCAGTATATCTTCATATCTACTAAAATGTGTATCGGCATCGGAAATTTTGTATTTAATATTTTGTAAATTTGTTTTAGCAGTAGGCGAAAGTTCGTTGATATGGAAATCGTAGTTATTATATAAGATTAACCCAAATATTGTCCCGTGAATACAATCTCCCTCATCCGCAGTAATCGGAGTAAAACCTTGTTTAATTAAATCGTCATATTTGTTCTTATGGGAATCAACAACTTTAAACTTATCTTGAATAAATTTATTCCAGAATACAGGATTTTCTATCATAGTTTCTATGCTGGCACAAACCACTACATTAGATAATTCACCCACAGTTAAATTTTTTATCAATGCTGCCATGACCACAGTGCTGTCTATTCCGCCAGAAAACATAACAGCAAATTTTTCTCCCTGGCCTATTCTTTTTTTAATTTCAATTGCTCTATTATCCGAAATCTCAGTAAAACTTTTATTAAAAGTTTGATCATACTCGGGCATCTCATATCCGGGAATTATTTCCTGTTTCCATGGCATACTCCATTCACCATTTCTAGAAACAAATCGACAAGGATTAATTCTCTTTGATATATCAATATAAAATTTTCCACCAGCACTGGATTGTGCATAGATGTTATCCCATATGTGATCGTGATACATATCATAACTGATACTCGAAAAATACAAAGTGGTGTCTAGTGTTAACATATTAAAATAAGAATTGTGAAAGATTTTTAGGGTTATTCGGATAGTATATTTTATCATCGTCAGATTTCGTTGACAACGTATCTGGCACAGGAACTCCTAACATTCTGTAATAGCCCCTCATTAGATGATCCTGATCTTCGGAATTGCATTTCCAAAGATTTATAATATTACGTTCTGCTTCTTCAACGGAGTTAGAAAGATATAATATTTGTTTCAACTCAAAAAATACACCATTTTTAAGATTAGAAAAATCAGATTTTACAGAAACTTGATTAAACCAACTGCTGTCTAAATACTGATTAGCAAATTTGCTAGTATCAAACGTATTACAAAAATCTTCTGTTTGATTAATTGCATAAACATTTTGCTTAACAAAATATGCATACTCGGCAAGTCGATCGAGTATTTCCATATTGTTTACATAATCTTTTGGAATTCCAACCTCTATAATCTTCGCTCGGTCTGATAGATATTTTGTTATCGGCTGTTGTCTTGCTGCCATTATAGGAGATGACAAGATCTTTTGTTGAGTTTTATCAAAAATAGTATAATTTATACAATTAGAATCATTGAGATTGGTAGCATCTTCAGGTAGAAGATAAACTATGGTTGGTAGTTTTGAACTTAAAATTTCAGCAATTTGTAGTAAAATTAATCGATCATAATTATCTGTTAAAATAAAACGGTCAAGGCCTGGGGCAAATATTGCAAATTTTTTACGACTTCCGTTTTTATTAACATAAAAATTTTTATAGGGTTGTTTCATTAATGTCTATTCCTAATAAATTTATTCTACAGTAATATTCTCGTAGAATCGACAAGTTGATGAGGATTGGTTTTTCATAAAATTTAAAAATTCATAGTAAGGAATAGCCACCGCATGTGTTTTCATATATGTTAAATAGCTATCATTATAAATTAAAAAATCGATATTTTCTCTTCCAGCAAATTTAGGAAAATAGGTAAGTTCGTTGCCCCAATATTTTCCATATAACAACGGTTTTATATAAACATCCCATCTTTCAAATTGTGTTGTTTTAATAGAACTGCCGTCAAAGTATTCAGACGCCCTAAGAGCTGCTACTGAGATATCATCAGCAATAGTTGAAAGAATAAATTCAGGAGTATTGCTGTACATGATATGATTTCTTGATCCTTTATAAAAATCAAAAGAACGCTTCCTACACATTTCGGGCATATAATATCCTTGATGGTAGTAATATTTTAAACTCGGACTTACATAAACAAAAGGATCAAGATTGTGTTCAATTAACACGATGTCTTCCGGCAATAAACTTAAAAACTTTCCGTGCAATACATTTAATAGTATAGGAACATCTAGCATTTTACCAACTGATTCGATTTCAGTTTTATGTTTGTAAGGATCGAAATCAATTATCTGAGTTTTTATTCCGTACTTATTATCTAAAAATTTTATCTGCTCGTACTCGTTATCATTATAATTTGGCATATATAAGAAAACAGTTTCGATTGGGATTCCCTGAGTACAAAAACTATGTAATGCACTTTGACTGTCTAAACCGCCGGACAGTCCTAGCATATATTTGACATTGTGTCCTGCCAATTCTAATGCTCTTCGATCTGATTCTTCTCTAACATTGCCATACGGACGAGAACTAGATATAAAATCTAAATAAAATTTTCCATCATCGAATCCGTTAGTCATCATGATTGAAGTATTCCTGTATCATTGAGTAAAATATTTTCGTAAAATCTTTTTGTTTCTCCTGTACCCAAATTTAAAAAATCAACAAATTCAAAATATGGTATTTTCATAGCATGTTTTTTTATATAATATGCCTTATAACGAGGTTCTACCATAATCCATTCTAATGTTTCAAATCCCGCATACTTAGGAAAATACTCAAGTTCGTCTCCCCAATACTTTCCGTATAACACTGGCTTTATATACATGTCCCAGCGATCTAATGTGCGCGGACTTTTAAGTGGTATCTTTACACCATTGCCGTCAAAGTACTTCGAAGCCCGCAACACACCTAAATAGATATCGTCGGTGATTACGCTGGCAAGAAATTCAGGAGTCCATCCGTACATGATGTTTTTTCCAGTTCTATTTAGATAACTGAAACATCTAAGACGAGACATCATAGTGGTGTTATAGCCTTGATAATAATAAAATTCACGAGTGATCGGATCAATGTGTACGTAGGGATCTAAACACATTTGTATAAAATCGTAATGGGCAGGAACCTGCTCCAAAAATTTCATTTGTAAGGCATTATTTTTTAGAGGGAACTGATATTTTTCTGTTAGTTCTTCTATTTCAGGACGCAATGCTACGGGATCTAAATCAATTACTTGAGTAGTGATTCCATATTTGTTATCTAAAAATTTTACGTTTTTTAGTTCGTTATCGTTATATCCCGGACTATGAAAAAATACAGTTTCAATTGGGATGCCTTGTGTATAAAAACTATGCAATACTGCTTGACTATCTAGTCCACCGCTTAACCCTAACAATAAGTTTTTGCTAGAAGAATAAAGCTCTACTGCTCTTCTTTCAGATTCTTCCCTCATATTGCCGTAGGGACGAGAAGTACTCTTAAAGTCAATATAAAATTTTCCATTATCAAAACCATCAGTTATCATAATAAAATTTTTCGTGCCTCTGAAAATGTTGCTACTGAGCCGCCTAATAGTTTAATTATTTCTTTTGCCATTACTACTAGTTCGGCATTGGATTTTGCTAGGACTCCTTTGCTGGTATAGATATTATCCTCCAGGCCTACTCTTACATGTCCGCCTAGTATCATAGTTTGAGCTAAAATTGGCATTTCATCTTTACCTATGCCAAACGCACTCCAAGTTGATCCTGGGACTAATTCTCTATAAGCATAATGTAATGCATTAGGTGTAGAATTCCATCCGTATTTTATGCCCATAGCAAACTGCCAGAACGGGGTTCCTTTAATAGTACCATCGGCAACAAATTCTTGTGCAATGCGAAAATCTCCACTGTCAAAAATCTCAAGTTCAGGTTTGGTGCCGGCTTCTTGTACAAGACGTACCATTTCTCTAGTTACTCGTTTATGGTTAATACGAATACCGTCTCCGGCCTGATGCATGGTATTAAAATCAATACTGCATAACTCTGGTTTAATTGCCTGTATATGTTTTACTCTAAGTAAGGGTTTTAGTAAAACGCTGCTCGGTGCTCCTTGAGCTAGATTATCAGAACTTGGCATATAATAGGCGCCCGGTCCGGTGGTTAGATTAATTAATACGTCTTTGTTGTACTTTCTAATTCTGTCTACAGTATCTCGATACAAATCTAACTCTATTGATGGATGCCCAGTTTCTGGATTACGCACATGAATATGCACAACAGCCGCGCCGGCCTCTGCAGCTTCTAAACTTGATGTGGCTATTTCTTCTGGAGTTATTGGCAGGTATGGCGTTTGTTCTCTAGAAGTAACTGCTCCTGTAATGGCGCAAGTTATAATAGTACTCATATACTAACTCCGCCGTCTACTGGTAAGACACATCCTGTTGTTTGTTTCATTCCAAACACAACATTCTCAACCATTGATGCTACATCTTCGGCGGTAGACATTCTCTGTAAAGGTATATTACTCTTAATCCACTCTGCTTGATGCATTGGCGTTGGAAATTTTTGAGGAGAATTACCCGAAACCGGCAGCGGCAATATTCCCGGGGCAACTGCAACTACTCTTATTTTTGGCGCAAGGAAATTAGCTAAAGATTGAGTTAAGACATTAACCGCTCCTTTCGACGATGCATATAACGGATTGGCACGTCTGGGGCTAACACTTGCTACCGACGATATATTAATAATAACAGGGTCTGTTGATTTATTCAAGAGATTTAAAAATTCTCTTGTAGTCAAAACTGTGCCTTTAAAATTAGTATCGATAATGTCGTCGATCATGTCATCAGTTAACCCAGTTAAATCTTTAGGCCTAGTCGCATTTCTACCAGCATTGTTTATAAGAATATCGCATCTACCGATTTTTAAATCTACGATCTCAGCGGCTGCTTTTAAAGATGCAGACTCTGTTACTGATGCCAATATAGCAATATGACCTAGTTCTTGATTGGGTAATTTATCCAACAGGGACTGAGCATCGTCTAAATTCTGTCTAACAATCGATACAATCTGTACTCCCTGAGCAGCCAATGCTTGAGATATTGCAACACCAAGTTGCCCTGCACCGCCTGTAATTACCGCAACTTTATTCTGTATCATTTGCTGTTCCTATACTGATAGTGTTTTATTGTGAAATATTTATGTGCTATGTTAATGGTATAAATATTTTCACTTTCCAGAGAACGATGAATTCAAGAATAATCACAAACATTGGCGATACTATTGACCGATCACTCGATCTAGATAAGGTCGCTATCATAGATTTAAGCAAATCATTACCGGATCATATTATATATCGAGATTTAGACGCTCTTTCAAAAGCTGTTGCTAGAGGATTGAGAACTAAAAATATATTGCCCGGGGACAAAGTTGCAATACTTGCCCATAATTCAATCGAATATGCTGCAACATTTTTTGGAACTTTACGGCTAGGCGCTGTCCCAGTCTTAATAAATCTTAAGTTATCTATCAAACAAATTCGACAGATATTAATCGATAGTGAAAGTAAGATGTTATTTTTAGATCATGATTTCGAATCCGAAATAGAGACAGTAAGGATTGACAAAAATTTTCAAACATTTTGTGATTTTGGGGAATTTGAAACTTACCAACCTAAAAAAGACGAGACTGCATTTTTACTATACACCTCTGGATCATACAATAGCCCCAAAGGCGCCGTTATAACACATTCAGGACATAGTTGGACTATGCAGGGTTATAAACAAAACATTGATCCAGAAAAGGCGGCGAAAGCAGTAGCATTAATATCTGCCCCATTATATCATGCCAACGGATTAACAACTTTTGAAAGCTCAATTTGTATTGGCTCTAAAATTGTTTTGATGCCGTATTTTGATGCTACTAAATGTTTAGAGGCCATTGACGAATATAGAATCAATATATTATATGCCGTACCAACAATGTTGGCTATGATGGTTCAAGAAAAAGAAATTGTAGAAACATTAAATCTTTCTTCACTTAAAATGATATCAATGGCATCATCTCCCCTGAATAAAAAACTTATAAAAAATATCAAAAAGACTTTTCCAAACGCTAAGATTTATAACAATTATGGAATTACAGAAGTAGGACCAGGACTTTTTGGATTTAATGCAAATAATCCGGACCCAACTTATCGACCGGAGGGAAGTGTGGGCTATCCCCGAGATGGTATCGAATACAGAATTGTAGATGGCATTTTACAAATTAAAAGCCCATCTATGATGACCTCTTATTACAAACAATCTAACAACGAGGCTATTACTCAAGATGGATTCTTTATAACCAACGATCTATTTGAGATAGATGAAGCTGGTTATTATTATTTTGTTGGCCGAGCTGATGATATTTTTAAGTGTGGCGGTAATAAAGTGAATCCTGAAGAAGTTGAAGAAATATTGGAAAGTCATCCCGCAGTAGCAACTTCGGCAGTGATTGGATTAGAGGATGATATTAAAGGAAAAAAGCCCTATGCTTTTGTTGTTTTAGAAAAAGGCAAGACTGTTAGTCAAGAAGAACTAATACAACATACCTTAGATAACGGACCGGCATATCAACATCCTAGACAAATTTGGATTTTAGATTCTTTGCCTCTTGCTGGAACAAATAAAGTCAATAAAAAATATCTAGAAGAACTGGCTATCCAGTTAACCAATCAGAAATAAAATTTTCTTTGATGTAATAATCTTTGATAGAAAAATTTTCACCTAGAATTCGTTGTCTATCTTGAGTTATTGCCGAATAGGAATTTAACGAATAATAAATTGTAGCAGAAGGATGTTTTATTTTTAATTCAAAATATTCTTGATCGTTTGTATAATCAAATATAAATTTTTTAAAATCGTATTTAAAATCAACTAATGTTGAAATGTCGTGTTGTTTATGGTTTACGGACCAACCCTGCATTTGATCACTAGAAAAGAATGTTTGTATTCCTCGATCTTGACTAAATCTCATTCTTAGTTTTTCTACAGCCCATTGCCATCTCCAATTAAATGTTGTCCACCAACAGAAATCATACATTGTGTTGATTTCTCTAGGCGACTGACCTATGCTAGAGACATATACATCATACCAACAATTTGCAGCAAGATCGCTTAATCCTTTTTCCTTAAACAATTTTAGTATATTTTTCTTGCTCGGGTCAGACCAGAGATACTGTTTTCCAAATAATGAAAGCCCCATCATTCCAAAGTCTTGACCGTGCATACAGTCGCCTTGCTCGCAACTGAGGACAATTCCGTCTATGTTTTTTAATTTTAAATTTTGAAATACCGATTCCGCTGCCTGTATTTCAAACTGTCCCCTAATATATTTTAAATAAAAATTGGGATATTCTCTTATACTATCGTTATTGCAGACTATTACTAACTGATTAGGATTTATATTAGCTAGTAAAAATGCTGTAAGAACTGTTGTAGAATCGATGCCGCCACTCCATAACAAATATATTTTTTTATTTGTGTCGATTAATTCTTTACACCGTGTTAACACAGATTCTAAAAAGTCTAATTTAGGTAAAGATGAAAAATTAGGTAGAATACTTTCATTGGTTAGATATGTTTTAAAAGGTAGTACTGTTTGTTGTGTGCGATCAATCAGCCATCCTGCGCCCACTAGTTTAGAAATCTCACTGTAAATTTCGACGTCCTTACAATTAGGAAACAACAACTGAATTTTAGAACTTGTTAATTCGTTTGTTGTTGCGGCAATTAAAGAATTCATTATATTTCTCCGAATCTAAAATCTGATTCAAAGTTTAATAGTTGTTCATATTCTTCTTGCGTGGTAATTTTATTAATTCTGTCAACATATTTTGACCAAATAGCATGAACCCTAACTATGGTTATCCCCATTGATTCATACATCATTTTTAATTCGTGGTATGCCGCTTTATTAGATACAGAATTTATTTCCGCCCATTCGATAATACTGCCAGGATATTGATTGTTTTCAACATCAACTAACTCTAATTCCTTTCCTATGTATTGAAAAAACAATTCATCGCCTGTAAAATTTTTTATTCTAGACATATATCGTTCACAGGTAGTTTCTAGATATTCTATTTTTTCAGATCTAAAATTTGCTAGTTTTCTTTTTTCTAACCATGCATCAGTAGCATCTATGGAAATTAATTCAAATAATCGATTAGAGTTAATGTTATCCACAGTTTCGTAGACATTTACTTCGCTGGGCATATTTGACAGACTGTTAGATGGCCTAACTAATTTATAATTAATCTGTATATCAGTATGATATTGATTGATGTTATGATTTAGGTAGGGATATCTAACTAACATAGGAGAACTGTTTAGTATTCCTTTGGATACAGCAATAGCAGCAGCCATACTAGAACACTTGGTTAGTATGCCTTTAGTTTCTTGATCTACAACCAAAAACAAATATAGTTTAATACCGTTTAACATTAAACAAAACCTCGATAGCCCTTAACAGCCAGCCCGAAGGACTGTACTCGAAATAGCAAATCTTGATTAACGCTGTTATAGAAGTAATCAGCAAAGTCTCTAGGATCAACCTTATTAGGTTTTGTATTAGGTTTAGATGTAGGTGTGTCCGTTAAACAAGGTCTTACTACCATGACATTTGGCCATTCTGATTTATTAGATAAAAAATCACAGGCATCTTCTAAAGCTACTTTAGCATTACGATATTTAATATCTCTAAAATCATTTTGCCAGCGTCCTACAATGCTGCTGGACATGTTAATGATTCTTTTTTGTTTGCCTTGCCATGCCTGCCATAGCTCAAATAACAAATCGCATTGTGCATAAGTTGAGTAAGCATTGTTAATAAAAAAATCACAGTCTTGTGATTGTTCTATAATTCGGTTTCTATCTTCGGCTTTAGAAATGTCATAACCGTTGGATCTACTAAACCCAACTGTCTGCCATCCTTCGAGGGCAAATTTAGTTTCAAGTGCTTTTCCAATTCCGTATGTATGTCCTGTTATTGCTACTTTCATTATTCACACCATATTTTTAAAAGTAAATCGTGATAGCGTTTTATCTTATCACGGCATTGATCGTACACTTCCGGAACATTATTAAATTTGTTCATTGACTCTGCGTGATTGTAGCCTAGACTACGCATAGCAGAATAAAAGAATAAATTAACATTTCGTTTTCCGTTGTTGTACTTGTATGTATAAGGGTTGAGTTTGTTGGACTCGTTGAATTGATAATTCATATCTATTGCTTGATAAACATCCATAGTATGATGTTTCCAGTAATAGGGATCAAATGATAGTTCTTCAAAACCATATTTCTTTGGATCAACGTTTATTCCCGCAAAGTCAAACACACCCGATAGGTCGTCTTCATAGGGCATAACTTCTAATACATTTCCTAGTACAGCATTAAAATAGGTCTGCTCACTGATAAATTTATTAGTTGCTGTTTGGCTTTCAATTGTTTCGCC
>JACCDW011492737.1_pt1 | contig 10332 bp, 7 predicted proteins | sample 7449781 | NCBI WGS metagenome assembly JACCDW01 (sample SAMN15323449, study PRJNA562643) | freshwater metagenome | isolation source: river surface water | place: USA:Blue River Watershed | collected 2017-08-18 | reverse complement strand
TACTAGGATTAAGACCTGAACTTGCTTGTAACAAGTCATTCCAAGTAGTTATTTTGACACTATATTTATTCTGTGTTGGGCTTGGTAATTCCTGAAATAAATTGTTAACATTCACTGTTTTTCCAGACATTTTACTAACAAGAATTTCAGAAAAAAGTTTCTTCTTAGCATCAACCCATGAGAACATTTTCATAGTGCAAATTTGATATTGATAGCAAATATTCTAGTACAGATTCCTTTGGCTTTTTTACCACCAATTTCAGCATTGTATTCAGATTGTCTGCAAACTAAAACTTGTCCCTTAGTAGTTCTTTCAGCTTCTTCAGAAGCCAATCTAAAAGCTTTCATAACTTGTGATAAAGCTACTGGACCTACTGATAAAATATTTACATATTCGTAGTCTCTTAGGACATGAACAATACTTCTAGATAAACCTACTGGATCGGTAGGTCTTCTTGACATATCAGGATCATTGATGTCACCACCTCTAGCCCTTAAGATTCTTGGGTCATTGACTTTCTTCTTACTTTCTTCTCTGTTTAAATCATCTAAATTTTCAATCATTTTTTTAACCTTCTAGACCATACAATGACATTTTGTTTTTGATATTTTCCAAAGCAACAGTAAACTCTTCTATAGAGCATTTATAAAGCTTTGCATCAAATTTCAAACTAGAATTTCCACTAAGAGCATTTTGAATAATTAAGTTTTCTAAATCAGATAGATCACTTTGCATAAAACTATCTAATTTATTTTCATCTTTTATATTGTCATAATAACAATTCTCTTCACCCTCATCAGATTCACTAATATAAACGCTTAAAGCTCTTGGTGAAACTGTTTGATAATTAGGGTAAAGTTCATTGAATTTTTGAAATAACATTGTTGAATGTTTTGATAAAAGATGTTTCTTAATTATTTGAGTTCTCTTTTTAATTGTACATTTCTCACATGCTTCTTCAGAACAATTTGGACAGTCTTCATCACATTCATAACTTCTTGGCATCTTATGTGATTTGCAAAATGGACATCTCTCTAACTCTTCTAAAACATATCCAATATTTGTAAGATGAGTCCAAAGAATTTCAGGATGGTGATTCAATAGATGAGTTGAAAGTGGTGTTGCCCACTTTTCACAAATTGGACATTTTTGTGATGGATTTCTTTTACCAGCATTGTCAGCTTTGACTAAATTAATATAATTGTGTTGCAAAGCACCAATGAAGTAATTTTTAAATTCACCAGATCCACCATATCTTGATTTTTTTCTGGTGGATCTTGGTTTCCAGTTTGATAAGACATTGCAGAATATTTTGATATAGTCTGAAGCAAAGTCTTCTTGTGAATCATAAAGGTAATGATATTGTGACCACCATTCTTGCATGTGTAGATAAGGTGGATAAAGTTTGCAAACTTCTTTATAACATCTTTCAATATAATGTTTATTATTAGTTAATAAACCTTTTTGATATTTTAATATAGATGCCTCAAGACTTTCTTGAACTCTGTTGTTAGCATTCTTTAAATCATTATTCACAATACATTCTCCAATATGATAATGTATTATGTAAACAAAATTTAAAATTGTAAACTACTTGTTGATTGAAATATCCTCAATTACTAAGACTAAGTTATTATTTCCACCCCAAGTATCAATATCTAAGGTATAAGTGACATTTACAGAATCACCAACTTTGATTCTTTCAGCTAAATGTCCTTTTCTCCAAGCATTAGCAGGAAGCCATACTTTTTCACCATCAGAAAGTTTAAGCTTCATATGTTTTCCATTTGATAGTAGTTTTACTTCTACTACCTTTAGATTTTTGGTGACAAAAATAGGATTGTTATTACCTGAACCAAATGGAGACAATCTTAACAACGCATTATAAGTTTTGTAATTCAATTCATGGAAAGGCATTCTTGCATCTATGTTGATTATCTTTTCCTGTACTGGCTCTCCAAGTTTATCAGCAGCATACTTGTTTAGAGCTTTTCGCATCTTGTCTAAGTTTGCTATTGGCAATTCAAAACCAGCAGCAAAAGCATGACCACCACAAACTGGACTTCCATCTGCTTTCTTCTTAAACAATTCAACTGCTTCAGGAGATTTTAGAGCATCAAGAATATTAAACTCTGCTACTGATCTACATGAACCTTTAGCATATCCATCATCTTTGTAAGAACAAATCAATGTCGGTTTGTGATAAAGCTCTGCTATTTTTCCAGCTATTAATCCAATCAATCCTGGATGCCAATCATCACTACCTAAGACAATAATGTGATCGTTTTCTAAATCATATTGCTCTTCTACTAAAGCTATCGCATTTGCAAAAGCCTTCTCTTGTTGTTCCTGTCTTTTTCTATTAGCATTATCAAGTGTATTAGCTAGCATTGTGGCTGTTATAGAGTCTTCAGCTAACATCAGACTCAAAGCAGTACCAGCATCTGCAAGCCTTCCTATTGCATTAATTCTAGGGCCAATTTGAAAGCCAATTGAAGTGGTAGTCACTTCTTTGACATTTGCAATTCGCAATAACTCTTTTAAGCCTGGTTTATTTGAATTTGTTAGTCTTTGACAACCATAACTAACAATAGTTCTATTTTCATCAAACATAGGAGCAACATCAGCTACAGTACCAAGTGCAGCAAATTCAATTAGCTCATCTACGAATTCCATAATGTCAAGTTTTCTATATTTAGCAAGACCTAACATTAATTTAAAAGCAATTCCACAGCCAGCTAAAAAATCAAAGCCATATCTTTTAAAATCAGGTGAAGCATGAGAACTAAAATGATTTCCAGGATAGTTTGGATCATCTCTGTTTGGATTTACTACAGCCACACAATCAGGAATTCTTCCATCTTCGGAAGGATGGTGGTGGTCAGTAACAATCAAATCTATGCCTTTTTCTTTTGCATATTCAGCAGTTTCAAAAGCTAAAATGCCACAGTCCACAGACATGAGTAATGTAGCTTCTCTGTATATAGCTTCATCTACAGACTTAGTTTTGATGTCATATCCATCTTCCATTCTGTGAGGCACTTTGTATTCTAGGTTTGCATTCATTTTCTTCAATGCAGTGACAACAATAGCAGTGGAAGTGATGCCATCAACATCATAATCACCCCATACAAATATCTTCTCATTTGTATCTATGGCTTTTGATATTCTTTCTATTGCTTTTTGAGCATCAGGTAAGTCCATAGGGTTATGTAGTTGTTTAATATTGAGATTGATAAATTTCTTAGCTTTCTTAAGAGAATCTATGCCTCTAGAAACCATCACTTGTGCCACTGATTGTGGCACTTCTAATTCGTATGCAAGTTCTTTAACAATTTGCATATCACATGGCTTCATTTGCCAAATTGTATTGATTTCTTTATTAGACATTTATATATAACTCTTTTTTATTTGATTCAATCATCTTTTGGATGGTAGGTTCTAGGAAAGACAAATCATAGTTCCTAGCAAAATCATCTGGATCCATATTGTAAGGAAGAAATACTTTGAATGATTTTAGACCAAGCTCTTCTATCTTTTTTGAGGCTTTTTCTGCAGCAAGTATTCCCGGATTATCAGAATCCATTAGAAGTACAATGTTATCACAAAATCTAGATGCTAAAGCAACTTGTTGATCGGTGATAGCAGTGCCACACAAGGCTGCTACATTCTTAACACCATTATCATATAAACTCAAGACATCAAAATAGCCTTCTACCAAAACTATATAATTGAGTTTTCTTACTTCATCTTTTGAATGGTCTAAAAAAAATAAGTTTTTAGCTTTTTGGTAAGGTTCGTTTATCCATTTACCTTTTGTCCACTTAACAATCCTATCTTGGCATTTAGCAGGTTCAGATCCAAATGTTTCCCAGAAAGAGTTAACAAGAGATTCTTTTAAGTCAGGTATTTGTCTTCCAGCTAAAGCTATTGTATTTCCATAAACATCTCTGATAGGAATAATCAATCTTCCTCTCAATAATGGAAATATGTACCTTGAATATACAGGGCAAAACCCTAGTAAATTTTCTTTTACTAGTTTCTTTGACAAACCTCTTGAAAGAAAATACTTTTTAGCTGAGGCATTCTCTTCTAGGTTTCTCACAAATTGATTAAAATGTAAGTCTCTTTCAGACATAATTAACTCTACCATTAAATTGAATAAAGGGCTCTTACGAGCCCTTTATTTACAACATTTCTTTTGCTGCGTCCTCAAAAGAAATACTTCCATCATCTTCATCATCTTCTTCGCCATCAAATGGATCGGTGATGTTGTCTAATTCACTTGGTGGTCCCTTCTTGATAAAAGCAAGAAGATCTTCAAGCTGTTTACCAGAAATCTTAAGTCTTCCGCAAATATATTCAAATACTGTGGTAGATTCATCACCTCTGGTTCTTTTGACAGGTGCTGGATGGTTCATTAAGAGATTTACAAACTCATATGAATCTTTTGAATCAACTTGTTCACCTGTATCGCCATTGATATAGATAAACTTCTTTCTAACTTCTTTGATGTATTCAAAACCTTTAGCTTTAGCTCTATAAAGAAATTCATCAAGAGGGTTAGTAGTTTCATCATCAGTAAACATGATTTTGAATTCACCAGTAACTCCAGGTGTGCCATAGCGAGTTTTCATCACTAAAACCTTGGATTTACCACCAATGATCACATCTTTACCTTCAGCATCTTTTTTGGTAACTTGACCATTAGCACCATTGATTTTGTTAATCCACAATCTCATATGTGTAAAATAGTTCATGGCATTACCACCTGAAGCTGTTTTAGTCATTGTTCCTGGCATAGCACCAGCACCCATATAAAGTTGGTTAATTAAGACAACAATGGTGCCAGTTTCAGCTGTTTTTGCAGTAAGATCTTTTGTCAATCTCTTTACAAATCTAGCATGAAGACCAATTGTTTGTACCTGTTCTAAGCTCTTAGCTAACTCATCTTGTGGGATCATTGCTGAAATTGAATCAACAACAATAACTCCATATTCTCCTGATTCAACAAGATACTTCAAGAGTTCACCATATTTTTCAGCACTGCCAACATTCTCTACCAGAACTAACTGTGCAATGTTGACACCACATGAAACTGCTCTTAAGGGATAATAAGAGTTTTCAATGTTAAGAAATGCACATTTCTTGCCCATTTTTTGAGCTTGTGCAATTAACTTGTATCCTAGCCAAGTCTTTCCTGACTGTGATTCACCACAAAACTCAATCAATGTACCACAAGGAATTCCCATTCCTGCTCCAAGTATTGAATCTACTTCAAATACTCCTGTAGGTACAAATTCTATATCTTCGACATCACCAGTCTTGATACATTTATCATCAATACCTAGTGCTTTCATTTTTTGTTTTAAAAGACGCAATTGGTCTTTTTGAATTACTTCGCTTAAGCTATCTTTGCTCATTTGTTTTTCCTTTCAATTGATAAATTTTGAAAGGGGTAGTTTGCACTACCCCTATATGAACTATTCGTTCATCCAGCCAAGTGATTCATCATCATCATCTTCATCTTCAACTACTACTGGAGCAGGTGCAGCTTTCTTAGATGGCTTGACAACCACAGGCTCATCATCTTCATCTACTGGAGGAGCAACTTTAGGCTTCTTTACAACATAAGCAGCCTCAATAGCTGGTTCAATATCTTCATCATCAAAAGACTTCTTAGGCTCTGCTTGAACAGTTTCTGCTTCTACCTTAAGAGCAGAAGGCTTGAAAATCTTATGAAGGGGATATCCATATGTGTAGAAATCTTCCCATTCAGGCATGTAAGGATCATTCTTAGATGCCTTGTTATATGATGCTCTCTCTTCAGCAAGATCATTTGCATCAGGTTCACCAGCTTTGCGGAGCAACTCAATCATGTCGTCAGTGACATAGGTGGACTTTGGATCAAAAGACACGTTGTATTCAACAGACTTAGGACCTTCAAGACCAGTGGCTTCAGCAGTGATTCTGACACAAGGGGATGTTCTTGTGCCAAAGTGCTTTGGATCATCTTCATCCAGATCTTCATTGTTGTAGCGGTCAACTTGTTCCTTAGCAATAGCCTTGAAGATTGACTTGCCCTTCTTGAGGATCTTGACAACCCAAGTGCCATCATCTTGCTTTTCAAAGCAGTTTTGAGCATACTGAGTTGTGGAAATGTAGCCAAGCTTCTTCCATGGGCAGTTTTCAGGATCTTCATCATTGCCAATGCGATTGAATGACTTATTCAAATCAGCATCAGGAAATGGAACACGGACAGTCTTACCCTTGAGTGCTGGATCATTGTTTGGATTTGGAACATACTTCTTGTCAATGTACTCAGTGAATGCATATGGATCACCAACAAGCTTAAGCTTGCGTACAACTTTCTTCTGTTCCTTGACTGAAAGATTCACAAGAATCTCAGAGAGTTTTGGGAAGGAGTTTGAGGATGTTCTCGCAGGAGAACTTGCCAGCATCTGGGATGCTGAGACTCTATTTCTACTTATCATTTGACTAACCTTTCGTGGGGAGCTTCGTCCCTCTATCTTCAATTTATCATGAAAACTGGCTGGTGCAAGAGGAGATAAATTATTATCTTCTATTTCTTGTTCTTATTTCAGCGCTATCATTGAATTTCTGCAATCTAGGCATTTTGTCCTTTGATAACATTGCAGAAAAACCTTCATTGCTGAAGTTAGCATTGATTCTAGCCAGTGCTTGGTGTTCTCTCAAAAGTCTGTCCATTTGACTAGCAGCAAACTCAATATTCTTAAGTACTGATTCCAAATATGTCAGCAGTCTTTTAGCATGAGTAGTTGCTAATATGAATGGATGCACCGTAAAAGAAGCAATACCATTCTTATCAACTGCAGTGCCAGTTACTAGTCTAACAGCCATTTCTTTGAGGGTTTTTTGTGCCTGAGATAACATTTCATGGTGTGCAAACACCAGGTTATGTATCTCAGTTATTCTATTTCTATACTGCACTTGTAAAGAATAGAATATTGTATAGGATTCAAAATCGAATTGATCTCTAGATGGAATTCCAATATTCCATTGAGATATTTCTTTTCTGATTTCCATTTCATCATATACAGGCAAGCTATTAATACTTTCTTGCCAGTTTTGTACTTCAATAGCAAAAGTTTCTTCTGTAATACCCTTTAATCTTTGTGCAATATTTTTTGCAAAATCAGGATCATTCCAGTTTATCTTTTCTTGAATTGGTTTCCAATCAAGTTCTGCTACAATTACATTAATTTCATCATCTTCTTCAAAAGATTCATCGTATTCATCTTCGTAATTCATAGCAGACCTCAATCAAATAAATCATCACTTAGTAGTTTGCCTAAGTTTGGTTTCTTAGATTCTACCTCAGTTGGCTTCTTAATGCTATCAAGTTTACTCAGAGATAAAGAATTTTTATCTTCTAATCTCTTTAATCTTAAAGCTTGTTTCTCTTTAGCATTTCTAGCTTCTACTATACTATCCCAATGTGTCATGAAATCTTCCACATAAGTAAATGTATGAGTTTCTTCTAAACAATCTAAAGCACAAGCTTCAGCCAAAGATTGTACAGTCAGTCTATTAGGTCTAGCTCTTGTAGCAAAATCTTCTAAACTCTCATAAGGCTGATTATTTACTATATCATCTGCTCTTGAACCAACATTCTTAATAGAAGATAATGGTAATAAGATTTCACCTTTTTTATTTACCGATGTTTCAATACTTGATTCATTGATGTTAGGTTCTTTGACAACTATCTTGTCATCATTGCATTCTCTTAATAAAATTGCAAGTTTGTCTTCATCAAGTCTATCAATTTGAATACATGCTGCTAACCATTCAGGAGCATAATAACATCTTAAATATGCTGTGTAGTAAGATAGTAAAGCATAAGAGCAAGCATGAGATCTGTTGAAAGCATAACCTCCAAACTTTGCCATCAATGCTAGTACTTCATCTACTACTTCTTCAGATACACCTCGTTCTAAGCTTTTTGTTTTAAAAAGATTACATGCTTCATCAAAATCTTTACCAGATTTTTTAGAAATAGCTTTTCTTAGCTTATCTACCTCTGACCAACTGAAATTAGCCATATCTCTAGCTAAGAACATAGCTTGCTCTTGGTAAACCATAATTCCATAGGTCACTGAAAGATGTTTCTCAATAATAGGGTGAGCATATTCCACAGAATCAGGATTTCTTTTACCTTCTGCATATTGTGGAATAAACTCCATAGGGCCAGGTCTATATAGAGCAGCCACAGCAATCAAGTCTTCAATGTTAGAAGCATTAACTTCTTTCAAAGCTTGCTGCATACCCCTTGAAGCAAACTGAAACACAGATGCAGTTTTGCCCCTTGCATAAATATTTTTAAATATCTTAGGATCTTCAAGATCTATTTTCTTAAAGTCTATATCCTTATTATGTAGTCTCTTGATGTGCTGTAGACAAAGAGAAATTTGTTGAAAAGCTGCTAGACCTAAGAAGTCATATTTTACTAGGCCCATTCTCTCAACATTCTTCATGTCATAAGCTGAACACAAGTTTCCTTTAGAGTTTTCTATAGGAGTGTGCAAATAAACAGGCTCACTAGAAACTAGAACACCACTAGCATGAACACCAAAGTTAGAAATAGTTCCAACAAGGTGGATTGCATTGTCTATTTCAGATTTCCATGATTTGTAGAAAAGAGCAAACTCAGCACTTTCATTTAAGGTATCTTCAATTGTAGAGCCTGGTTTTTTAGAAATTAATGCTGAAATCTTAAGTGCTTCATTATGGAAAGTTTCAGGATATTTCTCTTGAAATCTTTGAGATGCTTTCAGACACCCAACAACAGCAGCTTTAGCGCCATATCTACCCCAAGTGCCAATCTGAGCTACCTTATCTTCACCAAATCTTTCTTTGGTCCATTCTATAACTTCTGATCTTTTAGAATCATCAATGTCAGTGTCAACATCAGGTAGAGCAGCAATTTTTGAAACCTTGAGTGGTTGTTCAGGCAAAGAGTTAGTTACACCCATGATCACCAAAGACCATAACTGACAATCATTAGTTTTTACCTTGATTCCTAATTTATAAAGGGTGTAGACATATGCTGATAAACCTTGATTTTCAAGAACCCACAATTCTTTTTCAATGTCAGGTTCAAATTCAAGATAATCCTGATTTTGTTCTAGCCAAGCTTTTGCAAATTTTCTAATCTTTTTAGAACATGCAAAATTATCTAAATGGCCATATTTTTCACGCCATTCAGATACAGGCAATTCAGAAATGTCAATCTTGTATTGTGTGCCTCTTCCTGGATTGAGAAATCTTTCAAACATAAGATTCCATCTGACAGGATCTACATTACATACTTCTAGGCAGTAGTTAACTAATGAACCAACACCGGACCCTCTAATTCCAAAGTTGATTTTTTTACCTTTCATAAACTCAACCATTTCACGTTGAATCAAGAAGTAGTCAGTAACACCCATGTACCAGATTTGTGTCAGCTCCGAATACAATCTGGCCATGTACTTTTTATCATTACCAAAACCAGCTATCTTTAGACCATTGATACATAGATAGGCAAGATAAGCTTCATTAGGTTGATGGTAAGGTAATTTAGATTTCCAAAACTTGATGAAGCCATTATCATTCAAAGGTACATTAGCTTTTGGAAGAAGGTGAGGTACATCTAGTTTGAAATAATCTTCTACTCTTTCAGCAATATTAACTGTGTTCCTTAATGCATCAGGAACAGAACTGAAGATTTTATTCATTTCATCAAAAGACTTTAGATAAAACTGATGAGAAGAATATGCTTCTTTCTTACCTGTCTTTTTATTTAATCCAGTGCGAGCATCTCTTTGATCTCTCATTTGGATTAGAACATCATGGAGTTCCCAATCAACTTTGTCTAAATAATGCACATCATTACTAGCTACAGTTGGGACATCATATCTTTTAGATAAATCTAAAAGATGATTCATATTATTCTTTTGTTCTTCAATACCATGATATTGAAGTTCTATAAAATAATTGTCTCCAAAAACTGATTTGAATCTGTCTACTATTGTGTTAGCAGAATCAACATCTTGTTTCATAAGAGCTTGATTTACTTCAGATGCAAGACATCCAGATAATGCAATGACACCTTCAGAATGTTTTTCAATACATCTCCAGTCAACTCTAGGAGAATAGTAAAAAGCATCAACATCATTACCCAAAGCTGACAATGATAAGAGATTTTTATATCCTGTTTCATTTTGGGCAAGCAATGTCAAATGATTGAGTTTTTGTCTTCTGCCTTCTTCGGTTTTAGATTTATCAAATCTATCAGGGCATGTATACAC
>JACCDW010285096.1_pt1 | contig 10333 bp, 8 predicted proteins | sample 7449781 | NCBI WGS metagenome assembly JACCDW01 (sample SAMN15323449, study PRJNA562643) | freshwater metagenome | isolation source: river surface water | place: USA:Blue River Watershed | collected 2017-08-18 | reverse complement strand
TATTGCTGCAGATGGTTGTGGTATTGCTGCAGATGGTTGTGGTATTGCTGCAGATGGTTGTGGTATTGCTGCAGATGGTTGTGGTATTGCTGCAGATGGTTGTTGTGTAATTGCTGCAGATGGTCGTGGTATTGCTGCAGATGGTTGTGGTGTGATACCAGTTGTTGCAGATGGTTGTGATGTTATTGCACTTCCAGATGGTTGTGCTGTAGTTGTTGTAGCTCCAGTTGATCCTAATGACAAACTAGGTAAGTTAAAAGTACCACTTTCGGTAATAAATACCTTATTCAACGGTGATGAATCAACCTGCCAATTCCAACTGGAATTCATTACTGGATCTCGTAGTGTAGGAACAGACTCAATTCCACCATTCCATGCATGTGATGCAGATTGTATAGCATTTGGTACAGCACTTGCAATATACGGATGGTAGGAAAGAGAACTACCGCCTCCTCGTTTGGATTTCTTGGATTTCCTCTGCATGCGTCCAGAGCCACCGTACATATTGGATCCCATGGTGGGAGGGACGACGAGTGAACTGTTTTCAATTCCACAGTTGGTTGCCATTCCAGAACGAAAAAATACATCCAAGTCCGTTATGGATTGTGGATCGGCTGATACATCCACAGGGAAACGCCCATACGTTTCCACAAACGCGCCAGGGCGCATGTTATAATCCAGGGGTGCACCTGATAAGGTATAGGATGCACCACCTCTATGTCTACGTGTTTTACGTGGCATATTCTATTAAATTATGAGAGATTTAATCGAGTGTTAGACGACCCTTGGAAATCAATTCTTGCATCCGGGATCGCACTGTCTTTGCTACATTTGCCATACCACCGCCTGTAGGAACAGTTAGATTCATCAGGGGAGCAGGCTCGGATGTCTTACGGTTCATAACATAGAATCCAAATCCACCCAGCAGGATGACAGCAAACAGAATAAAACCAGAGTAATCTCTGATACTATACATCCAACCTGCGCGGTCATATTCCACAACTCCAAATTGTTTGTAGTGGCTGTAGAGAGCCCAGGCCAGTACCAGAGAGCTGACTGCTACCAGAATAGTCGGTGCCACACGGGGAATGAAAAAATACGCGATTGCAATCGCTACCAGCAAAGCGGCTAAGCTTGGAACTAACAACTCCATTCTATTTCAGACGCATTTATATTTTTTCAATGAGGTCGACATGGGTAAGTAGGGTTTTCTTACAGCAATACCGTGTTAGTCCAAGTTCCTGGTATACTTGGGCTTCTGCGGTCTTTGGAAGTGTTTTGCCATCAAAGCATGTAGGTTCCGCTGCATATCCGGGTCCTTTCAGAGCACGCAGACGCTTTTGATAGTAGTCCCATTTGTCTGCCAGGAGTTTCCCACAATTCATACAACGTACAGGAAGAATCATTTTACTGGATGTCTCGAAATATGGGAGCACCTGGAAACGTCAACTTTTTGCTACAGACTAAACAGAAACGGAATGCCAAAGGGTGGTGGTCCAGTTAAAAATGCATTTAAATTTGGATTTGGTGCTTTTTCGGGTATGTTTGCCGCTCAAGCAATCTTTCTGTTGATAGGGTTAGCCTTGTTTGTTCCTGGACTCTACTTGCTGAGTAAAGAACGAAAGAAAGAGAAGTCGCAGCAAAACCTTATTCCCGCTTATGTGTTAATGGGTATTGGAATGGTATTGGGCCTCGGTATGGGGTCTGGGGTATTCTTTGGAAATCTCATGGCGAACTTTAGCGATTAGTCGTGCGTTCCAGAATTTCCTACACCCTCTCTCTCCTCTCATAGAAACACCCCCGAATGTCCTCTGTGCTGTTTAATCGTGGTGTCAATACGCAATCCGGAAACCCTGTGCGTGCTGAATTTACGCGCCTGAACGCACGTATAACCGAGCTCGAGAAGCAGCTGGCAGATGCTGTGAAACTGATTGCCAAAGGCGGTATGGGGCCGACTGGGCCCGCGGGTCCGGCTGGACCAGCAGGCCGTGATGGTCGCGATGGGCTACCTGGTGTCGAAGGGCCTACCGGTCCACAGGGCATCGCTGGGCCTGCCGGAATGGATGGACGCGATGGAAGGGACGGGCAGGCAGGACCTGCCGGACAGGCAGGCCCCATGGGCCCCACCGGTCCTATGGGACCCCAGGGTAATGAAGGTGTTGCCGGTATTCCAGGACCCACTGGTCCCGCCGGTGCCGCTGCTACCATGACACTGCCAGGAATGCCTTAATTATATGGAAATACTGTGTAGCTTAATACATACATCTTATTGGAATATGTTAGAAATCCTTGATTACCAACATATTTTCCTCTCTCCTCAATCAATTATCACATTAATGCTTCCGCGATTTACGCATTTTACGGTTATTTCGTCGCACAGTTTTATTTTTATTATTTGACTTTGCAATAGCCGCTTTTTTAAATGTCAGTGTACTCAGGTTTACATTTTGGCGTGTCAGAGGATTCTTTCGTGTTTCAAACAAGTATTTCCATCCCGCTGTAGGTTTGCCCCTTCGTTTTGCAACAATCCGTTGTTCCTCAAACGCCGGATTCAACATGGCAAGCACATTCCCCTCTTCAATCTCTTCTTGGATAATGTTCTCCGCACCGGATTGTAATGCGATGGATTCGTATGTAGCGGGGAATCGGTAGAATAGATATTGTAGGGGTCCTGCATAATATTCAGGTGTATTCCCATATACATCACGTGCCTCTGGGTTTGCACCGGCTTCCAACAGAATTTCAATGACTTCTTTCTTATGGCCGTAGGCTGCAAGATGGAGAGCCGTTTTTCCCCCTTCAGGTTCCACATAATTGATATCCGCTCCCTTCTCAATTAGTTTTTTAACAAGCGGGATCGAAATGGGTTCGAACGCACTGGCGAATTGCAGGGATGAAATCCCCTCCGCCAATGTATTCGGATCTGCACCCATATCTAACAGTTTGATGCCGATCTCATTCATGCCATTTTGAAGTGCTAATACAAGAGGGGTGACACCTTTACCATTTACATGATTTACATCCGCACCTGCTTGTAACAGAAACATAATGGAAGGTATCTTGTTCTGGATGATTGCATGTACGAGAGGTGTATTGTCATTTTCATCTACGACCTGATTGGGGTTGGCTCCGTGTTGCAGCAGTATTTTTACAATCGCCGGGAATCCAATCCCTAAACCAAGCGGTGTTGCCTTGCTAGAAGCCGCCACATTGGGATTTGCACCCATTTCCAACATGGCTTTTACAATTTCTGCCTTTCCTTTCATGGCAGCTAGCATCAGGGTAGAATCTTTTTTAGACGTATCTGTGGTCTCCAGAATACGTTTCACTTGATTCAGATTCCCACTATTAACCGCATGTACCAGATTGCTATTCATTCACGTTTACTTCTATTATACAATCAGAATATCAGAATATGTTGGAAATCCTGGACTCCCTACATATCTCCTAAAGACCTCGCCGTTTCGTTGCAACTTCATTTTGCGACGGGAGGGCATTTAAAGCGCCCCAGGTCAAGTCGGCGGCCCGCCGAGGTTGCTTGCCATCCGCGGACTTCGATGTCCCCTGCATGATGTTTGTCATGGCAGGATCCGCACAGGACGACCAGGTTTCCCCGTTCGTTTTTGTGGCGACCGGCTGCCACGAATCCGCCTTTGTCTGCGGCGGATTGCGGGACAATGTGGTGGGTTTCCAAGGCCGTCCGCGACCCGCACACGTCGCATACCTGCACGGGAACCGCGGCATTGTAGCGGCTCACCTTGGCGAGATCCACGGCACCCTCCCATCGCCGCCGCAACTCCACAGCCCGCTCCAAAAACACCGGATCCATATCCAGACCCTTACACACCTCGAGACCGTAGATGGCCGGACCCGTTCCCTCCTTCAGGCGTCGATCATATACGAGCCGATCTCCCTCCGATTGCACCGTCAGATGATAGGGACGAACTGTAGGAATTCCCGCAATCTCTGGGACTTCCATCAGTTCGTGCAAATGGGTTGCAAAAAGAAACTGTGCCCCTTTCTCGACAAGCCGCTGAATACCCGCGCCCACAATGGCAATCGCCGAAGTCATCTCAGTTCCCGCACACAATTCATCGCCCAACACCAGCGATCGTGGCCCCGCCCCCAAAATCGTCCGCAACTCCGTCATTTCCACTACAAACGATGACATACCCGCCCACAAATTGTCATTGCCAAGAATACGAGTATAGAGGCCGTTGTAGGGAGCCAAGGTCATGCGCGAGGCGGCCACCGGCATTCCAATCTGCGCCATGAGAACTGCGAGGCCCAGTGCCTTACTGAGCGATGATTTCCCCGCTGCATTGACACCGTATAGCAACATTCCATGTTCGGCTCCGATTGCCTGCGGCTTGTGAGGTCCCAGAGAGAGGGAATGGGAGATGTAGGGAGTCTCGGTATGCACCCGTTCAAGAATGGGATGTCGCAGGCCTTCTACACTCACCCCTGCCACTTCTGTGTATCCAACATACTGTGGTCGTACATATCCATATTCCTCAGCACAACGGGCGAAGGCATACTCCACATCCAGACAACTAATCCAATCTACAACTATATCGGAACCGCACCAGGTCGACCACCAGGCGTTCCACAAAGGTTCTGCAGCGACCACCCATGCATCCCACACGCGCTGACTCCTCTCATTTAACTCGGTAATCTGCGGGCATTCCAGGATATCATTCTTGGAGCCATTGGCTTTGTGGGTTAGCACAATCTTTTTGCGGTTCTTAAGGACAACTGCAAGTGCCTGGGCGCGCCGTTTGGTAGCCGTCCATTCCCATGCATTCGCCTCGGCGTCCCACGCGACCTTGACAGCGTCCGATTCATCCAACAGAGTATTCCACGTCTGTTGGGTTGTCTGGACTTCCGACAGAATCACCCCCCATTCATCTTCCATCTGATCGAGTTCCACATGGACCCCGCGTTGCCAAGGATGATGCGGACCGAGCCCCCAACGACCTTTCGAGGCCCGTGCACGCGTAAGAGACCAGGTTTCCAACATCTCCTCCAAATGTCGCTTACCCTCCGCGGGCAACGCCGACTTCGTCCCTTCAACCGCATCAGCAATCTGTTGGAGACGCTGGTACGAGCTCAGAAGCACCTCGAGATCCTCACGTGTCCCTTTTCCCACTTTGAAACGCCTGTAAAGCCGTGGCAGGTCCCCAACCCCATACAAACGCAGCGATACACCGCGCAATTCCGCGATGCGATCCTGGCGTGCCTCCAGCGTCGCCACATCGGTGATGGGACGCACACAGCGTTCCCGTAAGGCACGGCGTCCCATCGGAGTTGCGGCCTTCTGCAGCCAATGCAGCAAGCATTCATTCTCTTTGCCAACCGGCAACATCCCCAGTTGTTGCAGGGCTGCATTGCCGAGTACCAAGGCATCCCGCGGTTCCCACATCCGGTGTCGTTGTCCCTTGCCTTCGAGGCGGGCCAAAAACGAGGGATTGTGCCCCTCAATCCATTGCAGCAGATGGGTCAGTGATGCCAGGGCCGCAGGGTAGCGTTCGACGCCGAGGAATACCTCGGTACGCAGGGCCGTTTGAGGCGCATAGATTCGATGTAGGAATTCCAGGGATCCACGGGTTGCCGCGGCACTTGCCGGTTCCATAGACACAAAATGCACGGGGCCCCGCATTTGACCGGAAAACCAGGCGCGCACCTGAGTCTCCTTTAACGTAGTGTCGCGGCAGAGTACAATGAGCTCTGAGGGCATGTAGGAAGCCCAGAATGCCTCGAGCGTATCCAGGTTCGGCCGGCCATCCAACACAGGAACCACAGTCTCCGTGGAAATACATTCCCCCGTGGAAACATCGAACGCCGTAGACGCCATGCACCACTTAGTCCGTCCTTGGCGATCCTTGAATTCCTCCACAAACACCGACACTACACGTTTGTCCTCGACCACCTGCGGATCCACATACGTCCCTGGGGACGACACATACTCCAAGGACCGCCCCGTCACCTTGTCGGTCGCATCGCGATCTTGACCGAAGACTACCACCGTATATCCCGCAGAAACCAAGATCCGTTCATACTTTGCCAAGACATATTCCGGAACGCCCCAGGAAACACGGTGCCATTCCGCATCATAGTCCCGTTCCCACGTCGGAGTTCCCGCACAGAGATCCACGATTTCCAACAGATTCCTCCGTGCCTTCCCTGTCTCTCGGTGGACGTAATCAAACAGCGTATAGAAGCCACCTACAAGATACAGAAGGGCCGTTTTCGGTCCGTATTTCTCAATATAAGTTTGATATTCTGCATCATAGAGTTTATCCATGGCAGTACGAACACGGGGCGGAGGCATGGCGGAGTTTTCAAAAACAAGAAAAGAAAAGGAAACAGAGTATCCTATTCTTTTCTACGCCTTAGAGACTTTAGATCTGTTGGATTGTATAGTGGGCGGTTATTTTGCCAGAGCGAGATAGTCTTTCATCATGGACCGCAGCATGGATTCCGGTGGATTCGAAGAGGGCTTGAGGACTTTCTTTTCCAGCAGAGTTTTGCGAATCTGTTCGGTCGTCATGGCGGCCACTTGTTTACGGATGGATTTCCCCGCTTTCCGTGTAGATTTCAGGGCCTTGACAGAAATAGAAAGACGGCGTTCTGTGAACCGGCGTTTTCCACCTTTGGTTGTTTCGGCTCCAACAGGTTTAGGAGTGGGGGGAGGAGGGAGAGATGTAGGAGTCTCGGTACCTCCTTTGACAGGAATTACCAGTTTCGGTTTGTCCTTGGACGGCATCTTATGACGCTTTACGGGGAGAATGATTGCACCTTTGTTGGTAGCTACTGTGTTTCCAACATTTCCTACATGTCGCTTACGTGTCTGTATCTTTACAGGCGCCACAGCACCTCCTGCCAACGGTGGTGGTGGCGGTGGAAGAGCCGTTTCGAAATCCATGGCCTTTTCTGTCGACACAGCCACGATACCGGCAGGTTCAGGGAGTGGCAGACTCTGTGTAGGAAGTGCAGGGATCGCAGCAGCATCCACGGATTTTTCGGCGATTGGAATGGGTGCACTTTCCAGGGCGCCCCCCGCTTTTCGCGTGCGTTTTCGCCGGGGTGCCTGCAAAGCCTTTTCATCTGCCTCTGTCAGGCGAACACTCACTTCTTTAATAGTAGACATTCCTAATAATCCTAACGATTTTTTGATTACATGGAAGGAACTATAAAACAGTAGGAAGATTTGATGCGTTTGTTAAAAGATGGTGCCAGGTGTTGCGTAAAAATTTGATCCTTTTTACCCGACACCCGAATTAGTACACTCCTGATCGATCCCCCTCCCCGAAATATTTTCCATCATGGACCCTTCCATTCCTCCTTACAAAAAGATCCTCGATCTCTACTTCGACCAACATGATTCCCGTCAGATCATTTACCATCAGATTGCATCGTTCAATCATTTCATGGATTTCGATGTGGTCGATACGATTCAACGCTCCTGCCCCATCAAAGTGGTGGGATCCCCCGATTTGACACTGACAGGGACTACACGGGCGGCAGCGGGGACAGCGGGGACTGCGATTCGCGTGTCGGTCGAAGATACGACTGAAATGCCATCGGGAACCGCGCCGGCGGTTGCGGCGCCAGGTGGTCGTGCACCGCATGGCGGTCCACCCCGTGAGATCGAGGTGGTCGTGAAGTTCCAGAATGTTTCCATTCGGAAGCCGACCATCTTTGAGAACAATGGGGCACTGACGCCCATGTATCCCAACGATGCACGGCTACGCAATTTCACCTATGCGGCGCCCGTGTACGTGGATATGGATATAACGTACACCATGACAGACCCAGGTGTTGGGTCTAAAGAGGTGCGCCAGCGGACGCTGACACGGGTTATGGCGGGGAAAATCCCCGTTATGGTGGGATCTAAGTACTGTCTCCTGACGGAGAATCCTGAGAAGCTCCCCCGCGAGTTGGGGGAGTGTTCCGCGGATCCCTTCGGCTATTTCATCGTGCAGGGCGGTGAGCGTGTCATCCTGAGCCAGGAACGCATGGCGGAGAATCGCATGTTTGTGTTCCGCAACAACAAGATGAAGAACAAAGAGGCGGAGATTATCGAGTGTAAGTCGATTGGGCCGGACAACGAGGGAACTCCCAAGACGGTTGCCATTAAGATCATGCATAATCCGAAGATCGCCACGGGACCCGAACACATCCGCCTGACAATCCCACGGATTAAGGCGGAGATTCCGCTATTTGTGCTGTTTCGCGCATTCGGCGTGGAGCCGGATAAAGACATCATTGAGCTGATTATGGGGTCCACGGAGAATGATTACGCCATGGTGTTTCAGGAGTGTGTGTTGGACGCCCAGGCGGTACGGACACAGGAGCAGGCCCTGGAATTCCTACAGCGGCACATTGGTTCTGGTGGCGGCATTCGCGAGCAGCTGTCGGCATCCACTCTGTCCTCGGTCAAATCGGCCAAGGACAAGCAGGTGGGTGAGATCCTGGCGGAGGAGGTGCTGCCGCATGTAGGAGGTGCCGATGTTGCTTACGAGAAGGCATGCTTCTTGGCTGCCATGACGAAGAAGGTGCTGGACGTGTATACCAACAAGATCCCCTATGATGACCGTGATTCATATATGAATAAGAAGGTGGAGCTGCCAGGGAATCTGTTGGGAAACCTGTTCCGCTTCTACTTCGGCTCGAAGGTCGTGAAGGACATGAAGTCCACGATCATGAAGGAGATTCACAATGGGTCCTGGAAGGCGAGCGGGAAGTTTGAGAACATCATCAACACCAGCAACGTCTACAAGATCCTGAAGACCACGATTGTGGATGTAGGAATGAAGTCATCGCTAGCAACGGGCAACTTCGCCACAGGGAAGATGGGGACGAAGACGGGGATTTCGCAGGTGATGAATCGCCTTACATTCCTCAGCGGTATCAGTCATCTGCGGCGCGTCAGTACTCCCATTGAGAAGACGGGCAAGCTGATTCCTCCCCGTAAGTTGCATGGAACGTCGTATGGATTCATTTGTCCCGCCGAAACGCCAGAGGGACACTCGGTAGGTGTGGTAAAAAACATGGCATCCACGGCCTCTGTGAGTCTGCCGAGTTCCCCACATCCCATTCTCCGCGTCCTGTATGACGAGTTGGGGATGAAACACTTGCCAGAAACTGACGGAATTTCCAGGCACAAGGCACTGCGTGTCTATGTGAATGGGGCGTGGATTGGAACACTCCCTGGTGGCGCCGAAGCAATCCGGTGCGTCGAGGCACTCCGTGTTGCCAAACGGGCGGGCCGCGTCCACCCCTTTACCTCCATTGTCTTCCAGCCTTCCCTCATGGAGGTCTGGATCAACACGGAGGGCGGTCGTCTCATCCGGCCGCTCCTAGTGGCCGCGGCTCTTCGTGAGATCGCCACAGGCGCGTGCGCGCCCCCCTGGGATACCGCGAAATCCTGGAATGACCTGATGACCTGGGTAAGCCCTGGCGGGCATTCCCTACTGGAATTCGTGGATGCAGGGGAATCCGAGAATCTCTACATCGCCCCTAAGATGGAAAAGGTGGCCGCGGATCACACACACGTCGAGATTCACCCCAGTACGCTGATTGGAACTATGGGATCCAACATCCCATTTCCAGATCACAATCAGTCGCCGCGTAATAGTTACCAGGCAAGTATGGGGAAGCAAGCAATGGGTGTGTATGCCCTGAACTACAATGAGCGTCTGGATACCATGTCGAACATCCTGTATACTACCGCTAGACCGATTGTCAGCCCCTACATGTCGAAGTACTACAAAGCACAGGAGATGCCTTCAGGTTTCAATGTGATTGTGGCAATCATGACGTACGGTGGATACAATCAGGAGGATTCCGTTATGATTAACAGGGCCGCCATTGATCGTGGCCTGTTTCGTTCGACATTCTACAGGACGTACAAGGATGAGGAGAAGAAGAATCAGGCGAGCGGTGAGGAGGAGCGATTCTGTCGACCGGATCCCACACAGACGAAACAGATGAAGCTGGCGAACTACGACAAGTTAGCAGCGGATGGCATTGTCCCTGAGAATACATATGTGGGAAATGACGACGTACTGATTGGCAAGGTGGTTCCTCTGCGGCTACGAGCCGTCGAGGGAGCCATGGCAAGCGGTGTGAGTCATTCGTCCCTCGCATCCATGTCCGCCGCTGGCGCGGCGGCAGCCGTAGAAGCCGCCGGCGGAAAACGGTTCCGTGATGCCTCCAAGATGCTGCGGAACAATGAGACGGGTTTTGTAGACAAAATCTACCGTGGTCGCAATAGCGAGGGCTTCTCGTTCGTGAAAATTCGTGTGCGGTCCGAGCGCGTCCCTACTAT
>JACCDW012016699.1_pt1 | contig 10335 bp, 8 predicted proteins | sample 7449781 | NCBI WGS metagenome assembly JACCDW01 (sample SAMN15323449, study PRJNA562643) | freshwater metagenome | isolation source: river surface water | place: USA:Blue River Watershed | collected 2017-08-18 | reverse complement strand
GGCGTGATGAACACCTTCGTGGTGTTTTTGTCCAGGGTGGTGGGCTACGCCGTCGACAGTTTCTTGCGCAAGAACGACTCTGAAAATACCGGCCCTGGTATGGGCTACTGGATCACTACCATCGTGCTCGACATTGTTTTGGGCTTTTTGGCGGCCATTGTGGTGGCCTGGTTCAGCCGTCAGCGCGAGTTCCGTGCCGATGCCGGTGCCGCCCAACTCATGGGCCGCAAGCAACCCATGATGAATGCCTTGGCCCGCTTGGGTGGTTTGCACACCGCCGAGTTGCCAAAAAGTATGGCGGCCATGGGCATTGCCGGTGGCATTGGTCAGTTGTTCTCAACACATCCGCCCATTGAAGAACGCATTGCAGCCTTGCAAAACAACTGATTTGCCGTTCTGTCAGCAAACAAACGGGCCTTCGGGCCCGTTTTTCATGTCTATGGCCACAAATCCTTGACCGGTAACGCATGAGACTGTTGCCACGGGGTGCGTCATTTATAGTGAAGGGGTGCCAAGACTCATCCCGACATCCCTTCAGCGCTTGCTAACGCTGACTCAACTGCAGAACGCTAGAAGGTTTCAACGATTGCCTCCCCCCGTGCGCGGCATGATTTGGATGGCCATCGGGGGCGTGCTGTTTTCGGTCCTCAATACCATTGCGCGCTACTTTGCCATGCAAATGGACCCCTTTGAGGCGCAATTTTTACGTTATTTTTGTGGCCTGATTTTCATGTTGCCCCTGATTTGGCATCAGGGCATCAACGCATATGTTCCCAATGACTTGAAAGGCCAATTCTGGCGCGGTGGTGTGCACACGGTTGGATTGATGTTTTGGTTCACAGCCTTGCCTCACATCCCATTGGCCGACATGACCGCCATTGGTTTCACGGGGCCAATCTTCATCATGCTAGGGGCTGCGTGGTTTTTAGGCGAACCCATGCGCAAGGACCGATGGATTGCGGCGGCCATTGGCTTTGCAGGTGTGTTCTTGGTGGTCTTCCCCAACTTGTCCGGTGAAGGCGGTTGGTACAACTTGGTCATGCTGGCCTCGTCGCCCATTTTTGCGGCTTCTTTTCTCATTACCAAACATTTAACGCGCACCGAAAAGCCGGGTGTGATTGTGATGTGGCAGTCCATCACCGTTACCTTGTTCAGCTTGCCCTTGGCCTTGCTCAATTGGCAACAGCCCACGCTGTTGCAATGGGCAGGCTTTATGGTGACTGGCGTTTTGGGAACGCTGGGTCACTACAGTTTGACGAAAGCGTTTAGCGAGGCAGATATTTCGTCGACCCAATCTTTGCGATTTTTAGATTTGGTGTGGACAACAATTTTGGGTTGGATGGTGTTTGGCGATTTGCCCAGTCAATGGACCTGGATGGGCGCGGCCGTTATTTTGGTGTCTACGATTTGGATTGCCAGGCGCGAGGGACGCAGGAAAGAAATTCCTTCGCCGACCCATTCTTCAGAGACTTAAATTTTGAAGAACTAATTTTCAGACGGCGAGCTAGGCGGGTTGCTGACACCACTGGCCACATGCCCCGCAGGCACATGCTGCGATGCTGACTCAATGTGACCTGTTTGGTCATCAAAGAAAAAGTCGGGCTCAAACTCTTTCAAAAACTCACCCTTGGGCAAGCCCCCTAAAAACATGGCTTCGTCCACTTCAATGTTCCATTGCATCAGGGTGCGAATGGCGCGCTCGTGGGCCGGCGCACTGCGCGCAGTGACCAACGCCGTCCGAATGCGAATGGCCGGTGTGCCTTCTTGTTGCAAGCGGTGCAAAGCCGTGAGCAAGGGCTTGAAAGGCCCGGCTGATAAGGGTTGTGAGGCCTTGGCATGTTCGTGCGCTTGAAATGCAGACAGGCCTTCAGCTTGAAAAACTCGTTCAGCTTCATCTGAAAAAAGGACCGCGTCACCGTCAAAGGCAATTCGAACTTCATGGGGGTGCGCTTCTGAAGCATGCGCCGAATTGGGATAGACCTGCGCTGCAGGCACACCAGCATCTAAAGCAGCGCGTACATCGGACAAGTGTGTCGACAAAAACAAATTGGCATTAAGTGGCTTTAAATAACGCCAAGGCGATTGACCCCGCGTAAAACTGCCACGTTGAATGGGCAAGCCATAGTGTTGGGCTGACCTGAACACACGCATGCCAGAAACAGGATCGTTGCGCGACAAAATAACCACTTCAACGCGCTGTGTGTTGGCATCGTTGAATGCCAACAGTTTTTTGACCAAAGAAAATGCCACGCCCGGCTTGGCTGGTGCTTCAAGTCGCTCCAACTGAAGCTTCATGTAAGCGCGATCGTCGCTCTGTTCGAAGACTTTGTTTTCTTCTTCAAAATCAAACAAAGCTCTGGAGGAAATGGCCACCACCAATTGACCGTCTAAGCTGACTGGCATAGTGCGCTCCTCAAATGGTTGATGGTTGACGACAACATTACTTGACCCATTGGTTCAACTCCATGATGGGCATCAGAACGGCCAAGACAATCAGCATCACGACACCGCCCATTAAAACAATCAGCAAGGGTTCTAGGATGGTGGCCAAGGCCATGGCACGGCGTTGAACATCGGCCGATAACTGTTGTGCCGCGCGCTGCAACATGACTGGCAATTGGCCTGTTTGTTCACCCAAGCGCGCAAACATGGCCAGCAAACTGGGAAAGCGTTTTTTCTGACCCAAGGCCATGGCCAATGGGGCACCTTCTCGAACCAAGACCAAGGCATCCATCACATCGTTGCGCATGGCTTGGTTGGACAAAGTGTCTGCGGCCGATTGCATGGCTTTTAAGATGGGCACGCCAGCGCCTGTGAGCATGGCCAAGGTACTGGCAAATCGGGCTGTGTTGTAGCCTGTGGCCAGTCGGCCCACAATGGGCAAGCGCAAAAATGCGGCGTCAATTTGAATACGCAGGGCCATTTGTTTCATGGCTTGATGAAAGGCCGCCCATGCCAATGCCAGCAACAACACCAATAGCCAGCCTTGGTTGCGAACAAAGTCACTCAAACTCAGCATGGCCACCGTAAGGCCCGGTAACTTTCTTTGACTGCCCGAAAAAACTTGAGCCACTTGCGGCACCACGGTGCTGAGCAAGAAAATAACAATGACGAGCGCAATGAGGCTCACAATGGCAGGGTACAAAGACGCGCTCAACAGCTTGGCTTTGAGTGTCTGCTGATCTTGTAAATCGTCGGCCAATTGCGTCAGTACCTGCCCCAGGTTGCCTCCTTGTTCACCCGCACTGATGACAGCGGTGTAAAGCGAAGAAAACTCAGCAGGATGTTGTCCCATGGCTTTGGCCAAGCCCAAACCTGCATTAACTTCAGCGCGCAAACTGGCAATCAGGTGCGCTTGTTTTTCTGATTCAGCTTCGTCACTCAGAGCTGTCAATGCGCGCTCTAGTGGCAGTCCACTGCCCACCAAGCTGGCCAACTGCCGAGTCCAAACGGCCAACTCTTGCGCAGAGAAACATTTGCGTGAGCCAATTTCAAGTTGCCAAATGCTTTTGGGGGTGGTTTTGTCTGCGCCCAAAGCTTGCACAGTCAAGGGCACCAAGGACTGCGCTCTGAGTTGGCTGCGAGCCGCTTTGGCACTGTCGGCTTCCATCACGCCTTTGCGCAACGCACCGTCATTTTGCAAAGCTTCAAAAGAGTAGGCGGGCATAGGTCAGTTCTAAAGCGTTGGTCTGTGGCTCATCGCCCAAAATACAAGAAGCCCACTTGGCCACTGACATGGCTGTTGGGGCCAGACAATTTGGCAACATTGCCCACATCTTTGTTGATGCCCAGAATACTGAACCAGGCCCATTGTTTGGACAGGCTGTGTTTGTAGCTGAGGCCAGAGCCAACTGAACCAATGCTGGTGGTCAATCCTTCGATGCCTGTGCGATGAGAGCCTGCTGAAGTTCGCCAGTGTTCTGCTGGTGCCCATGTCACACCAGTGTTCAGGCTCAGCTCGCTGTGGCTTGAAAGCGGCCAAGCGTAAGAGACCCCCAAACTGACCGTGCTGCTATCGCCGCGACTGAGCAAATCATGCGTCAACTCAATACCAGCCGTCCAACGTCGATTGATGCGTAAATTGGACAGCAAACGGCCACGCAAAGTTTTACGTCCAGGTTCAAACACATCAAATGCTTCGCCTGTGTTGAGATTGTGGACGCGCAATGACAGCCCTAAATCGACGTTGCGTTTTTCAACCCATTGATAACTCAGGGAAGGTTCTTTTCTGAAACTGTTAAAGCGCAACCATTCTTCACCATCACCAATACCCACCCGCCATTTGCCATAGCGCAATCCCACCACGGGTCTGAGTTTGGTGCTTTGGGTGGTCTGATGGATATCGTCCATGCGAATTTTCAAACCCAATGTGTACTTCAGGCTAGAGGGTGCTGGGTCCTTGATGGCGTTTTGCACAGCTTCTTCAGATGTTTTGTCTGTAATTTCTTCTGAAAGGTTTTCTGAAAGTTCTTGAGCCATGCTGTGAGCACAGAAGAAAAAACAAATGGAAAAACAAACTGAAAAAAGAAGATGCTTCATGCTCAGTCTCTGGTGACGCGTAACAATTCTTCGGCTTTGGTGATGCCCATTTGCACCAGTCGTTCACCGTCTTCACGCATCAGGACCATGCCACCCGCCACAGCCGCTTCACGAATGTGGGCTTCAGATTGCTTGGCATGAATTTGAGCGCGCAAGGCATCGTCTGTGATCAGCAATTCAAAGATGCCTGTACGACCCGCATAGCCAGTTTGTGCGCAGTGTTGGCAACCGTTGCCTTGGCAACGCGTACAAACCTTGCGGACCAAGCGCTGTGCCAACACACCCAACAAAGAAGAACTTAAAAGGAAGGGCTCTATGCCCATGTCAGTGAGCCGTGTTACGGCACTGGCCGCATCGTTGGTGTGCAATGTGGCCAAAACCAAATGGCCCGTCATAGACGCTTGAATGGCAATTTGTGCCGTTTCAAAATCGCGAATCTCACCAATCATGATGATGTCGGGATCTTGCCGGAGGATGGCGCGCAAAGCTTTGGCAAAGGTCAAATCAATTTTGGCATTGACCTGTGTTTGGCCCACACCCGCCAGTTCATATTCGATGGGGTCTTCCACCGTCATGATGTTGCTGCCAGTGGCGTCCAAACTTTGCAAGGCCGCATAAAGCGTGGTGGTTTTGCCCGAGCCGGTTGGCCCGGTAACCAAGATCAAGCCGTGCGGCTGCGTGACCAATTGTTGGAAGCGCTGCAGGGTGGCGCCCTGCATGCCCACCGACTCTAAACTCAGGCGCGTTTCTGATTTGTCTAACAAACGCAGCACAGCGCGTTCGCCATGGGCGCTGGGCAAAGTCGAAACACGTACGTCGACCGCACGTGAGCCCAAGCGCAAACTGATGCGACCATCTTGCGGCAAACGTTTCTCGGCAATGTCGAGCTCGGCCATGATTTTGAGGCGGGAGATTAAGGCGGCATGCAAAGCCCGATTGGGCTGAACCACCTCGCGTAAATTGCCGTCGACCCTAAACCGCACACTGGAATGGCGCTCATAGGGCTCAATGTGAATGTCGCTGGCACCATCGCGTGCAGCTTGCGTTAGCAGCGCGTTGAGCATGCGAATGATGGGCGCATCGTCACTGGTTTCTAGCAAGTCTTCAACAGCAGGCAACTCTTGCATCATGCGCGACAAGTCAGCCTCTGACTCGACCTCGCTCACCACCGCAGCCGCACTGGATTCACCGGGGCCCAACTGGGCGGTGTAAGCCTTGCTGATGCGTTGTCTGAGAAGGTTTGAATCTTCTCTTGAAATTTCTAAGCCAAGGTTGTCGTGGCCCCATTTGCGCATCACTTCAGACAGCGCGTTGGGCGCACTGTCTGGGCAAAGCCACAGCGTGAGGCGCGTGCCATCGTCCTCCAGCAAAACTTGCTGGCTGCGCGCAAACGCGTAGGGGAGGGGAAAACGTTGGGCCATCAGGGTTTGCGTGTGGCTTGGGGTAATACGGGCGCGCCCACATTGGGCAGGCCAGTGCTGGCCGCAGGTTGCGCTTCAATTTGTGCGCCGCGCATTTGTTCATAGCGCCCCATAGACAGGCCCTCTGTGGCGTTGCCATCGCGAACCACAACAGGTCTTAAGAACACCATCAAGTTGGTTTTTTTGCGGCTTCTGGATTCAGCGCGAAACAAGTTGCCAAACACGGGCACATCACCCAAGCCTGGCACACGTTCTTGGCTGTTGCCGTAGTCGTCTTGCAGCAAGCCACCCAAAACCACAATGGCACCATCTTCTACCAACACGCTAGATTCAATGGAGCGTTTGTTGGTAATGAGGCCGGTGGCAGAACCAATGGAAGCGGGGTCAAGACGGCTAACCTCTTGGTAAATTTGCAATTTGACTGTGCCGTTTTCACTGATTTGAGGCTTCACGCGCAAGGTCAAGCCCACGTCTTTGCGCTCAATGGTTTGGAACGGATTGACCGAGCCGGCGTTGGCATTGTTGTTGGTGTATTGGGCTGTGACAAAAGGCACGTTTTGACCAATCACAATTTTGGCTTCTTCGTTGTCAAGCGTCAGAAGGTTTGGCGTTGACAGCACATTGCCATCGCCCGTGGTTTGCAAAAAGCGAGCTAAAAACCCAAGCACATAAGTGCCATTGTTGTTGTGTGCTACGCCAATGTTCAAGCCTGAAGACGGTGCCACTGCACCACTGGCACCTTGCGTTGCCAATGAAATCAGGTTGGCACCGCCCACCTTAAAGTTGGTACCCAACAAACCAATGTTGGTATCGCCTTTGTTGCCAACAGGGCCTTGCCATTGCACGCCAAATTCAGCTGCTTTTTCGGCACTCACTTCGGCAATCAAACTTTCGACAAAAACTTGCGCACGACGTGCATCGAGCTTGTCAATCACTGCCCGCAATTGACGGTACTGAGGCTCGGGCGCAGTAATGATCAAAGAATTGGTAGAAGGATCGGCTTGAATTTGCCCGCCAGTTGAAGGCTGTGCACCCGCTGTATTGAATGTGGTGTTGGCGCTGGCAGCATTGTTGGGGCTGTTGGGTGTTGTGCTGGTCAGGTTGCCCGTATTGCCCATATTGCCTGAGGGCGAAGCGGTTTGCGCTGTCAAAGCAGCGCGCAAAGTTGCCGCCAATTTGGTGGCGTCTGCATTTTTCAAATACACCACATGGATGTTGCCACTGGCGGCATTGGGTCCTGAATCGGAGGGCCTATCTAGCTGCGCAATCAAGGAGCGCGCCAAAGCCATGCGTGCGGTGTTGGCGGCCCGAACCACCAATGAGTTGCTGCGTGCTTCGGCCATGATGGTGGTCTTGAAGGAGGTGTCGGTCTGACCTGTGGGTTGCGCTGCGTTGTTGCTGGCTGCGCCCGAGTCCAACAAACGTTGCAGCATGGGCACCAAGTCGGTGGCCAATGCGTGCTTAAGTTGAATGACTTCGACCCCAGTGGCATTGGCCACATCGAGTGCCGCCACAATGCGTGCCAAACGTTGCAGGTTGTCGGCGTAGTCGGTAATGACCAAAGCATTGGTGCCAGGATTGACATTGACTGTGTTGTTGGGGCTGATCAGTGGCCGAAGAATGGGTACCAGGTTGTTAGCGTTTTCGTGGTTCAGCTGAAAAATTTGGGTCACGATTTGGCCATTGGAAGCAGGCACTGCGCCCGCAGACACACCACCACTTTGCAGTTTGGCATCGGCCTCGGGCACCACCAAATAAAGCCCAGCCGACTCCACCAATGAAAAGCCTTGCGTACGCAGTTGAGCGGCAAACAAACGGAGTGCCTGAGAAGGGGCCACAGGTACCGTGCTGGTCAAGGTGACAGTGCCTTTCACGCGGGGGTCGACCACCACATTGTGGCCAGACAAGGTGGCCAAAGTTTTGGCTACGGCATCAATGTCAGCATTGGTGAAATTCAAGGTGACGGGCTCTTGGATTTTTTTGCTGGACTTGTTTGCGGGTCCTGGCGTTTGAGCCTGAATCTGAGCCTGAGCTTGGGCCTGTGCCTTTGCAACAAACACAAAGCCATTCAAGCTGAGGCACAAGACCATCAGCAAACCGCTGAGAGGTTTGAGCGAATGCATAGTGCGTGTAGCGGATGTGCGAGAGGCCATGATGATTAACCCAATGAAAGCAAACTGCGCGCCCCTTGGCGCCGTCCAATGATGTTCAGTAAATTTGACAAAGCAGCTGCGTGCTCAGGCACAGCAGAGGCTTCACCGCGAAATTGAAAGTGTGATCCTTGCCACTGACCCTGACCACTCAAAAGCAAGCTGCCCGATTGGGTGCTCAAACTGAGTAGCGCTTGTTGCGAGCGGGCGCTGTCGCTGGTCAATCTGAGCTGGTAAGAGCCCATGGGTTTCAAGGTGCTGAGCTTGGAGGATAAGTTTTGCGCCGTCAAATTCAGACTGCCCAAAAAGACAGTAGATTGGCGGCCTAACTCAATGGCCAATTGCTGAGTTTCCAACACCAACGTGCCTTCTGGCTGCATGGTATTCCAAGGCGCGCCCAAACCACTCAGCCACTGTGCTGGCCATTCCGAGCGGTGATTGTCTACCTGCAGTTGCAAAGCGTTGAGTGATGTGAGTGGCGAGATGTGAAGCTTGGCCGCGCTAGACATACAGCAAGAGGCCTGAACTTTTAAACTCACGCGCGGCAAGTTGTTTTCATTGAGCGAAAAATTCGTTTCCCAATGAAAGCGACCAGGCAGTGCCAGTGCATCACGGCTGCCTTCGCCCCCCGTAAAAACCAATTTGCCTGAGCCGCTCCAAATGGAGCCTTGCGCTTCGTGCAACTGCACCAAACCTTTGCTGCCTTTAGCCAAGCCAAGGGCCATCCACTGTGCCGGCAGGTTGAGGACGAAGGCCATCACAGCGCCCATGAGTCCGCCCCATAGCGCCCAAATACCCATGCTTGACTGCGCTCGCTCAGAAGTTGCGCGTGCTGCACGCGATGAACGCGAGGTGGGCAGAAGGGTGGAGCGCAGTCGATTCATAGTGCTCAATTTATGACTGCGGTGGCAGGTTCAAAATCAATGTACCGCGCCAGACTTCGAGCCCACCCGACTGACTCTTTTGGAGTTTGGCTTCTGTGGGCAAGGCAATTGCTTGGGTTCGGGCTGCGGTCAAAAATTGCGCCAATGCTTCTGCCGAAACATTGTTCAGGGTGATGGTGGCACGCGAAGCTTCCAACTTCAATTTGGCACCATTGCCCAAAATGTCGGTGGCTGTTTGTTGCAGCACCGCACCGGCATCTTGAACCTTCATGCGAGGTGCTTTTTGCAAGGCAAGAGCTTGCGCTTGCAAGGCTTTCAAATGGTCTGTTTGCCGTTCAAGCTGAGCCAATTGAAGCGGGGCATCTTGATAGGTCTTGAGCGCTGGGGCAATGTTCCAAAACCACAGCAAGATTGCTATCAAGACAATGGCCAAGGATTGAATCAGCTTGCGATCTTTTTCAGGCAGGCTTTGAAGGTGCTTGCGCCATGAAGACATCATGCGCCCCCCTGTTTGAATGTGCTGCTGACAATGCGCCACTGGCTGGCATTGACTTGAGCGTCATAGCCTTTTGAACGCAGGGCGCTGACAAACTGAGCTTGTTGTTCGTTTGACATTTGCAGACCTTGGAGACGTATTTCGCCGGTGCCTTGGGCCTGAAAATCCAAACTGTCAATGCTTTGTCCGGTAGGCAAAGCCGTGCCAATGGCCAGCAACATGGTTTCTAAATCTTTGGCATTCAAGCTGCCAGCTTGTCGTTGCAAGCGTTCCAATTCACGGCTCATTTGCAGCGACGCATCAACCACAGGCACATTGGGAAACGTTTGCGTCAGGATGTTTCTTTGTTGTTCGCGCTGCGCTTTGACTTTGTCGTTGAGTTGCCAAGCAACAGCATTGAGCCCCAACCATTGCACGGCAATGAGGATGGCCAAACTCCAACGCACAGGCCGCCAAGCTTTCTCGTATGCAAATTGTTGCCAAGCCCTTTGCAGGCTTTGACGCCATCGGGCACTGCCATGTGCAGCAAAGTCAAATTGCGCCAAATCCCAAGCGGAGTTTGCAGCTTGCACAAAGCGCTCAGTAGCGGGGGTGGCCACCACTCTCCAAGATTGAAGGTTTTCAGACATGGGTGCCGCCACCAAGGATTGCAATGTTTGCAATGACTTTTGTGCCAAGTTGGCCACCGCTGGTTCGGCTTTCAAAACCAGTCCATTGAAGGCTTGAGACTTAGAAGCTTCTTGCAATGCCAAGGTGTTCAATTGTTCGGCCCACCATTGGATGCCTGCTTGCAAAGGCAAGCGCCATGCGCCTTGCGAGTGACTGACCCAAAGCCAGGCATCTTC
>JACCDW011210569.1_pt1 | contig 10335 bp, 7 predicted proteins | sample 7449781 | NCBI WGS metagenome assembly JACCDW01 (sample SAMN15323449, study PRJNA562643) | freshwater metagenome | isolation source: river surface water | place: USA:Blue River Watershed | collected 2017-08-18 | reverse complement strand
TGATTTCGCTCGGCGGCATGGTCTACAAAGGCAGTGTGCGTGTGGGCGGCGACAAGTTTGACGAGGCCATCATCAACTACATCCGTCGCAACTACGGCATGTTGATTGGCGAGCCAACGGCTGAAGCCATCAAGAAACAAATTGGTTCTGCGTTCCCAGGCTCTGAAGTCAAGGAAATGGAAGTGAAAGGCCGCAACCTCTCCGAAGGCGTGCCGCGTTCTTTCACCATCTCTTCCAACGAAATCTTGGAAGCGTTGACGGACCCACTCAACAACATCGTTTCCGCCGTGAAAAACGCGCTGGAGCAAACTCCCCCCGAATTGGGCGCAGACATTGCCGAGCGCGGCATGATGCTCACCGGCGGTGGCGCGTTGTTGCGTGACTTGGACCGCTTGTTGGCCGAAGAAACTGGTTTGCCAGTCTTGGTGGCCGAAGACCCACTCACCTGCGTGGTGCGTGGTTGCGGCTTGGCCCTTGAGCGTATGGAGCGTTTGGGCTCCATCTTCACGAGCGAATAATTAAGTGCCACTGGGCACCCTCGACCGCTCCCCCCCGGCCTTCTTTAAGCAAGGCCCTTCAGCTGTCTCTAAATTACTTTTCTTCAGCGCCTTGTCGGTGCTGTTGATGGTGGCTGACGTGCGTTTTGGTGTGACCCAGCCCTTGCGTGCTACTTTGTCAGTGGCGCTATATCCAGTGCAATGGTTGGCCATGCGCCCTCAAGTTTGGGCTGAATATTCCACCGAATATTTTGAGGCGCGTGATGTGGCGCAAGCCTCGGAGCGCGAAGCGCGCGAACAGTTGTTGGTGCAAGCACGTCGCTCGGGTCAAGTCGAACAGCTGGCGCTAGAAAACAAGCAACTGCGCGAGTTGCTGAACCTGAGCAATCGCTTGGAAACCAAGGGCATTGCTGCAGAGGTGCTTTACGATGCGGCAGACCCTTACACCCGCAAGCTCATCATCGACAAGGGCATGACGCATGGCATCAAAGCCAGTTCCCCAGTGATGGACGAGCACGGTATCTTGGGTCAAGTGACCCATGTGTTGCCTCTTGTCAGCGAAGTGACGCTGGTGACGGATCGGGAACACTCTATCCCTGTGCTCAACACGCGCACAGGCGCACGTGGCGTTGCGTATGGCGAATCGGGTGGTGCGCCTTTGTTAGAACTGCGCTTTATGGCAACCAACGCCGACATTGAAGTGGGCGACTTGTTGTCTACCAGCGGTGTGGATGGCATTTACCCTGCGGGCGTTTTAGTGGGCAAGGTCACGAAAGTGGAGCGTCGTGCAGAGACCGCGTTTGCGCGCATTTTGTGTGAGCCAGTGGGGCGTGTACAAGGTGCACGCCATGTGATGGTGCTGGAGCCCTTGAGTGATCAATTGCCACCTCGCCCACAAATTGAAAAGCCTCATCCAGTGGCTGCGCAAAAAGGAGGCCGCCGATGATCATGCCTCGCGGTCAACAGCTGCTATTGCCAGCGAACCCCTTGTTTATTTTGTTCACGCTCTTGGCGGCGCTGTTTGCCAATATGGTGGTCAACATCAGCTTGGTGGGTAATGCGGCATGGATGCCTGACTTTTTGGCCTTGGTCCTGGTGTTTTGGTGCGTGCACCAGCCGCGTATGGTGGGCATTGGCGTCGCTTTTTTCTTTGGTGTCGCGACGGATGTTCATCAATCCGCCTTGTTGGGCCAGCATGCGCTGACCTACACCGTTTTGGGCTTTATGGCCATCATGGTGCATCGTCGTTTGCTCTGGTTCACGGTGCCTTCACAGGCCATGCAAGTGCTGCCACTGTTTGCTGTGGCGCACGGTTTGGAGTTGTTCGTGCGCATGATGTCTGGCGCTTTGTTTCCAGGCTGGATGATTTTCTTGGCACCACTGCTTGAGGCTTTGTTGTGGCCTGTGGTCAGTGTGCTCTTGTTGGCGCCGCAGCGCCGCGCACCTAACCCTGACGCGAACCGACCACTATGAGGGTGATTCGCGACATCGAGTCCGACCTGCGGCGTTTCAGGTCGCGCATGGTGGTGGTGACGGGTGCGATTTTGGTTTTGTTTGGCTTGCTCGCCCTGCGTTTGTTTTATTTGCAGGTGCTGCGTTACGACGAGCTGAATGCGCAAGCTGAAAACAATCGCACGGCCATCGTGCCCATCGTGCCTAACCGTGGGGTCATCATGGACCGCAACGGCATTGTGTTGGCCACCAATTACTCGGCGTATACGCTCGAAATTACCGCGTCAAAAGTGATTGCACCACTTGAAGAAGTGATCGAACAACTCTCAGGCGTCATCGACATTCAGCCGCGCGATAAACGCCGCTTTAAAAAACAACTCGGCGAATCGAAGAGTTTTGAATCGGTGCCCATTCGCAACCGTTTGACAGACGAGGAAGTGGCGCGGTTCGCTGCGCAGCGTTACCGCTTTCCTGGCGTTGAGATTCGTGCGCGTTTGTTTCGCAATTACCCCTACAACCAGTTGGCCAGCCATGTGATTGGTTACATCGGTCGTATCAACCAAGCGGAAAAAGGCAAGATCGAAGAGTCAGAAGATGCGGGCAACTATCGGGGCACCGATTACATCGGCAAGCTTGGCGTCGAACAAAGCTACGAAAAGCAGTTGCATGGCACCACGGGCGTGCAAGAGATGGAGACTTCGGCAGGTGGTCGCGCCGTGCGCCGCCTCAACAGCAGCCAAGCGATCCCTGGTAACAGTGTGGTGTTGTCTATCGACATCAAGCTACAAAAACTGGTGGAAGACTTGTATGGCAAACGTCGCGGGGCATTGGTGGCGCTCGACCCCAAAACAGGTGAAATCCTGGCCTTTGTGAGCAAGCCCACGTTTGACCCCAACTTGTTTGTAGACGGCATTGATTCAGAAAACTGGGCCGCCTTGAACGAGTCCATCGACAAGCCATTGCTCAATCGCGCTTTGCGCGGCACTTATCCACCTGGTTCGACCTATAAGCCGTTCATGGCCCTGGCCGCATTGCAGACAGGTAAGCGTTCAGAGAAGTTTTTGGTGTCAGATCCGGGCTACTTCATGTTTGGTAACCACCGTTTCCGCGATGACAAGGAAGGTGGCCATGGCACGGTGGATATGTATAAGTCCATCGTCGAGTCGTGCGATACCTACTACTACACGCTGGCGCGTGACATGGGTGTGGATTTGATGCACGACCAAATGAAGCCCTTGGGCTTTGGGCAAATCACGGGCATTGATATTTTGGGTGAGTCGCGTGGCGTGTTGCCCTCGACCGAGTGGAAGCGCACCACCTACAAGAAGCCAGAACAGCAACGCTGGTATTCGGGCGAGACCATTTCGTTGGGTATCGGCCAGGGCTACAACAACTTCACCATGCTTCAAATTGCGCATGCCATGGGAACGGTCGCCAACAATGGTTTGAAGATGAAGCCGCACTTGGTGCGCGAGGTGGTGGATGTTGAGACCAAGGCCTCGACTTTGGTGGCCAAAGAGCCTGTGGGTCAACTGCCTTTGCTGCCAGAAAATTTAGAGATCATCAAAAAGGGCATGGTCGGTGTGAACATCGAAGGCACATCGGCCACAAGTTTCATTGGTGCGCAATATGTGAGTGCGGGCAAGACGGGTACCGCACAGGTGTTCACTGTGAAGCAAAACGAAAAATACAACGCGTCCACCATTGATGAGCGGATGCGTGACCATGCCTTGTTCGTGGCGTTTGCGCCCGCCGATGATCCCAAAGTTGCCTTGGCCATGGTGGTGGAAAACGCGGGCTTTGGTGCGCAAAACGCCGCACCCATTGCACGCCGTGTGTTTGACTTTGTGATCATGGGTCAATACCCATCGCAAGAAGACATTGAAGCCGTGCAAAAAGGACAAGCGACACGTCCGATTGGCAAACCCCGTGCAGTGGCCAGCGTGCCTTGGCCACCGAAAGCGGCTGAGTTGGCTGTCGAAGAGCCTATCGTGGCCGCCTCCGCTGCCGAGAAAGCCGCATCTGCAGCCGCTAAACCAGCATCAGCCGCCGCCAAGCCCGCTGCTGCCGCAAGCTCTCCTGTGGCGGCCAAGCCAGCGGCTAGCGGAGCGCGTTGATTTGTATTTGCCTCGCCAGTGGCGAGGGGGGTGGATCAGCGCAGGAATGCGTCGTAACTGGTTTTGCAAATCAGCGCAGTCACCACCACGATGAACATGCCACGTACAAACCCCGCTCCGTGCTGGAGTGCCATGCGCGTGCCCAGCAAGCTACCCGCCACATTGGCCAATGCCAAAGGCAAAGCCATGTGCCACCACACGTGACCCTTGTAGGTGAACAACACCAACGCAGCGATGTTGCTGGACAGGTTGAGCAGCTTGGCAGCTACCGAGGCATTTAAAAAGTCATAGCCCAGCCAGCGCACCAAGACGAACACAAAAAAGCTGCCTGTTCCTGGACCAAAAAAACCGTCGTAAAAACCGATCGTCCCACCGATGGTTGCTGTAGCCCATAACTCCGCGCGGCCATGAAAGCGTGGTGCATGTGCGCGGCCCATGTCTTTGCGTTTGAGGGTGTAAACCAGCACCGCCAATAAGACGACAGGCAGCAGGCGACGCAAAAATTCTGGGGAAACCATGGTGACCAACCACGCGCCTGCAAACGCCGCCATCATGGTTGTGGCTGCGGCGGGCATCAAGGCTCGCCAACTGACCTGCACACGACGGCTGTATTGCCAAGTGGCAAAAGCGGTGCCCCAAACCGATGCACTCTTGTTGGTGCCAAACAGGGTGGCAGGGGTGGTGGTTGGATAAGCCGCGAATAGGGCGGGCAGCAAGATCAATCCGCCGCCGCCAACGATGGAGTCCACAAAGCCTGCCACTGCAGAGGCTAAGGTGGTGAAGATGATTTCCATTCGCAGATTGTGGTCTGAAATATTCGAGATAGAAAAAGCAAAAGGCACCGGGGTGACCGGTGCCTTTTTGGGGTGACGTTCCTGTGGAAGCGTCTGTTGTGTATGTCTCCTCAGACCCTCGTAGTCACAGCGCTGACGCTGTTTCGAGTGCAGAAAATGTAAGTGCAACTGCTCCAAGAGTTGCCTAGGACATTCCCTTGAGGAAAAACCCTAGGCGCATGGCATCAGACTTTTTCAGCCTCATGGGCGAGCCATTGCGCGGCTTTCTCGGCCAACATCAAGGTGGGGCTGTTGGTGTTGCCGCTGGTGATGGTGGGCATCACGCTGGCATCGACCACACGCAGGCCGCGCACGACACCACCACGTCCATCGCGCACACGCAACTCTGGGTCCACCACGGCCAGTGGGTCGTCGATGCGGCCCATGCGCGCTGTGCCCACGGGGTGGAAGATGGTGGTGGCAATGTCACCTGCCAAGCGGGCCAGGTCTTCGTCGGTTTGGTATTGCACGCCAGGTTTGTATTCTTCGGGCTTGTATTTGGCGAGGGCTGGTTGAGCTGCAATGCGGCGCGTGACCCGCAGCGAGTCGGCAGCCACTTTGCGGTCTGCCTCGGTACTCAGATAGTTGGGCGCGATCTTGGGCGCGTCGGCAAAGTTGGCACTGGTGATGTTGACGGTGCCGCGGCTGGTGGGGTTCAAGTTACACCCGCTGGCGGTGAAGGCGGGGAAGCTGTGCAGCGGTTCGCCAAACGCATCAAGGCTGAGTGGCTGGACGTGGTATTCGATGTTGGGGTAAGGCTGATCTGGGCTACTGCGCGTGAACGCGCCTAGCTGCGACGGTGCCATGCTCATGGGGCCGCTGCGCTTGAAGGCGTACTCCAAACCAATCTTGGCTTTGCCCCACCAACTGTTGGCCAAGGTGTTGAGGGTCGCAACGCCCTGTACTTTGAAAACAGAGCGAATTTGCAAGTGGTCTTGCAAGTTGGCACCAACGCCTGGCAGGTCAATGACGGGTTCAATGCCGTGTTGTCGAAGCAAACCAGCAGGGCCAAGGCCAGAGAGCTGCAAAATTTGTGGTGTGCCAATGGCACCTGCACTCAGCACCACCGACTGCTTCGCCGTGGCAGTCACGATCCCGTTACCAGTCCATACCTCGACGCCTGTGCATCGGGGCGTGCCATCTTCATCGGCACCCATGACCAATTTGGCCACTTGCGCCGATGACCACAGTTCAAAATTGGGGCGTGCATAACAAGTGGGGCGAACGAAGGCTTTGGCCGTGTTCCAGCGCCAACCGCTTTTTTGATTGACTTCAAAGTAGCCCACGCCCTCGTTGTCACCGCGGTTGAAGTCGTCAGTGGCAGGAATGCCTGCTTCAACGGCAGCTTGCGCAAACGCGTCCAGCACGTCCCAGTGCAAGCGTTGTTTTTCGATGCGCCATTCGCCACCTGCGATGTGGTGGCGCAAGGTTTCGCCATACACGGTGTGGTCGTTCAGCAGCACCTCGCTGCGTTCGCCTTTGGCTCCGTGCAACGCATTGGCACCAAGGTAGTGGTCTTCGTGGAGTTTGAAATAGGGCAAGGCGTTGTCCCAGCGCCAACGTGCGTCACCCGTGATGTCGGCCCATTGGTCGTAGTCACGCGCTTGGCCGCGCATGTAAATCATGCCGTTGATGCTGGAGCAGCCGCCCAGCACCTTGCCGCGCGGGTAGCGCAAGCTGCGGCCATTCAGGCCCGCATCGGGCGCGGTGTTGTAGAGCCAATCGGTGCGTGGGTTGCCAATGCAGTAAAGGTAACCAACAGGAATGTGCACCCAGTGGTAATCGTCTTTGCGGCCCGCTTCGATGAGCAGCACGCGTTTGCTGGCATTGGCGCTCAGGCGGTTGGCCAGCAAGCAGCCTGCAGTGCCTGCGCCGACGATGATGTAATCAAACTGGGTGTCACTCATGCAGATGTCTCAAGTCTTTGTGGTTGTGTGCATGGATGGTAGCTTGCTTGTGTGGGTTTGTTGTTGTAGTTGTCAGAGAAGGGGCGGGCTGGGCAGTGTGTTTTGCTCCTCGTCTGCTGCGCATCCGAATGTCGCTGCAACACACCACCCAGCCCGCCCCTTCTCTGACAACATGGTCCTCGCTGTTGATACAGCTCAGTCCATGCATGTCGTCTGCCTGTGTCTGTGTGCGTTGCGGCGCCCTTGCGTGTGCATCGGTAGATTGGGGAGGCATGTTGCAGCGACATTCGGATGCGCAGCAGACGAGGAGCAAAACATGCCTCCCTAAGCTGCCGATGCACATGCAACCGCGCCAACCTCCGCAAAGAGCAACAACTTACTTAGAGGTAGGCATCACAAACTCAGCGCCTTTGCCAATGCTCTCAGGCCAACGCTGCATGACGCTCTTTTGCTTGGTGTAGAAACGCACACCTTCTTCGCCGTAGGCGTGCATGTCGCCAAACAAGCTCTTCTTCCAACCACCAAAGCCGTGCCATGCCATGGGCACAGGGATAGGCACGTTGATGCCGACCATGCCCACTTGGATGTGACGCGCAAATTCGCGGGCCACGTTGCCGTCGCGGGTGAAGCAGCTCACACCGTTGCCGAATTCGTGGTCATTGATGATTTGCACAGCCTTGGCAAAGTCGTGCACGCGCACGCAGGAGAGCACGGGGCCAAAGATTTCTTCTTTGTAAATCTTCATGTCGGTGGTCACGTGGTCAAACAAAGTGCCGCCCAGCCAGAACCCGTTGTCGCAACCAGCGCCAGCTTGTGCACCCGCAAACGCACGGCCATCTACCAGCAGCTTGGCGCCTTCGGCCACGCCTGCATCGATGTAGCCTTTGATGCGCTGGCGTGCCACGTCGGTGACGATGGGGCCCATTTCGGCAGCGAGGTTTTCACCGTTGAGGACTTGCAAGGTCTTGGTGCGTTCGATGAGTTTAGGCATCACCTTGTCGGCCACATCGCCCACCAACACGGCCACGCTGATGGCCATGCAGCGCTCGCCGGCTGAGCCATAAGCTGCGCCAATGAGGGCATCAACCACTTGGTCAATGTCGGCATCGGGCATGACCACCATGTGGTTTTTCGCGCCACCCAAGGCTTGCACGCGCTTGCCGTGGTGTGCGCCAGTTTCATAAATGTAGTTAGCGATGGGTGTGGAGCCTACAAAGCTCACGGCTTTCACATCGGGGTGAACCAACAAAGCATCCACCGCTTCTTTGTCGCCTTGCACCACGTTGAACACGCCGTCAGGCAAGCCAGCAAGCTTCAACAACTCGGCCATGAAGAGTGACGGTGTTGGGTCAATCGGGCTGGGCTTGAGCACAAAGGTGTTGCCTGCGGCAATGGCGACTGGAAACATCCACATGGGCACCATGACGGGGAAGTTGAAGGGGGTGATGCCCGCGACCACGCCGAGGGGCTGGCGCATGGTCCAGTTGTCAATGCCGGTAGACACTTGTTCGGTGTAATCGCCCTTGAGCAACTGAGGAATGCCAGCGGCGAACTCCACGATGTCGATGCCGCGGCTGACTTCACCTTGGGCATCTGTGAACACTTTGCCGTGTTCGGCGGTGATCATGTGGGCCAGTTTGTCTTTGTTGGCATTGAGCAATTCCAAGAATTTGAACATCACGCGCGCGCGGCGCAGCGGTGGGGTGTCAGCCCATGCGGGGAAAGCCTTTTGTGCAGCGGCGACGGCTGTATTCACATCCGCCACGTTGGCCAAGCTCACATGGCCAGTGACAGCGCCTGTGGCAGGGTTGTAGACGGGCTGGGTGCGTGTGCTGATGCCGTTGGCAACAGCGCCGTTGATGTAATGCGCAATGTGGGCTTGTGTCATGGTGTGTCTCGGTGTTGAGTAAAGATGACGCAGTGTAGGCAGGGTGAATGCATGAAACAAGCATCAAACCCTGAATTGATTGTTCAAAATGGTGAACAATCAAGCCATGAATGACCAAAAAATCAGCGAACTCTGGCACCACCTGCATTGGCTCAGTGTGCTGGCCCAGCAGGGCAGCTACACCGCCGCCGCCGCACGCCTAGGCGTGAGCAAGGCGGCCATGAGCCAGCGCATTGCCGAGCTAGAGCGTGCCGCGCGCGTGCCGCTGGTGCAGCGCACCACCCGCAGCGTGCGTTTGACGGAGGCTGGGCAGCGCTTGGTGGATGACACCCGCACTTCGTTTGAACAAATTGAACACAGCTTCGCGCAAGTGCGCGACCTGGCGGGTGTGCCCAGCGGCTTGCTGCGCGTGACGGCGCCAGTGGCCTTTGCGCGTCAGCAACTGGCGCCGCGTTTGGCCGACTTTCTGCGTGAGTACCCAGATGTGCGTTTGCAGCTGGATATGTCAGACCGACTCAGTAGCTTGGCAACCGAGGGCTTTGACTTGGCCATTCGTCACACAGCCCGTCCACCCGATACCCATGTGGCGTGGACCTTGTGCGGCACACATTCGGTGTTGGTGGCCAGCAAAACCTATTTGCGTCGCGCTGGCACACCGCAAATGCCCGCTGATTTGCAAGACCACAACTGCCTGCATTACCTGCGCGCGCAAGACACCCCCACATGGACGCTGGCGCGCGTGAGGCCCAAAGCAAAAGACAAAGCGAATGACGAACGCATCACCGTGCCTGTGAAGGGGCAGCTCGCAGCAAACAACAGCGAGGCCTTACGTGAAGCCGCCTTGACGGGGCTGGGCATTGCGCTGTTGCCTGACTTCAGTGCGCAAGCGGCCTTGCAGCAAGGCAAGCTCGTACAGGTGTTGCCAGACTGGCGGCCCGTGGGTGCGTTTGCAGAGCAGCTGTATGCCATTCGGCCGTATTCACCCCATGTGCCGCGAGCGGTGACGGCGTTTGTGGACTACTTGCGCAAGGCTTTGGCAGCAGGTTTTGCGGCTTAACGCCCGCCCGAAATTTCCATCAAGCTCATGGTGGTGTAGCTTGACGCATCGCTGAGTAGAAACACAATGGCTTGCGCCACTTCTTCAGACGTGCCGCCGCGTTGCATGGGCACCAAATGCGCCAAGTCTCGTACACGGTTGGGCAAGCCGCCCGAGGCGTGGATGTCGGTGTCAATCAAGCCAGGGCGCACCGCGTTGACGCGAATGCCTTCAGCCGCCACTTCTTTGGCCAGGCCGATGGTGAACGCATCGATGGCGCTTTTGGCGGCGGCATAGTCCACGTATTGGCCAGGCGCGCCCAAGCGTGCCGCCGCACTCGACACATTGACGATGCTGCCGCCCGAGCCACCATGTGCGGTGCTCATGCGTTTGACCGCTTCGCGGGCGCAGGCCAACGAGCCCAGCACATTGATGCGCATCATGCGTTCCCATCTAGCCCAGCTTTGGTCTTGCACTTTGGCGGTGACATCCACCACACCTGCGTTGTTGACGAGGCCAGAGATACGGCCTAGCTTGCTGTCGACCTCGGCGAACATGCGCAAAATGTGCGCTTCGTCGCCCACATCGGCTTGCACCGCCAGGGC
>JACCDW010410400.1_pt1 | contig 10335 bp, 15 predicted proteins | sample 7449781 | NCBI WGS metagenome assembly JACCDW01 (sample SAMN15323449, study PRJNA562643) | freshwater metagenome | isolation source: river surface water | place: USA:Blue River Watershed | collected 2017-08-18 | reverse complement strand
AGTCAAAGCCTCGTCCTCTGAATCAGCGTTAACTACAACAGTCTTATAGACTGTTTGCTTCATTAATACTTTGAATCTTTTTATTTTTTTTATCATTTTGCTTGCGGCTCCCAGTGATTTCGTACTTGCCCCAGTCAATCTTATTTACTCCAAATACATAATCAGGAGGAATAATAAGATGATTCTTAATAATGTATTCTTTGATCTTGCGTTGAGCGTTGTTGTTGCTGCTGTAGACCTTGCCAACGATGTCTGGGGCGAAGTTAGTGGGCTTGTCGCTCTTTTTCAAGCCTTTTTTTGCAGCTTTTTTCGCGGCTTTTGCGGCTTCTGCTGCCAGCACTCTCTTCTTGCTTTCGAGAGCCAGCTTGGCTCTCAAAGCATTCCCGCGAAGAGGCTTGACAGGTTCAGGATTATCTGGATTAAATGCTTCTTCATCTTTAAATCCACGCCTACGCTCCCATGCCTTGAACTTCTCGTTAAAGTCTTGGAAAAGGCCCATCGGCAAATCTGCACCGCCAACATCCCACCATGCGAAGCTCTGGCGGATAGTTCCTTTGTATTGTGAATCTCCCATGTTATTTAAGTTTTTTAGTGGATCTGAATTTTGTCGTGATTGATGTAGAGTGATTTAGTTATGATAGCTCTTTCAGTTTTGTACCAGTCATCCATGCTGCTTTCTGTACCATAAATATAAGTATTACCATATTTCTTGCACATATAAAGAGGAATAGGATCATGTTGATCAACTGTATTCACTTCTACTGAGGCGGGTCGATAGGGATACCCAACCATTTTGATTTCAGGAATGTAAACTCTTTCTGCTCTTGTAAACTGAATACTTAGTTCAGCGAAGAATTTGATAACATTGCCTTCAATTTTATGTTGAGTTTCTCCAGTCAGAATAGAACAGTAACCAGCCTCACTTCCACGATTAGAAAAATCATAAAAAGTACGATAATAATTTTGATGTTCTCCATACAAGCGAAGATTAGTATGGACATCGCGGAGATCAAAAGAAGGCTTATAATTTTTAACAACAAGATCAATTAGCTTGTTCTTGTCTGAATACTTGAGATTCAAGCACTCAGCGTCAAAAGATTCGTCATAAGCATCGCTTACAGTATAATATTCAATAAGCACCATAAGAAAAAAAAGATAAAAGAAGGTCTGGCTTTTATGCAGTTACCAGACAGGCGGTCAATTGACCAGAGATAACAAAAAACTCCGCTGCATTACCTTTGTTTTACTTCTTTTATTTAAAAGTTATGTTGAATATTTAATTATTACCGAGAAATTGAGCAACATCTTCAGCACTCAAGTTGTATTTGATAAGCTGAATTACATCGTGATCTACATATTTAACATAAGATACATTGAATAGATCAAGTCCGACTTTATTTACGACGATCATATTATGCGGTAGCCACTTTGTTTTCATTCAAGGACAAGAGTCTCGCCATCTATCTTAGCCACAATTAAATTATCAAGAGCAAACTCTCGGAAGCGTCCAATTGGCAGAGTCTTTGTGATGCGATTCTTTTCGATGGTAAGAGGCGCACTCTTAGTTTCTTTGTATGGAGTAACTGGAGGAGTAATCTGCACCTTAGAAGTAACTAAACCAAAGATTTTAAGAGAGCCATCGTTCTTATTTACTTTAAGACCCTGAATAGTCTTGCCATCGACCTTATAATCTTCGTAGATGTCTTTCTTTGTGTATTTGGTTTGAGTGCCAGAGAGGCTGGCGTTGAGGGAGGCTAGGATCTCGGCTGCCGCTTGGGGAGGCAAACCTGCCATAATCTGCCTGTCAACTTCAAGCTCCATGATGCTCTTCTGGAGGATGTTACGGTAGCTGAATCCAAGCTGCAAGGTGTATCTGGCGACCTCGCCAGTGGACTTGGAGCAGTAGGTGAAGCTGGCGAAACGAGCGAGGCCAGCTTGGGAGGCGATCAGGTCAACAATTTTCATATCAGGCGTGAGTTTAGTGGGTTTTCAGTCGATTGCAAGAGTTTTCAATAGCCAAAATCAGCTTCTTTTCGAGCTTCGTAAGCGGCTTCTGCGGCATCTTCTCTCTCCGCTTGCCGCTTGTCAAGGTGTTTTTGCAGGATTTCTTCAAGGAATTCTCGGCTTTCAAAGTGGTCTTCTATTTGCTTGATCTCTTCTTCAGTCAAGCCTTTTTTATCATAAATAATTTCATTGACATCTAAGAAAATATCTCCCTTGTCGTACCCTTTGCTGCCCCAATACTCGTAGGGTCCAATGCCATTGAAATAAGCTGAAATGTCAATCTTTGCTTTGATTGATTTTTCATTCTCGTCCTTGTCGAAATAATTGACTGAGATTTCCATAATCTTTTTATCTATGTGTAATAACTTATATGAATTTTTCTAGCGTCAATACGGGAACTGTCATTTCAGGTAAACAAGGTTATGATATTGCTATTACTGCTGCAATTAGTGGTTTTACTGCAAATGGAGTAAATATTCCTACTTCTATAACTAACCAATTGTATTTAAGCAACGCTCCATTGCTTGTAACTGGAAACGTCACAAATGCCGCAGCAGGTACAATTTTCTACTACTACGAAGGAAATGTCAAGGGTCAAGGCTAAAAATTTTTGGACCAAGCAGCGGGGGGTTTTCGCCCCCCGCTTTTTTATTTACTTTAAAGACTCCAAATACTGTCTACCCTGCGGAGTGATCTTTCTGCCTACGGCAGTGATTTCCATCAGGTTCAGCTTCTGGAGGTAGTTTTCAGCATCACGCTGAAGAGACTGACGAGACATTTGAGTTTTTGCGCTCAAATTTGTTAAGGTTGTCAAGGCTTTTTCCGACAATACTTTAAGAATCTTTACTTCCATTGGGTTAAGACCCAAATCGTTGATTCCTAGCTTGCCTTTGAAATCATGCCAGTCTTTCATGCTGAACTCATTCCGATTGGAGGAGTCAAGATAAAGAGAGATATGATTTGCCATTTGAGTGGCCTTTCTTGCATTGCCTCGCAGAACTTTCTTGACTTCGCCCATAGCTTCTTCGCTGATAGGAACGTCAACATTTTTCTGCACGATCATAGCAAGATCTTCATTAGAATATTCTTCTAAGTCAATGCGCTCCAACCTATCCATCAGAGCGTGGAATATCTTATGAGCTTCAGTAGTAGCAAACAAGAATGTTGTTTTCCTGAAGTCAAACTCTATAGTCAAATCATCATAAGTGAAAGTATTTCTATTTTCCTTATTAGGATTCAAGATAGTGAGCAACGCCATTCTGATAGACGGCGGGATCTCACTCGCTTCATCAAACAAGATAGTAACTTCTTTTCCAGTAACAAAAGGAGTTATTACATCATTGACGAATGATTTAAGACTTGTAAGCGTAGAGCAATTAATTGTAATTAGCTTGCGCTTCTTGCCTTCTGAGTTTAAGAGTTGACTGGCGTAAGTACCAGCCAATAGAGTTTTGCCACTTCCTCTTGGAGCAACAAAAAGCAAATGAGGAGAGAGCAAAGTCTTATGCTGGCCCTCAAGATAAAAAGAGAGCTTCTTTTTGACCTTCTCTTGCCCAATGATTTTGTCAAAACTCATTCAGCTTATTCCTCAAAGGTTGTCTCGGTAACTTGGACCTTGGTCTCGGAGGCGGCTTCCGTCACAGTTTCGGCCTCAGTTTGCGTTTCAATAGGATTGCCAGCGTCCTTGTTAACCTCGCCCAAGGAAATTGAATGGGCGGAGAGAAGATAAGAAATATTCTTGGCGAATCCCTTGGGGATGGCGATAACATCGTCATCTTTGAACATCTTATTGAGATCGCTCAACTTGATGGTGACATGGTGCTTGGTTCCAGACTTCTTAGCCATACGTTAGTTTATTTTATTTTGGTTACTGCTCAAATCAGGCGTTATGCACTGATCTGTCTCCATTATGAGAGTTGGAAAGCGAAAGTCAACGAAATCTCTGAAAATATTTTTTAATGTTTTAAAGCCCATCTGGCATGACCCGTGCTAATCGGAAAAAAAAGCGCATATAAAAGTCAAAAAGAAAAATATCACGCAACAAATCACCAGAGCCTCTCCTAAATTCGCACAAGAGGCTACTGAAAGCATTGCATTTTGATTTCAGATTTTTTGATTTCTTTTCTAATTGTTTCAAGAGCTTCAGCTTCAATTTGAGCCACTCTTTGCTTAGTCAAAGCTAGTTCTTCTCCGATAGAAGAGAAGCATTCCCGCTCGTTATTATTAAAGCCAAATCTTTTATTTATTATGATTCTTTGCCTCTTGGGGAGTTTAGATATGATATTCTCTATGATTTGTCTCGTTTCATTCTGCTCCATAGCGATATGAGGCAGGACAACTTCAGTATCTTGAATTTCTATGAAACTTACATTTGAGTCATCATAACTATGATTAAGAGAAAAGGTCTTAATTTCCAGCAAAGATAAATAATAACTAAGAGTATTTAAGTCTAAATTAAAGTGCTTTGCGATAGCAGCTTTGCTAGGAGGCTCTCCAGTTTGAATCTCAGTCTTTTCTATAAAAGACTTGATATTTAAAGTAATCTTTGATGTGTCAATCGGGACAGAAATAGCAGAAGAGAAAGATGACTTAGCTAAAAATCTAAGCATTTTACCCTTAATACTAAAACTAGCGAATGTCAAGAATTTTGCGCCCTGATCCAACTTAAAGCGATCAATAGCTTCTAGCAAACCAGTGATACCTACGCACACAAGATCTTCTAAATTATTTACATAAGCAGAATATCCATGAGCGCATTTCACTACATATAGCAAGCAAGATTCAGCAATCGTATCTCTAGCTTCTTGCCAGCCCTCTTGCCTATTAATATAAATAGTAAAGAGCCTATTCTCCTCTTCTTGCGTCAGTGAAGCAGATTTTGATTCTGAAATCAGTTTATCAATGTTATTCATTGGAGACAATACGCCCAATAATGACAGTTATTTTGTTTTTGCTTACGATTCCAGAATATTGCCCTAGCGATATAGCTAGGAACATTGAACATCTTGCTCCAAGTGAGCCAATGATCTTCTATATTCTTGTATTGTCTGCCGTGTTTAGATTGATTTAACTTATACAATTGAAAGAGGTGAGTGTCGGCGCAAAAGCAGTGCGCCTCTAGTGGGTGCTGCATCTCAAGAGCGAAGCTAGTCTTTGCCAGACCAAGCCCCAAGATGCGACTCTCTAGCCTGTCGCGGTATTCAGTCCACTTTTCTGAATTCTTCTTTTCGTAATCTGACTTGCGGTTCTGCCAGTAGTCTTTAGAAAAAGCAGAAATAAATTTAACTCTATTATTGTGAAGCCCCACTCCACACTCAATTAATCTTGAACGCAAATCTTCTTCATTGCCCATCCAATTCCAGAAGTCCTTGATTCTAATATAGGCTTTTACATTGTTCTCCCATGTAGTATGAACAGAAAGAAAAGCAAACAAATATCTTTGGAACTTTTGTTCCGGTTCTTCTGGGGTTAATTTAGACCAGTAGTTATGATGCTCTTCTATTTCGCTAGAAGAGATAGAGTGAAAGAACTCTTCTACATCTTTAGTAAAAGGTTTTCTTACAATCGGACCTTCAAATAAATCTCCTTGTGTAAAAGAGTTATTGTAAATATTGCCAATAAAATCCAATTGCATATTAGAAAGGGGAGCGAGGTTTCCCCCCGCTCCCCAATTGTAGTCTACTTAACTTTGCTTTGCGAAGCGACCTTTGGAGTCCCTTACAAATTTATGAGATTTATCTCCAACCTGCACGGTGATGACAGAGATCTCTTCAGATTTATCGTTATCAGGCCATCCATCAAGACTATAATCAAGATCATCAGCATCTTCATCTTCAGGTTGATAGGCTGACTCAGCATTTTTAGTATAGTGTTGCGGCAGCGGACCATCGTACTTAGCCACAACCTTATACTTGCAAGTGCGGAGCTTCTGACAGTTACAATCAGAAGGAACAGAAACAACATCAGCAGGATCAATCTCGACAATCAAAAGAATTGAATCTTGGCCTCCAAAACTAGAAGCGTATTCAAGTGATCCAGCATGGAAACCAACTGAACAGCCTTGGTTATGATCATCGCAAACATTGTTGCGAACCATCTGCAAAGTATTTCCAATTGAGTTATTGAAATTACCAGTGTGATGATCAGTATAATCTGAGCGAACACTCTTGTAAGCCAAGAACGTGCCAGCGTCAGTGATAGGCATATTCTTATGAGCCAAGAATGCGTACAGTTCATTGACGGCTCGACGAGAAGGATTAGCCATCAAACGCTCCAAGAACTTGACCAAGCTCTCATGGGGGAGACCCTTCTCCATGAAAGACAGGATCTTGTCTGTCAAATAGTTATGGATAGGCTCTCCGTTGAAGAAGATCGCGCCATCGACGATCTTGACTTTGTTTCCAGTAAAAGAAGAGATAGCCTTCTTAACTGAAACGCATTCCTTTAGCGCATCGTAATCTTTGCGCTTGAGGCATTCGATTGCCTGTTTCCAGCAGGGATTGCCAGAGTTGATAGTGTAGGTCTTGCCTTCAAGGCTGACCGTGAGCGAATTCTCAGTGAGAATAAATGCGGGTGTTTTCATAGACTACGAGTGCAGTATGGAGCAATTCAAGCGGTTGTCAAACTTTTTTCTTCAAGTTGGAGGTATTTTTCGATGATGGGAGCGTTTTTGTCTTCGTACCAGTTAATTGTCTTAAAAATCTCAAATTTATCCATAATCTTATTAAATTCAGATTGGAGGGAATGAGTGGGCTTCAGATTGGCAGTAACAGTTCCAAGCAAGCCAGTGCGATCAAATATGGCAATAAGATCATCAGCCATATTAGTATTCATGCTTTGCAAGTGAAAAGATTCAACCAAATCACTAAAATCTTTAATAACAGCAACATTCTTGATGCGCCTCAGAAAACGCATTTCGGTAGAATTGTGCCTTGTAAATTGCCTATACTCAACATAATTTGCCAGCTTTTGGCTTTCATTGTCTGTCCAATGAACAGAAATGTAATCCTCGACATACTTCTTTAAACTTTTCCACTTGGGATTACCGGCGACCTTCTCTGCGGTATCCTCCTTGAAACAAGCGATCTCAGGAAAGTCAATATGGAATGTTTTGTTAGTAAGATTAAGCAACCTTATGAATTGAGTTGCGTCAATAAGACATTCAGGATTATTGCTATCAAAGAAAGACTTACAATAAAACCTGTTGATATACAAGTAAACCCCGCCGTCATCCAAGTTAAAAGAAGCCTGTTGGAATTGATCGCTTTTGATCTTGTACCAGCTATGAGTCGCGGAAAGGTCCAGCTTGAATTCTGAAGAGATATGCTTGGGATTCTCGTCAACAGAATCTCCAGAAATACCTTTAGGATAAACAATCTTGTTGATCTTCTCGCTGGAGGTGTAAACGAGTTCCTTCTCTTCCATGCCAACGTCGCTCAGGTACGCCTTCTTGGTAACGTCATTCTCGAAACTAAGAACATAAATATGCTGAATGCCATTCGTCTTGTCAAAGACATAATGCGCCAAGCGAGGCATGAACTTAGTCTTAGTGTCATCAACGTAAAGCCTAGCCCAAGAGGTGCAATTAATGATTTTATTATCAACAGTCTTGCTGATAATCCGCTCTGAGCGACCACTCTTTACGATTTCATATACCTTCATTTGCTTGGCGACAGTGTTGGTAGGAATCAAACGATAGTCATCCAACTTCTGGTTATTCCAAGAAATATTATTGAAGTGACTCTTAAAGCGATAAAAATCACCATGAGAGTTAGTCAAGCTGTTGTAAATAGCCTTGGCCTCAAAAAGACTTTTAGCATTTGTGATCTTATCTTTGATCTTAGAATCTACTTCAGTCATAATAGACTTGAAACGCTTCTTGATCGCATTCTGAGTAACAGTGCTGAACTGAAGAGCTTCGCGGGAAGCAGCAACCTCAAGCTCTCCGATTTCAAATTCAACAATGAAATTTGTATGGAAAACATGATTTAGACCTTCAACAGACTCGCCATTAATAGGATAAGCAACATTGCCCATAATAGCAACAGACATAGCGGCATCCCAAGAATTGCGAGACTTGAGAAAAGACCAGCCATTGCCATTCAAGACAAGTTCATCCAGCTTCCATTGCTGCTCATCAAGATACTCTTGAGGGATATTCTTAATGATGGGCTTGTTTTTGAAATACTTGAAGAACTGAGCAATAGTTTCCTTGAAAGTAAGAAGATCTTTGATCTTAACAGGAATAACAATCTCTACTCCATTGTTTTCTGAAGTAGATTCCTCGCTCATCAGGAGGATCTGCCCGATCTTGCTCTCGTCAAGGAAAGCGTTGTAGGTATAAAGAGTGCCATCGTGATAGCTCTTAATTACGAAGTTGTCGCCATAAGCGAAACCAGACTTAGAGCCAAGGCCAAGCTGACCAATCAGAGCGTTGCTCTGGCGTTTGGTAGATTCGCCATAGTAAGCATACACTTCAGCGATACCTTCAGGAGAAAGCCCCGATCCGAAATCCCGCACAGAGAAAGACGGGTCATCAAAAGTAGGGCAGGTAACAATGAACTTCTGGTCAGCGACTCCTGCTTCGACATGAGCGTCGTAAGCATTGCAAGAATACTCTCGGATCACCGCGAGAATCTTGTTTGAGTAAAGCTGGTTGCGGAGGACGTTGAAAATGTGAGCAAGGCCATCTTTCTTGATTCCGAAAGAGACCCCCTCGTTTTCAATGCCAGACTTACGGACTTGGTAAGACTTTTCTAGGACGATCATTCGCGCTGCAAGTTAAGGTTGAGACTCGGAGACTACGCAACGAATCTATACCGTCTTGCTCGCCAGTCAAGCCCCTGTTGAGACTTTTTTTTGGGGCGAAAACCCCAGCAAAACCGTGGTTTTCAGAAAATCGCCGCTTTGTCAACGCCTTTTCACAACGTGTTTTTCACCAGTCTCCTCGGTGAGCGCACTCGCCCAGTCTCTTGCCATTGCTAGGCCAGCCTTGCAGGCAGGAAACGCACCTCCGTTAAATTTGCTATTTACTCCTATTACTTGGTAATAATTTGTCTTTCTGGATGCTTGCGTCTTGGCTTTTTTGTTTGGCTTTGATTTCTTGTTCATTTTTTAGGAATCCTTTCACCTGATTTTCCAAATCATCTATACATTTTAATTCCATTTTTGCCCTTGGAATCATTGTGGCTAGTTGATTGACTAACTTTTCTATCTCTTGAGCATTGGCCTCTTCATCTTCCTCAAGCTCGTTTATTTGGCCGATTATCTGGCAAACTTGGGCCTCTAGCCAATCTACGCTCTTTTGGGAAGATATTGCTTTTTCAAGTAAGTCTTGAACTGTATCTATCTTTTCTTTATTTATCTTCATTGTTCAAAAACTCCTTTAATGTCAAAGCCAAATGCGTAGCATAACTAATAGAAGAAGGATCAATAAACTTATCTAAGTCTTTCAGCTTCTTGTCGTCATTAACTGTGGCGGCAATGAGTTCATTAAGTATTTCATTAGCTACCTTGAGAGTATTTGGATTAATCGTCGTATTCATTTGTTGATTGATTTTCTCGAAAAGATTCCTGAGATAAATGATCTCTTAAAAGTTCATCGACCAAATCGTATAAGTAATCTTTTATTTCATCTCTGCTCATCCCATAGCAGGTTGTGCTTTCTCTGAACTTGGCTATTACTGACTCATCTATTTCTACTTTCATAACTACTGATACACTTATTTGGCCGATTTCAATTTATTCTGGCTTTTTACGTCCATATAAACTTAACTTACTCCATTATTGCTTTATACTAGAAAAAGTCAAGGTCATAAGATAAAAAAAGTGTAATAAATTCGAGATCTTATGACGATAATAGATTTTTCAAACCAAATAAAGGCGGCTAACCAAAATAAAGCCTTAAACAAACCTTTTAGAACTCCGAATGGACCTAAAAAGTTCTCGGTTTATGTAAAAAACGAGAAAGGGAACGTCGTAAAGGTAAATTTCGGCGATCCTAACATGGAAATTAAAAGAGATGACCCAGCTAGAAGAAAGAATTTCCGCGCCAGACACAATTGCGCTAACCCCGGACCAAAATGGAAAGCTCGTTACTGGTCATGCTATCAATGGAGAGCCGGTGCGCCAGTCAAAGGAAGCGAATTTATGGATGCCGAAGCCGAAGCCAAAAAAGGGCTATGGTACAATATCCAAAAGAAAAAAGAAAGACTTGGACAATCCTACAAAGCAGCTAAACCGGGTGATAAAGACTATCCTTCGCAAGATGCCCTCAAGAAAGCGCAAGCTGGTGAAGAAGAGTGGGATGGGTCTACTATATATAATCAATCT
>JACCDW011131725.1_pt1 | contig 10338 bp, 8 predicted proteins | sample 7449781 | NCBI WGS metagenome assembly JACCDW01 (sample SAMN15323449, study PRJNA562643) | freshwater metagenome | isolation source: river surface water | place: USA:Blue River Watershed | collected 2017-08-18 | reverse complement strand
GACAGCGTGACAGTTGAGATGTCACCATATGATCTATCTAAGGCGAGAATTGTTTATCGGCAGCGTTAAAAGATACTTTTTTTTGTCTATACGAAAGTAGGTGTTGCATTTATTTTTCATGAAGAATAAACTTTGAGCATTCGACATTAGGTTGGGTTAAAAAATTTTAAATGCCCAGATAGCTTAGTGGTAGAGCACTTGCATGGTAAGTAAGAGGTCGTAGGTTCAATTCCTATTCTGGGCAAATCAAGGCAGGATAAAAAATGAAAAAAAACATTGGATTCAAATAAATACGGAGAGCTAATCGATGGCAAAGGAATCATTTCAAAGAAATAAGCCGCACGTTAATATCGGTACCATTGGTCACGTTGACCATGGTAAGACTACTTTGACAGCGGCAATCACTAAATATTTATCCAAAAAAGGCGGGGCGAAATTTCGCGATTACGCTTCAATAGATAATTCCCCAGAAGAAAAGGCACGTGGTATTACGATTAATACAAGCCACGTTGAATATGAAACAGATAAACGCCACTATGCGCACGTTGACTGTCCTGGACACGCCGACTATGTTAAAAACATGATTACAGGTGCCGCTCAGATGGACGGAGCGATTCTTGTTGTGGCTGCGACAGACGGTCCTATGCCTCAAACAAAAGAACACGTTCTTTTAGCTAAACAGGTTGGAGTACCTAAGATTGTTGTGTTCTTAAACAAAATCGACCAGATAAGCAAAGGCGATGAAGAGCTTATTGAACTTGTTGAAATGGAAATTACAGAACTTTTAGAAGAGAAAGGCTACAAAAATGCACCTATTATCAGAGGTTCTGGTCTAAAAGCTCTAGAAGGCGATCCTGAGTACGAGAAATGTATCGCAGCTCTTATGAATGCTGTTGACGAGAACATACCTACTCCTGAGAGAGAAGTTGACAAGCCGTTCTTAATGCCGATTGAAGACGTTTTTTCGATTTCCGGTCGTGGAACTGTTGTGACAGGAAAGATTGAGAAAGGTATTGTTAAAGTTAACGACAAGTTGCAAATTGTAGGTCTAAGAGAGACTAGAGATACAGTTGCTACTGGTCTTGAAATGTTTAATAAGATTTTGGATGAAGCAAGAGCTGGTGAAAACGTAGGTATTCTTATCAGAGGTATCGATAAAAATGATGTAGAAAGAGGGATGGTTCTTGCTGCTCCTGGAACATGTAAGCCGCACACTAAATTCAAAGGAACAATCTATGTTCTTAAGAAAGAAGAAGGTGGAAGACATAAGCCATTTTTTAGTGGATACAGACCGCAGTTCTTCTTCCGTACTACAGATGTAACTGGAACAGTGACTCTTCCTGAAGGGACAGAAATGGTGATGCCTGGGGATAACGTAGAATTAACTGGCGAACTGATTTCTCCTATTGCGATGGAAGAAGGAATGAGATTTGCGATTCGTGAAGGTGGCAGAACAATCGGCGCCGGAACTATCACAAAAATTATTCAATAATTTCATGATTGGAATAAAAGCTGCTGGTGAAAGCCTGCAGCTTTTACCTAAAAGATAGTGGGTGTGTAGCTCAGCTGGTAGAGCAGCGATCTCCAAAGTCGCTGGTCGGGGGTTCGAATCCCTCCGCACTCGATTAAGTGCCAAGGTAAAATGGATAAAGAGACACAGGATCATAAGATGTCAATAGCTCAGAAAGCAAGTATTTTTGCGGAAAGCAAGAGAAGAGCGCAGGCTACCCTTAAAAAGGGGCCTAAAGAAAGTCTTCTTCAAGGGTTGAAAGACGAGCTTCGTAAGGTTGCTTGGACTTCAAAAGAAGAGTTGAAGATTTGCACAAAGATTGTTGTGGGTTCTACATTTATGTTTGGTTTAGGGATTTACGGAGTAGATCTTGTGGTTAAAGGTTTTTTGGAAGCGATTCATATGATAACACGTCTTGTATTTGGAGCGTAACTGTTCATGAATAAGTGGTATGTAGTCCAGGCTATGTCTGGCCAAGAAAAAAAAGTGAAAAAAGCGATTGAAGAAAATCGCGAATCTCAAAGCATGCTAGATTTTGTTGAAGAGGTGATTGTTCCAACTGAAAACGTTGCTGAAGTGAAAAAAGGCCAGCAAAAAGTCAGTGAAAAAAGGCTTTGGCCTGGATATATTTTAGTGAAGATGATTTTAACAGATGAATCTTGGCAATATATTAAGGGAACTAATGGCGTTATTGGATTTTTAGGGGGCGAGAAGCCTAATCCTTTAAGTGATAGAGAAGTGCGAGAGATTCTAGAAGAATTAAAAGATAAGAAAAAAGAAGTTGTTCACAAGCACAATATTGAAGCGGGTGACAGAGTTAAGATTGTTGATGGAGTCTTTGTAAACTTTACAGGAACAGTTATTGAAGTGTTCTATGATAAAGGAAGATTAAGCGTCATGGTTTCAATTTTCGGAAGAGAAACTAGAGTAGATGATCTTGAGTTTTGGCAAGTTGAACAGCTCCCTGCAGATGCAGAACTAGGATAAAATTAAGAGAAGAGAAAAGGAAGTTCCATGGCTAAGAAGATTTTAAAAATAATTAAGCTGCAGATTCCTGCCGGAAAGGCGAATCCAGCTCCACCTATTGGGCCTGCACTTGGTTCGGCTGGTGTGAACATTATGGCTTTTTGTAAAGAATACAATGCGAAAACTCAAGATAAAGCGGGAAAAGTTCTTCCTGTAGTTATTACTGTATATGCTGATAAAACGTTTACGTTTGTTACAAAAGAACCTCCTGTAGCTAACCTTATTAAAGAAAAGGCTAAAGTAGCGAAAGGGTCAGGTGTTCCAAATAGAACTAAAGTAGGAAAACTGACAAAGCAAGATCTTATGGATATTGTGCAAATCAAAAAACAAGATATGAGAATTAAAAACGATGCAGCTGGTATGCGTTTAGTAGCAGGAACGGCTCGTTCTATGGGTATAGAAGTAGAATTATCAGGTGGGGAATAGGTAAGCATTATGGCTAAAAGTAAGCGTTATCAAGCAATTGAGAAAAAAGTAGGTGAGCCTAAGCTTTATACGATAGATCAAGCTCTAGAACTTTTGCAGCAGTGTCCTAAAGTGAAATTCGATGAGTCTGTAGAGATTTCTCTGAAGATTGGTGTTGATCCAAAAAAATCAGACCAACAAGTTCGAGGAACTGTTGGACTACCTCACGGTACCGGTAAAACTTTAAGAGTGGTTGTGATTGCTAAGGGGGATAAAATCCAAGAGGCAAAAAAAGCTGGGGCGAGTGAAGTAGGTAATGAAGATCTACTGGAAAGAATTAAAGGTGGTTGGACAGATTTTGATGTGTTGATTGTTACACCTGACATGATGAGAGAAGTAGGGAAACTGGGTAAAGTATTAGGACCTAGAGGTTTAATGCCAACACCTAAAGCTGGAACAGTTACAAATGATATAGGTAGAGCTGTTGAAGAACTTAAAGCTGGTAAAGTTGAATTTAAAGTGGATAAAAACGCTGTAATCAACAATATGCTGGGTAAAATTTCTTTTGACAAGAAACAATTAGCTGAAAATATCAGTGCTTTTTTAGCATCAGTGCAGAGAGCTAAGCCTTCTGTAGCTAAAGGCAGTTTTTTAAGATCAGCATACCTTTCGACCACGATGGGCCCAGGGTTAAAAATAGATATATCTACAATTGCATAATAACGGTTTAGGAAAAATAAAAACATGAGACACGAAAAGCATTATCTCTTAGATGAGATTAAAGAGAATATAGATGACTCTGAGCTAATGATGGTCATGAGCTATCAAAAGTTAGATGCTAATAAGACGGCAGACTTTAGAAAAGAGATCCATCAAGTAGGCGGATCATTACTTGTTGTTAAGAAGCGTGTGTTCTTAAAAGCCACTGAAAAAGCAGGATTTCCTTTAAAGCTTGAAAACTTACAAGGGCATATTGGTTTGGTGTTTTCTGGAAAAGAAGCTGTTTCAACAACAAAAGCTATTTATAAATTTTGTAAAGGCAATGAAAAGACCATAGAAATTTTAGGTGGACATTTTCAAAAGAAATTATGTTCTGCATTAGATTTTGAGAAGATTTCAAAACTTCCAAGTTTAGATCAGATGAGATCAGAACTTCTTGGAACTTTAGAAGCTCCTATGGCTCAAACATTAGCCGTTGTAAATGCTTTATTAACAAGTGTCGTCTATTGTTTAGAAGGCAAAATTAATCAAAGCGAATAAATCATTAATTAACATTAAGTAAAGTAACAGGGGAAGTATTGTGAGCGAAGACAAAATAAATCATTTAGTGGAAGAACTAAGCCAACTTACAGTTCTTGACATGTCAAAACTTAAAGAAGCACTTGAATCAAAATGGGGCGTTAAAGCAGCAGCAGCAGCGCCAGCTGTGATGATGGCAGGTCCTTCTGAAGCAGCAGCAGCAGCAGCTCCAGAAGCTACAGAGTTTCAAGTTGTTCTAGAAGAAGCACCGGCAGACAAGAAAATTGCAATTATTAAAGTGATCCGTGAAATCACAGGTCTTGGCCTAAAAGAAGCTAAGGATCTTGTTGATGGAGCACCTAAAGTTGTAAAAGAAAAAGCTCCAAAAGCAGAAGCTGAAGATATTTCTAAGAAGTTAATTGCAGCTGGTGCTAAGGTTGCTTTGAAAGGTCTTTAAGATTTTTTGATAAACAGTTTGATGATAATATGAGCAGAGTCATGGAAGAGATGATTTCTGCTCATTAGTATTGTAAAAAATACTTAATTAACTGTTGGTTTAGTGCATTTTCAACTAGGATTGTTTTTAGAATTACTGATTAATTCATAGACGTCCATATTTTAAAGTCTAACGTGATAGCCTAGGAGGCACATCCATGCTAAAAACACCCCCAAAAAGGGTATCTTTTAAGGCAAAAGAAGAGATTATAGACCTTCCGAATCTTATTGAAATTCAGCTTAAATCCTATGCTCAGTTTTTACAAGAGGAAAAGCTTCCTCATGAACGTCAAGCTGAAGGACTTGAAGAAGTTTTTCAAGAAATTTTTCCGATTAAGTCTTACGATGAAAAAACTTCATTAGAATATCTCTCTTACAACTTAGGAGTGCCTAAATATACCCCAGAAGAGTGCGTTCGTCGAGGAATTACTTATAATGTCACATTAAAAGTAAAATTCCGCCTGACAGATGAAACCGGGATTAAAGAAGAAGAAGTCTATATGGGGACAATTCCTCTAATGACAGATAAAGGAACATTTGTCATTAATGGAGCAGAACGTGTAATCGTATCTCAATTGCATAGATCTCCTGGTATTTCTTTTGAACAAGAAAAACATCCTAAAGGAAACGTTCTTTATTCATTCCGTATTATTCCTTATAGAGGTAGTTGGTTAGAGGCTGCGTTTGATACAAATGATTTTATCTATGTCTATGTCGACCGTAAAAAAAGAAGAAGAAAAGTTTTAGCAACTTCTTTTGTCAGAACCCTTGGATATTCAACTGATGCAGATGTTATTGAAGAGTTTTTTAATACTTATAAAGTTAAAATTCGTTCAGATAAAGATTTTGGTAAACTTGTTGGTAAAATTTTAGCTGAAGATGTTGTGGATGAAGAATCTGGAACTATTTTCGGAAAAGCCTCAGAAAAACTTACAACAGCTATGCTTAAGAGGATGTTAGACTCTGATATCCAAACCATACGTATTGCTGAAGATGCAGATGAAACAAGTCCTATCATTAAAATGCTAGCCAAAGATCCTACTGATTCTTATGAGTCTGCTTTAAAAGATTTCTATAGAAAGATTAGACCAGGTGAGCCTGCAACACTTTCTAATGCACGTTCTGCTATTATGCGATTATTTTTCGATGCAAAACGTTATAATTTAGGAAAAGTTGGTCGTTATAAACTTAATAGAAAATTGGGTATTGAAACAAGTGATGCAAATTTAGAAGTTGTAACGCTGCAAAAAGAAGATATCGTTGAAGCTCTAAAATATTTGATTCGTCTAAAAAAAGGTGATGAAAATACGAATGTTGATGATATTGACCATTTAGCAAATAGAAGAGTTAGATCTGTTGGTGAGCTTATCCAAAACCAATGCCGTATAGGCCTTGCTCGTATGGAGAAGATCATTAGAGAAAGGATGAATCTATTTGATTTTTCTTCAGATACGTTAACTCCTGGTAAACTTGTATCTGCTAAAGGATTAGCAGGTGTTTTAAAAGACTTCTTTGGACGTTCTCAGCTTTCTCAGTTTATGGATCAAACCAATCCTGTTGCTGAATTAACGCACAAACGTCGTTTATCATCTCTAGGGCCAGGTGGATTAAATAGAGATAGAGCTGGATTTGAAGTGAGAGACGTTCATGCTTCTCATTATGGTCGTGTTTGTCCTATTGAAACTCCAGAAGGACCAAACATTGGACTTATTACGTCGTTAGCTTCTTTTGCTAAAATTAATGAATTTGGATTTATAGAAACACCTTATAGAATTGTTAGAGATGGTGTTGTTACAGAAGAAATCGAATACATGACAGCAGATATCGAAGAAAGTTACGTCATCGCTCAGGCGTCTGCGCCTTTGGATGAACATAATATGTTTATCGAATCAACATGCTGGGCTAGATATAAAGCAGAGCCTTTAACAATTGAAACAAGCAAAGTGACTCATATGGACGTCTCTTCTAAGCAGCTTGTCTCTATTGTTACAGGATTGATTCCTTTCCTAGAGCACGATGATGCGAACAGGGCTTTGATGGGATCAAACATGCAACGTCAAGCGGTTCCTCTTTTAAGAACCCAAGCTCCTATCGTAGGCACAGGTTTAGAAAAGAGAGTTGCAAAAGACTCTGGCGCTGTGATGATAGCTGATGTTAATGGTGTTGTTGAGTATGTCGATGGTTTTAAAATTGTTGTAGCGCTTGACTCAAATGCTTTAGAGAAAAAGGTCTATACACTGCAGAAGTTTTTACGTTCTAATGGAGGAACTTGCATTAACCAAACTCCTTTATGTAATGTTGGGGATAAGATTAAGCAGGGGGATATTTTAGCGGATGGACCTGCAACAGATCTTGGAGAAGTAGCTCTTGGTAAAAACGTTCTTGTTGCTTTCATGCCTTGGTGTGGATACAACTTTGAGGATGCTATTATCATTTCTAAAAAACTCATTAAAGAAGATGCTTATACATCTCTTTATTTAGAGGAATTTGAATTAACAGCTCGTGATACTAAACTTGGTAAAGAAGAGATCACAAAAGATATTCCAAATATTTCCGAAGAAGCTTTAGCTAATTTGGGAGAAGATGGGATTATTCGTATTGGAGCTGAAGTAAAACCTGGTGATATCCTCATAGGAAAGATTACACCTAAAACAGAAACAGAGCTTTCTCCTGAAGAGCGTTTATTAAGAGCGATTTTCGGTGAAAAAGCGGCTGATGTTAAAGATGCATCATTGACAGCACCTCCTGGAACAGAAGGGATAGTCATGGATGTTAAAGTCTTTTCTAGAAGAGATAGATTATCCAAAACTGATGAAGAACTTGTTGAAGAAGCAACACGTATTAAAGATATTCATAAAGAATATAAAGAGAAAGAAGAAGAAATTATCATGGCGTTCCATGAGAAGCTTGGTGCTCTTCTTTTAAACGAATCAGCTCCTTCACCAATTATGCACAGAAAGACAGGTGATGTTTTAATTAAAGCAGCACAGGTTTTCACTCAAGAATTGATAGAAATGCTTGAATTAGAGCGTTTAGAAGATCTTATTATTGGGGATAATGCTCTTTATAATACATTAAGAGAAATTTTAAATGAACATGATTTAAATATTCAGAAATTGCAAATGCAATACAAGTCTGAAATTGAATTCATGAAAAAAGGGGATACTGAACTTGAGGCTGGAGTCATTCGACAAGTGAAGGTTTATGTGGCAACAAAACGTAAACTTCAAGTTGGAGATAAGATGGCTGGTCGTCACGGTAATAAAGGGGTTGTATCCAATATCGTCCCAGAAGCCGATATGCCTTATCTTGTGACAGGTGAAACCGTTGAAATGATTTTAAATCCTTTGGGTGTTCCGTCCCGTATGAATATGGGGCAATTATTAGAAACACACTTAGGCTTTGCGGCGCGTAAAAAGGGGATCTACGTGAAGACTCCAGTGTTTGAAGGGTTTCCTGAAGAGGAAATTTGGAAGATGATGGAGGAAGTCGGACTTCCTACAACAGGGAAGATGTATTTGTATGATGGACGTACAGGGGAGCGATTTGATAACCCGGTTGTCGTTGGATACATTTACATGCTCAAATTATCGCACTTAGTTGCAGATAAGATTCACGCACGAGCTATTGGTCCTTACTCTCTTGTGACGCAGCAACCTCTTGGAGGAAAAGCTCAAAGAGGGGGGCAGAGATTTGGGGAGATGGAAGTTTGGGCTCTTGAAGCATATGGAGCTGCTCACTTACTACAAGAAATGTTGACAGTAAAATCTGACGATGTTTCTGGAAGGACGCGTATTTATGAGTCTATTGTCAAAGGTGATAATACTCTTACAGCGGGTACTCCTGAATCTTTCAACGTATTAGTCAAGGAAATGCAAGGCTTAGGTCTAGATATCCGTGCTATAAAAGTAGATGCTGAGTAAAGCAGGTAAAGCCCCTAACGGGGCTTTAAATCAAAATTTAAAAGTGATTTTAGACCCTTTTGAGGAGCGGTTCATGGTGTTACAAAACGAATTAAGTAATTCTCAATTTGATAAGTTGACGATTATGATTGCATCAGATGATGTCATTCGTAATGAATGGTCTCGTGGTGAGATTAAAAAACCAGAGACAATCAACTATCGTACATTTAAACCCGAGAAGGGTGGCCTTTTCTGTGAAAAGATATTTGGGCCTACACGTGATTGGGAATGTGCTTGTGGAAAATATAAGAAGATTAAACATAAAGGAATTGTTTGCGATAGATGCGGAGTGGAAGTTACACTTTCTAAAGTTCGTCGTGAAAGAATGGCTCATATTGAGTTAGCGGTTCCTATTGTTCATATTTGGTTTTTTAAGACTCAGCCATCTCGTATTGGTAATATTTTAGGGATGTCTACAGCTGATCTAGAAAGAGTGATTTATTATGAGGAATATGTCGTTATTAACCCTCAGCAAACAACTCTTGAAAGAAAACAATTGTTGACAGATGTAGAATATAAAGAAGCCCAAGAGAAATGGGGTCCTGATTCTTTTAAAGCCTCTATGGGTGGTTCAGCTATCCGTGAGCTTTTAGAGAAAGAAGATTTAATGATGCTTGTGGCAGAGCTTAAAGAAAAATTAAGAAAAACGAAATCGATGCAAGCTCGTGTTAAGTTAGCAAAAAGACTAAAGATTGTAGAAGGGTTTACATTATCTCCTAACAAGCCAGATTGGATGGTAATGTCAACAATTCCTGTTATTCCTCCAGATTTAAGACCTTTAGTTCCTTTGGATGGAGGACGTTTTGCAACCTCTGATCTTAATGATCTTTACAGAAGAGTCATCAACAGAAACAATCGTTTAAAATCAATTCTAAAATTAAAGACACCTGATGTCATTGTTAGAAACGAAAAAAGAATGTTGCAAGAAGCTGTTGATGCTTTATTTGATAATGGTCGTCATGGACATCCTGTGATGGGCGCTGGCAATCGTCCTCTGAAAGCACTCTCTGAAATGCTTAAAGGTAAACAAGGACGTTTTAGACAGAACCTTCTTGGGAAACGTGTTGACTATTCTGGACGATCTGTAATTGTGGTAGGTCCTGAGCTTAAATTTAATCAGTGCGGTCTTCCTAAACAGATGGCTCTTGAACTATTTGAACCTTTTATCGTGAAACGTTTGAAAGATCGAGGTTATGTTTACACGATTCGTTCTGCGAAGAAAATGATTCAAAGGCAAGATCCAGAGGTGTGGGATGTTTTAGAAGAAATTATTCAAGGTCACCCTATATTACTTAACCGAGCTCCTACGCTCCATAGATTGGGTATTCAGGCGTTTGAACCAGTTTTGATTGAAGGACAAGCTATCCGTATTCACCCTCTTGTATGGACAGCGTGTAACGCGGACTTTGATGGTGACCAAATGGCTGTTCACGTACCACTTTCTATAGAAGCTCAAATTGAAGCAAAAGTCTTGATGATGGCCCCTGATAACATTTTCTTACCATCATCTGGTAAGCCTGTTGCCGACCCTTCTAAAGATATGATTTTAGGTCTTTATTATTTGATGCATGAGCCTCTTTTTAGCCCAGAGGAATTTGGTCTTAAAACAAAGGTTTTCAGAGATACACAAGAGGTCTTGTTAGCTTTTGCAGCATCTGGTAGTTACACTTGGTATTTTGGTGATGAAGCTAAAAACCAAAG
>JACCDW010128483.1_pt1 | contig 10338 bp, 6 predicted proteins | sample 7449781 | NCBI WGS metagenome assembly JACCDW01 (sample SAMN15323449, study PRJNA562643) | freshwater metagenome | isolation source: river surface water | place: USA:Blue River Watershed | collected 2017-08-18 | reverse complement strand
GCCCGAATTTTTAGGAGAAAGAATCGTTAAACATTTCAATCTTCAAGCCAATAAAACACTGGCTAACAATGAATTAAACAACCTTTTTCAAGTTCAGAAATACCCACAAAAATCATCGAATGAATGGTTTTCAAAAAGCCTTTTGCTGATTTTTATTTTACTTTTAGCCCTTGAGCGATGGCTCGCAATTACGAAAAACGCATGAATCAACTCCGACAAATCATAGCAAAAGTGAATTTGCAACTTTATGCCGTTGCAGCTCTGATATGTTTGTCAGTGGCTGGGTCGGCTTACTTTTTGGTGTTGTTGATTAGCCATTCAACACTTTGGGCGTCGTTGGCTTTGGGGATTGTATTTGCAGGTATGGCTTTTCAACAAAAGCTTTTTCAGAGCAAAAAAGCAGAGGCTATCAAGCTTATTCATCAAAAACTGGGCGATACTGAATATAGCCTTGAGCTACTGAATGTCGAGCAACCAAATCTGGCTCAACAATTGCAACTCGAACGCCTTTTTTCAAAAAACACACATCAAACACCGCTAATTTTCGACCAAAAATTGTTTGTACTGGTAGGTCTTTTTATCAGTATTGTGGCTTTTTATATTTTCTTTCCAACATTAAAATTCAGCCAAAACAACGAAAATAAAGGCAAATTTTCACAAAATTTACCCGTAAATACAATCTTAAAACCAGAATTTGAGTCGGCAACTCTGAGCATCACCCCTCCTACTTACACAGGTTTATCAAGTAATGAGTCGGATAATATGAATATTTCAGCCATTAGTGGTTCGGTGTTGAAATGGCAATTAAAATTTAGCCATTCCAACGATTTGGCCGTAAAACTAAGCAACAACCGAGGCGATGAAGTTACATTCAAAAAAACAGACGAACATTTCGAGTATGCTGACCAACTCATTAGCTCGGGTTTGTATGCGTTTAAAGCCTATTGGCACGATTCGCTCATTTATCAATCTGATTTTTATCGACTTGAAGCAATTCCCGATTTAGCACCTAAAATCGAACCCACTTCTAAGGAATTATACCAATTACACTTTTTAAAAGACCCGAAAAACATTCAGGTTTCGGCCAAAATCTCCGATGATTTTATGGTTAATCAAGCATTTATTGTGGCTACTTTGGCACGTGGTTCGGGCGAAAACGTGAAGTTCAGAGAAGTTCGTTTTCCACTTTCTCCAACTAATTTTAAAACAAATACTGTATCAAAAAACCTTGATTTAAAGGCACTAAACTTTACGCCTGGCGATGAACTTTACTACTATTGGGCAGCCATTGATAATAAACGACCAACGCCAAACTTCACAAAATCGGACACTTATTTCATTGTTTATAAAGATACGTCACAAGTGGAAGAATCGGACTTGGCTACTATGGCGATGAATATCATGCCCGAATATTTTAGAAGCCAACGACAAATAATTATTGATACCGAAAAACTGATTGCGAAGCGAAATAAGCTATCGAAAGAAGCATTCAATAGCACGTCCAACGAAATAGGCTTCGACCAAAAAGCCTTACGTTTACGCTACGGACAATATTTAGGCGAAGAAAATGAAGGAGCAATTGGGGGTGTAAATGCCCTACCCGATGATGCCAAAGAGGGTGATATGCTAAAGGGTTTTAGGCACGACCATGATGAAGGTGAAGGCGACCACGAGGATGGTGAAAAACACGAAGAACACGAACACTCACACGGAGCAGAAAACGCTAACGAAAATGACCCTGTGGCAAGTCTTTTGGCCGATTATGTACACTCACACGATGATGGCGAGGCTAATACTTTTTATGAACAATCGACGAGAAGCTTACTGAAAATGGCATTGGAACAAATGTGGCAGTCGGAATTACACTTGCGAATGTATGAACCAGAAAAAGCGATTCCGTATGAGAAAAAAGCCTTAGAATTACTAAAATCGGCTCAGCAAAAGGCTCGCACTTTTGTTAAGAAAACAAGTTTTGACCCGCCGCCAATTAAGGAAAAAGAAAAACGAATGACAGGTGAATTGACTAAGTTTAATACGGCATTCAAGTCTCAAAAAACATATAGTCAGCAACAAATTGAGGCATTAATAGCCGAAGTTTTGGGTATAATTTCAAGCAAAAACGACGATAAGGCATTGAATAATACTCAAAAATTAAAGTTGATGGAATTGAGTTCGGCCATTAGTAATCGAGTAGTCAATAGTAGCTTATCGAATTGGAGTGTTTTGGGTTCATTGCAGCAGCTTATCAATGGTAAAAACTTATCAAATGACGAAAAACTAACGCTAAAAACGAAGCTATTTGGGCTTATCAATAAGACTTTACCAAGCAATATAAATCCAAAAACGCAATCATACCAAGGCGAAAAACGCTTAGAAAAAGCGTTTTGGAAGCACATTCAGCAATAAATTATTTTTAACGACATTTTTGGACCTATAAATTTATTGGGTTTAATGAAGTAGAAGAACGTCGGCAGGGTTTTGAACCCTGCCGACGTTAATACACCCGATAAAATCACTTAGCATTAATATTTTTCCAGATTTACGAGCAAATTAGAAATTTGCTCTACACAATACATGAATTTCATTCAACAAATACAAAATTTCACAGTTTACGATTGGCTTTTGTCAGTCGGTTTAATTGCTTTGTTATTTATTCAGTTTTTTACTCTAAGCAAGCAAAAGTCAAATAAACGTTTTAAAATAAAAATTGTACTAAACTTAGTTTTATGGTTACTGATTTGCTTGTTCATCATCAACCCAAAATGGGAGAAATCGACTGATAGTAATCGAGTTTTGGTTTATGCCGATGATGTACCTGTAAGCAAAGCAAAGCAGCTAAAAGATAGCCTTAAAATTCAAGAGAGTTTTTCACAAAAGGCATTTGATAAAAGTTTAATTGAAAATCCCAATTTTGCGAATCAAATTGGTAAAGTTTATCTTGTTGGACAAGAGGCTAAGCCCGAAATATTAAGCAAAATTGCAGGACATCCGATTGAATGGATTCCGAATTTCAAAGAAAACGAATTGCAAGAGTTACATTGGTCGGCAATTTTGAGAAAGGGAGATATGCAAGAAATATCGGGTAAAATAAACCTCGAAGAAAATACGGTTTTGTCTATAAAATGGGGCGAACAGGCAATTGATAGCGTAAAATTAGCGAAAGGTTTTAATCATTTCAGTTTAAAGTTTCCTGTTTTTACGCTTGGAGCCAGTTCGTTTGATATATTCTTAGGTGAAGAAAAATTGCGAAGTATAGAGTTTTTTGCTCAAAAAAATCAAACTTTTCGGGTCTTGGTGCTACTTGCAAACCCTGATTTTGAAAGCAAAACTCTGGCCGATTGGCTGGGCAGAAATGGGAATCAAGTAAAAGTCATTAGTACCGTAGCCAAGAATACGCAAAATACCATTTCAATCAACCAACTGGATACTAATTTTACACCTGATATTATTATTACCGACCCCTCGAATGCTGGAAATAGTATAGTAAAAAAAGCCTATGCAGAAGGAAAAAGCATATTTTTTATCAATCTTTCAGAAGCTGATTTAGCTGCCAAAAGCATTAATCAAGCACTTAGCACGAATTGGACTTTTAAAAGAATAAGCATCCAAGAGAATATACCTGTTTCAACCGATTTAACAGCCTTGCCGTATTCGGTTCAAACGCATGATTTTCAGAAAAACTTGGCAGATTTTCCGATTGCTATACAGAAAAAAAATGGAATTGTGGGCGTTAGTTTACTGAACGAAACCTTTCCGCTAATACTCAGTGGAGATAGCCTCAGCTACATGAAGATTTGGCAAAGTGCATTGCAGTTACTTCGTCCAGCAAATTCAAGAAATATTTTACTTTCAGCTCCAATTTTTAAAGATTTACCGAATGAAATTATACTAAATCCGTCTGAATCTTTATCTGAAGTTAAGGTAGCAAATGATACACTTAAAGCTCAAAAATCGGCAATAAATCCTTTTTCAAATCAAGTCAATTACACTTTCAGAGAAACGGGTTGGCAAAAAATCGGAGATTCAGTTGAAGTATTTGTCGAAAATTCTGAATCACAACTCGCTAAATCACAACTCTTGCAACCTTACTTAAAAGCCAACCCAACGAAAATGGGTCAAATCCAAAAACTTTTGGTTGAAATTCCTGAGTGGCTTTGGTTTTCGGTGATTCTCTTAGTTTTAAGTGCTTTATGGGTTGAACCAAAAATATAAGCCAAGCTCTCAAAAGAAAACTTGGCTTATATTTTATTACTTCAAAGCTTCAGCTCCATTCTTAATCTCTTCCACAATATTCGGGTCGAGAAGTGTTGTGGTGTCACCCAAATTTGAGGTTTCACCTTCGGCTATTTTACGTAAAATTCTTCGCATGATTTTCCCCGAACGAGTTTTTGGTAAACCACTCACAAACTGAATTTTATCTGGCTTCGCAATTGGTCCAATCACACGTGAAACCGTTGCCAAAATATCTCGACGAGTCAATTCTTCATCATGAATTGTGCTTTCACAGATTACATAGGCATAAATTCCCTGTCCTTTGATGTCGTGCGGATAACCAACAATGGCACTTTCAACTACGCCTGTGTGCATATTGATGGCATTTTCTACTTCAGCAGTACCAATTCTGTGTCCCGAAACATTCAATACATCATCTACACGACCTGTGATTCGGTAGAAACCGTTTTCATCACGCATCGCACCATCACCAGTAAAATATAAGTCTTTGTATGCAGAGAAATAGTTGGTACGGCAACGCTCGTGGTCACCCCAAGTGGTGCGTAAGATTGATGGCCACGGGAATTTAATACAAAGATTTCCGCTTACGTTTCCACCCAAAATTTCATTTCCGTTTTCATCAACCAACATCATTTGCACACCTGGAAGTGGTAACGATGCCCAAGCTGGCTTCAATGGGGTAATCCCTGCCAAAGCCGAAATCATGATTCCGCCAGTTTCGGTTTGCCACCAAGTATCCACTACTGGACACTTATCTTTACCTATATTTTTTGAATACCACTGCCAAGCCTCTTCGTTTATTGGCTCACCTACCGAACCCAACACCTTCAACGAACTTAAATCTTTTCCTTCAACATACTCCAAACCAAAACCCATCAATGAACGAATGGCAGTTGGAGCCGTATAAAGGATATTTACTTTGTGTTTTTCAACAATATCCCAAAAACGTCCTGCATCTGGATAAGTCGGCACACCTTCAAACAATACAGAAATTGCACCCGACGCCAATGGTCCATAAACAATGTATGAGTGCCCCGTAATCCAACCAATATCGGCCGTGCAGAAATGAACCATTCCTGCTTTATATTGGAAAACATTTTGGAATGTGTAAGCGGCATAAACCATATAACCTCCGCAAGTTTGTACTACACCTTTTGGTTTACCCGTTGAACCCGACGTGTAAAGAATGAAAAGTGGGTCTTCTGAGTCCATTTCCTCAGCTGGACAATCGCTCGTTACGTGTTTTTCTTCTTCTTCCCACCATACATCACGGCCTTTAATCATACTTACAGGCGTGCGAGTACGAGTAGCTACAATGACTTTCTTTACTGATGGACAGCCAATCATGGCATCGTCAACAGTATCTTTCATCGGAATAGCCTTGTTTCCACGCACCGCACCATCAGTCGTTACAACTGCTACACATTGCGAGTCATTGATACGGTCAGCGATGGATGAAGCCGAAAATCCGCCAAAAACTACCGAGTGAATCGCTCCAATTCTGGCACAAGCTAACACCGCAATCGATAATTCAGGAATCATTGGCATATATATACACACACGGTCGCCTTTTTTCACACCATTACGCTTCAAAACATTAGCAAAGCGACAAACTCGCTCAAATAATTGACGGTATGTAAGTGTCACACTCTCTTCATTTGGGTCGTTTGGCTCCCAAATAATGGCAGGCTGATTTGGTTTGTCTTTTACGTGGCGGTCAAGACAGTTTTCTGTAATATTGAGTTTTCCACCCACAAACCATTCCACTTTTGGCTCACTAAAATTCCAGTTAAGTACTTTTCTCCACGGTTTTCTCCATTCAAAGTTATTGGCTGCAATTTCGCCCCAAAAATCTTCGGGATTCTCTACGCTCTTCTTGTAAGCTTCTTCGTATTCTTGGAAAGAGTTGATTTTCATTGGTTTATTATTAAAAGAGTACTAAAATTGAATAAATGTATGAAAGTGATTAAAAGAACCTAAGTTTTATTACCGTCTGCTTTAGCTGACGGATTTATAAAATGAATCAAAAGATGACTTTAGTCAAAATATATATAATTTAGGCTAAAGCCCTATTTTGACATTTTTCTTACTCACCGTCAGCTAGAGCTGACGGCAATGAATTAAAAAATATAGCTTTATTTACCTTTTTTATAATCTACCCAGTAATCCAGCTACTTTTGGGTATTTTGCTTAAAATAAAAATGACTACATAACAAATAGTGGCTGTCAGAATAAACTGCGTTGCGATGCCAATACTTGGGTGAATCCACTTGAAATTTATCTGAAACTGACGAGATAAGGTTTTCATCGGAATCAGGTGCATCAGATACATGCCATAACTGAATTTATCTAATTGAGCCGTTAGAGTTGGCAAAAACTCAACATTCAACAGATTTTTAAACGTCAAAAACGCTGAGATTGACATCAGAATTACCGACGGACTTAAGTAATCGAACAAACTTGATTCGTAAGCTTTATTATTTGAAACAGTTGAAAAATAAATGCCAACAAACGTTATCACCCAACTTATCAGAAAAACTGCCAATGCCATTAACCCAACCCTGCTTTGAGGTAAATTGATTGGGAGATTTCCTAAGAAATAGCCCAAAACAAAGTAACCTACATACCCCGAAAAGTACCGAATCTCAAAATTGATTTTGATACCTAAAAACTTTTCAAAATAGGGATAAATCGTACAAGCGATAAACCACATTATTAAGAAAAACTTTATTTCTTGGCTGGTTGCTTGCGTAATCCAACGACTTATGACTGGCGAAAACAAATAAAGCCCCAAAAGCATATAAACAAACCACAAATGCCCCGAGCCACCAGCACCACCCATCAGTATTTTTTTTAGAATATCTACTACCTCAAACTTTGTTTTTTCGGCGGAAATTATGCCAAAATAATTACCCCAAAGCATAAAAATAATTGTCCAAAGGAAAAAAGGAACAAATATTCTGGAAAAACGCTTCGACAAAAACTCTGTTAGATTTTTGTATTTTCCTAAGAGTAAATACCCCGAAAGCATCACAAAAACTGGCACTGCAAATCGACCAAAAGCATTTGAAGCATTGCAAATCCACCACCAACTGCTGGGTATTTTTCCCATCAAATAAATACCTCCTGCTGCACAATGAAGCATAATGACGGTTAGGGTTGCAAATACTCTCAAATTAGAAATCCAGATTACTTTGGGCATCTTCAGTTTGCTTGTTTGGTGTCAACTTGAAAAACTCCTATTTTTCGATGTCTGACACACTCTTCTATTTCTGTTAATATGCTTACATCATCAATCGTTGAAGGCACTGTAAATTGCTCTCCATCAATAATTTGACGAATGGTTTTTCTTAAAATTTTACCCGAACGGGTTTTTGGCAAACGCTTTACCACTACTGCATTACGGAAAAATGCTACCGCACCGATTTGCTCACGAATGAGTTGAACTAATTCATGTTCCATTTCATCTTGCGTGAAATTTGCCCCATCTTTTAGCACCACTAAACCGATTGGCCGCTGCCCACGAAGTTCGTCAGCAATGCCCACTACGGCACATTCTGCAACGGCTTTATGCGAACCAACAATTTCTTCCATTTCTCCCGTCGAAAGGCGATGCCCTGCCACATTTATTACATCATCAACCCTACCCATGATGAAAACATAGCCATCTTCATCGATAAATCCACCATCACCCGTCAGATAATAGCCATCAAATTTATTGAGGTATGAACTTCTGAAACGCTCGTTGTCGTTCCAGAGTGTTGGTAAGCAGCTTGGTGGAAGTGGCAATTTTATACAAACGTAACCTTCTTCGTTTGCTCCGAGCTGTTGGCCGTTTTCTCCTAAAATTTGCACATCAAAACCACAAACGGGCTTGGTTGCCGAACCAGCTTTTACAGGAAACTGCTCTACTCCCATCATATTAGCCACAATTCCCCAACCACTTTCAGTTTGCCACCAGTGGTCAATGATTGGCACTTGGGTAATTTCTTGTAGCCATTCGAGGGTTGGTGGGTCGCAACGCTCACCAGCCACAAAGATAGACTTCAACGAAGAAGTATCATAGTTGGCTTTTAGTCTTGCTTCAGCATCTTCTTTTTTTATGGCTCTGAAAGCCGTCGGAGCTGTAAAGAAAACATTTACTTTATGGTCTTCTATTACTCGCCAAAATGTTCCTGCATCGGGGTTTCGGACGGGCTTCCCTTCAAAAAAAACAGTCGTACAGCCATAAATTAGCGGAGCATAAACAATGTATGAATGACCCACAACCCAACCCACATCCGATGCCGCCCAAAATACTTCATCGGGCTTTACATCGTAGAGATATTTCATCGAGAAATTCAGTGCTACGGCGTGTCCACCATTATCTCTTACAATTCCTTTGGGTTTACCCGTTGTTCCCGAAGTATAAAGTACATAAAGTGGGTCGGTAGCATTAACTGGCACACAATTCGCTGATTCTGAAATGTTTACATAAGAAACAAAGTCAATATCACGCTCATCTACCATGCTTGCTTTCAACATTGGACGTTGATAAATCAGGCAATTGGATACTTTATGTTCGGCCAAATGAATGGCTTCATCGAGTAGAGGTTTATACGGAATTATTTTATCGAATTCAATTCCACACGAAGCAGACACGATAACATTGGGCTTGGCATCATCAATTCTGATGGCCAATTCATGCGGAGCAAAACCACCAAAAACTACTGAGTGAACAGCTCCTAATCTTGCACAGGCCAACATCGAAAATGCCGCTTCGGGAATCATGGGCATATAAAGCACAACTGTATCGCCTTTCTTTACACCCAAAGATTTTAATGCCCCAGCAATTTTAGCAACTTCGGTTTGCACTTGGGCATACGTATATCTGACTACTTTATTTGTAGCAGCCGAATCGTAGATGATTGCGGTTTTATCGCCTCTACCCTGCTCAACGTGATAATCAACCGCTAAGTAGCAAGCGTTCATCAACCCACCCTCAAACCAATGGTAAAAACCATTTCTATCCTGTGAAAGAATCGTTTTTGGTTTTTCGTACCACGCAATTTTATCCGCTTGTTCCGCCCAAAATTCTTCGGGGTGGTCAATGCTTCGCCTATAAAATGAGTCGTAGTTCATTACTTTTATTATAGTTTTGTTGTACATATTATGGGTCTTTACCGAAGGCCTGACCAAGTTTATTCTACTTTCTAATGGTCAGAGTTCTGTACAGACCTTAAATTACACTACCACCCCCGAAGCCATCATATTTATTTTCTTCACTAAATCACGGGTTGAAAAGGGTTTCGGGATATATAAATCAGCCCCTACACTATACCCTTTTTCAATATCGGCTTCTTTGCTTTTGGCACTCAAAAAAACCACTTTGGTCTCTTTAGTATCACTGCCTCCTTTGATAAATCTACATACTTCATAGCCATCTACTTTGGGCATCATGATATCGAGCAAGACAATCTTTGGATGTTCTCTTTTGATGATGTCGAAAGCCTCTTCACCATCGCGGGCAATAAAGACAATAAAACCTTCTTTTTTCATCAGAAACTCTAATGAAAGCAAGATATTTGGCTCATCATCAACGATTAATACTTTTATGTTTTTCTGAATATTCATTGTCGTAAATCTTGTTGTATCAGATTTGATATTTATCTTTTACTTAATAATCGTACTATAATGTATTTTCAAGTGGAATCTCAAACGAAAACTTTGAACCCTTTCCCACTTCACTTTCGACGCCTATTGTACCATTATGCAATTCTAAAATTCGCTTTGAAATAGCCAATCCGAGCCCGCTTCCTTTTGGTTTTTTGATGGTTTGGTCGTGAGCTTGGTAAAATTTATCAAAAATCAACTCTTGATAAGGTTTTGCAATTCCAGCACCATCATCAATTACATTTACGTGTAAACTACCATCTTCTTCGTAAGCCGTAATAGTTATAATACCTTTATCTGGTTCAGTAAACTTCAAGGCATTTGAGAGTAAATTGAGCATTACTTGCATAATTCTATCTCGGTCGCCCTGAAAAGTAGGCATTTTTTTATCAATAATTTGCTTAATTGCAATGCCTTTCTCTTTGGCCAGTTGCTCTATCGAATCAACGGAAT
>JACCDW012103113.1_pt1 | contig 10339 bp, 13 predicted proteins | sample 7449781 | NCBI WGS metagenome assembly JACCDW01 (sample SAMN15323449, study PRJNA562643) | freshwater metagenome | isolation source: river surface water | place: USA:Blue River Watershed | collected 2017-08-18 | reverse complement strand
GATGGTGTCCATAGTGTAGTGGCATGCATACTTGTCTGTGAAACAGGTGGTACCGGATCGATACCGGTTGGACACCCCAATGCCCCTATGGACAAATTGGTAAAGTCGGCTCTCTCAAAAGGAGCAGTTCTCTCTGTTCGAATCAGAGTAGGGGTACCAATTAATGCTGCTTTAGCTGATGTGGTCATAGCAACGGACTGAAAATCCGAGGAACCCTGTTCGATCCGGGGAGGCAGCACCAAATATATACCACTGTCGTATAATGGAGTATACTCCGGTCTACGAAACCGGCAATGGAGGTTCGATTCCTTCCAGTGGTGCCAATTATGGATGTTTAGCTCAGTTGGTAGAGCATCACGTCGACACCGTGAAGGTCATAGGTTCAAACCCTGTAACATCCACCAAGTTTAGGGATACTCACAGCAAATTCTATCCAAACGATAGGTAGTTGGTTCGATTCCAACAGTTGGCTTCATGCCAGTTTAGCTCATTAGGTAGAGCATTCGTCAAACGATAGTATCCCGTTTTATTAGCCCGTGTCGGCCAATTGGTAGAGTCAGCAGACTTAAAATCTGTAAAGGTGCGGGTTCGAATCCCGCGACGGGCACCAATTATACAAGATAGTCTTTAAAAATTTCTATGCCTTCTTCCATAGTTACGGCAGTGTTATTTTCTTTTTTCCAAAGTGTTAAACTTATAGAATACCTAGGTTTAGAAAATGCTTTAACCCTATGAGGAACAGCAACTTGAACAAGGCTACAGCCATTTAAAGATTGTCGATGAATCTCTTCTGCTTCGTGTTCTTGATAAGAAATGTATGGTGTGTTAATTACTGTAGACTGCATTTCTGTTTTGTTTACTAATGGTTTATACCATATCATGACACTATCTTCTTCATCAAAGACAAAATTTAATTTTATAAAATTTTGACAGTGTCCATTTCCATCAGAATGTATTATTGTATCCTGCAATGGAAGGGTATAAAATACTGGAGCAAATGTAATCTTTAGGTCGAGTGCGTCTAATAAATTTATAAATGAAGGATTGAAATTTTCTAGATTAATTTTACTATGGTATTGTTTAATACTTCGTATATCAAAAGATTCTTTTAAAGGATTCAAACCTAAATTTAAATGTTGACAAAGCGTGATCATGCAATATTTATTGCCTCTGCCAATGGAATGGGAGCAGGTCTTCTAAACCAGCTATCTGAGGGTTCGAATCCTTCCAGAGGCACCACTTACTAAATAAAGGTATGTTTACACATCCTTTTCCTTTAGATTGTTACGAGGCAATTAGACTCTATGTATTAGATTACATGAGTCGATTTAATCAACATGATATATACGCAGAAAGAGTTGACTTACCTCAAAGCTTACAAGAGCAATTAGATCAGGAATTAATTAGTTATGGTCTTACTACGCATTCAAACTTTCTAGCATTTAAAAGACGTAATTATTATGCACCGAGACTCGAAACTGTTCATGTAGATTATTCAAAAGAAATATTACATTCTAGTATTGTGTTACCAGTTGAAAACTGCCAAGGTACTTCAATGTTTTGGATGGACGGAGATTTTAATTTAGAAACTCGCGTGTTACCTCATGGTGATCCATATCAAATTGTTGTTTGGAAATCAAAACCAAAAATGATTAAAGAAGTAGAAATACTAGAGCCTATGTTGTGTAGGGTTGATGTACCTCACGATGCTTTATCTAATTTAGATGGTTCCTATAGAACGATCTTGAGTATAAGATTAAAAGGCAACCCTACGTTTGAAGAAATAATTGATAAAAGATTTACATCAAGGCTGCAATAACTTTGCAAATTTCTTCATAGTTTTTTGGCTTTGGAGTTCTAAGAAATTCAGCATTGCCTTCACTTGATCTCCACCAGCTAGTATCAACAACTTTCATATCTGGAATATCTTCGTAGAATACATGCTCATCAAATTTTACATTTGATCGTTTTAATGATTCATTTGCTTCAAGTATTTTTTTAATAGATCCATTCAATAAATGAATATCTAATGGCAGAACATCATTGTATTCTTCTAATTCATCTTTGAAGTTGTAATGAAATTTTTTATTTCGAACTAAGGCAATGTAGTAACTAGCTATTTGTTCGACAACATTTTTTCTTGAAATGCTTATTCTATAAACTTCATCTGATGTAGCCAAATAATCGATAAGATTTTTTTTATAAAATATCATATTGTATGCATGTATTTTTAAAATAAATCGTTTACTATTTTTATAGTGTTCTTCAAAAACAGGCATATGACTGTCTAATGCAAAATCTGGCTCATTGAAAAATGTCATGTCATCGCCGAGAATACTGCAAAGATAGGAACCTAATGCACTACTACCAGTGCGAGGTGTTGAAATAATTAGAACAGGAACTTTTGAAATATTAAACATGCATTATTTATAGTGTAAATAACGGATGAACAATTATTTTCAATATATTGATAAACCTGCATTGCCCCACGATTTAATTTTAGAAATTTATAAAAGCTTAGAAAATCCCAATATATTTGGAATTCCAGGGTACAACGATTATGAAATTTTTGACGCTACAGATCCGTTAAAAGATTTTACGCACAGTCTATTTGATTTTGATCATAGTACCCGGGTACAAAAAATAACCAATGATCTTTACATACATAAAGATATAAACCGTCGAGAAGCTTACAACTATATTATTGAACTAGGCGGATCAAATGTTGAAACATGTTTTTACAATGATAAATTTGAGCTAACTGAAAAGTATATTATAGAAAAAAACAAATGGCATTTTTTAAATGTTGATGTTTATCATAATGTAAAAAATGTTATTAGTCCAAGAATAGCTTTGACAGTACACGTTCACATAGACTAAGCTTCTATAAGTAAGTGGTATACTAGCACTTTGGTAAAGTGCCATCACAAGTTCGATTCTTGTTAGAAGCACCAACTAAATATTGCATGATTAGTGTTCCAACAACATGTGTAGATGATTTTTACTCCAACCCAAATGCTGTAAGAGAATTTGCATTGAAACAAAAGTTTGAGCAATCTTCAGGCGGGTATCCTGGGTTAAGAACTGTTGATATAAGTTTAATAGATAAAGATTTTTTTACTCAATTCAGTAATAAAATTTTTTCATTGTTTGTTAATGATATCAGCGTTGTTCAAAATTATCATCTTCGAACTTCTTTTCAACTGATTAAAAAATTTGATAATGATCCCTTGTCGCCTAAGAACAAAGGCTGGATACATTTTGACAGTGATGCTATATTTGCAGGTATCATTTACCTAAGCCCTAACATTAGTCCCAATACGGGAACTTCTATATTTAGGCTTACAAACGAATCAACTTTAGATCATAGTGAATGTAAACAAATTTTTTACGAAGGACTCCGAGTCCCTGATAACTATGATCAAATTATTACTAGACATAACAGTTCTTATACTGAAACTATAAGATTTGACAATGTTTATAATCGTATGATTTGTTTTGATGCAACACAAGCTCACGGTGTAAACAGCTTTTACACAGAAGACGAACCTCGACTGACCCAAGTATTTTTTGTACATGCTCTTGAGTCCGGTGTTGAACCTCCAATCATGAGACATAGGAAATTTTTATAAATTTATGAACACAACCATTTTTAAAGATTATGTAATAATTGATGAGTTATTAGATGATCCATATAACGTAATTGCAGAATCATTATCGATCAATTATTACTCAAACGAATCAGTATCTTTTGATTCGTTTAATCTGAGCATGATGGATAAACCAGAAGGAAGTTGGAGAGGCTATCGGTCTGAACAATTAGACAAAATAAAGCCAGAATTGTTTTCTGATCTAAATAATCGAATTATAAAGTCAGCGTTAGGTACAAACGGATTTCAATATAATGTATCGTCATTCTTTCATAGAGGAGATGAATCTATTGATTGCCAAAATCTTTGGCACAAAGATACAAATGTTTTGTTTGCCTATGTACTATATCTTAATCCAAACCCGATACCAAACAGCGGAACTTTGATTAAAGTAGGAAATGAAATTCATCCAATTGAGAACAAATTTAATAGACTTGTAGTGTATAATAGTGCTTTAGAACATAGAGTAGAAAGGTTCTTTGGTAATACGTTTGAAACTAGTAGATTAACACTTACAGGGTTTATACATGGGTTTTGTGTAAGTAATTAAGGAAGTGTGGCAGAGTCCGGTTTATTGCAACGGTCTTGAAAACCGTCGTTCCAGAAATGGGGCCGTGAGTTCGAATCTCACCACTTCCACCAGATTATCGCGGGGTACGTCAGAGGTAGACTATCGGGCTCATAACCCGAAAGACGGAGGTTCGAATCCTTCCCCCGCAACCAAATATGCCTCTGTAGCTTAATGGTAAAGAAGCGAGCTTATACCTCGCCAAAGCACCGGCCAGATAAGCCGGCGTGTGCAGGTTCGAGTCCTGCCAGAGGCACCATTAGTTGATAGCATTCGGCAGGTATCGCGTATGGACGCATACGCTACACGACATCCGCTGGCATGGCGCGAAGTCTGAAATAACTGTTGTTAGATGCTGTGGCACGGAAGCACCGGACGCCTAAATAGACACGTTGTCATAGACAGCGAGTGCTATCAACTAATGGTAAATTATGTAGGGGTGGCAGAGAGGCCCAATGCATCGGATTGCAAATCCGTAAAACCGTCGGTTCGAATCCGACTCCCTACTCCATAAAATTTGCTAAGTAAAAACATGCCCTGGTGGTGGAATTGGTAGACACGCTGGTCTTAGAAGCCAGTCTTCGGGTGAGGGTTCGAGTCCCTCCTAGGGCACCAAATTTATGCGGGTGTAGCTCAGTTGGTAGAGCACTACCTTGCCAAGGTAGATGTCACGAGTTCGAACCTCGTTACCCGCTCCAAATAACATGCTAGAACATTCGATAAACTCTTTGAATAACTTTATTTCGGGTTGGTATTTTGAAGATACTAGCATATGCGATGAGCTAATAGAATTTCATAAAAATTCTAAATTTAAAAATCCGGGAGTGATAGGAAGAACTGTCGGATCTGAAATTAAACCCGTTGTTGATAAATCACATAAAGATTCAAGTGATTGTCAGTTAGACGGAGACTTGCTGTCAAAATACTTTTTATCTTTAAAGAACATAGTTGACGCATACATTGAAAAATATCCATTTTGTAATTACTACAGTCCTTGGAAGATTGTAGATCGTGTTAATATACAGCACTATACAAAAAATGGAGGGTACCATGCTTGGCATACAGAAAGATCAGCGAGCGGCCCTAGTTTAATTGCTTCGAGACATTTAACGTTTATTACCTATCTTAATACTGTTCAAGATAAGGGAGAAACAGAATTTTTCCATCAAAACATATCTGTAAAGGCCGAAAAAGGTTTAACTATTATATGGCCTGTTGATTGGACTTTCACCCATAGAGGAATAGCATCACCAACAGAAGATAAATGGATAGCTACAGGTTGGTTTAATTATGTATAAAATTGTGATAGTTGGCGGAGGTACCGCCGGGTTAATGGCGGCATCTTTTTTAAAAGTTACGTATGGTCCTCATGCCGAAGTTACTGTAGTGTATGATCATAAGAATCCAGGGATTGGTGTAGGAGAAAGTTTAACTCCTTTAATTTATGCCTATCTCAAATACGTTGGAATATCTAGAGAAGATTTAATAGCCAATGTAAATGCTACAGTTAAGCTAGGATTAAAATTTAAAAACTGGTTAGGTGATGGAGGTTATTATTGGCATCCATTTCAACAAAAACCTCTAAGCGGAAATAATCTAGATGCAGTTTTTGATCTGGCACATAACACCTACGATTTAGATACAGGGTATAGTAGCTATTTTTTAGAATCAAATAGAATACCTCAAGATCCCGAAGCTTTACAGTCTTTACATATCGATGCTGTTTTGTTTGCAAGATACATTGAACATAGATTTAAAGACAGGCTAAACATTATTGATGGCATTGTTGAAGATGTAAAAGTTGAAAACAAAAACATCAGACAAGTAACACTAAAGGACGGAAGAACCTTAGAAGGGGACTTCTTTGTTGATGCCAGCGGAATGCAGTATGCATTATTCAAACACCTTGATGTTAAATGGATAGATAAAAAAGATTGGTTACCTATAGATCGTTGTATACCAAATCCAGTTCCGTGGACGTTTACAACACAACCAACATACACAACATCTGAAGCTAGCAAAGACGGGTGGATACTTCAAGTTCCCCTAAGTCATAGATGGGGAACAGGGTACTTATATTCAAGTCAGTTCCAGTCAGATAACTTGGCGTTTGATAGTTTTGATCAATTTTTAAAAACTAATTATGGTGCCGAACTTGATACATCTAAAGTTATTAAATTTAATAGCGGGTATTGGGAAGAACAATGGGTTGGTAATTGTATAGCTATTGGGCTATCAAGTGGGTTTACTGAACCCCTTGAAGCTACAAACATTCATCATGTAGTACATCAACTTTGGGTGCTTGTTGAAATGTTTAACTTAGAAATTTTTGAATATGATCGAAAAAAGTATAACAAGATAATGACTAGCTTTTACAATAATGTTTATTTGTATCTAAGATTTTGTTATACTACTAAAAGAGAAGATAGTGAGTTTTGGAAATACATGACACACAATACTCCCGACCCTGTTCGAGAATTAGAAGAAAAGATTGCAAGGTCTTCGGTTAATGAACACTCACTTCCGGGTTTGGTTTTTTCTTATCATAATTTTACTAGAGTTGCACACGGGCTAGGTAAAATTGATAGGATGAGCTACCTTAATCAACTTAAAAGAAGAAACAATTTAGAACAAGCAAGATTGGCTGCAACCAAATTAAAAATTGAAAAAATGGTTGATTATGAAAATAGCATTGATCATTTAGAATACATCTTATCGGTCCTTAACTCAAATGGATAGAGTGCAAGTCTTCGAAACTTGAAGTTGGGGGTTCGAGTCCCTCAGGGCCGGCCAAGGCCGCTGTAGTTCAATGGATAGAACAAGACACTCCTAAGGTTTAGACGTAGGTTCGATTCCTACCAGTGGCGCCAAATATTATTGACTTCTTTTACACATTTAAGTATAATTATAATGTAGCCGTAACGCAAATAGGCAAAGCTCCAATAGCAACATAGTACGTTGTGAGGGACGGGGTCAGATATAATCTGGTAACCCATGGGGGTTCGAAGCCTCCCGGCTACATATAATTTGGAAATCATGACAGCCATTAACGTATTCAACTCAACTGTTGTACTGCATCATTGTAATGATAGAGAGCTGTATTCTAATGAAACTATACGAAATAGTGTAAATTTTGTTTTTAGTTTAGATGAAGTAAGAAACAATATAGATTCTTCTCAAAAGGGTAATGCGTTTAGCACATGTCCATTTTGGGAAAAGTTTCCGCTGAATGGACTTCCGGGGGGTGAAGGTCTTTGTGAATGGGTTTCGCGTAGAATCTTAGAAAGTTCAAATAATTTTGGGATTAGTAATCCGTCTAAAATTAGCTTTGGTAGAACCTGGGCTAATATAATGTTTCAAGGCTGTGAGGGCACATGTCATAGTCATCCTTTAAACATCGACGGTGTTGCTATTTTTTATGCAAACGTTCCTGCTAACGGCAGCGAATTAGTTTTTATAAAAAATGGCATAGACGGTACATATATAAGTAATTATAAAGACGCAGAAATTATGAGGCAACGAGTCATTAGCGGAGATTTATTAATACATAAGCCTGATTTGCCTCATGCTGTATCTAAGCATTACAGTCAAGAACCTCGAATATGTTTTATCTACGAGTTTAAATATCATTAAGGAGTGTTGGCCGAGTTGGTCGAAGGCACCTTCCTGCTAAGAAGGCATCGGGGCAAAAACTCTGATCATTGGTTCGAATCCAATACACTCCGCCATTAATATGCAAGTAATTAGATTTTATGAAAGAGGACAAGATAATCCAGAATACCTAATTGTTCAATGGAACTTAGGTAACGTCTGCAACTATTCCTGCACATATTGTCCTACTTATTTGCACAGCGGAACTATAACTTGGCCAGAGCTAGATCTAATAAAAAATACTCTGCTCAAAATTAAAAATAAGTTTAGTGATAAAAACATCATTGTAGAAATGTTAGGGGGAGAAATAACCCTTTACAAAGATTTCATTCCAATGATGGAGTTCTTAAAAGACAATAATTTTTCTAGCAATATTTTATCAAACGGTAGTAGAACTTTACGTTTCTGGGAAGATGCGTCTCCCTATCTAACTCGTATAGGATTGACCTTTCATCCAGAGTTTAGTAATCAAGAGCACTTTCTAAATCTTATAGATTTATTAGTGAAAAATAATGTTGTCCCTTATATCAAGATTGCAATGATTAAAGAACATTTTTGGAACCTAGTAGAGTTTCAAAAATTGCTTTTTGAAAAGTTCCCATACATAAATGTAGAAATGGTTTTACTGTTAGACAAAATGAATCAATTTTCTTATAACGGATACTATTATGATTACAGCCGAGAAGAAATAAACTTTTTAGTAAACAATGATGGTAATGTTGAAGGTCATTTAATTACAGAATATGACAACGGGACCAAAGAATCTTATACATTAAATCAAGTTAGGGATTTAGGGATCAATAAGTTTACAGGTTTCGAGTGCGGATCAAAGTTATCGTTGATAACTATCGATCATAAAGGAAATGTGTCTACCAGTTTATGCAGACAACGATCTAGAATAAGCATATATAATATCGACAATGAACTTGATTCATTATTACAACCAGTTATTTGTGAATTACATAAATGTATGAATCATAGTGATTTAAGGATTTTAAAAGAAAAGATTGTTCCCTGATAGCTCAGTCGGTAGAGCGACGGACTGTTAATCCGCAGGTCCCTGGTTCGAGCCCAGGTCGGGGAGCCAAGATAACAAGAGGTGATTATGGCAGCAAAAGGTCAACAAGAAAGAAAACGAGTTAGCAAAAAAACTTGCCAAAATGGCAGCAAGACCAGTACATTAAACAAGAGTCGCAAAGGATCAAAACCTTATCGAGGACAAGGTAGATAACATGTCCGGAAAGGGTTCTAGTCCACGTCCCTATAGCGTTGATAAAAAAACGTTTGATGATAACTGGGAAAAAACTTTTAGAAAAGAAAATGTATTAGAGGTTACTCCTGAAGAGGACGAAGCCTGGAAAAATTTAGAAAGAAATCAAACAATGAGTCCATCAACTGAACAAATGAAAAAAGGTACCTGCGGGTGCGGTCGAAGCCCAACAGGGGATTGCTGTGGTTGGCATGCACTAACAGAAGAAGAATTTAAGCACCGTAAAGAACTTTACGAAACTGGTAAGGTTGATTTACGAGGAAAAGAAGTTAAGTAAAAATGAAATATGCATATTTTAATCCTACGATAGTAGCGATGGACGATGTGCCAACTGATGTGTTTCAGTGGTGTGTAAACACCGTAGAGCAAGCACATCAAAGACATGATTTAAATGATGCTGGAAATCCTAATCTTAGTATCAGGGGAGGACAGCAAGTTCAAATCTTGCCAAATGAAATGAATTTAGATGTTACATTGTTTGCCCAATATATTGAAGATGTATGTAATCAATATATCGATACTGTTAAGACGTCAGCGGGCATTGCAGACGAGTTGCCTGTAAAACCTGTATTAGTTAGTGCATGGACATTAAAACAAGGTCCTGGTGATTATCAAGCATTGCATAGTCATGAAGCACATCTTAGCGGCAATATCTATATTGAAGTTCCAGAATTAGACTCTGGACATACGAATACAGATTCTTGTATTGAATTTAGATTACCAACTGTACGCAATCCGGCAAGATTTACTTTTACTGATACTTGGAGATTTAAACCAGAGCGTGCCAAAATAATTATTTTCCCTAGTTATCTACCGCACACTGTTTATCCCTGGCAAGGTAAGGGAAATAGAATTAGTCTAGCATGGGATGCCAAATTAGTTGACAGGAACATGTAAAGGATATATACTAGACACTTAGTTAGAAATGTTCTTTAAAAATTTGCCGGATTAGCTCAGTGGTAGAGCAACCGCCTTGTAAGCGGTAGGTCGTCAGTTCAATCCCGACATCCGGCACCAAATAACCCCGGATCCCGTACCGGTTAGTAAACGGGGGTCAATTGTCTGTACCATAAAAGACACGGCGCATTGGATCTGCCGCAAGGCCCGCTTACATGGGCGACTTGAGAAATCACAAAGGCAGGGACGCTAACCTGTCTAAATGGAAAAGTACGTAGACGGAGTAGACAGCCCAGTCTAAGG
>JACCDW011181087.1_pt1 | contig 10339 bp, 9 predicted proteins | sample 7449781 | NCBI WGS metagenome assembly JACCDW01 (sample SAMN15323449, study PRJNA562643) | freshwater metagenome | isolation source: river surface water | place: USA:Blue River Watershed | collected 2017-08-18 | reverse complement strand
CTGTGCTTGCTGCACCACTAGCGCCTGTAGCGCCTGTAGCGCCTGTATTACCTTGTGCACCAGTTGCACCAGTTTCACCTATACTTCCGGTTGGACCGCCTGCGGGACCTGTTGGACCAGTTAACGACAATCCAGTTGCACCTGTTGGACCTGTTGAACCAGTTGTACCTTCTATACCAGAAGCACCAGTTGGGCCAGTAACACCAGTAGAACCAGTTGGACCGCCGAGCGGACCAGTTGCACCTCGTTGACCGGTAGCACCAGTAGAACCAGTTGGACCTCTATCACCTTGAGGCCCTATTGTGCCTGTAACACCTCTGGGTCCAGTTATTGTACTAGGTGCACCTGTTACGCCTGTAGCACCTCTTATGCCTGTAGGCCCACTCGGGCCTGTGTTACCTCTAGGTCCAGTAGATCCTGTTGGACCGGATATTGTAGAAGTTGCACCAGTTACACCAGTCGGACCTGTAAATCCTGTAAAGCCAGTTGGTCCGATTAGTCCGTTTGGTCCGGTTACACCGGTTGGACCTGTAAATCCTGTAAATCCTGTTGGACCTGTTACACCTGGACCAGTTGGACCAGTAACGGTACTTGCTGCGCCTGTAAAACCTGTTGGACCAGTTGCACCGCTAGTACCTGTAAATCCTCTAAGACCCTGAATACCTTGCGGACCAATCGGTCCCGTTGTACCAGTTGGTCCTGTAGAACCAGTTGCACCAGTATTTACTGCTGTACCCGGCGCACCAGTTACACCAGTTGGGCCAGTTGCACCGAGATCACCTGTTGCACCAGTTACACCAGTTGGACCGGTTGCACCAACACCTGGACCAGTTGGTCCGGGAACACCTGTAGGTCCAGGCGGACCGCCAGCCGGACCAGTAGATCCTCTTAAACCTGTTGGACCTGTTAATCCTGCAGGTCCTTGTAAGCCGCCGCCAGATGTTAATGCTGCATATCCGGCTGTTGCAGTTGTAAATCGTATTGTTACAGTGTCGATGTCTACAAATGTAACTTCATAATCAGTGTCTGGTATGCCAATGTTATCAGTACCAATTACTTGTACGTTAACATATTGATAACCTAAATAATGATTAATAGTCCAGAGCGTTGCAACAGTTGGTTGCGTGTAAATTACGGCACCTGCCATTATTGCAGGACCGGTGGGTCCAGTTGAACCAGTTGAACCAGTAGCACCTGTATTTGCTGCGGTTCCTGGCGAACCAGTTGCGCCTGTAATACCTGTTGCACCAGTTGGGCCAGTTCTACCTATAGCACCCGTAATACCTGTTGCACCAGTAGCGCCGGTTATACTTTGACCAGCAGGTCCTGTTACGCCGTTAGTACCCGCTGTACCCGTAGGGCCTGTTGCGCCGGTATTTGCTGCTGTACCAGCAGGCCCGGTAGGTCCTACTCCTGCAGGACCAGTAGGTCCTGTACCCATAGCAACTGCGCCTTGTAATGCTGTTATTTCATTACTAGCTGTGTTAAAAGCTGCTACTATATTAGCAAAATTTTCTCTAAATCCTGAACTATCATTGCTGATACCAGGTACTGGAAAATTAATGTTTATACCACTGGTGTTTATATTAGATGTCATGTTTTCACTGCACTGCGTATCATGGATTATTTATCGCATGAACTCACTGTTAGACCACGACATTGTGGCCGCTTATTTGTGGAGTTGTGATTCGTAGTAAACGTCTCAACAATGTAATGCTTTGTGTAGTCGGAACACCTTGGTCAAATATCGTACTGTACAGGTCAAAAATTGTAAATTCTTGATCGAATATAGTATCACCCCATGCAATGTACGCTACACCTTGCCACACTTCATAATCGTCATCAAAGCGTGTATTACCGAAGTCAAAAATTTCTAAATTATTATCGAATATAGTATCTTTTGGTTCTAACCATTCAGCAAAGAAAGTGCCGCCGCCGTCCCATTGAGTTTGTCCATCATCAAACGTAGTGTCGCCTGTCCAATTAACACCTTGCATTTCTATTATTGCATGTTGTAATGGCCAGCGGTTGTAATAAAACGCTGAATTAATATCAACAGTTTGTCTGTTAACTACATCGTCGCCATAGATTGTGTATACTGTACCTATTCCGATATATGGAAACCAGGTGTTTTGCCAAGCTGGTAACAATTCTTTACCTGCAACACTAACAGACGCAGATCTATATCCGGCGCCGCCGTCTATAACTTTACAATCTAATAGTCCTAATTTAAATGTAACATCGGCAGGTAAGCTGTTAACGTTATCGCTTGTTAGACGCATTATACCAACTGGCCATACTATGTAATTACCGCCGGTGACAATATCAAAACTTAAAATTCCGCCATTGCTATTTACTTCACTCACTTTAACAATTGCTGGACTGTTACTAGTATGACTGATAGTAATTTCTGTACCAACTGACCAATTTGTACCTGGGTTATTAATAGTATAACCTATTACAGTTAAATTACTTGATATTGTAGCAGGTACTGTACCGCCCGAAACTATAATATCGGGCTCATACAAATATCCAGATCCGGGATTAATAATATTGATAGCAGTGACCGTGTTAGTGCCAAGATCAACTGTAGCTTGTAGTTCTGCACCAGACCCTTGACCGTCTGTTACCCATCCCAAACCAGCAATAAGATCGTTTCTTATATTTTCAAGACTTGGCGGGTATATAGGCGCAAATTTTATTTCCCAATTACTGTTTGTACCAGTACCGCTAGTTAATTGGCTATCTATTACAATAACATATTCGCTGATAAAAGTAATAGGACCCTGCATCCAAACTGTTGGATTATCACCGTCGGAAATACGTAATACTGTACCTACAACAAGACTACTACTAGATGGTAGCATGACTAGTGAATCAAATGTTACAGAACCTTTAGATACTGTTACAGTATCAGTACTTGTTCCTATGACCCCTGCTATTTGTGCAATAACTGAATCTGCACCATCTGCGTTATCTAACACTGTGCTGTAAAAAAATGTAGTAGTAGGACTGACTTCTACATTTGTTACGGCTCCTATCATAACTTCGCTTGTATACAAATGTAAATTAGCAAAGTTTATAGCTGTCGTGGGATTGTCTACAGAATAATTTAGACCGGATATTAGCGGTATATACGGTGTGTATTGTAATTCTTGTGGCGTAACATTTGCATCTGGGACCCAGGAATAGTTAATTACATTGCCTACATAATTGTAATATAAATCTTTGATATTTCCTTCTAACGGAATAGTCATGTTCAAATATTGATATTTTACACCGCGGTGAACACCCAGCGTGTAACGGCGAGTAATAGTTTGAATACCATCGGTTGCACTTATATCAAAATAGTAATCTCTATTTCTAGTTTGGAATTCTACAAATCCGCTTATATAGCCAAAGGTTCTATCAAGAGTTAATGTTCTTGGTAAAATACCACCCACTAAACTATAAGCAATTGTTGTAGATTGCGGAGTAATGGCGCTAACATCAAATGCATGGAATCTGCCATCTAATACTGTACCTAAATTTGCAGATTCGTTTTTCCAACGTAAAAAATTACCAATACTTGCTGGATTTGCAATAATATCAAATGTTCTAACTGACGCACCGTTTACACTAGTAGCAGCTATCGTAAATTGATAGACCGTAGTAGTGTATTCTATTGGTAAATTACCGTAAATCAATGCTTGATTTGATATTACCGAATTACTTACAAGTGTAAATGGGAAACTCGGTGTACTTGAAACAACACTATATGATATAGGTGCACCGCTGCTATCATAGGCAGATATAGGAACCTCAACAAATTGATTTTCATAATCTTCAGCTATTAAACCACTAGGTGTAATCCAAGCCGGTGCATGTGGCACTGTTAATACCGAAACATACACATCAAGATCACTGTAAACAGGACCTGTAGTAGCACGAACTGTAAATGCAGTAGTTGTATCAAATAAAACTGTCGGTGCGTTATATGTCAGTACACCTGTTTGTGCGTTTATAGATAATCCAGCTGGCGGTGTAAATTCCGGTATACTATAAACTATCTGATATGCAGTATCAGTAGATGCAGTTACAGTATAAAATGAAGTGCCATTACTTGATGCATATCCAAGAAAATCAGATTGCCCAAACCAACTCGGTGCATTAATTACGGGTGTAATTGCTATTGTAAATGTACGATCGGCAACTTGATTTTGTGGATTTTTAATACGCAAGGTTATTTGGCTAACAGTTTCTATTGCAACACCGTTGCTTTCACCTGTTATCACAACAGTGTTGTTCAGTTGTTGCCATTGTAACCCGTCAGGTAAACTGCCGTTTAACCGCAACACTGTACTATCATTAGGTGCAGAAAATGTCAATATTAACGGATTAATATTGAAGCTATAAGTTTCAGTATATGTGCCTAAATTTCCAGGCGATATCCAACTAGGTATTGTCATGTTACATCCGATTGTATGATATTTATCGGATGGCTTTGACTACCTCATCTTCTAGCCAGGCACACTTCGCAAACACTATATATTCACTAAGTGCAAGTTTTACATGCAGCAACTCATCGTCGCTCTTAAGGTATAGAGAAGTACCTCCACATGTATGAAAGTAATCGGTTCTGATCATACCTAAATTAGATTTACACCAATCTTTGATATCAAAATTTCTTGCCGACAAGTGTAATGAGTATCTGTATTTTTTATAATACAAATGATCGCGCAGTTCTAATTCTAAACCCTGTAATAGTTGTTGTTCGGCAATGTCGTTAAACGGTTTACTGTGTTCTACAACACGATCGTTAAATGTAGACATTAGTAATTCATAGCCAGATTTGGTACAATAAAATCTAGTTATTTTACGTGAACGTGTGCTGCCGTGTTCTCGTTTTTTATGCGCACCTTTAAGGTTTTCTTTACACCATTCAACAGGATCGAGCTCGTCTTTATTTGTAGAAATCTGAACCATGTGGGTGTAGGTTTTGTAATAAAGGTCAGTAGTCCACATGTTTATTTCTTTAGGTCTGTTGCTAGCTGGAAGCTCTCTCCGCATCCACAGGTGTTGATTGCCAAAGGGTTTGACCATATCAGTTGCGATTCAAATTCAGTTGTTTTTAGATCAAGTATACTGCCGATTAGACTTAATATGCTAGCACCGTCAATTACTACACGACCGGTATCCCATTCAACAACTTCGTCAAATTTACCGTATTGATCCCAGTCGCAAAGATCGTAAGTGTATTTGTGTCCACTACAGCCTTTGTTGTTAACCCCAATTCGCAAATGCTTGTTGGGGTTATTTTTTAATATTTCAGTTATATACTGCTTAGCAGTGGCAGTAATTATCACAGGGTCTTTATTCACGTATTAAATCCATCGCTGAGCATCATGAACAGCATTTTTTGCTCAATTGCGTCGTCGACGTTGGGCCACATCTCTCTGAGCTGTTCTGTAGTAATTTCTACGTATTTGTTCTGAGATTTTTTCTTTACAAGACCCTCCATGTGAATCGACGGCTTCCAAGAATTGTGTTTGTTAACACTGATGCTTTTACCTACAACTGCCCAGAATGCAAATGCAGTGTGTTGAAACTGTTTCATGTTATTGCCGTTTGCCGGCACCCTCCAGCCCCAGATTTTATTACCTGGTTCGTAATACATGACTTGTTTAATTTCGTAATTCTCAGACATGGTATCCAACTCAAATGTTGTTCATATTGCAGTAGTATATATGACTTTATCATTTTGTCTAGGTATTATTTGCAGATATTTCGTTGATCTAGCATAATTTACTATGAAAGAATTTGGAAAAGTAAATCACTCAGCTGAACCGCCTAGGTTTAATTCAGACGATAGACATCAGCGGATGCTACAGGCAATAGCGCCGTGGGCTAAAAAAATACCACAGAAGAATCTAACACCTGTTGTAGTACAACCTGCAACACGAAAAACTAAATTGCTGTTAATGTTGCTACCAGAGTGGGCGCACAAATTTCCTCCATATAATCTGGCCAGACTTGGTAGTGTTACCAGGGCAGCAGGGTATGAAACTCACATCTGGGATATAAATGTTGCTGCTCGTAGAGATTTTATAAAAAACGATTGGCCTAAAATAAATTACGATCCCTGGGATGGTATGCGAGATTGGCATTGGATGGAGCCGCAATACTACGAAGACCTTCATCAATATATGCAGCCATTGTTAGAAACATATCTTGAAAAAATTGCAGAATTAAAACCAGATCTAATTGGATTTACCCTTTATTATTGCAACCAGGCACCAACACTGTGGCTTGCTAAACAAATAAAACAGCGTTGGCCACACATTAAAATTGCAGTAGGCGGTTCTGCAACACATCCGCAATATTATAGGCCAGATACCGAATACGATTATGTTATTAACGGAGAAGGTGAAAACCTACTGTTAAAACTGCTTGAAGATATTGAGAACGGTGTAGAACATGATACACCTATGACATTGCGACAGCCTGAAAACGAAAAGATGGATCTGGATAAACTACCGTTACCTGATTACAGTTTTTTCGATTTTAGTCAATATGATATACCAAATGGTGTAAACAGTGAACTAAGTCGAGGTTGTACAGCTAAATGTACATTCTGCGAAGAAACACATTTTTATAGATATAGGCAACGTCAGGCCAGCAGTGTTCTGAAAGAAGTCACATATCTCTACGATACCTATGGTATTGATACATTTTGGTTCATTGACAGTCTTGTCAATGGCAATTTAAAAGAACTTCGTGCATTTTGCAAAGGCATTATAGCAGCAGGTATGAATATACATTGGACCGGATACGCTAGATGTGACGGTCGCATGGATCTTGAATATTACAACGACCTTGCAGAAAGTGGATGTGTAGCATTAAACTATGGTTGCGAAAGCGGTAGCCAAGCTGTACTCGATGCTATAGACAAACGTGTTACAGTAGAAGAAATGGAAGAAAACTTCCGTAATGGCAAACTAACCGGTGTTGAAGCATATACCAATTGGATTGTAGCATTTCCTACAGAAACGCTTAATGATTTTGCAGACACTATGACAATGTTGTGGAGAAATCGCAACAACAATATATCAGTTATCAGTCCAGGTCAGGGTTTTGGTGTAGGTTTAGATACTATAGTTGGACAAAACTTACCTAAGTTTGGTCTCAGTGACATATATTATATGCGTCAATGGATACGCAGCGATTTTACAATGGGAAAACTGCATCGTATGATGCGTGTTAAAACCTTTAACATATTTTTAGATCATTTAGTAACCGAACAACCTATCGCTAAAAGCACACGGCCAGAACTTGCAAAAACCTACAATATAGAATTTGTAGATCCAACTCGTTTAAATGATATAGAGTACGAAAAGTTCGATTATGATATTATCAACGCAAATATAAATCCGTTTGCTAATACTGCGTTAAACGAAATATGGCCGTTATTACGTATGCTATGGCGTGCCAGGGGTGGATATAAAGCACATATTCGATTTAATGAACAAGAAGATTACAAAGAATTTGGTAGCAATACAGCATGTCCGTTTAATGCAGAATTTAAATTTGAAATATCGGATTTGGGAGAATGGACTGCTAATTTTTCGTGGAATTTTACACAGCCTGATGACCCGTGGATGATTGTTGATTATACCAGAGACACTACTAATGCCAGTATACGTGCAAGACGTCTTGCAAGACCAGACCTTGAAGATCCAACTAATGCATTCAGTGAAGAAGAATGGTATCAGAAGGTACAATTAAAAGCACAGTATGAGCAAATAGATTTGTCATTTGCTCATACATGGAAAGGCTCGGGCAATTGGAGTAAAGTTAAGTCTTTTGATACAGATGAAAATATCAGTTTGTTTACTGCAATGCTACGTAATGTTAGATAGCACTAAGCGAACCACCAACCGGATTAAGTAGTGTTCTTAACTGCCAACGAGTTTTTGCATGTGCATCAAGACGCTCTGCAATATAATTCATAATAGCTTGATTATTTTCTGCTTCTGCAACTGGGAACAGTTTGTTAAGGAAAATAATCATGCGTTCATGATCTTTTAACAAACGTTCTACATAGCCCTTTGCATCTAGTACACCCTCAAGGTCGTCTACCAGACTTAGTGATTTATATTCAACTAAGCTGCCTGGTGCAAATGCATCAAGTTCTCTTATTTTTTCAGCAATAAGATCTACTTGATCAAACAAGTCTTGATATTGGTCGCCAAACATACTGTGCAATTGCGGAAAGAACATACCTGTTACATTCCAATGCGCATTATGTGTCTTTAAGTATAATGCAAAATTAGTTGCTAAAAAAACTTTAAGCCCGTCTACAAGATCCATAATATAACTCCACTGTGCCGATGATATTTATACACAGAGTTATTCGGTTACTGTACATTGTGTCTTCTTAGCTGACGTTAGTATTTTAAAATCCGCCGGCCACACTGCACCAGGCGTTTTATTTTTGTCTACAGTTGCAGGAACAGGAAACGATATACCAGATAGCTTTTCGATGTTGTCTATACTAGACAATACAACTGACAAATCTGTACCTTGAGCTTCTTTGTGTGGAAACAAAAATGCCTGTGCTTGATTTGTATTATTGTTTATGATTATTTTGTATAGATAATCTGGCACTACTACAGAGTTTTTACCAATGGTTTTACTTTTGCCATTGGTGTAGATATTTCCTGCATATATTGTATATGTGTGTTTAGTAGTCCATGCCCAGGTGCGTTCAGTTGTTTCTAACACTTTCCATATACCTCGGTTAAGTCCGGGTAACTGCGGGCTCATATTAGATAATAGAAAGCTTTCGTACATTGCATCTTGATTAAATGCCATACTTGCTGCATTGGCAATGTGTCCTATGTCATAACCGCTTTTTGCATAATCGCTGAGCTCGGATTGTTGCCATTCTGGCAAACTGTCATCTTCTGCAAATGAATTAGACCTCGGTATGCAACCGACTGCTTTTTCTGGTGTAAGTGTGTATACAACCCATCTTGGTATTTTTGCAATCACATCGTATTCTAAAATGTACGCATATCTGCATATTAAAACATTACCAACCCTGGTACTGGGTGTACCCCACGGTGTTAACGCTGCACATTGTTCTACTGGTTTCGGAGGAGACTGATCCCATGCAAATGAATATGTAGGTATAACCAGCAGAAATATTGCAAAAATTTTAGATAACATCTAGTACTCCAATAACGGAGTACTTATCACGGAATATAGTGTGCTATCAGTTCCATACCTAAATGATTTGCAAGCCATTGGCCGGGCCTATTTGCCATGCGATTAAAAATCACTTTGGTATTAGCAATAATAAGTGTTATGGTTTTACCATCTTTACTAGTTCTGTCAAGAATAGCATCAATGGTCTTATTAGTATTGCTGTTGGTTACCTTAACCTTGCGTGTATTGTAGTCTTTTGTACTGATATCGCCCATGACATTAGTCCTTTAATAGTTTCAGCATTACTTGCTCAGTTGGTACTACAACCATATCCTTTGGATATCGTAACACAGTATAATCCATTTTCCTATGCTTCAATGTAACCTTTTTTGGATTTATTTTGTTAATTTGAAATATTTTTAGAGAATTACTTTCAAACGATACTGCATACTGACCTGGTACAATTTCTATACCAAACATATCATAATGTACAATTGATTCTTTAGACATTTAACCCTCGTAATATACTCCAAGTTTCTTGCCAACTTTTTACATGATAACATACACCCAAATTGTTATCCCAAATAGCTTTAGCTAAAGGATAGTCGTTACCTGCTTTATCCATTCTGTCGCCAAAGAAATACAACGGCTGTTGGTTAGATTCATGATCAACTATTTGACTTTTACCACAGCCTTTTTTAGATATATCAAGACCTGTTTCACCTGCAACACCTACTTCTATATCATTCCATAAAGCTCTTATTTCTGCTGCGAGCTTAAGACGTTCACCTTCTACACAGTCGTATTCATAATAGGCTTTGCGTTCGTCTAGTGTAGCATTGCGACCAACTATGCTAAAGTTACACAATCCAACACGTTTTTCAATGTGTTTGCCAGTTTTAGTATGCCATGCACTTAGTTGCAGTTTCTGTTCTAAAAACTGTTCTAAGTCGCTCGGTATAGTCCAGTCGCTACGGTAAAATTCTTTGCCATATTGGAAAATATGGTTACCAGAGCAATTATAAACTATAGTACTATTGTATAGTTCGTCGCCTATTTGTTCTCTAGTTTTTTCAGGGTCGGAACCAGTTACTAGTACAAAAGACTTTTTCAGTTCATGTAACATCCATAGTCTAAACTGCTCATCTAT
>JACCDW011582680.1_pt1 | contig 10343 bp, 13 predicted proteins | sample 7449781 | NCBI WGS metagenome assembly JACCDW01 (sample SAMN15323449, study PRJNA562643) | freshwater metagenome | isolation source: river surface water | place: USA:Blue River Watershed | collected 2017-08-18 | reverse complement strand
AACAGAATTATCGACAGATCCAGAATTTGATTGATAACGGTATTAAGGCTGCTATTAGATCTCTTGTACCTGTTAAATCTTTACTGAAGGATTGTATGAATCAGGATCCGACTATTGATAGTGATAGTGATTCTGATGAAGAAAAACCCGAATCGATGTCTGCACCTGAGCCTGCACCTGCGCCAGAACCTGTATCTGCGCCAGAACCTGTGCCAGAACCTGTACCTGCACCTGAACCTGTATCTGTGCCTGAAACAACAGATAAAAATATCACAGAATTGCCTGTTGTGAAGGCACTTGTAAGTGTTAGTAAGGATGAAAATGAAAATGAAGTTGTTCAACCAGAGCAACAAGTCCCCACTATAATTGTCGATAATGATGATGGGTCTGGATCAAAAAAACGTAAAGGAGTAATATTTAATGAATACGAAACAATTTTTGATGTCGATGAACATGGACAGATTATGCAACCGACAGCATTTCATGAATTAGAAAATCGTCCACCTGAACCTGAAGATGATGAAGACGATGACGAAGACGATGACCGCCCCGACCAAATTGATATCTTGGAAGAGACTGGTGTACCCTTAGGAGATGACGATCTAGATGATTTAAATGATACCGGCCTAAATGTTGAAGATTCTCCATTCGATGATTTTGAACCATTGTAGAGCTGCTGTTTTTTCCGCTAAATGCTCATCTCTAAATGTCTCAGAATATGAATCCATCATTGCCTTTATATGCCCTCGGTGGTGCAATTAGTTTTTGTATATTAAGTGCAATCGCAACAAAATACCGCGGTGAAGACATTACCACCAAACATCTAATACGTGATTCAACCGCAGGTGCATTGTTTACGGCATTTGTGCTTGTACTTGTTCCCGACATGTTCCCTCCTCTAACTGTCAGTAGTGCTGCCATTGCAACTGCATTAAGTACTATTAAGTTATCTGGTGGTTCAAGCACTAGCGATAACAGTTCCAGTGATTCTGTTGGTAATATATCCGACGATTTTGACCTACAAGTAGGCTATCCCAAACGTAAATAGTTTAAAGTTAGATGACTAATAATACTTAAATGCAACAAGAGCAGCAACCACAGGTATTTGATTTTACGAATTTGATTAATGCTTTGAATACGAATATATTTGTCGATACTATGGAATTGGATGAAAATGATAATACATATCTTCATCATATTGTACAACAGTGTGATGAAGATAGTGAACTAACAATTAGACGACTTGCAAGTCGTCATATAATCATGGATCATCAAAATATTTATGGTCAGACAATTTATCAATTAGCGGCTCGACATGCTCCACCGAAGATTATGCGTCTTCTTCTTGAATTGCCTGGCGACTTTTACAGTCGTGATCAGGAAATTGATCTAGATGATGTTTATGGAAATTCACTTGCACATTATGCATCCGTTGAAAATATCCCTATAATTGCCGAATACGGATTTTCTCTTAATCGTCCGAATAATGACGGTAGAAGTCCACTTTTAGATGCAGTGCATCGTAATGACATCAGTCGAGCATGTTCATTCCTTGAACATGGTGCAGACACTGGAAGTCGTGATCGTAATGGAAATACTGTTCTCCATTATTGTATCATGCATCATATTCGCCGTCGCCCTATAATCGATGCTTTCATGTCGACACCTCGCTTCAGGTGTAATTTTAAAAATAAAGAAGGATATACCCCCCTTGATTTTGCAATTATGCGACGCTCCGTTGAATTAATTAAATTACTGTGGCACACACGTGACTTCACACATAAAGATCTTGATAAATGGATCAATTCAGATCAATTATCAGATGAATTTCGGAATTATCTAACAACATTGGCTAATGGTCGTTCTCTAGTCGCTCAATACACCTGAGTCGTCCGACGATTCAGTGAAAAGCGGCCATAATTTCAGTTCAGCTGGGACTGATCGTGCAGCCTTTCCACGCCATCTAAATTGATTAAATGGTTTGGCTGAAAACTGTTTCGCAGGCACTGCACCATGAACATGACGCCCTATATGAACATATAGATCAAAACCAGGGAATCGTTCATCACCATCTTCTTCGTTAAACATTATTGACTTCCCTTCATCATCCTGTAACCACGACCATAATAGATTTGCCAAAGGACTCTCAGATTTATCTTCTTCAGGATCGTACCCTGGATACAAAGTCTCAAAGAGTGAGACAGCAAGACGACAGAGATCAAACGATGGATTAGGTGCAATTTCTTCAAATTTAGGATCCTTGATTGGACCCCAATTGTATTGACCCCATGCATCTTCACCATCCTCATAGTCGGAACTAATCAATTGAACATCACCTATTTCTGCAGTTGCGCGACCGAAGTCAATTAGTTTGAAGATTTTTCCATAAGTCGGAACCTTGTATAAAACCCCATTTTGATTTTTATAATAAATGAATTGGTCTGATGTTGAGACCCATACAATGTTATTTGTATGAAGATCATTGTGACAGAAGTTGGCGTATCGCTGGAAGACAGATAGGGCAGCACATATTTGGAAAATCCATGCAGACCATTGACGTTCACATTCCTGAAGTCCGAAGATTCCACATGCATCAGAATCCATTGACTCAAAATCGGTCACTTCCGTTAAAAGTTGATCCATTGTTCCTTCGGCGGCCTCCTGGAAACAGATAAGAACAGGTATATCTTTGCAACGAAGATAAATCTCGCCTCCACGACTTTCAAACTCATCCATCTTGTCCTCTTCTTCGTCCCTGTGCCCCTGAGACTCTGAACTTCTATGGAGAACTTGAACTTCTGAATCTTCATCTTCTTCCACTTCTTCTCCAATATCCGCTGCCACACAATCATCTAAACTCAAGAGACTCGCTGCCATACGATTCACAATTAGATTAATATCTTCATCGGACGACGAGTCGTCGCCTAAATAATCGTCAATATCCGATGAATCTATTTCTGATTCTTCCGGTTTATTCAATACCCAGGAACGAAGTTCTTCAGGTATATCTGTACCCTCAACCCTTAAAAGTGATCCATCATCCGCATATGACCAGAACCACTGCTTTGTTCGCAACGTCATAAAATCGTCCGTAATTCTGTAATAGTATCTGTCAGCTATTCCACACACTGTTTCGTAATAGTCTATTGTCGCTGGACTCAGACCAAGTTTGCCGAGACGACTTAGTAAATAACAAATAGTCGCATCAACCGATGCCTGGTTATAACGACTATTTGCATGCTTCCTCAATTTATCACGATCATGAGAATCCGGGCTCGGTACATAAGATAATATATGAGAACGTCTCATGAATTCAAATGGATTCACCAAATGAATTACCTTCGAAAATACCTTCCTATCTGTCGTCTCACCAGTTGAATCATTCGTCCATTTACCAGTCCATATACGTTGAGCCGAATCTGATGGAAGTTCTGATGAAATACATGATAGACCCGACACAAAACCACTATTAAGGGTTAGATCGTCATTTGAGACGAAGCGACGAAGACCAGCATGGTAACGTTGAAAATCATGAACGCCGGAGAAAGTAAGGTAATTTATGATACCCGGTGATAAATGTTTGTCATCAAGTATATCTGAAGATTTTAATTTTATACCTTGTGCAAATGACATTTTCCTGTTTCCTATCACTTAAAGTTTGATTTATATTCCGGGCGCGCGTCTGCATCAATTTTTCAACTATTAAAATGTTTGATCCAATATATTATGGCCGGCAAGTCTGCAATTGCAATGAATTTAAACTTGAAGAAATTCGATATGCGCTCAGTTCCCGAGGACGCCGTTTGCGTCTTCATCGGTCGCCGTCGTACCGGTAAATCCACTCTGGTGCGCGATCTCTTGTATTACCATCAAAATCTCCCTCTCGGTACCGTTATCTCCGGTACAGAGGAATCAAATGGCTTCTACGGAAAAATGGTGCCTCCAATCTTCGTCCACAACGAATTCAACCCGACAATTCTCGCCGATTTCGTCAAACGTCAACGTCTATTCGTCGCCAAAATGACCAAAGACCAGGCTGAAGGACGTCAATCAAATCTAGATCCTCGTGCATTCCTCATTCTTGACGACTGTATGTACGATGAAACATGGACGAATGATAAACATATTCGCTATCTGTTCATGAACGGTCGTCACGCTAAAGTATTCTTCATCATCACTATGCAATATCCTCTCGGTGTTCCTCCTGCACTTCGTACAAACATCGATTATACATTCATTTTACGTGAACCCTATCAGTCAAATCGTAAACGTATTTACGACAATTATGGCGCTGCATTTCCGAGCTTCGAATTCTTCTGTCAAGTCATGGATCAATGTACACAAAACTATGAATGTCTTGTGATGAATAACAATACACAATCCAATAAACTCGAAGATGCCGTCTTCTGGTATAAGGCCGAAATGCACCCCGATTTCAAACTCGGTGCACCTAAATTCTGGCAAATGTCTAATGAAATTTATCAAGAACAATCTGGTATGCGCGGAAATCAATACGATCCTGATGCCGCGACCAGACGTAAAGGTCCCTCCATCCAGGTTCGCAAATCAAACTAATAGTATTTACCATTAGAAATGAAGGTTGAAATCGCTTTGACAGTATTCTTCATAGTCATTATTGGCACATTGATCTATTGGAATATGAACCTGTATAAGGAAGGCTTCTTAAATGGATCTCCTGCAATGCCCCAGGGTAATAGTTTCGCACCCGCATGTGGTGTTCAATATCCGACCTGTCCGACAGGTATGAAATGTATTAATGGTTTCTGTGGTCTCCCCATGCAACCGAAACAACCTAGAAGCAGTGGACTACCTGTTGTTCCCATGCAGTCAGGTGGATCTTGGGGTACTCAGACACTTGATGGTGTCCGCGGATTCGATCCTTTGATGGATTTATCTTAAAGATATTTTATGTGAATACATTATATAAGAAATGGCACAAGAACTTACTGTTAACTTTTATCATCCAAGTAAAGCCGATGGTGTAGGTCTTGTTCTTTTAGCATCACGTACATATGCTTTAAATGAAATGAGTCCAACTTCATTTACATGGCCTGACATAACTGGTTCTCCTACAGGTGGCGAAGCAGCATTTTCTGAATCAGTACCAGCTAACCTTGGTTTAAATTTTACAGGATGGGCAGAAATTAATCCTACCCAAGATGGTTTATCATTACCTAGTGTTTATCCAATTTCAACTAGTAATATTAGAGGTGGTAATTGGTCAAATGGTCAAGCAGGAGAAACTGTCTTTGCTGATGGAATTGCTCATATCATTAACGGAACAACCCCTCCTACGCCTGCATCAAATGCAACTATGTACGTTACTGCCTACTATTCTACACCTATCCCTATTTGTTTCAAGGAGGACAGTGAGATCTTGACTTACGACGAGTCTGCCGACAAGGAATCCTACGTCAAGGTCCAGGATCTCCGCAAGGGTATGCTCGTGAAGACCCTCCGTTCTGGCTATGTCCCCGTGAAGATTGCCACAACTTCCAAGGTCTACAACCCTGGTAATGGAAAGCGCAGCGAAAATTGTCTGTACCGTTGCCCTACATCTGTCTTCCCTGAACTGAAGGAAGATCTGATCATCACCGGTCACCACTCCATTCTTGTTGACAACCTGACTGAGGAGCAGGTCAATGAGATCCAGGATACCTACGGTCGCATTTACATCACTGAGAAGAAGTACCGTCTCCCTGCCTTCGTTGATGAGCGCACTGTTCCCTATGAAGAAGAGGGTACTTTCAACATCTACCACTTTGCCCTCGAGAACAGCAATGTGAAGGCCAATTATGGTGTCTATGCTAATGGTGGCCTCCTAGTTGAATCTGCCAATGAATGGCGTCTCCGTGAGAAGTCAGGACATAAGATCATCTCCGAGTAAATATCTCCGACTGACTATTAGAAACAGAAATGCGTTTTCTTTCCAAAGGTCGTGCCGTCTCCTCTCTTGTGATGATTGCCATAATTGTTGTCGCTATTGTCGCCCTACCTGTTGTATTATCATTCGCTGGTATGCGTGCAGGATTCATTGATATCGGTGAATCAATCACTTTACCATCTGCCCCCAAGGCCGATTCCTACTCTAATAGTGGATTCCTCCCTTGTCGTTCAGTGAATGGCAGCCCTTGTCCTGAAGGCACATTCTGTGATGGTGCAACTAAGGGTTGTGTAAATATTGCCAAATCTGGTGTTTAAAGCCGTGAAACTTCAAAAAAAATACAATTAGAAGTATTAATTATACTAATCATTGTATTATATTATATTTTTTTGAGTGAACTCATCTAGAAATTATCAGGTGATTTCATGGAACCAGAAGCAGGTCCAGGCATGCCGCCGGCACCGCCACCAACAATAGTGTTCTCCGCATTCACAGCCGCAAGCTGCTCCATCTTACGCTGCAGGACAAGATCGGTCTGATCGAAGAGTGAACCATGCTCTGCTGAGCCGCCAGAGCCATGGACCTGAGGACCGCCACCAGGACGCTTCACACCGCGCTCCTTGTAGAAGTTGGCCACATTCTCCTCGTTCTTCTTGTAAGACTGCATGAGATTATTGAGCTGATCCTCGGCATACTCCTGATCCTGGATTGCATTAGGAGTAGGGTCCCAAGGGAGCCACTTACCAACAACACCAAGGAGGATGTTGTGCAGGGGATCAGAGCGCTGGAGCTTCTTGGCGCGAGCAGCAGCCTCCGCATCAGTTGAATAGACACCACGGACCTTCAGACCACGCACAGTCGTCTGGAAGTTGTTCGCCTTGTGGAACTCATCCTCCAGCTCCACTCCACGACGGAACATGAAATCCTTGTAAGCCTCGTCAATCTCTGTACGAGTCACCTCACCCTTATACTTCTTCAGGTAAGCCTGATATTGCTCCATAACAGACTCCACAGGAATACGAGTAGCACGGAGCTCATCAACCTTCTCAGTAGGAACTTCAGCCTTCACAAGCTCATCAACAGCGGCATCAATCTTGCGGTTGATACCAAGAATAGTATTACCGAGGAACTGCTCTAGAGACTTACCCTTGTACTGAATCTCATAATCGGTCATAAACTTCTGGAAGAGGAACTTATCCTTGGTTTGCAGCACATTCTCCGGACTAATAAAGCTCAGAAGAACAAACTTCTGGCTGGGGATCTCCGGATCTTCATCCAGAAAATCCTCGGTAACAGCATTTACGGCACCTACGTTCTTAGACATCTCTCTATCGCTATTCCCTAATTGTCGTTTAAGCGCTTTTTCTTCAAAAATGCCGTGTATTTTTTCTTATATAAGGATATAGAACAAATGGACGGCTTTCTCTCTGATCTCATCTCTCGTGTCGTTAAGTACTTAATCGAAGGTCTCACTGTGGCCTTCGCTGCTATGCTCATCCCCAAGCAGCGCCTCAACATGGGTGAGGTGTTCGCCCTCGGTGTCACTGCTGCCTGCGTCTTCATCCTCCTTGACCTCGTTTCACCCGGCATTGGTGTTACGGCTCGTCAAGGCGCAGGTTTCGGTTTAGGTGCAAACTTGGTCGGCTTCCCTATGCGTGGTTAAATTTTTTTCCAAATTTTTTGATACAAATAAAAAATTTGAAATTTCAACAATTTAAAAATTATAAATTTATAACCGAAAATTTTGGAATACTATTCCTTAATATCTGGTTTACCGGCGTCTATAACCTTAAAGCATTTGCTGCAATACGTGTAGATGAAAGTGTATGATAAACCATTTATCTATACACTGTCACATATAGTGGCAGGTGCTATTGCCGTTTTCTATCCGCTCGTACTTTGGCTTTTCCTAGTCTATCAACTATTACAATTAGCCCTAGATGTCCGTTTCTTCGGTCTCAGTCGCGAGATTAGACCAGGGAACAATCCTCTTCATACCGCTCGAAAACTCGGTGAATTCGTATCTGGTTATTCAGTTACATGGTTCCTCAAAAATCCTTGGACCTCAACAAAGCCCAAGAAAGAATAGGAATGCTCTTATTTACTGTGAGTCCAGAGCAATTTACAGTGAAATATCATATAAACCCTTTCATGAAGTCTGTACTACAAAAACATGAAGGAGTTAATTTGTACAAGGCAATACATCAATATCAGGGGTTTCTTCATTTGCTGCGTCGATTCGCCACTGTAAATGTTGTTCCTGTTGCTGCCCTAGATCCCGCAGCGACCCTACCCGATATAATTTATGCCGCTGATGCTGCTGTCTTCTTGCCTGGACTGAAGGAACCGACAGCAGTTATGGCTCGTCATTCACGTTCACATCGTCGTCCTGAAGGGCATGCATGGTCCGCCTACTTCAATTCACTTCCTATTCGTCAGATCCATCTTCCGCAAGGTCCAGGAATCTACTTCGAAGGATCAGGAGAAGCAGTCTTCACTCCAGACTTCACCAGACTCTTCTGTGGCTACGGAATACGAACAAGTAAGAAAGGAGCACTCGCCCTAAATGTCGCTTTAGAAGAAGAATATCGTCGTCAACATGCAGTTGATAAAAAGCCCATGTTTCATATGATAAAACTTGTAAATCAGAAATACTTCCATGTTGATCTTTGTCTTCGACCTCTACCTAATGGTTATGCATTAATACGTCGAAATGCAATTAGTAAACACAGTCAAGAATTGATTGAGGCCATTTATGGAATCGACAAATTAATTGAAGTAGATGATGAAGAACCTTTTGCATGTAATGGTATCCTTGTTGATGGCCATTATTTGACTTCTTCTGGCATTTCCGAGAAGACAATTAGGGCGATAGAGGTGACAGGAACCAAGGTTTTAACAACGGTGTTAACTGAATTTGAAAAAGGTGGTGGTTCGTTGAAGTGTATGATTCTTCCTCTTCATTAATTTAGCTACACATCTCTTCAGGAATATCTTGAGCAGATTTTACTTCTTTTAGAATTCGGAAGTGAAGACGTTGATGATCCGTTGGGAAGAAACAGACTCGCATCTCTTCACCGTCATCATCTTCGATTGTACTAGTAACATCCGTATTTTTGATGTAATCACGTTTATACACTTCAATATAGTATTGATTACCTGAAATAGTTTCCTGTGTATATGAACCAGGTTTACCTGGTACAGGTTTCGCCTCCGCATCCATTACAATTACATCCATTAAAAGTCTAGTCGGTAAAACTTCGGAGTATCGACGCTCCCATTCCTTTTCTGGAACCTTATCTTCTACATAATAATATCCATCAAATTCAATTGTTCCTTCATTTAATGTGAGATCAATTGAATAGTTGAATAAGTCCTTAATAAAAGGGTGACGACAATTACTTTTAGCAGTGAAATTTATATATGTTTCAATTGTCTGATCAGCATTTTTCAAAGTAGCAGCCATCTCTAATTGTTTGCGTGTAGATCCTTTATATAACTCCATATGAAAAAAACTGAATCACAGTATTTTTGATAGAGAGGCTAAGACGAAAATGGCAAGCAACAACAGTGCTATTGAATACGGTCGCTTTTCGGTGCTTTATGAGACGGATGATGGTGAATTCCATATACTGCCAAGTATGAAGATGACAGTTATGCGGTATCCATCAGGTGAACGGTACTTCTTGGATGAGGAGCATACCGAGGTGCAGCGCCTTTTCAGAAATTATCTCATTGAGATTGGAGCTTTGGCTCCTGAGGATGACATTGGTCGTCCCGTTATTGGACAGAATCAGATTGAGTATGTCAAGATTCGCGCAAGCGAGAAAAATCAGTAAATATATATTGTTTAATAAATTAATTGCGATTTTTTTCATTGATGAGTAGTCATATATTCTAAATGTTTTTTACCAAGATCATGTCTCTTTTTACGATAATTTTGATATGTGCCACCACAAGCACATGTTTGAATTTCATTATCATGGGCAATACGAGCTGCTGATTTTTCAGCCCGTTTCGCTTTTTTAGATTCAGAAGCTGCAGTACGTTCTTCCGCAGTTTCTTCATATTTCTTTTGAGCCCATTCTTTTTTATATGTATCAATCTTCTCTTTGTTTTTTTCGTAATATGCCCTATAAGTTTGTTTTACTTTATCAGCATTTTCTTCATTATATTTTTTCTTCGCAGTTGCGACTTGTTCTTTATGTTCTTCCACATATTTTTTATTATATTCACGAATGTCATCTGCCTTTTCTTGGCGATAATGTTGTTTATATTTTTGTATATTATCCTTATTTTGTTCAACATAAATTTTATGTTGTTCAATTATTTTGGTTTTATTTTCTTCATAATATTTTTTAATTAATTCCTTCTTTTCTTCAAGAGTTACATATGCACGTTTAGAATTAAGACATAATTTATCGTCTTTCTTCAATTT
>JACCDW010228773.1_pt1 | contig 10343 bp, 7 predicted proteins | sample 7449781 | NCBI WGS metagenome assembly JACCDW01 (sample SAMN15323449, study PRJNA562643) | freshwater metagenome | isolation source: river surface water | place: USA:Blue River Watershed | collected 2017-08-18 | reverse complement strand
TCAATTGATGAGTTTTCCCACCTTAAACACCAAGAGCAGCAACAATCTGAGATTACAACCCCATCTGTTATTAAAATCAAAAGTAATTCAGTAAAGCCTTTCACTTTTTCACTTACTGACATCAACCACCGCTGTATCAAATTCGGATTTAATCAGATTAACTCAAACATTTATCTCGATAGATCAAATGCTTTCCTTGAAAGTTACAAAGAAGAACTACAAGTGATTCCGGATGTAGTCGGTGAAGTTGAGTTAGAAGTTATATGCGACATTGGATCTATTGAAATCACATTACTTAATCAAGTGGGCAGAATTACCGCACTACACCTACTTGAACCAGGCGAGCTCAAATTAGAGCTCAGTAATGGTGATGCAGAGATAGTTAGTACCTATAAGTTATTTACAAGCGCCTCAAAGTAAGTAAAATTAAGGCCTTACAAAGGGGCAAAGATGAAATTTCCAGATGATTTTGTGTGGGGCGTCGCCACTGCTGCATTTCAAGTAGAGGGTGCTTCCAAGGAAGATGGCCGCGGGCCTTCAATCTGGGATACCTTCTGTGCAACGCCTGGAAAAGTGGCAAACGGTGACACCGGTGAGGTCGCATGCGATCACTACCATCGTTATCTCGAGGACATTAAATTAATGCAAGAGATCGGCGTTAAGACCTACCGCCTTTCAATTGCATGGCCACGACTCTTTCCAAAAGGCGATCAAGTACGAGAAGAACGCGGCTTTGCCTTCTACGACAAACTCATCAACGCTCTACTTGAGGCAGAAATAGAGCCTCTTGTAACTCTCTATCACTGGGATCTTCCACAACCGCTTGAAGACAAAGGCGGGTGGGCAGATCGTCAGATACTTGATGCTTTTGAGTACTACGCAACTGCTGTAGCTGAGCACTTTGGAGATCGAGTTAAGAGATTCTCACCAATCAACGAACCGTGGGTTGTTTCTTGGTTAGGTTACGGAATCGGAGTCCATGCACCAGGACGAACCTCTCGAAAAGATGCATTCGCAGCAGCTCATCACACCGTGATGGCGCATGCACTTGCATCACGCGCGATGAAGAAAGTGCGACCAGACTTGTTGATTGGGCCTGTGCTAAACCAAGCAAATTTCCCCATGGATGATCCAACTGATCCAACTTTAATTCATGCCAATGATGTGATGGATGCTCAACAGAATCGTTGGTGGATGGATGCAATGTATAAAGGTGCATATCCAGAGATTTTGCTAAAACATTTTGGTGACGAGATTAACTCTGTCGTGAAAGATGGCGATCTTGAGATTGCTTCCTCAACACCCAATGACTTTATAGGAATCAATTATTACTTTGATAACCGCATGGGCTTACCAGGCAACGATGGTGAGAAGTTCTACGACATGTCCAATGTCTTTGATCTCAATGTAGATATGACCATGCATGGGGACAAAACAGATATGGGTTGGGCAATCACACCAGAAGGACTTACCAACCTTCTTGTTCGTTGGCACCAAGAACTAGGCGATCGCTGCCCAGATCTTTACATCACCGAAAACGGTTGTGCCTACAGCGACGGCGTCTCTGAAGATGGTGCAGTCCATGACCTTCGCCGAATCAAGTATCTCGATCAACACCTTCGCGCGATGGGTAATGCGATTGCAGCAGGATCACCAGTGAAGGGCTATTACCAGTGGTCACTCCTAGATAACTTTGAGTGGGCTTTGGGCTATGAGAAGCGCTTCGGAATCATCCACGTGGATTTCCAGAGCCAAAAACGCACCTTGAAGGATTCTGCCTTCTGGTACCGCGATGTGCTCAAGAGCAATGGAGCCACGCTCAACTAGCCCCAAAGGCTTTACCCATTTTCTGCAAAAAACTGCAAAAAAAGGGGTAATAAGCGTTATCCAATCGTTAACCGTTCCACGCTCAAGCTTTTCTGCCAATTCCTTGCAACTAAAGGTGAACAGTTCAACAATATGTCCACGGAGAGAGGCTTCCTGGCCTATCTCGATTACCCAATTAAAAAGGATAAAAATGACAAAGAGCCGCCGCATCGTTTTTGGTGCATTCGCTGTTTCTCTTGTTGCATCTGTCATGGCGACAGTTTCACCAGCATCAGCTGCTGTTAACTGTGATCCATACACAGGTTACAAGAGCATGAAGGGCAAGACAGTAACAATCTTCACATCAATCTTGGAGCCAGAGCTCACAACATTGAACACAGCAATGAAGGATTTCCAGACATGTACTGGAGTCAAGATCAAGATCGAAGGATCAAACCAGTTCGAAGCACTTCTTCCAGTGCGCGTTAAGGGTGGAAACGCACCTGACCTCGCATGGATCCCACAGCCAGGTCTTCTCGCGAAGATGGTTGCAACAGGAAAGGTTGTTCCAGCTCCTAAGGCTGTTGCAGCAAACGTAAAGAAGTACTGGTCAGCTTCATGGTCAGATCTTGGATCAGTTAATGGCAAGCTTTATGCAGCTCCATTTGGTTCAAACATGAAGTCACTCGTTTGGTACTCACCAAAGCAGTTCACAAAGAACGGTTACACAGTTCCAAAGACATGGAATGACATGACTGCACTTGCAGACAAGATGGCTGCAAACGGCCAGACAGCATTCTGTGGTGGTCTCGGTTCAGGTGGCGCAACAGGTTGGCCAGCAACTGACTGGGTAGAGCAGATGGTTCTCCGTGAGTACGGATCAAAGGTCTACGCTGACTGGGTATCACACAAGGTTAAGTTCTCAGATCCACGTATTCAGGCTGCAATGAAGAAGGTTGCTGACTGGATGCAGAACCCTAAGTGGGTTGGAGATGTTAAGGGAATCGCTACAACCACATTCCAGGATGCAGGTAAGGGAATTCCTACAGGTAAGTGCATGATGCTTCAGCAGGCTTCTTTCTACGGAAATATCCTTGCAGAAGAGGGAGCAACAATCTCTGAGAAGGGTGACGTATTCGCGTTCTACCTTCCAGCAACAAACTCAAAGGTCACAATTCCAGTAGTTGGTGGCGGCGAGTTCACAGCTGCATTTTCAAAGCGTCCAGAGGTTCAGCAGGTTCAGGCTTACCTCTCATCAGCAACATTTGCTACATCACGCGTACAGCTTGATAACTGGGTATCTGCAAACAGTGGTGTTCCACTAGCTGCATACAAGAACCCAATCGATCGCCTTGCTGCTACCTACCTCTCAAATCCAAAGTCAACATTCGCATTTGACGCATCAGACTTGATGCCAGCTGCGGTTGGTGCTGGTGCTGAGTGGAAGGAATTCACAGCATGGTTCGGTGAGGGCAAGTCAATCGCTGATGTTACAAAGGCGATCGATGCAGCATGGCCAGCATCATAATTATTAGTAATTAATTACTAATAAAAGTATGTAATTAGTTCCGGAGGGTTCCACAAGGAGCCCTCCGGAACTAACATTTTCACAATAGATTTTTCCCTAGTACCAAGAAGAGGTTCCCACTGTGGATGATTTCATTCCAACGACGTTAGCTAAATTTGGCAGCGTCTTTACGGCAATCGGAGTCTTCGTTGTTGTTCTCGGAACGATTTTTTTCTTGGCAGGAAAGATTAAAGGCAAAGCATCTCGCCGGGTCGCCATTGTTATCTTCGTTGGACCCGCGCTACTTCTATTGCTTGCGGGATTGATTATTCCTGCCATCCGCACAATCATCTTTAGTTTTATGGATCCAGATTCACTTAACTTTGTTGGCCTCGCCAACTATCGCTGGATGTTGGAAGATCCAAATGTCGCGATTATTATGCGCAACACAATTTTGTGGCTTCTCGTAACACCAATTTTCACAACCGCACTCGGTTTGCTTCTTGCGGTAATGCTTGACCGTATCAAGCGTGAATCCGTTCCAAAGTCTTTGCTCTTCATGCCTATGGCAATCTCATTTGTAGGCGCATCAATTATTTGGAAGTTTGTCTACGAGTACCGCAGTGATGATGTGCAAATCGGTCTACTCAATGCCATCTGGAGCTTCTTTGGCGGGGAACCAGTTAACTGGATGCTCAATAAACCACTCAACACATTCCTATTGATGATAATCCTTATCTGGACACAGATGGGTTTTGCAATGGTAATTCTCTCAGCGGCAATCAAAGCTGTCCCCGCTGATGTTGTTGAAGCCTCAGCTCTCGATGGTGCCTATGGTTGGCGTTTATTTAGACTCATTACTTTTCCAATGGTTAAGACGACAGTCATTGTCGTTCTAGCCACACAGGTTGTTGGTGCTCTCAAACTCTTCGATATTGTCCGAACCATGACCGGAGGTAACTTTGGTACAAACGTTCTTGCAAACGAGATGTATTCACAAATCTTCGTGCAGTTCGACCAAGGAAAGGGTTCTGCTTTAGCTGTGGTGCTCTTTATCTGTGTGATGCCGATTCTCATCTATAACATCCGTTCAATCCGCAGAGAGCGAGCACACTAATGAGTGCAAAGATTGCAACACATAACTCAGGCCGCAAGCTATTTTCATCGAAAATCGCAGCACTTGTGGTTTGGAGCATTACAATTTTGTGGACTATCCCGACCTTGGGACTCTTTGTCACCTCATTCCGCACAGGCGATGACATTTATGCCAGCGGTTGGTGGTCTTCCTTTACCAACCCAGACTTCACATTACAGAATTACAAAGATGTCTTCTTTGGCGGTGCATCAGAATCCCTAAGTGATGGAATCCTTCCCTACTTTATAAACTCAATCGTTATTACACTGCCTGCAACAATTTTCCCAGTCATCATTGCAACAATGGCCGCATATGGTCTTGCATGGGTAAAGTTCAAGGGCAGCGACTTCATCTTCTTTGCAATCTTTGCTTTGCAGATCGTCCCACTTCAGATGTCACTGATTCCTCTTCTTCAACTCTTTACAGGTGGCGCACATATCGGTTCTGTAACCATCTTCCCGGCACTAGGAATTGCTGGAGATTTTGCAGGAATCTGGGTTCCTCACACTATGTTTGCACTTCCACTTGCGATCTATCTTTTGCACAACTTCATCGCATCACTTCCACGCGAACTCATGGAAGCAGCACATGTGGATGGGGCGAGCCACTTCCTAATCTTCCGAAAGATTGTGATCCCACTATCTGTCCCAGGTATCGCAGCTCTTGCAATCTTCCAGTTCCTCTGGGTCTGGAACGACCTCCTTGTTGCTCTCACTTTTGCTGGAGGCACAGAAGAAGTTGCGCCGATCAACGCTAAGTTGGCATCTCTAGTTGGGCAATACGGTTCATCGTGGACCTCACTCACAGCTGGTGCATTTATCACGATTTCAGTTCCACTCGTGGTCTTCTTTAGCTTGCAGCGCTACTTTGTGCGTGGACTGACCGCAGGCTCAGTCAAGTAATTCGATGGGTGAATTTCTCTTCACCTCCCTTTCTAAGTTCAGTGGTGCGTTCACTGCATTATCTGCTTTCTTCGTAGTCCTCGGCACAATATTCTTCATCGCAGGAAGATTTCAAGGAAGAACAGCACGCTACTTAGCTATCACAATCTTTGTAGGCCCGGCTCTTTTGTTGCTTGCTATTGGAATTGTCGCACCAGGATTTCAAACACTCTATTTCAGTTTTTTAGGGCCTGACTCTACTGACTTTATTGGACTCGATAATTACAAATGGATGCTCAGTGATCCAAGTGTTGCTGTAATGATGAGAAATACACTGCTCTGGTTGGTAGTAGCCCCAATCTTTACAACCGGATTAGGTCTAATTCTTGCAGTCTTGCTTAACAAGATGAAAAGCGAATCCATACCTAAATCTCTTCTCTTTGCCCCCATGGCTATCTCATTTGTTGGGGCCTCGGTCATTTGGAAATTCATATACGAATACCGCAGCGACGAGGTTCAAATTGGTTTGCTCAACGCAGTATGGACTTTCTTTGGTGGCGAACCTGTTAATTGGATGCTGAGCAAACCCCTCAATACCTTCTTGTTGATGGTCATCCTCGTGTGGACTCAGATGGGCTTTGCTATGGTGATTTTCTCTGCTGCTATCAAAGCAGTATCAAAAGACATTGTTGAGGCATCGGCTTTAGATGGAGCAGGCGGATTTGCTCAATTTCAATACGTTACATTTCCAATGGTGAAGACAACTTTTGTTGTTGTCCTGGCAACCCAAGTTGTTGGTGCTTTGAAGCTCTTTGACATTGTTGAAACTATGACAGGTGGAAACTTCGGAACCAATGTCCTGGCCAACGAAATCTATGCACGAACCTTTGTTCAGTATGACCAAGGTAAAGGTGCTGCGCTAGCTATAGTGCTCTTTCTCTCTGTTACCCCAGTTCTTTTCTTTAATATTCGTTCAATCATCAAAGAGCGAGCAAATTCATAAGAGAGATTAGTTAATTTCAGCTACTGAATCTCTCACAACAAGGTTGGTTGGGACCTTAATCTGTGCCAATTGCGATTCACTTTTCTCAATTTTTGCCATGATCTGAGTCGCTGCAAGCTGCCCCAAAAACTGCACAGGTTGAGCAATTGTAGTTAGTCCCAAAACATTTGAGTACTCATGGTTGTCATAACCAATGACTGAGATATCCTCTGGCACACGCAAGCCCTTTTTGCGAAGGGATTGGAGAACTCCAAAGGCCATCTCATCGGATTCACAGAAAATTGCAGTGGGTAATTTCTTCCGTGTGAGTAGCTCATCCATTGCAAGTTCAGCAGTATGGCTATCAAAATTCGCTGTTAACTCAAAGGCAGGATTGAAATCAAGGCCATTCCTGGCCAATGTCTGCAAGAAACCCCGTTTACGATCAGATGAGACATTAAAGTTGTAATCCTTCTCAATCTGACCAGCCATAATTGCAATTTCGCGATGACCTTTTTCAATGAGGTGCTCTGTAGCTACTTCGGCGCCTTCTACATCGTCAATTGACACACTTGAACATCGTGAATCTGCCGTGCCAAGCAATGCAACGGGAATTCCCAAACCAAGGATTTGGTCGAACTCTTTCTCTGTGGGAGGAAGTGAGATGACAATCAAGCCATCAACCTTTCCAACTAGTTTCTTCTGCTGAAAGACTCGCTGACGCGCTTCAACTTGTGCAAAGTTATATAGCAACAAGTCCATTCCCGCTTCTCGAAGGGCTTGTTCGGCACCTGCAATAGCTTGAGAGAAGTACCAGCGCGAGATAAAGGGTGCGATAACACCGATCGTATTTGTTTTGCCACCTTCGCTACGAGGCAGAAGATCTGGGCGAATTGGATAATCCAACTCCTGGGCCGCTTCAATGATCTTCTTACGGGTGCGCTCGTTTACATGATGCATTCCGCGAAGTGCGCGAGAAACTGTGGCGGGAGATACTCCAGCCCTCTTCGCAATCTCAACTATTCCTGACACAATACGCCAAGAATATGCAAAAAACTGCAAATAACAAGGGCGAAGGGTTTCACCGCAATGGGTCTCACACTTGATAAAGATTGGTGGCGTCAAGCCGTTATCTACCAGATCTACCCACGCTCCTTTAAAGATTCTAATGGTGATGGTCTCGGTGATCTCAAAGGTGTGACATCAAAGATTGATTACCTCTCATCACTCAATATCGATGCGGTCTGGTTATCTCCGTTCTATCCATCAGCTCTTGCAGATGGCGGCTACGATGTTGATGATTATCGAGATGTGGATCCAAAACTTGGAACACTTGACGATTTTGATGAGATGCTTTCAAAGTTACATGAAGTTGGAATTCGAGTCTTTGTAGATATCGTGCCTAACCACTCATCTAATCTGCACGAATGGTTTAAAGAGGCAATTGCATCTGAGCCAGGCTCCGCAGCACGTAATCGTTACATCTTCCGCGATGGCAAGGGCGCTAATGGTGAACTTCCCCCAACTAACTGGCCTTCACACTTTGCACCTAGCGCCTGGACACATGAGAGTGCATACGGCGGAAAACATAACCAGTGGTACTGCCACCTCTTCGCCCCTGAACAGCCTGATTTTAACTGGGATAATCGAGAGGTTGAAGAAGATTTCCTTAAGACTCTTAAGTTTTGGGCAGATCGTGGTGTTGATGGCTTCCGTATCGATGTTGCGCACGCTCTCAAGAAAGATTTATCAGAACCACTTAAAGATCAAGATCGTTATCCAGACCTTACCAATCGCAAGCCCGGAGATAACATCCTCTTTGATCGCGATGAAGTGCATGAAATTTATAAAGAGTGGCGCCAGTTATTTAATCAATATGACCCACCACGTGTTGCGGTTGCTGAGGCATATGTTCCAGCTGATCGCTTAGCACTATATGCAAGTCCTGAAGAGTTAGGTCAAGCTTTTAACTTTGAGTTGCTCGAAGCAAACTTCAATGCCCATGAATTCAAAACTGTAATTGATCGAGGAATATCAGCTGCTAAGGTGCAAGGTTCATCTTCTACATGGTGTCTTAATAACCATGATCAGATGCGCCCTGCTACAAAGTATGGTCTCCTTACATCGGTAGATCGCATCCGTTGGAAGAACTCAGGTGGAGCAACAAGTCCACTTGATGAGGAAATGGGAGTTCGCTGCGCACTTGCTGCATCGATGTTAATCATGGCACTTCCTGGTTGCACCTATATCTATCAAGGCGAAGAACTTGGTCTTCATGAAGTTCTTGATATCCCTGAAGATCAGATTCAGGATCCACAATATTTGCGTAATCATAAGGTTGATAAAGGTCGCGATGGGTGTCGCGTTCCACTTCCTTGGACTCGTTCTGGCACATCATTTGGTTTCGGCACAGGTGGTGCCCATCTTCCACAACCAAAGTGGTTTGCAGAAAAGTCTGTTGAGGCTGAATCCGGTGTTGAAAATTCTCCGCTCGAGATCTTCCGTAAGGCTCTGGCTTTACGAAAGAACCTTGTAGCGGCAGAAGAGCTGACTTGGCATAAGACCAGCGATGCCAATGTCCTCCACTTCTCACGTCCTAATGGATGGCATTGCATCACCAACTTCGGCCGAAACCATTACAACTTTGCCGGCGTCGGTGAGGTCATCCACTCATCAGGCCCATTGGCCGAGGCGGGCATCTTCCTGATCCATGGGGTTGAGACTCAGGGCAATGACCTGCCGCCAGCGACCACCGTCTGGCTTCGCGCGTAATTCACATCTATTTTCCTGATTTTCCTTCCCTAATAGATATGTATATGTAGACTCGCCCCAGTTGCGCGCGAGGCATCATGCCCGCGCCCTGAATCTCCAACGGAGGAGAAACATGCGAGTGCTTGCTGCTCTCAATACCCAGACCCCAGAGGTCACAGGAAATAACCTCAATATCACCTTCGCAGTACTGGCAGTGGCCTTAATCGCCCTCGGTATTGCCTTCGCTCTACGCGCTCAGGTCCTGGCCCAAGGCGAGGGAACCGAGAAGATGCGCGAGATCGCAGGTGCTGTTCAGGAAGGCGCCGCTGCATATCTGCACCGCCAGTTCCGCACACTTTCATTCTTTGTAGGAATCGTCTTCTTCCTACTCTTCGCACTTCCTGCCGATAACAATTCACTTCGAATTGGGCGCTCGCTCTTCTTCCTCGTAGGCGCAGGCTTCTCTGCCCTCGTGGGTTATAACGGCATGTGGCTTGCTGTGCGCGCAAACGTTCGCGTTGCAGAAGCTGCACGTCAGAAGGATGGCACTAAGGCTGTTCAGATCGCATTCCGCACAGGTGGCGTTGTTGGTATGACAACAGTTGGTCTTGGACTCGTTGGTGCATCACTTGTTGTGATTCTCTACCGCGAGAACGCTCCAACAGTTCTAGAGGGCTTTGGTTTCGGTGCAGCGATGCTTGCGATGTTTATGCGCGTCGGTGGCGGAATCTTTACAAAGGCAGCAGATGTCGGAGCTGACCTTGTTGGTAAGGTTGAAAAGAATATCCCTGAAGATGACCCACGTAACGCTGCAACAATCGCAGACAACGTTGGTGACAACGTTGGTGACTGCGCCGGTATGGCAGCTGACCTGTTCGAGTCATACGCAGTAACGCTAGTTGCAGCACTTATCTTGGGTAAGGCGGCTTTCGGTAACGAAGGTCTTATCTACCCACTTATCGTTCCAGCTATCGGAATCGTGACAGCTGTTATCGGAATCTTCTTAACAAAGATGCGTTCAACGGATAAGTCAGCGATGAGCGCGATCAACCGCTCATTCTTCCTATCAGCGATTATCTCTGCAGGACTTACAGGTCTAGCAACATTTACTTACCTTCCTGCAAAGTTTGATCTTCTCACTAACTTCTCACCAGATGTTCTTGCAGATGCAGGAAACATAAATCCGCGCGTACTTGCGTTCGGTGCTGTTCTTATCGGTATCGCTTTAGCTGCAGCTATTCAGCTACTTACCGGCTTCTTTACAGAGGTTGGAAAGCGCCC